>WNEY01000381.1_pt1 | contig 27165 bp, 24 predicted proteins | sample 5400531 | NCBI WGS metagenome assembly WNEY01 (sample SAMN13153338, study PRJNA577476) | soil metagenome | isolation source: 200 cm saprolite under Douglas fir tree site 1 | place: USA:California | collected 2015-04-18
GACCGGCAACGAGCTGGTGCAGCCGGGCGAGCCGCTGCGCCCCGCCGCGGTGTACGACAGCAACGGCGAGATCCTCGCTGCCGCCATCGCCGAAGCGGGCGGCGAGCCGGTCCGGCTCGGGGCGGTCGCAGACGACGAGACGATGCTCGAATCCGCGATGCGCCGCGCGCTCGAGGATTGCGACATGGTCGTGCTCAGCGGCGGCACCTCGAAGGGCGCGGGCGACCTCTCCCACCGGGTGGTGGCGCGGCTCGGCGCGCCCGGCATCCTGGTCCATGGCGTTGCGCTCAAGCCCGGCAAGCCGCTGTGCCTCGCCGCCGTCGCCGGCAAGCCGGTCGTGGTGCTGCCCGGGTTTCCCACCTCGGCGATCTTCACCTTCCACGCCTTCGTGGCACCGGTGATCCGCGCCCGCGCTGGCCTGCCGCCGGAGGCCGCGCGGGCCGTCGACGCCATCGTCCCCGTTCGCCTCGCGTCCGAGTTGGGCCGGCAGGAATTCGTGCTCGTGGCGTTGATCGAGGGCGACGACGGACCGGTGGCATTCCCCTCGCCCAAGGGCTCGGGCGCGGTGACCGCCTTCTCGCAGGCCGATGGCTTCCTCGAGGTCGATGCGCTCAGCGCCGTGGTCGATGCCGGCACCCGCGCGCGGGTCACCTTGATTGGGGAGGCGCGCGCGCCCGATCTCGTCATTGCCGGCAGCCATTGTGTCGCGCTCGACGCGGTGCTCGGCGTCCTCGCCGACCGAGGGTTTTCCGCGCGCACCATCGCCATCGGCAGCCTCGGCGGGGTCGCGGCGGCACACCGCGGCGAATGCGACCTCGCGCCCGTTCACCTGCTCGATCCGCAGACCGGAACCTACAACGCGCATCTGCAAAGCCCGGGGCTCACGCTGGTGCGCGGGTGGGAGCGCATGCAGGGCGTGGTCCACCGGTCGGGCGACGCACGGTTCGAGGGGCGCACCGCGGCCGACGCGCTCGCGGCGGCGCTCGCCGATCCCGATTGCCTGATGGTGAACCGCAACGCCGGCGCCGGCACTCGCGTGCTGATCGATCAACTGCTCAAAGGGGCGCGCCCGGCGGGCTACGGCAATCAGCCGCGCTCGCACAACGCGGTGGCCGCCGCGGTCGCCCAGCGACGGGCGGATTGGGGCGTCGCCATCGAATCGGTCGCGCGCCTCTACGGCCTCGGCTTCCTGCCGCTCACGCCGGAGTCTTACGATTTTCTGCTGGTCGAGCGCCGGCGCGAGCGGCCGGCGGTGCAGGTTTTTCTCGCCGCGCTGGGCGATCCCGCGGTGCGCGCGCGCATCGCCGCGCTGGGCATGCGGCCGGCGGAGAAGTCGTAGAGGTAGGCAAAGGCGCAGCGCCGCGCCCACGCGAACATGATCTCCGGCATTTTTCATGAGGTGACGCAAGGATGACGAAAGATCACATCAACGATGTGCTCAATCGCGTGCGCACTTGGCCTGCGGAACGACAGGCTTACGCTGTCGAGATCCTTCTTCTGATTGAGGCTCAAGACAATCCGCCTTTGCGAATCTCAGATGAGGAGTGGAAGGCAATTGAGGAGGGCAACGCTCAGGCGGAGCGTGGCGAATTCGTCAGCGATGAGGATATGGCGGCATTTTGGGTCCGGCATCGTCCATGAAAGAAAGACGCTCGCCGCACTGCGCGCTGCTGTGGGCGTTGACCCTTGTCGCCCTCATGCTTGGCATCGGCGCTGCCGTGCCGCAATTGCGCGGTCATGGCGGCCCGGTGCGCGCCGTCGCGGTGGCGCCGGACGGCAGGACGGCGGTCTCGGGCAGCTTCGATTCCTCCGTCATCCGCTGGTCGCTCGAGCGCAATGCCGCCGAGCAGGTGCTGCGGTTTCACGAGGGCGCGGTCAACGCGGTCGCGTTCCTCAAGGACGGCCGCATGGCGAGCGCCGGCGAGGATGGACGCATCGCGATCTGGCGCGCCGGCGACGACCGGCCGAGCGCGGTGTTCGAAGGCAATGCCGCGCCGGTGGTGGGGCTCGCGGTGTCGCCCGACGGCGCGACGCTCGCCTCGGCGTCGTGGGACGGCACCGTTCGGCTGTGGCCGCTCGGCGGCGGCGCGCCGCGCGTGCTCGAGGGCCATCAGCAGAACGTCAATGGGATCGCGTTCGCGCCGGACGGCCGCACCCTGGCGAGCGCCGGCTATGACGCGACGCTGCGCATCTGGCCGTCGACCGGGGACGGATCGCCGATCGTCGCGACCCTGCCGACCCCGCTCAACGCCGTGGCGGTGGCGCCGGACGGCGAGATCGCCGCCGCGGGCGCCGACGGCAAGGTTTATTTGTTGGATGCCGGCGGCTTGGTCCGCGAAGAGATCGAGGCGGGGCCGACGCCGGTGATCGCGCTCGCCATATCGGGCGACGGCGCGCTTCTCGCGGCGGCCGGCGTCCGCGGGTCGGTCGCCGTCATCGAGCGCGGCGCGCGCCGGCTCGCGCGCACCCTGGTCGGGCCCGGCCTGCCGGTGTGGTCGCTCGCCTTCTTTCCCGACCGCCGCACGCTCCTGACCGGCGGCACCGACCGCATCGTGCGCCGCTGGGATGCGGCGACCGGCGAGCAGGTCGGCGCGGTGGCGGTCGGCGCGCCCGAGGATCCGCTCGCCGCGTTCGCGGGCGACCGCGGCGCCGAGGTGTTTCGCGCCTGCATCGCCTGCCACACGCTGTCCGCCGACGAAGGCAACCGCGCCGGTCCGAGCCTGCATCACGTCTTCGGCCGCCGGATCGCGACCCTGCCGGGCTACAATTTTTCCCCGGCGCTGCGCGGCATGGACATCGTCTGGACCCCGGAGACGGTGGCGAAGCTGTTCGAGCTGGGGCCTGCCACCTTCACGCCCGGCACCAAGATGCCGGAGCAGCGCATCGGCTCGGCCGAGGATCGCGCCGCACTGGTGCAATTTTTGCAGCGGGCGACAAAATGATTTTGTCTTGGGGCTGACTTTGCCCGCGCCGAAGCTTTTGCGTGCCGTCCGTGAATTGCTGTTGCGTCGAAGAAAAAAGTGCGCAATTGTGAGCTACTCGCGATAATTGAATCACGTTTACATGGAGTTCACGATGGCAAACGGCCCGTCCCTCGCCGGCAAGTGGACATACCGCAGCTACGTCAACAGCACGGATCTGGTCAGCGATGCCGACGGCGCACTCGCGCTGATCTTCGGCCAAGGCATCTTCACGTTCGTCACTCCCTCGAGCACCGTCCTGCAGGGAAATTTGGACATGGGCGGCGGCCTGGTGCTCGACTTGCAGGGGACGATCCAGCCGGCGGCCGACAAGTGTCCGTTGACCGTTGCGATTGTTGGCAATGGGCGTGCCGGCACCAAGACCGACGGCTGGGAGTACGACTACAACGGATATTTGGCGCACCAGTGGCCGAACGGCGTGAACCAGGTCCCGGCGCTGGTGGGCAGCGTGATCCGCGCCAAACCACACAACGGCTCACCCGCGGGCTTCGTCGCCTCCTTCATCGCCGTCAAGCAGTCGTGACGATGCGGCGAGTCCGGCGGCGCGGTGAGTAGCCCGGATGGAGCGCAGCGCAATCCGGGACGTCCGCCCCGCATTTCGCCGCGTCTCATGCGGGCGGCAAACTTTGCTCAGCCCGGCGCCATGCCCTTGTCGGCCAGCTCCTTGAGCGCCTTGTCGTTCTTGCGCAGATGCGCGAGCCCCATGCCGCGCAGCACGTTCGGCGCCTTGGTGAACTGGATGTTGTCGTAGCCGACAATCTCGATGCGGTTGCCCCACGGGTCGCGGAAGTCGAGGAAGCGGCCGGGCAGCGGCTTGACGCCCGCCGCGGTCAGCGCCCTGCGGACGGCCTCCTTGTCGTCGACCACCAGCCCGAAATGACGCCCGTCGTCGGCCGGCTGCGTGCGGCCCGTCTGCAGCGCGAGGAACTGGTCGCCCAGATCGATGAAGGCCGACGTCTTGCTCTTGCCGCGAAGCTTGAAGTCGAACAGGCGGCCGTAGAACGCCAGGGCCTCGTCGATGTCCCCGACCTCGAGCGCGACATGATTGAATCCAACGGCGCGCGCCTTTTTTGCTTCGGGCATCGGGTCCTCCGAAAGTTTGTTGGTTGATCGCCCTCACCCCTCCGGCTTCCCCTCCCGCTCGCGCAGATAATCCTCCGTCGTGCGCGCGCGCGGGCGCGGCGGCGCGTAGGGATCGAGGGCGTCCTCGGTCACCGCGATCACGCGGCAGTCCTCGCACATTTTGAGCACCTCGAGCCGGCTCGCCGGGCCGCTGAACATCCAGTGCCTGCCTTCGAGTTTTGCGGCGACCCGCTCGATGGTGCTGCGCGTGCCGAACGGCTTGCCACAGCGGGTGCACAGGAACGGCTCCTCCTGCTTGAGCACGCGCGCCGAGGCCGCGCCGGCACGGAAGTCGAGCTGCGGCGCGAGCGTGATCACCTTTTCCGGGCAGGTCGCCTGGCACAGCCCGCATTGCACGCAGGCGTCCTCGGTGAACCGCAGGGTCGGGCGCTCGGGATCGTCGCCGAGCGCGCCGGTCGGGCAGGCGGTCACGCAGGCGAGGCAGAGCGTGCAGCCCGCGACGTTGATCTCGACCTTGCCGAACGGCGCCCCGGCGGGGAGCGCGATCAGGTCGACCGGCGCGGGCGCGGCCAGATGCAGCTCGCGCAGCGCCTGGCGCAGTACGTCGCGCTTGCCGCCGGCCGGCAGAAAGGTCGCGGGCCGGGCGGTCGGCGGCGCCGGGACGATTGCGCGCAGCGTTTCGCCCAGCGCGAACGGATCGTCGGTCTCGATGGTGGCGACAGCGCCCGCGCCGAAGCCGAGCCCGGCGAGGATCGGCTCGGCGAGGGCGACAGTGCGTCCGAGCCCCGTGACATCGTGCCGCGGCTTTGCGCGCAACAGCAGGCGCAGCGCGCCGGCGCCGTACGCAAACGCGGCGGCGATCAGCTCGAGCCCGACCTGGGTCATCTCGTTGACGGCAAGCGGCAGCACGTTCGCCGGCAAGCCGTCGCCGTGGCGCGCCAGCGCATCGATGAGCTGGCCGCCGTGGTTGTCGTCATGCAGCAGCAGGATCGGTTTTGTGCCGCCCGCCTCGCGATAGGTCGCAAGCAGCGTGCGCAGCTTGCGCATGAGCGCATCGACCGGCGGCAGCGCGTAGGCGGCGGCGCCGGTCGGGCAGACGGCGGCGCAGCTGCCGCAACCGGCGCACACCTCGGCGCTGATGGCGACGTGGTCGCCGGCCGGGATGATCGCGCCGGTGGGACAGAGGTCGAGGCAGCGCCGGCAGCCCACGATCGACGAGCGCGAATGGGCGCACAGATCATCGGTGAACGTCACGTAGCGCGGCTTGTCGAAGGTGCCGACGAGATCGCCGGCCTTCAGCACGGCGCGCAGCACCGCCGCCTCGTCGCGCGGGTCGGCGCGCAGGTAGCCGTCGCGCAGGTCGGCGGCGGGAAACAGCGCGGCGCCGCCGGAGAGGTCGAGCACGATGTCGCAGCGCGAGACCGCGCCGTCGCGCGGCGGCCCGAAAGCAAGCGCCGCGCGCGAGGACGGCAGCACCGCCGCGTAGTCGTCGAGGGTCAGCTCGAACGCGCCGAGATGGCCTTTGGCCAAACGGATCGCGCCGGCGACGATCGGAAAATCGGTGACGCGCGGCGGAGCGATGTCGCCCGGCCGGGTGAGCAGCACCGTCACGTCGAGCTTGTCCTTGAGCGCGTTCGCCGCCTCGATCGCCCGCTCGTCGCGGCCATAGATCAGGATCACGCCGTCGCTCTCGAGGCTCACCAGCGGGGTCGGCGGCAACGGCTCGGCCGCGGCGGCGAGGAGGGCGGCGATCTTCGGCCCGGCTTTGGCGGCGTCCTTCGACCAGCCGGCGGTCTCGCGAATATTGGCGAAGACGATTTCGGCGGCGCTCTCCGCCGCCGCTTCCGCAAACAGCGGCGCCTCCTGGGTGCATGCGACCGTCACCGCTCCGCCCTCGCCGATGGCGGCGCGGAAGCGCTCCAGCTCGGCGCGGCAGAGCTGATGCGCCGTCGCGACGCCCGCGCCACGGCAGACACGCCGGACGCCCTCCGCGTCGAGCGGCATCGTGTCGTCGCACGAGCACAGCAGGATGGTACGGCGGCCCTCGGTCAATCAGGTCTATCCATCTTCGACATCACACGAAGTTCTTATATTTGTGCCTTGTGCCAAATAGCTTTATCGCTAGAGCAGGGTGGGGCATAGCCCCGTGATGACGCATTGATCGCGCTGGTTTTACCTCTCCCCGCGTGCGGGGAGAGGTCGGCGCCGAAGGCGCCGGGTGAGGGGGCCTATCCCGGCAAGCGCCAAATCGCAAAGGCCCCCTCATCCCGACCTTCTCCCCGCAAGCGGGGAGAAGGAGCAGAGGCCGGAGGGACCATGCCGATCGAGACTGCCCGGGTGCGCACGCCATTCGCGCCGGCGCTCGATCTGCCGCCGCCGTTCCGGCTGGTGACCTTGCGCGAGCTGGGCGACGCCTTCGCGCACGCGCAATCGGTCGCGGCGGCGGAAGGCGCCGGCACGCTGGTATGGGTCGGCCGGTTCGACCTGGTCGAGTTCGCGGTCGTGCTCGAGCCGGAGGAGCCGTTGCGCGCCGCCCGGCGCGCGTTCTACGCCGGACTTGCGGCGCTCGCCGACGCGCTCGCCGTGCATGCGCCGCCCGAGAAGCCGATCAGCTTCGACTGGCCGGATGCGGTACGCGTGGACGGCGGCCTGATCGGCGGCGGCCGCCTTGCCTGGCCGGCGGGGGCGCGCGAGGACGAGCCGCCGCCCTGGCTGGTGTTCGGCGCGACCGTCCGCACGGTGGCGATGACCGAGACGGAACCGGGATTGCGCCCGCTCGGCGCCGCGCTCGAGGACGAGGGGTTCGACGACCTCGCCTCCGGGCGCCTGGTCGAGAGCTTTGCGCGGCAACTGATGGCGATCACCGACGCTTGGCAGGAGAGCGGGTTCGGCGTGGTCGCCGAGTCCTATCTGTCGCGGCTGCCGGCCGAGCCGGGGTTCGAGCGCATGATCGACGGCGCGGGCGATCTGCTGGTGCGTCGCGCCGGCAAGGTTGCCGTGAAGAAGCACCGGCTGCTGCCCGCGCTCAACAAACCCTCGTGGCTCGATCCGCAGACCGGAGGCCCGAAGTGACGGCACGCATCAAGCTGCTGCGCACCATCCGGCTCGATCCGTCCGACACCTTCATCTTCGAGCGGGCGGCGGAGCCGGGCGAATGGGCGGTGCCGGGCGGCTTCGCATTCTTCCACGTCGATGCGGCGGCGCTCGAGGGCAAGGCGCGCGTCGCCTTGCGCAGCGGCTTTCTCGGCGTCGATTCGCTCGGCTGGTCGACGCTGGTGCAGATCGTCGAGGCGGGCGAGCAGGACCGCGCCGCGGCAATCGACCTCCTCGCCGAGCGGCTGGTGGCGCGGTTCGGCGCGCCCGATCTCGCGACCGCGCGGCGGGCGGCGGCCGAGGAGTTCGACTTTGCCGCCTCGCTGACCGATCATCCGCCCGACACGCTCGTCGCCATGCACCGCGTCTACGCGGACGGGGCGATCCGCGAAACGTTTCGTACCCTGAAGCCGCGCGGCGGACCCAAGCCGCTGCGCGCCTTTGCGTTCCTCGAGGTGGAGGGCGACGAGCCGGCGGACGAGCAGCTCGATCTCGCCGCGCTCGCAAACAAGAAAGAAACGTGATGCCGGATTTCTGGCTGTCCTGCGGGCATCATCTGCTCGACCGCGACGCCGGCGGCGGCCTCGTCGTCACCGACGAGTTCCTCAAGGTCTATTTCGCGCGGCCCGAGCTGGCGCCGCCGCCCGAGGCCTGTGCGGTCGAGCGCACGCTGCATGCGGCGCTGCTCGCCGATCCGCGCCGTCCGGTCGAGCCGCAGGACGTCGCCGCGATCGCCGACGCCGACGCGCGCGAGAACTGGCACGTGATGATGGCGTTTCGCGACCATCTGCTGCGCCATCCGACCGTCGAGGGATCATACGCGGCGCTGGCGCGGCACGGCGTCGGCGCGACCCCGCCGCTCTTCCTCAATCAGATGGTCCACGTGATCCTGCGCAACGCGCTCGATGCGTGCGAGGATCCCTTCGTCCTGCGCGCCGCCGAAATGCTGTTCCGCCCCCAGCGCCTGACCGTGCACGAGGGCGCGTTGATGGCGGCGGACGACGAGCTGATCGCCGGCACCGGCGGCGGCCCGGTGTCGCCGCTGGTCTCCATGCTGGGCCTGCCGGCCGCCGCCGCCATCGACGTGCTGGTCGACGACAATGCGCCGACCTATTGGGAGCGCAGCGACCGTTTCGACATGGCGCTCGACATGACCGCGGGCCGCCGCGGCCATCAGGCGCTCGGCGAGGTGCTCGAAAAATTCATCCGCCACATGCTGGCAATCGAGGTCGGGATCGAGCCGCTGGTCGAGGCGCGCGACGTGCCGCTCACCTGGTACGTCGGACTCGATGCCGACGGCACGAAGATCGGCGACCTGCTGTGGCGCGGCGGCGGGCTCGATCAGGCGACCGCCGAGCGCATCGTCGCGCTCTATCGTTTGACCGTGCGCGGCACGCCCGCCGGCGCCGCCGAGCCGGTCTATCTGATCCTCGCCATGGCGCCCGACCGGGTGCTGCGGATGAAGCCGCAGAACCTCTTGGTCGGGCTCCCGGTGCGGCAGGCGGAGGCGGTGAGTTGAACGCGACGGCCCCGCTGGCGCGCATTCCGGTCGGCGTCGTCGTCGAGCGGCGCGCGGCCACGAGCCCATGGGTCGAGCACGTGTGGCGGCCCGTGGCGGTGCTGGCGGGCGAGCCGGAGACGCCGCCGTGGACGCCGCTGAGCCGCGAGGCCGGCCGCGAGACGTTCTATGCCGGCGCCGCCGAGCTGCGGCTCTACCGCTCGGAGACCACGAACTACCGCGACAACCTGGCATCGGGCCGCCCGGCCCTGTGGGTCGTGCTGCGTCCGACCGGCGGCGAGCCGCCGTTCGAGGTCGTCACCGTCACGGCGGATCCGTCGGAGGGGGAGGCGTTCACCGAGACAGGGACCGACCTCGTCGAGGCGGTGCCGATGCCGCCGCCGATCGGCGAAGCGGTTGCGGCCTTCACGGCCGAGCACCACGTGGAGCGCACGTTCTATAAGCGCGAGCGCGATCGCGCCGACCCGGACGCATTGGGCCGGCGCCGGCGCGCCGGCGAGGACGGCGACGAATGAGCGACCAGGAAGGCTTCCTGGCTCGGTGGTCACGGCGCAAGCGCGCGGCGGATACCTCTCCCCGCGCGCGGGGAGAGAGCCTGCCCTCTGGCAACGACCCGAGGGTCGGCGAGCGAAGCGAGCCGGGTGAGGCGGCCTCTGAGGACAGCGCGCAATCACAGAGGCCCCCTCACCCCAACCCTCTCCCCGCAAGCGGGGAGAGGGAGCCCGCGTACGAGGGGAGGGAGGCAGGGAGCGGGCAGGAGGCAGGGTTCGATCCTGCGAGCCTGCCGCCGATCGAATCGATCGAGGCCGCGACCGATATCCGCGCTTTCCTTCAGCCGGGGGTGCCGGCCGAGCTGACCCGCGCGGCGCTGCGGCGCGCCTGGGTCGCCGATCCGGCCATCCGCGATTTCGTCGGGCTTGCCGAGAACGCCTGGGATTTCACCGCGCCCGGCGGCGCGCCCGGGTTCGCGCCGCTCAGCGCCGACGAGGTCCAGCGTCTCGCCGCGCAATTCTTCGGCAGCGCTCCCCTCGACACAGAGGCACCAGCGACGCCCCCGCGGGAAAAGGAAGGCCCGGCAGAAATCACAGGAACTGCGCAAGAGGAAGCGCCGCCATCGTCCCGCATTGCCCAAGAGCCGGCACCGGATCATGTGGCGCATGACCCGAGGCCGGCGGACGAGAATGCTGCAGTGCAGGATGAAAAGACAGCCGCCCATCCCGTGCGGCGACGGCACGGCGGCGCATTAGCCGAATGATTTAGGGCCTGCGGCAGTCGAACTATTGACCCGGACTATTTCACCGCGCAAAGTGTTAGTCGTTCAAAAGAGCGGATAAGCGCGACGAATCAATGCAGGGGACCGCGCTCGATGATCCGATCCGCGCAGGCGAGATGAGCGAGCTCGCCGGCCGCCGTGGCGTTGTGCCCGTCGTTGGCCCCAGCCTCCTTTCCGCCGACGTGAGCGAGGCCGCCGACGACGTCGATATGGCGCGCGCGCAGGAATACGCGCTCCTCGCAACGCTGTTGGTGCGCACCCCGGACGCGGCCTTGCTGGAGCGCCTCGCGCGCCTCAAGGTCGACGCCAGTCCGCTGGGACGGGCGCATGCCGCGCTCGCCGAGGCCGCGCAAGCCGCGGATGCGGAGCGGGTCGAGCGTGAGTTCTTCAACCTGTTCATCGGCCTCGGACGCGGCGAGCTTTTGCCCTACGCCTCCTATTATCTCGCCGGCTTCCTGCACGAGCGCCCGCTGGCGCGGCTGCGTGGCGACCTCGCCGAGCTCGGCATCGCGCGGGCGGAAGGGCAGCATGAGCCCGAGGATCACATCGCCATCCTGTGCGAGGTGATGGCCGGCCTCGCCGGCGGCCGGTTCGCGGCGCCGCCCGGCGCCGCTCGGCAAATCTTCGACAAGCACCTTGCGCCGTGGGCGCGGCGCTTCTTCACGGATCTGGAACGCGCCGAAGCGGCGGATTTCTATCGCCGCGTCGGCGCGCTCGGACGCACCTTCATCGAGATCGAGACGGAGGCCTTCGCACTGCCGTCTTGAACGTAAGCATGTGGCGCATGTTCTTGTCGGCGAACCGGTATCCACCCCGGATCAAGTCCGGGGCAGGCTTTCGCCGGAACATGCGCGAGCCGACAACGAGAACATTCCGGAGGAAACGGCCATGAAAGAACAGCACAACAAGCCGGCAGTCGGACGCCGCGATGTCCTGCGCGTGCTCGCCGCCGGCGCCGGTGCGGCCGCCGCCGGCGCGCCGCTTGCGACCGGCGCGCAAGCGAAGGAATCCGACGACGAGAAGCGCAAGGCGCGCTATCGCGAGAGCGATCACATCCGGGCGTTTTACCGGGTCAACCGGTATCCGAAGTGAGGGAGGCGGCCATGCTGATCAAGCGCAAGGATCGCGAGACGCGCCGGGCAACGCTCGCCGCGGGGCTCGCCGCGCAGTCGGGCGGGACGTTCGACCGCCGCAGCTTCCTGCGCCGCTCCGGCCTCGTGGCCGGCGGGCTCGCGAGCCTCGGCGCGCTGCCGCTCGGCAGCGTGCGCAAGGCCGAGGCGGGGTCGCCGCCGCAGGCCGGCATGGCGGTCGACGTGCGCAAGAACATCTGCACGCACTGCTCGGTCGGCTGCACGGTCACCGCCAAGGTGCAGAACGGCGTGTGGATCGGCCAGGAGCCGAGCTGGGACAGCCCGCTCAACCGCGGCTCGCACTGCGCCAAGGGCGCGGCCGTGCGCGAGCTGGTGCACGGCGACCGGCGGCTCAAATATCCGATGAAGCTCGTCAACGGCCAGTGGACCCGGGTGACCTGGGACCAGGCGATCAACGAGATCGGCGACAAGCTGCTGGCGATCCGCGAGAAATCCGGGCCGGACGCGGTCTACTGGCTCGGCTCGGCGAAGTTCTCCAACGAGGGCGCCTATCTCAATCGCAAGTTCGCGGCGTTCTGGGGCACCAACAATTCCGACCACCAGGCCCGCATCTGCCATTCGACCACCGTCGCCGGCGTCGCCAACACCTGGGGCTACGGCGCGATGACCAACAGCTACAACGACATCCGCAATTCCAAGACGCTGGTCATCATGGGCGGCAATCCGGCCGAGGCGCACCCGGTCTCGCTGCAGCATCTGCTCGAGGGCAAGGAGCTCAATCGCGCCAACTTCATCGTGATCGATCCGCGCCTGACCCGCACCGCCGCGCATGCGACCGAGTACGTGCGCGTGCGCGGGGGAACGCACATCGCGACCATCTACGGCATCCTCTGGCACATTTTCGAGAACGGCTGGGAGGACAAGGAATTCATCCGCCAGCGCGTCTACGGGATGGACGAGATCCGCAAGGAGGCGGCGAAGTGGCCGCCGGACGAGTGCGAGCGGGTGACCGGCGTGCCCGGCGCGCAGCTCAAGCACGTCGCCGAGATGATCGCCAAGGACAAGCCGGCGACGCTGATCTGGGCCATGGGCCAGACCCAGTTCTCGGTCGGCACCGCGAACGTGCGCGCCAGCTGCATCCTGCTGCTCGCCACCGGCAACGTCGGCGGCTTCGGCAACGGCGCCAACATTTTCCGCGGCCATTGCAACGTCCAGGGCGCGACCGACCTCGGGCTCGATATCGTCACCCTGCCGCTCTATTACGGCCTCGTCGAAGGGGCGTGGAAGCACTGGTGCCGGGTGTGGGAGGTCGAGTACGACTGGATGCTCTCCCGCTTCGACTCCAAACAAATCATGGAGACGCCCGGGATACCCTCGACGCGCTGGTTCGATGCGGCGACGCTGCCGAAAGAGCAGGTCGCGCAGAAGGACAACGTGAAGGCCATGATGGTGTTCGGTCACGGCGGCAACACCGTGACGCGCATGCCGCTGGCGGCGAAAGGCATCGAGAAGCTCGACCTGATGGTCGTCGCCGACCCGCACCCGACCACATGGGCGGTGCTCTCCGAGCGCAAGAACGACACCTATCTGCTGCCGATCTGCACCCAGTTCGAGACGTCCGGCTCGCGCACCGCCTCGAACCGCTCGCTGCAATGGGGCGAGCAGATCGTCAAGCCGATCTTCGAATCGAAAGACGATTACGAGGCGATGTATCTCCTCGCCAAGAAGCTCGGCTTCGCCGACCGCATGTTCAAGAACATCAAGGTCGAGGGTAATCGCCCGGTGGCGGAGGATATCCTGCGCGAGATCAATCGCGGCGGATGGTCGACCGGCTATTGCGGCCAGTCGCCCGAGCGGCTCAAGGCGCACATGAAGAACCAGGCGAAGTTCGACCTGGTCACCCTGCGCGCGCCCAAGGACGATCCCGAGGTGGGCGGCGACTATTACGGCCTGCCGTGGCCGTGCTGGGGCACGCCGGAGTTCCGGCATCCCGGCACGCACACGCTCTACAACACCAACCTCGCCGTGAAGGACGGCGGCGGCACCTTCCGGGCCCGGTTCGGCCTCGAGCGCGAGGGCGTGAGCCTCTTGGCCGACGGCTCCTATTCCAAGGATTCGGAGATCAAGGACGGCTACCCCGAGTTCACGCTGGGCGTGCTCAAGAAGCTCGGCTGGGACAAGGACCTCACCGAAGCCGAGCTGGCGGTGATCAGCAAGGTCAATCCGGCCACCCCGGATGCGGTGTCCTGGTCGCTCGACCTGTCGGGCGGGATCCAGCGCGTCGCCATCCAGCACGGCTGCTCGCCGTTCGGCAACGCCAAGGCGCGGGCGGTGGCGTTCGGGCTGCCGGACGCGATCCCGGTGCACCGCGAGCCGATCTACACGCCCAAGCCCGAGCTGGTCGCCAAGTACCCGACCCTGCCGGACGCGCGGCAGTTCCGCGTGCCGAACATCGGCTTCACGGTGCAGAAGACGGCGGTCGAGAAGGGCATCGCCAAGCAGTTCCCGCTGATCATGAGCTCGGGCCGGCTGGTCGAGTTCGAAGGCGGCGGCGAGGAGACGCGGTCCAACAAGTGGCTCGCCGAGCTGCAGCAGGACATGTTCGTCGAGATCAACCCGGCGGACGCGGCCGAGCGCGGCGTCAAGGACGGCGGCTGGGTGTGGGTCACCGGTCCGGAAAACGATTCCCGGACGCGGGTGAAGGCGCTGGTCACCGAGCGGGTCGGCAAGGGCGTGGTGTGGATGCCGTTCCACTTCGCCGGCTGGTTCCAGGGCGCCGACCAGCGCGGCAAGTATCCGCCGGGCTGCGACCCGATCGTGCTCGGCGAGAGCGCGAACACCGTGACCAGCTACGGGTTCGATCCGGTCACCGGAATGCAGGAACCCAAGGCCACGCTCTGCCAGGTCAGGGCGGCGTAAGGAGGCATCACCATGGCGCGGATGAAATTCCTCTGCGACGCCGACCGCTGCATCGAGTGCAACGCCTGCGTCACCGCCTGCAAGAACGAGCACGAGGTGCCGTGGGGCATGAACCGCCGGCGCGTCGTCACCATCAACGACGGCAAGCCGGGCGAGCGCTCGGTCTCCATGGCCTGCATGCACTGCACCGACGCGCCCTGCGCGGCGGTGTGCCCGGTGAACTGCTTCTTCACCACCGCGGATTCCGTGGTGCTGCACTCGAAGGATCTGTGCATCGGCTGCGGCTACTGCTTCTACGCGTGCCCGTTCGGCGCGCCGCAGTATCCGCGCGTCGGCAACTTCGGCTCGCGCGGCAAGATGGACAAGTGCACCTATTGCGCCGGCGGCCCCGATCCGGAGAACACGCAGGCGACCTACGCGAAGTACGGCACCGACCGGCTGATCGAGGGCAAGCTGCCGCTGTGCGCGGAAATGTGCTCGACCAAGTCGCTGCTCGCCGGCGACGGCGACATCATCGCGCAGATCTACAAGGAGCGGGTGATGAAGCGCGGCTACGGCTCGGGCGCCTGGGGCTGGCAGACCGCCTACCGCGAGACCATCGCGGTGTGACTTCTCCCTCCCCCGCTTGCGGGGGAGGGTCGGGGAGGGGGCCTGTCACTGACCCCCTCCCGGCGACCTGCGGTCGCCGACCTCCCCCGCAAGCGGGGGAGGAAAACAAAAAACCCGGAGGGAACAGACAATGACGCTCCTTACGCGGCTCTGCCTCGTCTTCGGCGCGCTCGCGCTGGTCGCGCTCTTCGCCGCGGCGCCCGCCGCCGCCCAGCAGCCGCCGACCTCGGTCAATCCGACGGCAAGCTCGGTCAAGGAGGATCAGCTGCTGCGCCAGTTCCGCGAGATCCAGGGGCGCGGCACGATTCCCGATACCAAGTCCTACACGATCGAGCAGCCGGCCGGGCGCGACTGGCGCCACTTCCACGAGGTGACCCTGCGCTGGATCGGCGCCATCGCCATCCTCGGCATGCTGGTGCTGCTGGTCGTTTTCTATCTCGCCCGCGGCATGGTCAAGCTCGAGAGCGGCCGCTCGGGACGCACCGTCGTGCGCTTCAACGGCTTCGAGCGGTTCGTGCACTGGATGACGGCGAGCTGCTTCATCGTGCTGGCGATCTCCGGTCTCAACATCACGTTCGGCAAGCCGCTGCTGCTCCCGCTGATCGGGCCGGAGGCATTCACCGCGTGGTCGGAATGGGCCAAGTACGCGCACAATTATCTCAGTTTCCCCTTCACGCTCGGCGTGCTGCTGATCTTTTTCATGTGGCTCGGCGGAAATATCCCCAACCGCGTCGACGCCGAATGGGTCAAGCGCGGCGGCGGTATCGTCGGCCACGATCATCCGCCGGCCTACAAGTTCAATGCCGGCCAGAAGGGGATCTACTGGATCCAGCTGCTGGGCGGGCTCGCCATGGTGATCACCGGCTACCTGCTCATCTTCCCGTTCTACGGCACCGATATCGCCGACATGCAGATCGCGCAGATCGTGCACGGCGTCGTCGGCATGCTGTTCATCGCCGTCATGATCGCCCACATCTATATCGGCTCGATCGGCATGGAAGGCGCCTTCGAGGCGATGGGGACCGGCGAGGTCGATCTCAACTGGGCGAAGGAGCACCACAGCCTGTGGGTCGAGGAAGAACTCGCCCGCGGCCGCGGCGCCACCGCCCCGCCGCAGGCGCGCGCGACGCCGGCGGAGTAGGCGCGACCTGCCGGTCAAGCTTACGATTCGGCGAGCCGCGGGGGGAAAAGATCAAGGTCGTTATTGGCTGAGGGAGCGACGCAACAAATCGTCGTGCAGTGCTGACAATTTGGGTGCCGGGCCCCGCCTCGGCCGACGCATGCACGGCAACCCGATTCAGATTCTATTTCGGCTCGGATACGGCCACGCGCATGCAGGTCGGCAGCGGCCAGCCGTGCCACGTTGGCGTACGGGCCGCGGCGCGAAATCGTTGACTTTGCTCTGTGTCGACCGCGCGGTTCTTCTTTAGCAAGCGATTAACTCGGCCGCATTAATGTTCCGCTTGTTGGGAGCATAAGGCGGAACAACACGGAAGCATCCCCGCATCCGGACGGCGGCGCATGTCTCAAGGTGGAAAATTCGCGAAACATCGGCGTGCGCAGCGAGCATGCCCAATCGCCGCGCGGACGTTCGCGCCGGTTGGCGAGTTTGCCCAAGGAAGCGCGCGTTCGCGATGCAACCCGGCGTCTCGGCTGAGGGCACACGGATGAGTCGCGCCATTCTGGCATTGCTCGCCTGCGTCCTCGCAACGCTCGCGCGCGCGGGCGGGCCTGCCGATGCGCAGCAGATGCCGGGCCCGCAAGGACCGCCTGAAGAAGGCGGCTTTCACCGGCAGCTATGGCTGATCCCGATACCCGGCGAGACCATCCTGATGCGCGCAACCGTGATGCGGCCATCGGGCAGCGGGCCGTTCCCGCTGGCCGTCCTCAATCACGGCTCCAGCCAGAATTCCGAGCGGCGGGCAAAGCTTTCGGTGCCGGATTATCCCATCGCGTCCCGATGGTTTCTCGATCGGGGCTATGTCGTCGTGCTGCCGCTGCGCCCGGGACACGGCGAAACCGGCGGCCCCTATTTCGAGGACCAGGGCCGTTGCGACGGCGCAGACTATCATGGGGCGGGGCTTGCAACCGCGCGCAGCATCCGGGCCGCGATCGACGACATGACGGCGCAGCCGTTCGTGCGCAAGACGGACGTGGTCGCGGTCGGCCAGTCCGCCGGCGGCTGGGGCGCGCTTGCGCTGGCGAGCGGCAATTCGCAGGCGGTGAAAGCGGTGATCAACTTCGCCGGCGGTCGCGGCGGTCGCTCCGATAGTAAGCCGAACAACAATTGCTCGCCCGAGCGGCTGGTCGCGACCGCAGCCGAATTCGGACATTCGGCTCGGGTGCCGACGCTGTGGCTCTACTCCGAGAACGACAGCTTTTTCGCGCCCGCCCTGTCCAAAGGGATGTACGAGGCGTTTCGCGGCGCTGGCGGCAGCGCCGAGTACCACCTGCTGCCGCCGTTCGGCGCCGATGGGCACGACCTCATCGAGTCCGGCGATGCGGCCCCGCTGTGGGCACCGATCGTCGACAAGTTCCTCGCCGGGCGGCAGTGATTTCATTCCGGAATCCTTTTGTCGACGCGGAAAACCGGCCGCTCGTTCTAACTCATTGTTAATGCTAGCTCGCCACCGCCGCCCGTGCCTGCGATTGCTTTAAATTCGTCTTAATTTACCCCGTTTACGACCGTGGCGCGTTCGGCGCCCTCTATCATCGGCAGGAAGCCATGGCCATCAATGATTTCATCAGCGGTGTTTGCGCGCGATTGCACGCGTTCTGCTCCGCCCAGCGGGGGAACGTGGCGATTACCTTCGGGCTCGCAGTAATTCCCATCTTTGGCATCGTCGGAATGGCGGTCGATTACAGCCGAGCCAACTCGGCTCGAAGCGCCATGCAGGCTGCGCTCGATTCAGCGGCCCTGATGTTGTCGAAGGAGGCTGCGACCTTGACCTCCGCCCAGGTGACGCAGAAGGGCAGCGATTATTTCAAGGCCGTGTTCAACCGGCCGGAAGCGCTCGAGGTTCAGATCACCTCGACATACGACTCCGACGCCGGCAGCTTGACGATGACCGGCTCGGCTCAGGTCGACACCACCGTCGCCCGCGTGCTGGGCCAGACGCAGCTGCCAATATCGGGTTTGACGCAGGTCGTCTCCGGGGCGAAGAAGCTCGAACTCGCCCTCGTGCTCGACAATTCCGGTTCGATGAATGGTTCCAACAAGTTGGATGAGCTCAAATCCGCAACGCATCAGCTTCTCGACACCCTGAAGAAGGCCGCGCAAAACCCCGGTGACGTCAGGGTCGCCATCGTCCCGTTCGCTAACTACGTCAAGATCGGAACAGCCTACAAGACCAAGCCATGGCTCGATTGGCGCTACATGAACAACAACGGCGGCGGCGGCGACCAATGCGGCTACGACCACAGAGAGGACGGCGGCTCCCCTGCGAGTTGGACAGGCTGCGTCAACGACCGCGACCAGCCTTACGATATCCAGGATACCACGCCGACCAACGATCCAGCGACCTGGTATCCGGCGTTGAACTGCAAGAACGCAGCAATCCAACCGCTGACCTCCGACTGGACCGCGCTCAATGCCAAAGTCGACCAGATGGCGGCATACGGCACGACCAACCTCACCATCGGCATGGTCTGGGGTTGGCACGCGCTCACACCCAATGAACCGCTGACCGAGGGGACGGCGCCCTTGTCCGGTATCGCCAAATACATTGTCGTCCTCAGCGACGGCTCGAACACTGAAAACCGTTGGTGGACTGACTCCGCAAAAGTCAACGCCCGCACCACGGCTCTCTGCACCAATATCAAGGAGGCTGGGATCAAAATCTACACGGTCCGCGTGATGGATGGCAACGCATCGCTGATGCAGACTTGTGCCAGCGGCTCGAACATGTATTCCTCGGTGACCCAAGCGAGTCAGATTAGCACTGTATTCGCCGCGATCGCGAGGGACCTCACCACCCTGCGTATCACTAGATGAGAGCGATAAGGCCGGGCGCACGAGAGGCAGTGTCGGGGGTCATCGCCAGGAGTCGCTTTGTCGTCGACAACCTTGCCACCTGCCGCGGAAAACCGATCTTGGCAACTGAGCGCCGCATTGCCGTGATCGCGTTCCTGCTGCCCGTGGCCGTCGTCGGCATGATCGTCATCGCCTGCTTCGCGCAGGATTTGAACCTCCCCGCGATCAAGGCGTTGCCGACCGGCTTCCACGTCTCGCCGACCGGCTATACCGCGCGCTCGATTGCACGAGGCGCGGACCTTTTCGCCGTATACTGCGCCGCATGCCATGGGATGGAGGGTCGCGGCAACGGACCGGCGAGCCGGGACCTGAATAAGAAGCCGACCAACCTCACCAGCGGCCATACCTACGCGCACCGCGACGGCGATCTGTTCCGGGGGATCACCAATGGAATCGGTGAAGTGATGCCCGGCTTCGGCGCGGACCTCGACGAGGACGCGCGATGGAGCCTGGTCGACTTCATCCGCGCAAACGCCGACGCGAGTCGCCTCAGGGGCCTGGTGACGAGCGCGGTGTTCCCGGCACCTGATTTCTCCGCCGAGTGCCCGAACGGCTCGACCATCGCGCTCAATGAGCTGCGCGGCGGCATTGTCCATCTCGTCCTCGCCGGCGCGCGGTTCGCGGAGCGCCAGCGCCAACTTGCCGAACTCGACCTCGGGAAAGATGTCACGACGATAGTGGTTCCCCTCGAAGCCCGGACCGCAAAGGACATGAGCGTCTGCGTGGCGGTCGACCCGGATGTCATCAAGGCCTTCGCGCTCTACCGTGGCCGCGACGCCGGGGAGTTGCAGACGGCCGAATTGTTGATCGACGCATCGGGCCTGCTTCATTCCATCTGGTATCCGGGGATCGACTGGAACGACACGGGCATGCTCAAACGCCGTATCGAGGAAATTCGGACACCGGCCTCGCTCCGGGCACGGGGGTCGCACGCACGTCGCCAATGAAGCGAGTGGCGAACCGATACGGAAACACGGCTTTGCGAAACGAACTCGAAAACCGGTATCCACCCCGGATCAAGTCCGCGGCAGGCTTTTTCGGGATCATGGGCTAGCACCCGCCGGCTCTTCCGCCTGTCGTGCCGCAAATCCAGCCACGCAGGTCCTTCCCGGTAATGCTCTGCACCGCCATGAGCGAGGCATCCATGCATCTTTCCGCCTGAAGCAGCTCGGGGCTGGCGTCCGAGGAGGAATCTCCGAGGCCGGGGAAATCGTAGGAGATCGTGCCTTGAATGAGGCGCGGGCGTCGCTCTCCCGCAACGTCATCGGGCCGGCATCCGCGATAGCGTCCGGCGAGGACGGGCCCTCCCGAATCTCCCTGACAGAACGCCCGCCCGTCATCGGGCCGGAAGGTGAGCTTCCCGGAGTCCGGATGCAGCGCCATCGGCCAGGTGAAATTGAGCTGCCCGAAGCTGCCGTCGTCGGCGTTGGAAAACCCATAGCCCGCCAGCGTGGTGGCAGGCTCGAAACTGTCCGCCGGAGCGAGCACGGCCGGCTGCGCCGCACTGCGCGGAAACGGCGCGCCGAGCTCGAGAAGCGCGGTATCGTTGAGGAAGAAAGGCGGCGCCGAACCCTGGCCGCCGTAGCCACGATAAACGATCGCCCGGCGCACCGGGCGTAGGCGGTCCTGCGGCTCCAGCGACAGCGCGAAGTCGGACGCGACGATCAGGTCGGTGGGCTGCAGGACGAAGTCGGTGTCGGGCGCTCCGGCCGCATCCGCGGCCTTTTTCCCCCCCAGGATGCAATGCGCCGCGGTCAGCACCCAATCGGTCGCGATGAGCGTACCGGAGCAGAAGCGCCTGGGAAGCGGCTCCTGAGGCATCAACTTGGCGATCGAGACGACCTCGGGAAATTGCGAGGGCGAGACGGTTTCGCACGACCGTCCGGCGGGAAGCGGGCTCCTGGTGCAGGACGGGGCCTTGGCGCGAAGCTCGTCGAACGGGATGTGACAATCCCGCAGACCGCTGTCCATCGTGGCGACGCCGAGCCGCACGGCGTGCGGAAATTTGGCCGCGAAAGCCGCGAGGGCGGGGTTTGGAGAGGAAACCGGAGCCGTCGCGCCGGGACCAGCTTGCGCGACCGACGTCTCCGACTGTTGGGCGTGGGCGTCGACCCAATGGGCCAATACCAAAGCCGCAGTGAGGACCGTCCGCGAGAGCGCCCGCATCACGCTCGCCTCCCTTTCAACGTTGCAATGGTGCGGGCAATCGTCGGCTCGCGCCCGCACATGCCGGCGAGCGCGGCGCGTCAAGCGGTGCCGGACTCGTCTTCCGTGCCAGGTCCGACCCGTGTTCCCGGATTGGTGATCATGGTCCGAAATATCGGAATGTTTTGTGCAACGACCTCCGCTTTGGCTGGCCTTTTGGCCCGGCGCCCACGACCGGGGGTCTTCTTCGCCGCAGCCTTGCGGGCGGTCGCGGACTTGGCCGCGCGCCGGCCCGGCCGTTTGCGCGGTGATGTCTTGGCGGTCGACCTCTTGGCTTTGCCCCGTGGTTTTTTCCTGCGTACAGCCACTGCTTCCTCCCCCTGGTGGAATTTGTTTCCCTTCGCGGTCAATTCTCACGGCGCAGATAAATTCGGCTGATCTGGAGCGCCGCGTCGCGCGGCGTCGAGTTCGAGCCGACGACCGGCACCAGCGTCACCCGCACGGGCGCCGCCGGATCGACAACCTCGACCGACGACAGATCAAACAGACGGCCGGCATTCTCCACCCGGCCGCGGGTAGGCGGAACATGAATGTAGCCGAGGAAGTGAGGATCTTCGAGCGGCGTCGCGCGGTTCGCATCCGGCTTGTTCACGAAGACGTTGATGCGGACCGGCTGGGTCAGCGTCCCTTTGACCCCTTCGACCGCAAGCGCCATCGTCCCGCTCCCCCGCCGCGCCGCCTCCAGCGCCGACTTCAGTCCGGGCGAGGGGGAGAGCGTAACGGTCACCGGCTCCGAACGCAGCGCCACCCCGGTGACCGTATTGGTCAGCGGCACGGCCGGTTCCTGCGCAACGGCGGGAGCGCCGGCGAGGCCCGCCCATGCGGCGACCCAAGCCGACGCCACTGCAACAATCCATCCACGTGACCGTGCCGCTGCTGGCATTCGCTTCAGCCTGGCCGCTTTCCCGCCTGGCCGGCCGGCCAGGGGCCGAACGTTTCTACATGCGGTCGATATAGATGCGTTTGTACGTTGCGCCAGTGGCGGTCGACCCGGTGGCCGGAACCAGCGTCACCGAGAGATTCGGTCCGCTGCCCCTGGCGACATTGCTCAGCACGTTCGTCACTTCGAAGATGGCGTTCACGCCGGCGTGTTGGTGCGCGCCTCCGTCCTTGCGCTTGGCCAGGACCGTAATGGTTCCGACGTAATTGGGCCCGCTCGCCGGCGTCGCGGCGGTGGCGTTCGGGAGGTTGACGTAGACATTGAGGCGGGCCTGACGGTTGGCCGGGACCCTTATGTCCTCGATGTGCAGCACGTATTCATCGGCCGAATCCGGGCCGAGTGCCGAGAAGGCGCTTGCGCTTTGCGGCGGCAACGAGACCGTCTGGATCGACGGGCCGGCTCCCAACGCAATTCCGTCCGGTGCGTTCGCGACGATCACCGGAGGCGGAGGGACGGCATCGGTCGCGGCTGCCATCAGCGGAGCTCTCGGTCTGAATTGCCAGATGGGATTCACCGACGGCGGCTGGTACTGGAAGCGCAGCGAATCCACGGTATCCAGCACGTCCGAAATGGCGATGCGCGTCCACACCGAGTTCTCGTCGTAGAACTCCCACGTATGGGTGGTCCAATTCGGGCTGGTGGGGTTGCGATGGGTGGCGGACAAGTCGATCCACACGCTCCACAGCCGGTCGATGTTGCCGTGATGCGCGAAGAACACCGGGTCCTGCGCGGCTGTCGCCAGCACGCCCATGTCGTTGTTCGCCTGCTGCAGCGTGGTATCGCCGGTCCAGATGTGAACGGGCCCGTGCGGCGCGTTTTCCATGGCGCCGGCGGCGCCGCCTCGCGTGCCCATGAAGGTGTTGGCATTGGAGGCATTCATGGTCCGGTTCATGATCGGGGCCGACACCACGCTGGGGTCGATGGCGTTCCCCGGCTGAGCCGACCGCAGCATGTCCGAGAGCGGATTGGACGGGTCGCCGGGGTCGCCGTAAACCGCCGGGAACGTCTGCCGGCCCTGGGAATCCCAGTCCCAGTAGGGCAGTGCAAAGGTGTCGTCGTTGATGAGCTTGCATAGGATCCGCTCGTGGAAATAGAGGTATGCGCGGTGCCACGGGAAGAACAGCCAGCTGCCGTGGATCTCCTCGCCGGCTTTGCCGTCATCGCCCCCGCCGCAATACCAGCAGTGAACAAAGCCCTGGCGCAGCCAGCCGCGCGGATCGTCCGGATTGTCCTTGGCCAGCTTGCGCAGCGCCGCATAGGCGGATTTCAACCGGTCCACCTCGGAATTCGACAGCTCGAAAGCGCTCTTGCGGGTGCGGACCGGCAGTGCGCTGTTCGGTTGGAATTTCTGCGGCGTCTTCCCGGCAACCCCGATCGGCGAGCAATCGACCGGATTGTCCTGCGCCCCCGCCTGCCCGAATGGCACGGCGGCGAGTGCCGCGCCCGCGACAGTCGCCTTGCCCAGGAGCGCGAACAGATCGCGCCGGCTGCGTGAAAACTCGCTGGGAGATTCGATACTCGTGCCGTGTCCCTTCCGCATCTGATCCTCCTCTTTGGATTCCGCTTCACGCCGAGCCACCATAGCACTGTCGCTCTTTCTAATCTATAGTTGAGGAGGTTAAAGCTGAGACTAGACGTAGGTCGAATTTTCGCCGCTCGATGCGAAGCACGTGTTTCTTGCGGCGCGCGAATGTCGGCCGCATCAAGATCGAGAGAGGCCTTCCGGATTTGTCACACGCGGGCAGCTGGCGCGCACATGGGAGCCGTGACGAAGAGGCCCGAACTTACCGCGCGCCGGCGGCGGAGCGGCCGCCTTGGATGACCGTGAAGCGCGCCCGGCCGGCAAGCCGGCCGCGGCTCGCGTCCGCCTTCATGCCGGTCTCGAGGATTTCCACGGCGGCGCGCAGCTCGCCTTCCATCAGGGCCGGCTGGTCGACGTGCACGGCGGCGTTGCGGCACTGATCGAGCGCGGCGCTCAGGGTGCCGATGGCCGCCGCGTGGTGGCGCGGCGCCCGTTTGAGCTCGACCTTGATCGATTCGTAGAGCTGCGAGGCCAGCAGCGCCGAATAGACGCCCGAGCCGCTGCTGTTGATGTTGCGGGCGACCGTATCGACGACGATCCGCGCCGCCCGGATGAGGTCGACCGGTATGGAGTCGCTCATCGCCATCCCCCGATCATGCTCACGCTATTGCTAGCTGATTCGCGCGGGTGCCGCGCGCGCTCGCTCTCCCCGCGCACCGGAGGGGCGAATATGCGTCGGGGGAGGATTTAGCCGCTATAATCACGCCCATGCGCGTCATCGGCATCGCCGGCTGGAGCGGAGCAGGCAAGACCACGCTGCTCGCCAGGATGATTCCGCGCCTCGCCGCGCGGGGCGTGAGCGTGTCGACCGTCAAGCACGCGCATCACGCCTTCGACATCGATCAGCCGGGCAAGGACTCCCATACCCACCGCGCGGCGGGGGCGACCGAAGTGCTGGTGTCCTCGGCGCGGCGCTGGGCGCTGGTGCATGAGCTGCGCGGCGCGGCGGAGCCGTCGCTTCGCGACCTCCTGAAGAAACTCAGCCCCGTCGACCTCGTGGTGGTCGAAGGCTTCAAGCACGGCGCGCATCCGAAGCTCGAAGTTTTCCGCGCGGCATTGGGCAAGCCGCCGCTGCATGGCGACGATCCGCACGTGGTCGCGGTGGCGTCCGACGCGCCGGTGACGGCGAATGTTCCGGTCGTCGCGCTCGACGACATCGACGCGATCGTCGACGTGGTGCTCGCCCGCGCGGCGCCGATCGAGACGCTGTGCGGCGGGAGCCGGTGATGGCGCAGCTCTCCGACGACTGCTTCGCGTTCGGCGGCCCGCTGCTCCCGGTCGAGGAGGTGGAGCGGCTGCTCGCCGAGCGCATCGCGCCGGTCGGCGAAATCGAGCGGACGAGCTTGAACGAGGCTGCGGGGCGCGTGCTCGCCGGCGACCTGATTGCGCCGGTCGACCTGCCGCCGTTCGACAATTCGGCGGTCGACGGCTTTGCGGTGCGCCATTCCTCGCTCGCCGCGGACGGCGAGACGCGGCTCGCCATCGTCGATCGGGTGGCCGCCGGCCACGCGGCGGCGCGGCCGGTCGCGGCCGGGCAGGCGGTGCGCATCTTCACCGGCGCCCCCATGCCGGCCGGGGCCGATACGGTGTTCATGCAGGAGGATTGCCGCGTCGAGGACGCGTCGGTCGTCGTGCCTCTCGGTCTGAAGCCCGGCGCCAACCGGCGCCTCGCCGGCGAGGACGTGCGCGCCGGCGCGGTGGCCCTGCCGGCCGGCCGGCGCCTGCAGCCGCAGCACGTCGCGCTCGCGGCGGCGCTCGGGCTCGTCGACCTGGCGGTGCGCCGGCGCATCCGCGTCGCGCTGTTCTCGACCGGCGACGAGATCATCGAGCCGGGCGCGCCGCGGCCGCAGCCGGCGCTCTACGACGCCAACCGGCGGCTTCTCGCCGAGCTTGCCGCGCGCCTCGGCGCGCGCGTGACCGACCTCGGCATCCTGCCCGACGACCCGCAGCCGCTCGCCGCCGCGCTTGCCGCCGCCGCCGCGCAACACGATCTCGTGCTCACCTCGGGCGGCGTCTCGACCGGAGAGGCGGATCACGTGCGCGCCGCGGTCGAACGGGTCGGCCGGCTGGTGTTCTGGCGCGTCGCCATCAAGCCGGGCCGGCCGGTGGCGATGGGCGTCATTCCCGGATCGGGCGCCAGCGCCGCCTTCGTCGGGCTGCCGGGCAATCCGGTGGCGGCCTTCGTCACCTTCGTGCGGGTGGTGCGTCCGCTGCTGCTGCGCCTCGCCGGCGCGCTGCCGGAGCCGATCGTCGGACTGCCGGTGCGTGCCGGCTTCGCCTACCGCAAGAAGCAGGGCCGGCGCGAATACGTGCGCGTCACCCTCGAACGCGCCGCCGACGGAACCCTCGAGGCGAGCAAATATCCGCAGGAGGGGGCCGGCGTGATCACCTCGCTCACCCGGACCGACGGCCTCGCCGAGCTTGCCGAGGAGACGACCGACATCAAACCCGGCGCGACGATCGGATTCATCCCCTACGCCGCCCTGATCGGGTGAAAAGGACGCCACCCTTTGCGAATCCCTCCCCCGCTTGCGGGGGAGGGTAAGGGTTAGGGTAAGGGTGGGGGCCCGCGGCGCAGACCTTTGTAGGTTGGCGCAGGTCGACCCCACCCGGCCGCACGCTGCGCGCGCGTCCACCCTCCCCTTTCAGGGGAGGGATTGGCGCTTCAAAACATCAGCCCGTCCTTGATCACCACCCAGCGGCCGTTCTGCACCTGCTGCACCTGGGTGATGATCTCCGGCAGATGGCTGGTCCTGGAGAATTTCACCGGCGGCGAGTTGAAGTGGTCGCGATACTCCTTGCCCGACTCGAGGGCGTCGAGGAGTTTTTGCCCGGTGAGGTCCTTGCCCGCGAGATTGGCGTAGAACACGAACGTGGCGATCACGTTGTAGCCGACGATCGCCTGGGTGTTGGCGTCGACGCCGAACGCCTTCTTGTAGCTCGCCAGCCACTCCTTGACCTTCCCCTTCGCCGTGTCTTCGTAGGGCACCTCGAACGCCGCCGCCGCGTAGAGGCCCTCGACCACGTCCTTGCCGAGCGCCGGCACTTCGAGCACGTTGGTCGGCAGGGCGCCGAGGAAGGTGACGCTCCAGCCCAGCTTCTTGGCCTCGCCCATGGCCCCGATGGTCTCGCGGACCACCGTGCCGAGCACCACCAGGTCGCAGCCGTCGGACTTCATGCGCGCCACCTGGGCGCTGAAGTCGGTGGCGCCGCGCTTGAACGTCGTGATCGTGCCGGGCTGTTGTTTCATGGCGGCGAGCTGGGCGGCGAAGCCGTCGAGCACGTTCTTGCCGTACTCGTCGTCCTGATGCATCAGGCAGGGCTTCTGCGGGCGCTTCAGGTCGACCAGATATTTGACCGCCGCGCGCGTCGACTCGACGTAGGGCAGGAGGTTGGCGAATTTGAGCCGCTCCTGCGGCTTCGCCGGATCGATCTTGAAGGTGAACTCGGCGGCGGTGAGCGGGAAGAGCTGGGTGATGCCGGCATCGAGCACGATGTCCTGGGCGGCCAGCACCGTCGGCGAGCCCATGGAGCCGAGCATCGAGAAGACCCTGTCCTTCTCGATCAGCTTCTGCGTCGCCAGCACCGCGCGCTTGGGATCGTAGCCGCTGTCCTCGATGATCAGCCGCAGCTTGCGGCCGTGGATGCCGCCGGCCGCGTTGATCTCGTCCACCGCCATCCGCATGCCGTTGGCGACGGAGACGCCCCAGACCTTGACCGGTCCGCTGAGATCCTGGTGGCTGCCGACCACGATCTCGTTGTCGGAGATGCCCTGGGTGGCGACCTTGGTCTGCGCCGTCGCCGGCGCGACCATGAGCGCGAACGCGACGCCGGCGA
>WNEY01000383.1_pt1 | contig 27117 bp, 16 predicted proteins | sample 5400531 | NCBI WGS metagenome assembly WNEY01 (sample SAMN13153338, study PRJNA577476) | soil metagenome | isolation source: 200 cm saprolite under Douglas fir tree site 1 | place: USA:California | collected 2015-04-18
GAAACCGCATACGCCGCGGCGTACACGGCATGTGACCTATTCATGGATGACCTCCAACGCTCTCGGCGCAGCATCACGTTCTGCTGCGAAGTCGCGCATCCGAATGCGGCTTACTTTGGACGGGACATGCTCGCGGACGGACTTCTGCGCATCTCCGTTGCGTCCGAGCCGACTGGCCCCTACGTTTTCTTTCGGCGGCGACGAGGCGGCCGCAACAAGTGGAAACTTTCGCGGCCCTTGTCCTTGTGCGAAGGGAGGAGTTCTGGCATTATGACAGTGATGCTGTCCCAATTGGACAAAGGCGCCATGGCGAGCGATCGGCCCGAACAACGATTGCCGGTTAATCGGCGAAAACGCCGCTAGCCGTTCGACCGCACCGAGCCCCTAGGGCCGGATCGGACCCAAAGCGCCGTTTCATCGACAAGGGCATGCAAGCAAAGCCGTCAGGGCGCGGCGAATGGCGCAGAATGTGCAGGAGCGTGTAAGCTTGCGAGGCGAGGAAAATGGCACGGGGTCGGAGCGCGCAAGGCGGCAAGCGCAGCGGCAAGGCGGGCCGCGCGATGGAGGCCGCGCGCCTCGCGCCGGAATCTGATCTTCCCGCTTCGGCCATCGCTTCGGGACTTTTCGACCCGAACCTAGAGAAGGATTCGTGCGGCGTCGGTTTCATCGCCGACATCAAAGGCCGGCACTCGCATCAGATCGTCAAGGACGGCCTGGCGATCCTTCTCAACCTCGAACATCGCGGCGCCGTCGGCGCCGATCCGCGCGCCGGCGACGGCGCCGGCATTCTGGTGCAGAAGCCGCACAAATTCTTCGTCAGATGCGCAAACGAACTGGGTTTTGCCTTGCCCGCGCGCGACCAATACGCCGTCGGCGTTTTGTTCATGCCGCACGATGCCGAATGGCGCGAGAAGATCCGCACGATTTACCACGAGCAAGCCGCGCTCGAAGGGATGAAGGTGCTCGGCTGGCGCGAGGTGCCGACCGACGATTCCACGCTCGGCGTGTCGGTGAAGCCGACCGCGCCCGTGCACCAGCAGGTCTTCATCGCCCGCGGCGCCAACATCAAGAACGAGGATGAATTCGAGCGCCGCCTTTACATCCTGCGCAAGACGATCTCGGGCATTTTGTACGGGATGCGCGAGCGCAAGAGTTCGGGCTATTACCCGGTTTCGATTTCCTGCCGCACCGTCGTCTACAAGGGCATGTTCCTCGCCGATCAGCTCGGCACCTACTATCCTGACCTGCGCGATCCGGATTTCGAGAGCGCGCTCGCGCTCGTGCACCAGCGCTTCTCCACCAATACCTTCCCGACCTGGTCGCTCGCCCATCCCTACCGGATGATCTGCCACAACGGCGAGATCAATACGCTGCGCGGCAACAACAACTGGATGGCGGCCCGCCAGGCGACCGCGGACTCGCCGCGCTTCGGCAAGGACATTTCGAGGCTTTGGCCGATTTCCTACGAAGGCCAGTCGGACACCGCCTGCTTCGACAACGCGCTCGAATTCCTTGTGCGCGGCGGCTATTCGCTCGCCCACGCGGTGATGATGATGATTCCGGAGGCCTGGGCGGGCAATCCGCTCATGGACGAGGAGCGCCGCGCCTTCTACGAGTACAACGCGGCGCTGATGGAGCCGTGGGACGGCCCGGCGGCGATCGCCTTCACCGACGGCTGCCAGATCGGCGCCACGCTCGACCGCAACGGCTTGCGCCCGGCGCGCTATCTCGTCACCCGCGACCACCGCATCGTGATGGCCTCGGAGATGGGCGTGCTGCCGATCCCCGAAGAGGACATCGTGCGGAAATGGCGGCTGCAGCCGGGCAAGATGCTGTTGGTCGACCTCGTCGAGGGACGCCTCGTCCCCGACGAGGAGATCAAGGCGAGATTCGCGCAACTGCATCCCTACCAGGAGTGGCTCGATCGCACGCAGGTGGTGCTGGAAAATCTTCCGCCCGCGAAGGCGCGGGCGCCGCGCTCGAATCTCTCGCTGCTCGATCGGCAGCAGGCGTTCGGCTACACGCAGGAAGACATCAAGTTCCTGATGTCGCCGATGGCGACGCAAGGCGAGGAGGCGGTCGGCTCGATGGGCAACGACACGCCGATCTCGGCGTTGTCGGACAGGCCGAAGCTCCTCTACACCTATTTCAAGCAGAACTTCGCGCAGGTGACGAACCCGCCGATCGACCCGATCCGCGAAGAGCTCGTCATGAGCCTCGTCTCGATCATCGGGCCGCGGCCGAACCTGTTCGATCTCGAGGGCGCCGCCGACAAGAAGCGCCTCGAGGTGCACCAGCCGATCCTGACCGACGAGGACCTGGAAAAAATCCGCGAGATCGCGGAGGTCGATTCCTATTTTCAGTCGATGAGCCTCGACATCACCTATACCGCCGAGAACGGCGCCAGCGGGATGAAGGAGGCGCTCGACGGGCTTTGCGACAGCGCCGAGAAGGCCGTTCGCGCCGGCGTCAACATCATCATTCTGTCCGACCGCCACGTCGGACCCGAACGCGTACCAATCCCGGCGCTATTGGCGACCGCGGCCGTGCACCATCATTTGATTCGCAAGGGCTTGCGCACCTCCGTCGGGCTGGTGGTCGAAACCGGCGAGGCGCGCGAGGTGCATCATTTTGCTTGTCTGGCGGGCTACGGCGCCGAGGCGATCAATCCCTATCTCGCCTTCGAGACGCTGGTCGCGGCCAAGGATGAGCTGCCGCAGAAGCTCGACGAGAAGGAAATCCTCAAGCGCTACACCAAGTCGATCGACAAGGGCTTGCTCAAGGTCATGTCCAAGATGGGCATTTCGACCTACCAGTCCTATTGCGGCGCGCAGATTTTCGACGCGGTGGGGCTCGCTTCGGATTTCGTCGCCGAATTCTTCACCGGCACCGCGACGCGCATCGAAGGCGTCGGGCTCGACGGCGTCGCGCACGAATCCGTGGAGCGCCATCGCGACGCTTTTGACGACGCGCCGATCTATCGCGACATGCTCGATGTCGGCGGCGAATACGCCGTGCGCGTGCGCGGCGAAGAGCATGTGTGGAACCCGATCACCGTCGCGGCATTGCAGCACGCCGTGCGCGGCAACAACCCGCAAAAGTACCGCGACTTCGCGCATACGATCAACGAGCAGTCCGCGCGGCTTTACACGATCCGCGGGCTCTTCCGCCTGAAGCCGGCGGAAGAGGACGCCCGCAAGCCCGTTCCGCTCGACGAGGTCGAGCCCGCGAAGAACATCGTCAAGCGCTTCTCGACGGGCGCGATGTCCTTCGGCTCGATCTCGCGCGAGGCGCACACCACGCTCGCGATCGCGATGAACCGGATCGGCGGCAAATCGAACACCGGCGAAGGCGGCGAGGAAGCCGACCGCTTCAAGCCGCTGCCGAACGGCGATTCGATGCGCTCGGCGATCAAGCAGGTCGCCTCGGCGCGCTTCGGGGTGACGACCGAATATCTCGTCAACTCCGACATGATGCAGATCAAGATCGCGCAGGGCGCCAAGCCCGGCGAAGGCGGCCAACTGCCCGGGCACAAGGTCGATAAGATCATCGCCAAGGTGCGCCACTCGACGCCCGGCGTCGGGCTGATCTCGCCTCCGCCGCATCACGACATCTATTCGATCGAGGATCTCGCCCAGCTCATCTTCGACCTGAAGAACGTCAACCCCGAGGGCTGGGTCTCGGTCAAGCTCGTCTCCGAGGTCGGCGTCGGCACGGTCGCGGCCGGCGTCTCGAAGGCGCGCGCGGACCACGTGACCATCGCCGGCTACGAGGGCGGCACCGGCGCCTCTCCGCTTACCTCGATCAAGCACGCCGGCTCGCCGTGGGAGATCGGCCTCGCCGAAACCCATCAAACGCTCGTCGCCAATCGCCTGCGCGGCCGCATCTCGGTCCAGGTCGACGGCGGCATCCGCACCGGCCGCGACGTGGTGGTGGGCGCGATGCTCGGCGCCGACGAGTTCGGCTTCGCCACCGCCCCGCTGATCGCCGCCGGCTGCATCATGATGCGCAAGTGCCATTTGAACACCTGCCCGGTCGGCGTCGCGACGCAAGATCCCGTGCTGCGCAAGCGTTTCCGCGGCCAGCCCGAGCATGTGATCAACTACTTCTTCTTCGTCGCCGAGGAAGTGCGCGAGCTGATGGCTTCGCTGGGCTATCGCCGCTTCGACCAGATGATCGGCCAGATGCAGATGCTCGACCGGCGCAAGGTCATCGACCACGCCAAGGCCAAGGGCCTCGATTTCTCGCGCCTGTTCACCAAGCCCGAGGCGCCGAAGGGCGTGAACATTTTCAAGTGCGAGCCGCAGGATCACAAGATCCACAAGATCCTCGATCGCAAGCTGATTGCGGAAGCGCAGGCAGCCCTCGACCGCGGCGCGCCGGTGAAGCTCGCGACCGCGATCAAGAACACCGACCGCGCCACCGGCGCCATGCTCTCGGGCGAGGTCGCCAAGCGCTACGGCCACGCCGGCCTGCCCGACGACACGATCCACGTGAAGTTCACGGGCACGGCGGGCCAGAGCTTCGGGGCCTGGCTCGCGCGCGGGGTCACCTTCGATCTCGACGGCGAAGGCAACGATTATGTCGGCAAGGGCCTGTCGGGCGGCCGCCTCATCATCCGGCCGCCGGCCACGACCGGCGTCGTGCCGGAAGAGTCGATCATCGTGGGCAACACCGTGCTCTACGGCGCGATCGAGGGCGAGTGCTATTTCCGCGGCATCGCGGGCGAGCGCTTTGCGGTCCGCAACTCCGGCGCCATCGCCGTCATCGAGGGCGCGGGCGATCATTGCTGCGAGTACATGACGGGCGGCGTCGTCGCGGTGCTCGGCCGCACCGGACGCAATTTCGCCGCCGGCATGTCGGGCGGCATCGCCTATGTCCTCGACGAGGACGGCACGTTTGAGAGCCGCTGCAATCTCGCCATGGTCGCGCTCGAGCCGGTCATCGACGAAGAAGAAGTGAGCGAGCGCGTCTATCATCATGCCCGCGATCTCGCCGCGCATGGCCGCGTCGACGTCATGAAGGATATGACCCGCCACGACGCCGCCCGGCTGCACCGTCTGATCGCGCAGCACGCGCACTATGCCGGCTCGAAGCGGGCGGCGGAAATTCTCGCCGGCTGGAAGGATTATCTGCCCAAGTTCCGCAAGGTGATGCCGGTCGAATACCGCCGCGCGCTCGCCGAGCTCAAAGCGCAGGAAGCGGCCGAAAAGCCTCGCCTCGCCGCCGGTGCCTAGGGCCAATGGGCAAGATTACCGGCTTTTTGGAGATCGAGCAGGAGGATCGGCACTACCAACCAGTCGCCGAGCGACTGAAGCACTATCGCGAGTTCCTGATCCCGCTGTCGGAGAAGGAAACGCGCGATCAGGCCGCGCGCTGCATGGATTGCGGCATTCCCTATTGTCACACGGCTTGTCCGGTGAACAATCAGATCCCCGATTGGAACGACCTCGTCTACAAGAACGATTGGGAAAAGGCCGCGCGCAATCTCCACTCGACCAACAATTTCCCCGAATTCACCGGCCGCGTTTGCCCGGCCCCGTGCGAGGCCTCCTGCACGCTCAACATCATCGACCAGCCGGTCACCATCAAGACGATCGAGTGCGCGATCGCCGACCGCGCCTTCGCCGAAGGCTGGGTGAAACCCGAGCCGCCCGCCGCCAGCAGCGGGAAGAAAGTTGCCGTGATCGGTTCCGGCCCCGCGGGCTTGGCCGCCGCGCAACAGCTCGCGCGCGCCGGCCACGAAGTCCACCTCTACGAAAAATTCGCCAAGGCCGGCGGCCTGCTGCGTTACGGCATCCCCGACTTCAAGATGGAAAAGCGCCACGTCGAGCGCCGCGTCGCGCAGATGGAAGCGGAAGGCGTCGTCTTCCATTACGGCGCCCATGTCGGGGTGAACGAGCCGGTCGAAAAGCTCGTCAAGGCGCATGACGCGGTTCTCTTGTCCGGCGGCGCCGAGAAAGCCCGCGATATCCCGATTCCCGGCCGCGAGCTCAAGGGCATCCATTTCGCGATGGATTTCCTGCTGCAGCAGAACCGCCGCGTGAGCGGCGAGGCGGCGGAGGCGGGCGAGCCGATTCTCGCGACCGGCAAGCATGTGATCGTGATCGGCGGCGGCGATACCGGCTCCGACTGCATCGGAACCTCGACGCGCCAAGGCGCGCTCTCGATCACGCAGCTCGAGATCATGGCGAAGCCGCCGCTGCACGAAGACAAGCTGCTCACCTGGCCGGATTGGCCCCTCAAGCTGCGGACCTCGTCGAGCCAAGAGGAAGGCGCCGAGCGCGAATTCGCGGTGATGACGCAACGGTTTTCGGGCGAGAACGGCCAGGTGAAAAAACTTCACTGCGTGCGCGTCGACGATCAGATGAAGCCGCTGCCCGGCAGCGAGTTCGAGCTTCCGGCCGATCTCGTGCTGCTCGCCATGGGCTTCGAGCATCCCGTGCACGAGGGCATGATCAAAAATCTCGGCCTGAAGTTAGATGCGCGCGGAAACGTCGAAGCCAACACCCTCGCCTACCAGACCTCGATCCCGAAGGTATTCGCCGCCGGCGACATGCGGCGCGGGCAATCGCTGGTGGTGTGGGCGATCCGCGAAGGCCGGCAGGCGGCGCACGCGATCGACAAATTCCTCATGGGATCGACGACGCTGCCGCGCTGAGCTAGCGCGGCACCGCCGGCTTGGCCGGTGCGGCGCGCGCTTTTGCTGCCGCAGGCGGCGATTCTTGCGGCTCCGTGTCCGCCGGCGGCCAGCGAAAATCGTCGGCGCGGCCGGCGACGGGCTCGGCCGGGATTCCCTCAATCAACGTCCGCGCGGCGATCGGATCGGCGACAGGAGCCTTCGCCGCACCGGCGGGCTGACCGCCCGCAAGCGGGCCGGAGGGCGCCGCCGGCTGGGTCAGCGACAACACCGGGCCCGCGAGCGGGCGCGCGGCGGGCGCCGGCCGCCCGGGCTGCGCCGCCGCAGGAGGTTCCGGCGCCGCGTCGCGCGGAATCGAAGGCTGCGAGCCGCGCGAATCAAACAGACGGATCAGCTCGCGCTCGACATAATGCGCGAGCTTGCGCTGGCCCGCCTTGGTGAAGTGGATGCCATCGGCCGCGCGCAGGCGCCGGGTCTGGCCGTCGAGCGCGGGGCCGCTCGCCATGTAGTCTCCGCTCTCGGCGACGAATCCGTCCCACACATCCACGTAATAGCCGCCCACCTTGCGCGTGCGTTCGGCGAGAATCTCATTGAGATAGACCACGTCGGTCGACAGCTTCGGGTTGCGCATCGAAGGCATGCCGACGACGAAGATCGGAACGTTCTTGTCCTTCAATTTGACGAGGAAGTCCTCGATGCGCTTGCCGTAAAGCTCCCGCCAACGGTCGGTGCGGAACTCATAGGCTCCCTGATCGTCGCGCAGCGGCTGGCGGTCGTTCACGCCCAACATCACGACGATCGCCTTGACCTTCTCCTTGGCCAGCAGCGCCGGCGCCTGTCCGACCCAGTCGTAAAAGTCGCCGCGCACGAAGCCCGAGTTCGTCTTTGTCTTTCTGGAAATCGCCACTTCGGGCCGATCGTTGACGAACGCGTCGGCCAGGCCTTGCGCGATCTGCTCGGCCATCACATCGCCGAACACGAGAACATATTCGGTCGCGTTGATCGTCCGCTGGGTATCGGCTTCGGCGCTCGAGCCGTAAACGGTCCCGGTGGGCTGGTCCGAAGGCGGCTCGACGATGATCCGGCGCGGCGGCGGCGGCGGCGCTTCGAAGCCGGGAAAATTAAACAGCGAGCGCTCGCGGCGGAACGGATCGCGCAGAAAAAAGAAGCGATCGTCGCGCTGCGCGGCGGCCTCGTTGGCGAAGCCCGCGAGGACGGCGGCGCCCAGGAGAAAAGCCAGGACAGGAGTTCGAACCATGGCGGGCCTGACGCTCGGATACCCGCCAGCGATGGCCGAGTTTCGCGGCCATTTCAAGACTTTTTCGAAAAGCCCGCTTAAGGCGGCCTAGTTCGGGGATCAGCGGGCGCGCCGCAAGCGATCGAGCACCTTCCCGCTCGCGAAACCGTCGGGCACGAGCCCGGAGCGCGCCTGAAAATTACGCAACGCCGCGCGCGTGCGCGGGCCGAGATTGCCGTCGTTTTCGCCGACGTCGTAGCCGAGCGTCGCGAGCCTTTCCTGCAGCTCGAAGCGATCGCCGCGCGTGAGCGCGCCTTCGTCACGCGGCCAGGGCTGCACCAGCGGCCCGCCGCCCCGGATGCGGTCGGCCAAATGGCCGATCGCCAGCGCATAGGCCTCCGCCGGATTGTACTTCATGATCACCCGGAAATTATCGATCATGAGGAAGGCGGGCCCGCGCGCCCCCGCCGGCGCGGTGAGGAAGGCAAGGTCGCCGGGGCGCGGGAAGATTTTATCTCCCGCGCGCTTGATGCCGAGCGCTTCCCACTCCCTGATCGTCTTTCGCATCGAACGGTCGGCGAGCATGAAATTGAAGCTCGGCGGGAGGGTGACCTCGTAGCCCCAGCTCGAACCGGCACGCCAGCCGTCGCGCTTCAGGTTGTTGGCGGTCGAGGCGAGCAGGTCGGGAATCGAATCCACGACGTTCTTCCTGCCGTCGCCGTCGAAATCGACGGCGTAGCGCTTGAACGAAGTCGGCATGAATTGCGTCGGCCCGAAGGCGCCCGCCCAGGAGCCTTTCAGATGCTCGAGGGGAACGTCGCCGTGTTCGAGAATCTCCAGCGTGGAGAGGAATTCCTCGCGGAAATAGTTTTGCCGCCGGCCGATGCAGGCAAGCGTTGCGGTCGATTGCACCACCGGGCGCTCTCCGCCCTCGGTGCCGAAATTCGATTCGATCCCCCAGATCGCGGCCAGGACGTAGCGGTCGACGCCGTAGGCTCTTTCGACGGCGTCAAACGTCTCGCGGTTTTGCGCGACGGCGACCCGGCCGATGGCGATCCGGTCCTCGTTCACGAGATCGTCGAGATAGTCCCAGATCGGTTTCTCGAATTCAGGCTGCCGGTCGAGCAGATCCATGATCTTGAGATCGGGCGTAAGCCCGCGCGTCGCCGCCTCGAAGGTGCGCCGGGAAATGCCGCGCTGCGCGGCCTGCGGCCACAGCGATGCGAGGCAATGGTCGAAATTGGACGCCGCGGAAGCGATCGCCTCCGGCGTCATCAGCGGATGCGTCGGGCCCTGGGCGGCCGGCGCCGATTGCCGCACGTTGCCCGTGACGTAGGCTTGGTAGCGCTGATCGTTCTCGCTTTGCGCCAAGACCGGGGAGAGCGGCAGCGCGGCCGCGAGCAGAATTCCGCCGAGCAGCGCTTGGCGCCGCCGACGCGCGGCGCCTTGTTTCATGCCGTTGCGCATTCGTCCCATCATCCCGCTCCCATCCAGGCAAGGCCGCACTCTCACGCCCAATCAGGCCGGAAATATGATTCCTCCGAGCCGCCGATTCAGCGCTGCAGCCGCGCCCCGATCAGCACGATGTTGGCCGTATAGTTATTGCCCGGACTATTCGAACTCAACCGCTCCTGCCGCAGCTCGCCGCGCAGCGCGAACGAGCGGTTGAGGTAATAGGTCAAGGCGCCGCCATATGTGAAGCGGTTGTCGATGCGGTCGATGCCGCGATAATCGTCGAGAGCATAGCTCGCGAAGGCCGAGCCGATCAGCCAGCGCCTGAAGGCGTGGTCGACGGTGACCTTGGCTTCGTGCGTAAATACGCCGGAGGCGCCCGTGAGCGTGCTTTCTCCGATACTCGACGTGACGCCAAGCGTGACCTTGGTCAGCGGCGTCGCTTTCCACACCAGCGAGGAATCGACCATCAACCCGGAAATATTCGGCAGCGTCGGATCGTCGTAGGTCCGGCGCCCGTAGCCGATCGATGCCTCGCCCTTGATGATCTCCGGCCGGTCGAGGGCGATGCCGATATCCGCCTTGATGCCGTCCGAGCCGCGGCGGATGCCGGAGGCGTCCACCGTGTGATCGAACACGCGCGTATCGACCGCGGCCTCCACGAACGGCCTCACGCCGCCGGTCACCTCGTAGCTCGCGCGCAGCCTGGTCGAATAGGTGTTGTAATTGCTGTCGGAGAGATCGACGACGCCTCCGCCGATCAATTCCGCGTTCTGATAAATGTTGCGCTCGAAGCCGCCATAGAGGCCGAGCTCGAGACGATTGAATGCCTGCACCACGCCCGCCGTGCTGCCCAGGGTGTAAATGTTCGGCGGCCGTTTCGCGCCGGTGACGGAATCGGGCGTGCCGGCGCTTTGCGTCGTGAGCAGAGCCTTTTCCTCGAGCTCGATGCGCGTCGTCTTGGTGACGTCGATCCGTCCGCGCACGATCGCCGCCGCGTCGGGTCGGTCATTGTGATCGACGTCGCTATAATGCGTGAAGGAGCCGCGCAGGTCGACCGATAGCTCGTGGCGCGACCAATCCGAGCGAGCGCTCACCTCCGACTTCACCGTGGTGAAGCGCGAGCCCGGCCCGCCCTGCGTACGCAGCGGATTGTCATCGAAGCCTTCCGCAGCCTCGATGCTCGGCTTCAAGAGGAAAGCGCCGGCGCGCACCCCCACCGGCCCGTAGGGCTCCTCTTCCGCCTTCGTGCGCTTAAAGGGTCCCGCCGTCGAAGGTATCGCCGACGTGATGATGCCGGTGGCGGCATTCGTCCGTTGCGCGCGCCCCGGAAGGGGCGCCCCCGGCCGCGCCGTGGTTTCCGCCGCGGCGGTTTCCGGTTTTTTCTTCTTGCGATGCTTGGCGCGGTACTGCGCCTGCGCCGCCGATACGAAGCCGGTGTCGCCCGCGCCCGAAGCGGGCGGCGAGCCGAAGGATGGGCCGTCCGATTGAGAAAGTTGAGCGTTCCGGCCTCCGCTGGCGGGCAAGGTCGAGCGCAAACCCGCGCGCGTGGGATCGTCCCCCTCACCCGCCGCGTAGACGGATGCCGCGCATAGCAAAAGCACGAGCGCAGCGGCACTCGATCGTCCGGGTCGTGAGTGGCGCGGCACCGTCGGGGCTCTTCATTCGTCCGTATGGTTAACGAAGGTAAAATGCGCATGGTTAACGGACCCTTGTTCCTCCGCCGGAGTCGCCTCTCCCCTTTGGCCGTGCTAGGAAAATCGCCCTTGGGGGCAGCGAGGGGTTCATCCATGGCCGGCGTGAAAGGCCGCAAAGCCGCTGATTTGGGGATTTCCTCCGAGCTCGTCCGTTCCGCGCTTCGGACGCTGGAGACGGAGGCGGCGGGACTCGCCGCGCTGTCCGCGGCGATCAATAACAGCCTCGGCGAGCCCTTCGTCGCCGCCGTCGAAAAGATCCGCGCCGCCAGCGGCCGCGTGATCGTCACCGGCATGGGCAAGAGCGGCCATATCGGCCGCAAGATCGCGGCCACCTTCGCCTCGACCGGCACGCCCGCCTATTTCGTGCATCCGGGCGAGGCAAGCCACGGCGATCTCGGCATGATCACCCGCGACGACGTGATCGTGGCGCTCTCCTGGTCGGGCGAAACCGGCGAATTGCGCGATCTCATCGAATACGCCAAGCGCTTCCACGTCGCGCTGGTTGCCGTCACCGCCAACGCGAAATCGACGCTGGCGGAGGCCGCCGACGTTCTATTGTTGTTGCCGCAAGCGACCGAGGCGTGCCCGCTCGGTCTTGCGCCGACGACCTCGACGCTCATTCAGCTCGCGCTCGGCGACGCGCTTGCGGTCGCGCTGTTCGAAAGCCACGGCTTCACCGCGCTCGATTTCAAGGCGCTGCACCCCGGCGGCAAGCTCGGGGCGAGCCTGACCTTTGTGCGCGACGTGATGCATCGACGGGAATCGACGCCGCTCGTGCGCGACGGCACCCGCATGGCGGACGCGATCGTGGAGATGACGTCGAAGGGCTTCGGTTGCGTCGGCATCGTTGACGCGGCGGGGGCGTTGATCGGAATCATCACCGACGGCGACCTGCGCCGACACATGGCCGACAATCTGCTCTCGCGCTTGGTCGACGACGTGATGTCCAGGAAGCCGAAGACCGTGCGGCCCGATCAGCTCGCGGGCGAGGCGCTGGGCTTTATGAACGCGGTCAAGGTCAACGCCTTGTTCGTGGTGGAAGGAGCGAAGCCCGTCGGGCTCGTGCGCGTCCACGAGTTGCTGCGCATCGGCGTCGCCTAGCGCATGATCCCCGAAAAGTGGGAGCCGGTTTTCGCAAAGGATCATGCGTCGCGAAAATATTGCGCCGCGCACTGATTTAATTTCAACCGACCGCACTCTACCCGCCGCCCTTAAAGCCACCCCGCGAGCTCGCGCTCGACCAGGCCGCTGATCATTCGCATTCCGCGCTCGGAATCGTTGAGGCAGGGAATGGCGGCAAAACGCTCGCCGCCGGCGTGGCGGAAGATTTCGGCGTTCTCCACCGCGATCTCCTCGAGCGTCTCCAGGCAATCGGCCGAAAAGCCGGGCATCACGACGGCGAGATTCTTGACGCCCGATCGCGCCAGCGCCCGTATCGTTTCGTCGGTGGCGGGCTTGAGCCATTCGGCGCGACCGAAGCGCGATTGGAAGGTCAGGCGAAACTTGCCCTCGTCGAGCTTCAGCCGCTCGCGCAGCAAGCGCGCCGTCTCCACGCATTGGCTTTCGTAGGGATCGCCCTTCTGCACGTATTCCCTCGGTATCCCGTGAAACGAGGCCAGCACGACGTCCGGCTTCCAGGAAAGCTTGCCGAGTTCCTCCTCGAGCGAGGCGGCGACCGCCTCGATATAGGCCGGATCGTCGAAATAGGGCGGCACAAAGCGCAGCGTCGGTTGGCGGCGGAATTGGGCAAGCGCTTCGAAAACCTTGTCGCACACGCTGGCCGTCGTCGCCGCCGCGTATTGCGGATAGAGCGGAACGATCAGAATACGCTCGCAGCCCCTCTTCTCGAGCGCCTCCAGGCGCGAACGGATCGACGGATTTCCGTAGCGCATACCCCAATCGATGGCGATGCGGCGATCATGGGCGAAATGCGCCGCGAGTTTCTCGGCCTGCGCGCGCGTGTTCGTCTTCAGCGGCGACTCGTTTCGTTCGCGATTCCAGATCTTGTCGTAGTTGCGGCCGCTGCGCGTAGGCCGAATCGACAGAATGACGAAATTGAGCACGAACCACCACAGCACGCGGTTGGTCTCAACCACCCTTGGGTCGGAGAGAAATTCCTTGAGGTAGCGGCGCATCGACCAATAGTCGGTCGCCTCGGGCGTGCCCAAATTCACCAGCAGTACGCCGATGCCGGCGGAATTTTTTTGATCCATGGGTGGGATATGGCGCGGGCGCAAACAGGCGTCAATCGCGGCGCTTATTTCGCCGCGCGCTCGTCGGAAATCACCTTGCCGTCGTTCGGTAACGAGCCCGGCGGCGCAAGCTCGACCCTTCCCTTGAGCTTGGTGATCGTCTGCAGGCTCGAAGCGACCTCGCCCGCGAGCGCGGCATCGGCCTTCGCCGATTCGGCGCGCAGGGTCATCGCGTCCTGTTCGCCCTCGCGTGTGACCACGAGCCGTAGGCGCTTCAATTCCGGGTGGCGCTTGGCGATCTCGGCGATCTGCTCGGGGCGGACGAACATGCCTTTCACCTTGGTGGTCTGATCGGCGCGGCCCATCCAGCCCTTGATCCGCATATTGGTGCGCCCGCAAGGCGAGCGCCCCGCGAGCGCCGCCGTGAGGTCGCCGAGCGCGAGCCGGATCCACGGATGATGCGGATCGAACGAGGTCACCACCACCTCGCCGACGTCACCCGCCGGCACCGGATCGCCGGTGCCCGGGTGCACGATTTCGAGCAGCACGTCTTCGTTCACGACCATGCCTTGGCGCGCGGCGGTCTCATAGGCGACGACGCCGAGATCGGCGGTGGCATAGGACTGATAGGCGTCGATCCCGCGCGCCGCAATTTCGGCCTGCAGCGAGGGCGGAAAGGCGGCGCCGGAAACGAGGGCCTTCTTGATCGAGGAAGCCTCGCGGCCCGCGGCTTTCGCCGCGTCGAGCAAAATTTTCAGGAAGTCGGGGGTGCCCGTATAAGCGACCGGCTTCAGATGCTCGATGATGTCGAGCTGCTGCTCGGTGTTGCCGGGTCCGGCCGGGATCACCACGCAGCCGAGCGTGCGCGCGCCGCTGTCGAGGATGAAGCCGCCGGGCACCAAGTGATAGGAAAACGTATTGAGGACGATATCGCCCGCCCGGAAGCCGGCGGCAAAGAGCGAGCGCGCCGAGCGCCAGGGATCGGCGACCGCGGCTTCGGGCTCGTAAATCGGTCCGGGCGAGGTGTAGAGCCGGCCGAAATCCGAAATCGGATGCGACAGAAAACCGGCGAAGGGCGGATTGTTTTTCTGCATCCCCGACAGCCCGGATTTGCGCAGCACCGGCAATTTCGCGAGCGCCGCCCGGCTCGTCACCGATTTCGCATCGACGCCGGCAAGCTGCGCCGCCCAAGCCGGCGCCTTCATCGCGCCCGCGACCAGCGCCGGGAGCCTGGTCAGCAGATCGCGCTCGCGCGCCTCGGGCTCGCGCGTTTCCAGCGGATCAAGGTGATCGGCCATCGCCCGGCGCTCTTCGGCTCTTCAAGCCAGCCAGCGCTTGCGGCGCTTATAGTGCTTGACGTTGCGGAAGGAGCGGCGGCCGGCTTCGCCGATACCGAGATAGAATTCCTTCACGTCCTCGTTCTCGCGCAGCGCCTTCGCCTCGCCGTCGAGCACGATGCGGCCGTTCTCCAGGATGTAGCCGTAAGCGGCGTATTTCAGCGCCATGTTGGTGTTCTGCTCGGCGAGCAGGAACGAAACGCCTTCGTTCTGGTTGAGCCGTTTCACGATCTCGAAGATTTCCTCGACGATCTGCGGCGCCAGCCCCATCGAGGGCTCGTCCAAGAGAATCATCTTCGGCCTCGACATCAGCGCGCGTCCGAGCGCGCACATCTGCTGCTCGCCGCCGGAGGTATAGCCGGCGAGCGAATTCTTGCGGCTCGCGATGCGCGGAAAATAGGAATAAACGAGATCGAGGTCGCGGCGGATCGCGACCCGCCCGTCGGGCCGCGTGAAGGCGCCGGTCAAGAGGTTCTCCTCGATCGTGAGATGCGCGAAGCATTCGCGGCCTTCCATCACCTGAATGCAGCCGCGGCGCACGAGCTCGTTCGGCGACTGGCGATGGATCTCGATTCCGTCGAAATGGATCGAGCCCTTGCTCACCTCGCCGCGCTCGGCGTGCAGAAGATTGGAGATCGCCTTGAGCGTGGTGGTCTTGCCGGCGCCGTTGGCGCCGAGCAGCGCGACGATGCCGCCGCGCGGCACATGCAGCGAAACGCCTTTCAGTACGAGGATCACATGGTCGTAGATGACCTCGATGTTGTTCAGCGAAAGAATGCGATCGGTCGCGGGTGCGGGTGCTGCGGCGGTCATAATCGGTCACCTTCGCGCGTTGGCAGATACGAATGAGGGGGCGGGCTCGCTTGCGCGATGCCCGTCCCCCTCACCTTACGTTCCTTTCGCTCCGACCTTACGACGACTTGTCGCACGTCTCGGTGCGGGCCGGCCACGGCTGGTTCTTGGCGACGTAGTCCTTCGCCGCCGCCTCCAGCAGCGGACGCACGCGGTCCTTCATGGGCGAAATCCAATCGGAAGTCTTCACCCACTTGCTGCCGTCCCACCGTTGCATATAGGCCGACCCATGGCCGTTGTGGTCGGTGCAGCTCACGCCGCTGATCGGAGAGCCGAAGCCTTCGAGGCCCAGTTCCTTCCAGCGCGCGGCGCTGATGTTCACCGTCTCGAGGCCGCGACGGACATCCTCGCCCGTCACCACCTTCTTGCCGCTGAGCTTCTGCGCGTTGCGGATCGCTTCGGCGATCAGCACGGAGTTATAAACCCCGCGATTGTAGAAATTCTCGCCGACCTTGTCCTTCGGGGTCTGACTCTTGCCCTTGTCGACCAGATACTTCCGGATGTCTTGGATCGCCGGATAGTTGTCGCCGACGCTGTTGAAGTTGAGGCTGAGATAGCCCTTGGCTTCCGCACCCGCCGGCCGCGCGTCGTCTTCATTGCCTGACCACCAGATGCCGACGAAGTGATCCGTCGGATAGTTGATCTTGGCGGCTTCCTTGACCGCGGTCGGATTCATGGCGCCCCAGCCCCACATGATCATCCAGTCGGGCTTGTCACGGCGGACACCGAGCCAAAGGCCCGATTGATTCTGCATCTCCGCCGGCGGGACCGGATACAGCTTCAGGTCGAAGCCGTAATCCTTGGCGAACTGCTCGAGCAGCGGAAGCGGCTCGCGGCCGTAACCGCCGTCGAAGAAGATGTAGCCGATGGTCTTGCCTTTGAGCTTGTCGAGACCGCCTTCCTTCTCGCCGATGTACTTGATGATCATCGACAGGCCGTCCCAATAGGTCGCGGGCGGGTTGAACACCCACGGGAAGTTGGTGCCGTCGGCCGCGGCCGAAAGACCATAGGCCATCGACAAGACCGGAATCTTGTCGACCGCGGCTTTCGGGATCAGCTGCAGCGTGATGCCGGTCGAATAGGGATTGGTGATGACCGGACTTTTACCCTTGGTCGACTCGTAGCACTCGACGCCTTTCTTGGTGTCGTAGCCGGTCTCGCATTCCTCGACGACGATCTTGACGCCGCCGATGCCGCCGTCACGCTCGTTCAGCATGTTGAGATAGTCACTCATGCCGTTGGCGATCGGAATGCCGGAGCCCGCGAACGCACCGGTGCGGTACGAGAACAACGGCACGTAGATCGAGTTCTGCGCCGAAGCGGCCGGAACGAAGGCGGGCGTACCCGCAATCGCACCGAGCGCGGCGCTCAGGATCAGTCCTTTCAGACGCATTATAGTCCTCCCATTCTTTTTCAGCCGGCGGCGACGTGCCTTCGGCTGTCGCTTCTCCATGCCCCTCGAAAGGGGCCACCCCTGACCCACCGGCTTGCGAGGGCGGGCGGCGGGGAATTGGTCCGAGTGTGCCCAATTAATAAGGATATGGCCACACCCTCAGTTTCTGTTTCGCGAGCTGCCATAGGCGCGCGAGCCCGTGCGGCTCGACGATCAGGAAGAGGATGATCAAGGCGCCTACGATGATGAAGCTTAAATGCTCGGCGGTTGCCGGATGAAGCGGCATGCCCAATTCAGCCGGCACGACCCGCAGCAGGATCGGCAGAATGAAGATCAGCGCCGCGCCGAGATAGGAGCCGAGCAAGCTTCCCAGCCCCCCAATGATGACCATGAACAGAACGAAGAAGCTCTGATTGATATTGAAGGTGTCGGCCTCGGCGCCGCCGTACCACAAGAATACCATCATCGCGCCCGCCACGCCGCAATAAAAGGACGAAACGGCGAAGGCCAGCAGCTTTGTCGGCAGCAGGCGGATGCCCATGAGCTCGGCGGCAATATCCATGTCGCGCACCGCCATCCACATGCGTCCGATGCGGCCGCGCACGATGTTCGAGGCGATCCAGGTCATCACGACGACGATTGTGAGCACGATCAGGTACCGGATCTGCGGGCTCGCGGTCGGCCCCACGACCGGAATGCCGGCGAGCGTGCGCGTGGGCACTTCGATCGCATTCGAGACATTGTAGTTCGCCAGCCACGGAATGCGGACAAAGCACCATTGCAGGAAAAATTGCGCGGCCAGCGTCGCAATCGCGAGGTAGAAGCCCTTAATGCGCAGGCTCGGAAGACCGAAGAAAACGCCGACCGCGGCGGCGACAAAACCCGAGGCCAGGATCCAGACAAGAATGTTCACTTCGGGGAAGACCGTCGCGAGCTTATAGCAGGCATACGCCCCCACCCCCATGAAGGCGCCGGTACCGAGCGACAAAAGGCCGGTGTATCCGGTGAGAAGATTGAGCCCGATGGTGGCCAGCGTATAGATCAGGAACGGGATCATCACCGCCTGCAGCAGGAAGCCGTTGCCGAAAAGCGGGATCGCGACAAACGCCACAAGCAAAATGACGATGATGCCGATCCTGTCCTGTAGGATCGGGAACACCGCCTCATCGCTGGCGTAGCTGGTCTTGAACTGGCCGGCTTCGCGGTAAAACATGCCTTGTTCCTCACACCCGCTCGATGATCTTCTCGCCGAACAGGCCCTGCGGCCGGAACAACAGGAAGGCGAGCGCGATAAAATAGGCGAGCCAGCTTTCGATGCCGCTGCCGAGTAGGGGTCCCCAGTAAAACTCGCCGAGCTTCTCGCCGATGCCGATGATCAGCCCGCCGACGATCGCGCCGGGGATCGAAGTAAAGCCGCCGAGGATCAGCACCGGCAGCGCGCGGAGCGCGATAATCTGCAGCGCGAACGAAACTTCCGAACGCGCCCCCCACATGATGCCGGTGACGAGCGCGACGAGGCCGGAAGTAAACCACACGATCACCCAGATCTGCTCGAGCGAGATGCCGACGGCGAGCGCCGCCTTGTGGCTGTCGGCGACCGCGCGCAGCGCCCGGCCGATGCGGGTCTTGGAGAAAAATACCGCAAGTCCCGCGACCATGATGGAAGCGATGATCGCCGCCGCGATGTCGATCTTCTGCAGGGAAACGAAGCCCCCGAGCATTTTCAGGTCCACCGAGCCGCGCGGCAGATAGAGCTGTTCGGAAATCATGATTTTCGGATTGCCGCCGAACACCAGCTCGCCGAGCCCGATGAGGAAATAGGTCAGCCCGAACGTCGCCATGAACAGAATGATGTCCGGCTGGTTCACCAGCGGCCGCAAAATCATGAGCTCGACGCCGAAGGCGAGCAGAAACATCACGACGATGGTGAGGCCGAGCGCGACAAACGCCGCGACGACCGGGATCGACAAACCGTACTGAGTCAGCAGGTCGTAAAGCCCGACCAATGTCAGCGCGCCGAACACCACCATGATGCCTTGCGCGAAGTTGAAAACGCCGGACGCCTTGAAGATGAGCACGAAGCCGAGCGCGATCAGCGCGTACAAGACGCCGGCGACCAGCCCTTCCCACAGCGTCTGTACCAATAGATCCGGCGCCGCCGCCATCTGCACGAAAGGGGTGAAAAAGATTTTATACAGAAGGCTCATTGCAATGCTCAATGCGCAATGCCGAGATAGGCGTCGATCACGGCCTGGTCTTTCTTGACCTCGTTGGGCGTGCCGTCGGCGATCTTGCAGCCGTGGTCGAGCACGACGACGCGATCGGAAAGGTCCATGACCACCCCCATGTCGTGCTCGATCAGCGCGATCGTCGTGCCGTATTGGTTGTTCACGTCGATGACAAAGCGCGACATGTCCTCTTTTTCCTCGAGGTTCATGCCGGCCATCGGCTCGTCAAGCAGCAACAGATCGGGCTCCATGGCGAGCGCGCGCCCGAGTTCGACCCGCTTCTGCAGTCCGTAGGGCAGCTTGCCGACGGGAATGCGCCGGATGTGCTCGATTTCGAGAAAGTCGATGATCTCCTCGACGGCTTTGCGATGCTCGACCTCCTCGCGCAGCGCCGGGCCGTAGCGAAAAATCTGCCAGAAGAAACTTTTGTCCATCTTGAGCGCGCGGCCGGCCATGATGTTGTCGAGCGTGGTCATGCTCTTGAATAGCGCGACGTTTTGAAACGTGCGCGCGATCCCGCCCGCCGCCGCCGCGTGCGGACGCATGGCTTTGCGCGTCGTGCCCTTGAAGGTGATGCGACCGGCCTGCGCATGATAGAAGCCGTTGATCACGTTCAGCATCGAGGTCTTGCCGGCGCCATTCGGGCCGATGATGGCGCGGATTTCGCCCTTGCGGATATCGAAGGAGACGCCGGTGATCGCCTTGACGCCGCCGAACGCCAGCGACACGCCCTCGACCGCGAGCAGGACGTCGCCGGCCGCGATCCCCGCTCCCGAAGGCGCTCTCATGCCGCTTTTCCGACCGGCGCCTGCGCCGTCGCGCTCGGATAAATCCGCATGTCGCGGATTTTCACGCGGCCCGAGATCGCGCCCTTGCGCCCGTCCTCGAAGGTGACTTCGGTCGAGGCATCGACCTCTTTCGAGCCGTCATAAAGCCCTGCGGCGAGCGGCGCGTAGCGCTCGACAATGAAGCCGCGCCGAACCTTCATGGTGCGGGTCAGTTCGCCGTCGTCCGCATCGAGCTCCTTGTGCAGAATGAGAAAGCGGCGGATTTGCGCGCCCGCCATCGGCCCTTCCTCGGAGAGCGAGCGGTTCACCTCATCCACGTGCGCGGCCAGCATGTCGTAAACTTTCGGGTGCGCGGCAAGCTCCTGATAGGAGCCGAAGGTGACGTTGTTGCGCTCGGCCCAGGAGCCGACCGCGACCGGATCGATGTTGAGCATCACGCTGACGAAATCGCGCTTGTCGCCGAGCGCCACCGCTTCGCGGATGTTGGGGTAGAACTTGAGCTTGTTCTCGATGTATTTCGGCGCGAACAAGGTTCCGTCCTTGAGCCGGCCGACATCCTTGGCGCGATCGATGATTTTCAGGTGGCCGCTCTTCGGATCGAAGAAGCCGGCGTCGCCCGAGCGCACCCAGCCGTCGGGCGTTTTGGTCTCGGCGGTCTTGTCGGGATCCTTGTAATAGCCGGTGAAGACGCCGGGCGAGCGGTAGAGGACCTCGCCCTTGTCGTCGATCTTGACCTCGACCTCGTAGTTCGGCTTGCCGACGCTGTCGGCGAAGATTTCGCCGTCGGGCTGCGCGGTGACGTAAACCGAGGCTTCGGTCTGCCCGTAGAGCTGTTTCAGATTGATTCCGAGCGCGCGATAGTAGCGGAAAATTTCCGGGCCGATGGCTTCGCCTGCGGTGTAGGCGACGCGGACGCGCGAGAACCCGTAGCGGTTCTTCAGCGGCGCGTAGACCAGGATATTGCCGAGCCAATACAGAAACCGCGCATAGAGCGGCACGCGTTCCTTGTTGAGGATTTTTTCGCCCCAGCGCCGGGCGACGCGCATGAAATAATGGAACACTCGGCGCTTGATCGCGCTGGCATCCTCCATCCGCACCATGGTGAGGGTGAGCAGATTTTCATAGATGCGCGGCGGCGCGAAGGCGTAGGTGGTGCCGATCTCGCGGCGATCCTCGATGATGGTCTCGGGGGTCTCGGGGCAATTGACGCAATAACCCGAACAATAGGACTGCGCGTAGGAAAAGATGTGGTCGCCGACCCAGGCCATCGGCAGATAGGCGATCACTTCCTCGTTTTCGTCGAGCTTGTCGTAGGCGTTGGCGTTGCGCGAGCTTCTGATCGCATTGTCGTAGGTGAGCATCACGCCCTTGGGGCGGCCGGTGGTGCCCGAAGTGTAGAGAATGACGCAGAGGTCCGCGCCCTTTCCTTTCGAGATCGAGTCTTGCCACCACAGCGCCGACGAGCGCGGATCGAGCGCGCGGCCGATTTTCTGCACGTCGGCGAAGGATTTGAGCCGGGTGTGGTCGTAGTCCCTAAGCCCTCGCGCCTCGTCGTAGATGATGTAGGCGAGCTCGGGCAAGCGCTCCGAAATCGACAACAACTTGTCGACCTGCTCCTGGTTCTCGACCACCGCGATCTTCACGCCCGCATGCGCGAGCACATAGGCCATCTCGTCGGCGACCGAGTCCTGATAAACGGGAACCGGTACGGCGCCGACCGATTGCGCGGCGCACATCGACCAATAGAGCCGCGGGCGATTGTTGCCGACGATCGCGACCTTGTCGTCGCGCGCCAATCCGAGCTCCTTCAGCCCGAGCGCGAAGGCGCGCACTTCGTCGAGAACCTGCTCCCATGTCCAAGCCTGCCAGATGCCGAGATCCTTCTCGCGCATGGCGGGCCGATGGCCGCGTTGGGCGGCGTTCATCAGAAGCAGCTTCGGAAACGTGTCCGTATAGGTCGTCGTCGCTTCGCCGCGCACGATTTCCCATCCCTCCCAAAACCAAGTTCGGCCCGCCAAGCGTTGTTGAATTCGCTCCTGTGTCGGAGCTTGGCCCAATCAGTTGCAGTGAAAGCAGTACTTCGCAAGAGATCAGTTGACAGACGAAGCGCCGCTTCTGCGATGTGGGCAACCGTCTGAATACATAATAACCCCATACAAACCAATCACATAGAGCTTTATTGCGGGGCGCGGCGATCCGCTTTCTTCTGCTTTGGTCGAGATGGCGAAAAGACCGCGTGCCGCGTTTGCTGCGGCGTCTTCATTCACCGTAATGGCCGAGGCTTGCGAGATCGAGCACGGTAATGCCGTTCCGCTCGACGCGAACGAGGCCCTTGCTCTCCAGCACTTGCAGGCTCTTGTTGGTCGCCTGGCGGGAGATGCCGGTCAAAAGGCCGAGCTCTTCCTGGCTGATCTCAAGATGAGATCCCCCGCCGGGAAACAGGACCGGGTTGAAGAGCCAAGCGATGTGGCGGGCCACCCGTTCGGGCGCCTCCAGCGTGCGGTCATATTCGACGACGGCGATGAACTGTCCCAGCCGCTCGTTGAGCTGGCGCACCAGAAAGCGGTTGAACGCGACGCTGTGCTCGAACAGCCACAGGAACGCGGCCCGGTTCATCAAGGCCATCCGCGTTTCACGCAGCGCAACGAGATCGTAGCGGCGCGGCTCGTCCTTCAGAATCGTTCCTTCGCCGAACCAGCCGCCTGTGCGCAGGCCGGTGAAGGTCACGTCCTTCCCGCTTTTCGAAACCGTCCCCATCTTGACGAGACCGTCAATGACCCCCGTCCAAGAATCGAGCCGGTCGCCGCGATGGCAGATATAGGCGCCGGCCGGAAATGTCTTTTCGACGATGCCGCGCCGCGCCGGCTCGATCTCGCCTTCGGCAAGATCGCGCGCCCAGAAGGCAATTTTCAGCAATTGCTCCCGCGAGATCACCTGCAGGGTCCACAGTTCCGCGCCGCTTCACGCCTCAAAGGCGGATTATGGCCGAGCCATCGCATCGCTCAAGTCGCACGCATGCGCGCTGCATAAAGACCCGAATTGAAAAGGCCGTTATTCCGCCGCCGCCGCGATCGGCGCCGGCTCGCCGGACTTCACCGCGTTGCGAAGACGGGTGAGAAGGACGGCCTCCTCGGCCTTCGCCGCGGTAACCGAGCGCTGCTTGATCGGGCCGAAGCCGCGGATCTTCTCGGGGATCGAGGCGACCGCGATCGCCAGCGCCCGGTTCTGCGGCGCGAGGGTAGCGATCAATTCTTCGAGATTGGCCACGTAGTCCACGACCAGCTTGCGCTCGAGCTTGCGCTCCTCGCTGTAGCCGAAGGGATCGAGGGCCGTGCCGCGCAGGAACTTGAACTTCGCCAGCACGCCGAAGGCTGGCTTGATCCAAGGTCCGAAGCTCATCTTCTTCGGACGGCCGGTATTCAGGTCCGTGCGCGCGAGCAACGGCGGCGCCAGGTGGAATTCGTAGCGCAGCTTGCCGTCGAAGGCGGCCGCGACCTGCTGCTCGAACGCGCCGTCGGTAAAGAGGCGCGCGACTTCGTATTCGTCCTTGTAAGCCATCAGCTTGAAGAGATATTTCGCAACCGCTTCGCTGAGGCCGGTCTCGCCCGGCGCCTTCGCCGCTTCCGCCGCGCGCACGCGCTCGACGATGCCGCGGTAGCGCTTGGCGTAGGCCGCGTTCTGATAATCGGTGAGGAAAGTGACGCGCCGCTCGATCGTTTCTTCCAGCGAGCCTGACAGCCGGCGCGCTTCCGTCGGCGCCGTGATCGGCGTCACCAGCTTGGCGACCGCTTCCGGCTCGAGCGCGGCGCGGCGGCCCCATTCGAAGGCGGCCTTGTTCATCGCCACCGCCTCGCCGTTCAACTCGATCGCGCGCAGGATCGCGTCCGCCGAGATCGGCACGCCGCCGAGCTGATAGGCATAGCCGACGAGGAAGATGTTCTGACCCGTCGAGGAGCCGAACAGCGCCGTCGAAAGCTTGGTCGCCTCGATGAAATGCGCGTGGTCCCTGTCGGCGGCCTTGGCGATCTCGCGCTTCAACCGCTCGGTCGGCAAGGAGAAGTCGGCGTTGCGGGTGAAGTCGCCGGGTAGCGTCTCGTGCGTGTTGACGACGACCGTCGTCTCGCCCGAGCGCATGGCGGAAAGCACGCGCTTGGAGCCGACGACGACGATATCGCCGCCGAGCACGAGATGGGCGCCGTGCGCCGGGATGCGGATCGCGTGAATGTCGTCGGGGTGCTTGGCGATGCGAAGGTGGCTGAACACCGCGCCGCCTTTTTGCGCCAGCCCCGCCATGTCGATGACGCCGGCGGCATTGCCCTCGATATGCGCCGCGGTGCCGAGAATCTGCGCGATCGTCACGATGCCGGTGCCGCCGATGCCGGTGATGATGATGCCGAACGTGCCGTTGATCGCCGGCAGCTTCGGCTCGGGCAGCGGCGCCAGCTCGCCCGCGCTCGCCGCGGCACCGGTGCCGCGCTTCAGCTTCGCGCCGTGCACCGTCACGAAGGACGGGCAGAAACCTTTGACGCAACTGAAGTCCTTGTTGCAGCTCGACTGGTCGATCTCGCGCTTGCGGCCGAATTCGGTCTCCAGCGGCTGCACCGAGACGCAGTTCGACTGCACGCCGCAATCGCCGCAGCCCTCGCACACGAGTTCGTTGATGATCACCCGCTTGTCGGGATCGGGGAACTCGCCGCGCTTGCGGCGGCGGCGCTTTTCGGCGGCGCAGGTCTGGTCGTAAATGAGCGCGGTCACCCCGGGGATCGCCGCGAGCTCGCGCTGGATGCGGTCCAGCTCGTCGCGGTGATGGATGGTGAGACCCTCGGGCCATTTGGTGCTTTTCGGATATTTCCACGGCTCGTCGGTGACGAGGACGAGCTTCTTCACGCCTTCCGCCGCGACCTGGTTCGCGATCGCGTAGACGTTGAGCCCGCCTTCGTGGCGCTGGCCGCCGGTCATCGCCACCGCGTCGTTGAACAAGATCTTGTAGGTGATGTTGATGCCCGCCGCGACGCAGGCACGGATCGGCAGAATGCCCGAGTGATTATAGGTGCCGTCGCCGAGATTCTGGAACACGTGCGGGCGCTTGGAGAACGGCGCTTCCCCGATCCAGTTCGCTCCCTCGCCGCCCATCTGGGTGAAGCCCATGGTCGAGCGGTTCATGTAGAGCGCCATGGTATGGCAGCCGATGCCGGCATAGGCGCGCATGCCCTCGGGCACGACGGTCGAGGTGTTGTGCGGGCAGCCGGAGCAGAAATAGGGCGTGCGGCTCGCGACGTCTTGCGTCTCGGCGAGCGCCGCCTGCGCCTGCTTCAGGCGATTGACGCGGTCGGAGATATCGTCGATGTGCCCGCGCTTGAGGATGCGCTGACCGATCGCGATCGCGATGTCGTTCGGATCGAGCGCGGCCTTGACCGGGAACAGCCAACGGCCTTCCTCGTCGCGCTTGCCGATCACCACCGGCTGGTCCGGCGTGCCGTAAAGCTCCTCGCGCACCTGCACTTCGATCAGCGAGCGCTTCTCCTCCACCACGATAATCAGGTCGAGGCCGGCGGCGAATTCCTTCAGCCCGTGTGGCTCGAGCGGCCACGGGCAGCCGATTTTGTAGAGGCGGATGCCGAGTTCGTTGGCGCGCACCTCGTCGATGCCGAGTTCGTCGAAGGCGAGCCGGACGTCGAGATAGCTCTTACCGGTGGTGATGATGCCGATTTTCGCGTTCTTGCCGCCTGAGGTGACGATGCGATTGAGCTTGTTGGCGCGCACATAGGCGAGCATGGCGTCGCGCTTGAAATCGTGCAGCCGCGCCTCCTGCCCGAGCGCGCCGTCGAGGCCGCGAATATTGAGGCCGCCGGGCGGCATCGTGAAATCCTGCGGAATCGCGACCTTGATGCGATCGAGCGAGCCGTCGACCACCGCGGTCGACTCGATCGTCTCCTTGACGCATTTGATGCCGACCCACACGCCGGCGAAGCGCGACATGGCGAAGCCGTGCAGGCCGAAATCGAGAAGTTCCTGGACGCCGGCCGGGTTCAGGATCGGGATCATCACGTCGACAAAATGGAATTCGGACTGGTGCGCGGTGGTGGAGGATTCGCAGGTATGGTCGTCGCCCATCAGCGCAAGCACGCCGCCGTTCTTCGAAGAGCCGGCGAAATTGGCGTGGCGGAACACGTCGCCGGTGCGGTCGACGCCCGGCCCCTTGCCGTACCAGATGCCGAACACGCCATCGAACTTGCCGTCGCCGCGCAGCTCCGCCTGCTGCGAGCCCCAAAGCGCGGTGGCGGCGAGATCCTCGTTGAGACCGGGCTGGAATTTGACCTCGTGCTGTTCGAGCGCCGGACGCGCGCGCAAGAAGGTCTGATCGAGCCCGCCGAGCGGCGAGCCGCGGTAGCCGGTCACGTAACCGGCGGTGTTCAGGCCCGCGCGCCGGTCGCGCTCCTTTTGCATGAGCGTGAGGCGCACGATCGCCTGCGTTCCGGTGAGGAAAACGCGCTCCTGGGAAAGATCGTAGCGGTCGTCGAGGGAAACCTTGTAGTTCGCCATCGGGCGCGTACTCCGCGGGGCGGGCTGCTCCAGCTAGCCACCTATATAGTATGAGCGCTGGGGAGAGGCGTTTAGGTCAACCCTCGCTACCTAAAATTCGCACGAAGCGGGTCCCCGCGCAATTTCGTAATCACAGGCACGAGGGCAGCGAAATTGCTGGCAGGCGGGATAAACCGCAATTTGGCGCACTGCGGAATAAACCAGGGCTGTTATGCCAGTCCCAACAGCAGGTGCCCATTATCGACCACGATGACCGAACCGGTGATTGCCCGCCCGGCATCGGAGGAAAGCAGCAAGAAGGCGCCGTCGAGGTCGGTGGGCTCGCCCAGCCGGTTGAGCGGGAGACGGGCGCGTATTTTCTCGCCCTCTTCGCTTAACAGAAACTCCCGATTGATCTCGGTGACGATGTAGCCCGGCGCGATGGCGTTGACCCTGATTCGACGGCGCGCGAGTTCGAGCGCCAGCGCCTTGGTCGCCTGCAGAACGCCTGCCTTGGCGACATTATAGGCCGAAAGTCCCCGCTCGACCCCGAAGCCCGCAATCGAGGCGATGGTCACGATCGCCCCCGGCTTGTTGGCCGCGACCATGCGTTTTGCCGCCTCCTGGCAGCCGAAATAGACCGCGTCGAGGTCGGCATCGAGCACTTCGCGCCAGGTCTCGCGCGTCATGTCGAGTGCGCGGGCAACGCGGGCGATTCCGGCATTGGCCACCATCAAATCGACCGTTCCGAAGGCTTTTTCGGCGGCGTCGAAGGCGCC
>WNEY01000386.1_pt1 | contig 27054 bp, 31 predicted proteins | sample 5400531 | NCBI WGS metagenome assembly WNEY01 (sample SAMN13153338, study PRJNA577476) | soil metagenome | isolation source: 200 cm saprolite under Douglas fir tree site 1 | place: USA:California | collected 2015-04-18
CACGTGGGGTGGAATCGCGCCGAGGCCTCGCGCATTCTCAAGGTCAGCTACAAGACGCTGCTCAACAAGATCTGCGAGTGCGGGCTGAAGCCACCCGCGCACCGAGCGCGCTAGACCTCCGATCTCGACCAATCTCCTCGCGATGGTCGGTGCTTCCCGGCCAGTGACCCCGCCTCACGTCTGATGCCCGGCGTCGTCATCAAGAGGCTGACCAAGCGCTACGACGACGTCGCCGCCGTCGAGGGGTTGTCACTGGACGTCAAGCCGGGCGAGCTGGTCTCGCTTCCCGGACCCTCGGGCTGCGGTAAGACGACCACGCTGCGGCTGGTCGCGGGCCTTCTCCAGCCGGAGATCGGTGAGATATGGGTGGGCGAGCGTTGCCTATCGTCCCCGACGAGCGTCGTGCCACCGGAGCGTCGCCGGATGGCGATGATCTTCCAGAGCTATGCCCCTGGCCCCACATGACGGTCACGCAGAACGTTGGCTACGGTCTCCGCTTCAAGGCGGGTGTGTCCAAGGTCGACCGAGCCCGGCGAGGGGTCGAAATGCTGAGGATAGTCCAGCTGGCCAGCAGCAGCGAGTCGCCGTGGCGCGGGCCCTCGTCGTGGAGCCGGAGATTCTCCTGCTCGACGAGCCTCTTAGCAACCTCGATGCAAATCTCCGCGAAGAAATGCGATTCGAGATCAGGCGACTTCGCGAATCGTTTGGCATCACGACCCTCTACGTCACCCACGACCAGGCGGAAGCGATGGTCATCTCCGATCGCGTCGCGGTCCTCCACCGTGGACGCGTTGTCCAAGTCGGGACCGCGGAGGATCTCTTTCGACGCCCGCGGACGCGCTTCGTCGCCGAGTTCCGTTTCGCTTCGCACGGCATGGCCCCCGGCACTCCACTGGTCGTCTCCATCCATCCCCACGAGATCGAGCCGGTCGTCCCGTCGCGCTCCGCGCCGGCCGGAGCGAACATCTTCGCGGCTACGGTCCAGCGCACGAGCTACCTTGGGGACGCGGTCGACTATCAGATGCAGGTGAACGGAAGCGACGTGGTCCTGCGTGTGACGGCGCCGCCGCCGGCGCGCTTCGGCGCCGGCGACGCCGTGACGCTGGCGGTGGCCCCCGAGGCGTGCGTTCCCCTGACCGGCTCCGCCGACGACGGGCCAACAGGACTTACGGGGTAGAGCTATGCCGAGCATGCGTCGGCGTCCGCGCTTGACGATATGCACTGCTGTGCATACACTTGGGCGTTGGAGTTCGTATGGGATCCTCGCAAGGCTGCCGCCAATCTGCGCAAGCATGGCGTCGACTTTGCGGACGCAGGGACGGTGTTTCATGACGAGCAGGCCATCGGTTCGTCACGCTCGGCATGGACGCGCTCGGCCGCGTTCTCGTGGTCGTCTACACGTGGCGCGTGGATTCCCCACGATTGATCTCCGCGAGAAAGGCGACGGCACGTGAGCGCCGTCAGTACGAAGGTGCAAGATGAAGAAAGAGTACAACTTCAGGCATGGGCGGCGTGGTGCCGTTCTGCGCACTGCGTCCGGCAAGACGCGGATCACCATCAGGATCGACGATGACATCCTCCGGTGGTTCAGGGACCAGGTTCACAAAGCCGGAGGCGGTAGCTATCAGACGCGCATGAATGATGCCTTGCGTAGCTTCGCGGAATCGGCCGAACAGAACCTCGAAGGCACGCTGCGTCGTGTGCTGCGAGAGGAGTTGCCCCGGTATGCGACCTCGCGGAAGGCCGGTCTAACGCGCCGATGAAACCGGCAGCCGCCTTCGGCGGTCTGGGGGGCCCTTCGAGGCCCCCCAGCTAAAGACAATGAACGAGTTCCTGCGAGCCGCGGTTGAGGAAGCCGAGCGCGGTCTGGCCGAGGGCGGCATCCCCATCGGCTCCGTCCTGGTGCATCGCGGACGAATTCTCGGGCGCGGTCGCAATCGACGAGTACAACGCGGGAGTGTCGTGCTTCACGGCGAGATGGACGCGCTGGAAAACGCCGGCCGCCGATCGGCGCAGGCCTATCGCGAGTGCACGCTGTACACTACGCTATCGCCCTGCGCCATGTGCAGCGGCGCCATTCTCCTGTATGGCATCCCCCGGGTCGTCGTTGGTGAAAACCAGACCTTCCTCGGGGAGGAAGACCTGCTGCGCTCCCGGGGGGTGGCGGTAGAAGTTGTTCAGGATGCACGGTGCCAGGAGTTGATGGCACAATTCATTCAGGCTCAACCGACCCTGTGGGCGGAGGACATCGGTCATGGTGACGATCGAATCAACTCCTGAAATGGCCGCGAAGGTCTACGAAACCATGGAGCGCAATCTCGCGATCGTCCGCCGCCGACTGGGCAGGCCCCTGACCCTGGCCGATAAGGTCTTGCTGGGACACCTCGACGACCCGGAGCACCAGGAGATGGAGCCCGGCAAGAGTTATCTCTTGCTCCGTCCCGACCGCGTCGTCTTGCAGGACGTGCTCGGACAGACCGCCATGCTCCAGTTCATGCAAACCCGGCGACTCAGAGTCGCAGTGCCGACCACGATCCATTGCGACCACCTCATCCAGGCGCGAGTCGAGGGCCAGGTCGATCTGCGGGAGTCACTTGCCGAGAACCAGGAAGTCTACGACTTCCTGCGCTCGGCGGCGGCCAAGTACGGTGCGGGCTTCTGGGGGCCGGGCGCCGGGATCATTCACCAGGTGGTGCTGGAGCAATACGCCTTCCCGGGTGCACTGATCATCGGGACCGACTCCCACACTCCCAACGCCGGTGGCCTCGGGGCGTGCGCCGTGGGCGTCGGCGGGGCCGACGCCGTCGAGGTCATGGCGGGCCTACCCTGGGAAGTCCTCTATCCCCGGCACATCGCGGTCTACCTGACCGGCAAGCTGAGCGGATGGACAGCCGCCAAGGACGTGATCCTCTACGTGGCGGGCCAGCTCACCGTGGCCGGCGGCACCAACGCAATCGTGGAATACATCGGCCCGGGCGCCAGGACCATCAGCGCGACCGGCAAGGCCACGATCACCAACATGGGCGCGGAGCTCGGCGCCACCACCTCCATGTTCCCGTCCGACGATCGGATGGCGATGTATCTGAGAGCGACCGGCCGAGGCGATCTGGTGCCGCTGGCCGAGCGCTATCCGCACCTCCTGGCGCCGGACAAGGAGGTCGAGGCCAACCCCGAGAAGTACTACGAGCGTGTGGTGAAGCTCGATCTGTCGACGCTGGAGCCGTACGTGGTCGGGCCCCACTCCCCCGACCGGGCGCGCCCCATCGGGAAGCTCGCCGCCGAGGTCGCTGACTCGAAGAACGCATTCCTCGATAAGATCTCCACGACCCTCATCGGCAGCTGCACCAACTCCTCGTACGAGGACATGAGCCGCGCGGCGGACGTCGCCGAGCAGGCGAAGGCGCACGGCCTCAAGTCCTCGGTGCCCTTCCTGGTCACGCCGGGTTCGGAGCAGGTGCGCGCCACGATCGAGCGCGACGGGCAGATGCAGTCCCTCAAGGACATCAACGGCGTCGTCCTGGCGAACGCCTGCGGCCCGTGCATCGGTCAGTGGCGGAGAGCCAACGAAGAGGCGGCGGTGCCGAATACCATCGTGACCTCGTACAACCGCAACTTCCCGCGCCGCAACGACGGCCAGCCCACGACGATGAACTTCATCGGCAGTCCCGAGATCGTGACCGCCTTTGCCCTGGCGGGGAGACTGTCGTTCAACCCGATCACCGACTCGCTCACCGGCGCGGACGGCAAGGCGTTCAAGCTGGCGCCGCCGAAATCGGCGCCCGAGGTGCCGGCGAAGAACTTCGACCGCGGCCGCCCCGTCTATGTCGCGCCTCCCGAAGACGGCAGCTCCATCGCGCTGCAGGTCGATCCCCGCAGCGAGCGGCTGCAGCTGATGGAGCCGTGGCCACCCTGGGACGGCCAGGACTTCCGGGACATGCCGGTGCTGCTGAAGGCCAAGGGTAAGACCACGACCGACCACATCTCGCCGGCCGGCTCCTGGCTGCGCTACCGCGGGCACCTCGACAAGTTCAGCGACAACATGTTCATGGGCGCGACCAACGCGTACACGGGCGAGGCGGGCAAGGGTAAGAATGTCCTCACGGGAGAGACGGGACAGGTCATCTCCACGGTCGCCCGGTACTACAAGTCCAAGGGTGTCAAATGGGTCGTCATCGGCGACGCGAACTACGGGGAAGGCTCGAGCCGCGAGCACGCCGCCCTCTCTCTGCGCCTGCTGGGCGGGGCGGCCGTGATCGTGCGCAGCTTCGCGCGGATCCACGAGTCGAATCTGAAAAAGCAGGGGCTCCTGGCGCTCACGTTCCAGAACCCCGCGGACTACGACCGCATCCGCGAAGACGACCGGCTGAGTCTCATCGGTCTCGCGGCCATGGCGCCCGGCAAGCCCGTCGAGTGCCTCGTCAAGCACGCCGATGGGACGACCGAGACGCTACGACTGTCGCATTCTTTCAGCGCGTCCCAGCTCGAGTGGTTCCGGAAGGGCTCGGCGCTCAACCTGTTCCACGGCAAGTAGCGGTCCGGCGTCAGCCGAGGAGTTCGGCGCCGCCATCGCGTTCCTCCTCGAGGTCAGCGGGGGCCGAGGATCTCGTCGACGCCGAGCGTGAGGTCGGCGAAGGCGACCGGGCTCAGCGAGCCGCCGCGCGGGACCCTCACGACGTCGCGGTAGCCGTCGGGCACCGGCGTCCGGTACACCTCAACCGCGTCTCCGGCGAGGTCCACGATCCAGACCTCGATCACGCGGGCCGTGGCGTAGCGTGGGACCTTCACGCCGCGGTCGTACTGGAGCGAGGTGTCGGCCACCTCGATCAGCAGCAGGGTGTCCACAGGCTCTGGATGGCTGCCGGCGTAGAAGTCCGGCGTTGGCCGGAGGAGAACCACATCGCACTGAGGCTCGGACTCCTTCGAGAGCCGGATGGGGTCCTGGACGCTGACGATCGCCCGCGCCCCCAGACGGCCGGTGAGAAGAGCGTTGAGCCGTTTGACGACTGAAGCGTGCCGACTGCCGACAGGCGTCATCTCCACGATCTCCCCGTCGATCAGCTCGACGCGGTCTGTCTTCGTGAGGATGCCGACCTCGGCCATCCGGTGATACTCGTCCACGGTGAACCGACGCTTCGTCAGGGCGACCGCCACCGCTCTCCTCCTAAGAGAATTCTACGCTTGCCTTGGGCCGAGGATCTCGTCGACGCCGAGCGCGAGGTCGGGGAAGGCGACCGGGCTCAGCGAGCCGCCGCGCGGAACCCTGACGACGTTGCGGTAGCCGTCGGACGACGGCACCCGGTAGACCTCGACCGCTTCGCCGGCGAAATCCACGATCCAGACCTCGGGGACGCCGGCGCCGGCGTAGCGTGGAAGCTTGACGCCGCGGTCGCGCTCGAGCGAAGTGTCGGCCGCCTCGACGACGAGTAGAGCATCGGCGGGCGACGGGAGTCGCACGAGCGGGGGGCGGAGAAGAACGAGGTCCGGCTGGAACTGGGTCGCTCCCGCGATCGCGAGTGGGCCCTGAGGCGACACGACGGCGCGTCCCTCCAGGCGCCGCACGAAGACCTCGGTCAGATAGATTACGCACCGCGCATGCTGGAATCCGATCGACGTCATTTCCACGATCTCCCCGTCGATCAGCTCCACGCGGTCGTCGTCCCTGAGGATGCCGGCCTCGGCCATGCGGTGATACTCGTCCACGGTGAACCGACGCTTCGTCAGCGCGATCGCCATCGCCCTTCTCCTGAGAGAATTCTACACTTGGCGCCCGCGCAATCAGCGCCCAGCCGAACGCATGCGCTTGATGATGCCCTTCTTCATTCGCCAGCATCCCGGTCCGCGCCGCCGGTGAACAGGACCCGTACGCACGATCCCCGCTGAAGTCGAATAAGGGGAAAGCTCATAGAGCTCGGCGACCGGATCGACCAATCCGGATGCGGCCAGGCTGGAGCACGGCGAAGGACTCCCTCAACTGCCCTCCCCGACGTCGGATCAAGTCTAGCATCGCCGCCGATAAGCCCCGTCGCGCGCGCGCCGGAAAGCGGATCAGCACCACCCCGGGGGAGGTCACTGCACTCGCGTAGACAAGCTGCCCGAAGTCCTTGTCTTCGGTCAGCAAGATCCGATCATCGTTGAGGGCCAACTCGATGACGCGATCGTCGGTGGCCCGAGGACTCACCTCGACGACGGGAAGGACGTCGAACCTGGCCTCACGCAGAGCCCGAACGATGCTGAAATCGCAGCTCTCGTCAGCCAGGAACCGCAGGAGCAGTGCTTCGAGCCTACGTCTGCGGCGTTACGATGATGGTCTCTTCATGAGCCAGAATGTCTGCTGCGTACCCGATCGCTGCCTGGATGTCTTCTCGGGTGAGCCTGGGATACGCGTCCACGAGATCCGCCGCGGTCGCACCCTCGGCGAGTTTGCGCAAGAGCAGCTCTACGGGGATCCGCGTGCCCCGGATCACCGGCTTGCCCATCATGACCTTCGGATCGATTTCGATTCGGTCTGTGACAGTCACAGCAACTCTCCCTCGACAACCTCTGACGCAGAGCGGGCCACACCGTGCACCCAGAACAATAGCACACGGCCCCCGGTGAGAACCCGTGTCGATTCAGCTAGAGCTCCCAGGGCGGGTCGATCGTCATCCGCAGCTCGAGGACAGTCGGGCCGTCAGCGGCCAGCGCCTCGCCGATGGCGGGAGCTAGCGCCTCCACTCCGCCCACGCCCTCGCCGCGCGCCCCGAACGCTCGGGCGAGCGCGGGAAAGTCGGGGTTCGCCAGGTCCGCTTCGCCCCAGCGCCCCTCGAAGAGCGTCTGCTGGAGCCACTTGATCGCGCCGTAGCGGTCGTCGTTCATGACGAGGAACACGACGGGCAGCCGGTATTTCACCGCCGTCGCCAGCTCGTTGACCGAGTACATGAAGCCGCCGTCGCCGACGACGCAGAGTACTGGACGGTCGGGCCGGGCGATCTTGGCGCCGATCGCCGCGGGCACACCGTAGCCCAGCGTCGCCGAGCCCACGGGATAGAGGAAGGTTCGCGGCAGCAGGACCGGGAAGCGCCACTCCATCCAGTAGTTGATCCCGGTCTGGTCGTTCACAACGATCGCGTCGTCGGGCAGCGCGGCACGCAGCGTCTCGATGAGCCCGGCGATCTGCGCGGTGTATCGGGAGTTCGCCGCGGAGCGGAGCCCCTGCCGCCACGGATGGTCCCACGCGGTCTGCGCCGTTCCTGATCCGAGCTCCTGGAGGATCCGCGTCAGTCCATCTTTGGCGTCGCCGACGATCGGGAGCTGCGGCTTGAAGAGGCGGCCGATCACGGTCGGGTCGAGATCGAGATGGATGAGCGTCTGGGAAGGATCGAATGACAGGTTCAGCAGGAGTCCCTGCGTCGACCGATGGGCGAAGCGGCAGCCGACCGCGAGGATGACATCGGCGGCCTTGATGACCGCTTCGGTGGCACGGCTGTTGGGCAGGACGCCATGCCACAGCGGATCCCGCTCGCTGATCGCTCCCCTGCCCATGACCGAGGTGATCACCGGAGCACCAAGCCGGCGAGCAAGGAGAGACAGCTCCCCCTCCGCCCCGGCCGCGATCACGCCGCCGCCGGCGATAACGAGCGGCTTCGATGCGCCGCCCAGCCGGCTTGCGGCCTCCCGGATCTCGTCCACGTGGCATGGTGGCCGGCGACCGTGGCCGCCGCTTCGTGGCGAGGCTTCGAATCGAGCGGTCAGGAAGTCGTTCGGGATCGAGATGGCGATGGGCCCGGGGCGGCCCGTTCGCAAGAGATCGAACGCGCCGTGCACGGTCGTCGGAATCGCCGCGCTCTCGGTGACCGCTTCCGCCCACCGCGTGACCGGCTTGAAGCACTCGATCTGGTTCGGTACCTCGTGGAGCGCGCCGACGTCACGGCCGACCAGATGAGACGCGATGTCGGACATCACGACGAGCACCGGCATCGACCCGGCATACGACTCGACCAGCGGGGTCAACGTATTCGTCGCGCCGGGGCCGGTCGTGGCGACGACGACGCCGGGCGCTCCCGAAGCGCGCGCGTAGCCGTCGGCCATGAAGGCCGCCCCTGCCTCGTGGCGGGCGAGCACGTGCGTGATCTCCGACTGCCTGAGCAGCGCATCGTAGATCGCGAGATTGTGGACGCCGGGGATCCCGAAGACGTGGCGCACGCCCTCGGCCTGAAGGGCGGCGACGAGCCACTCCCCGCCCGTTCGTGCGGCTCGCCCTGCCACTTACAGACTCGCCTCGCCTGCGGCTGCGGCTCGCCCTGCCGTCACAGCATCGGTTTGAAGCCGCGGTCGATTGCGACGTCCACGAGGGTCGGCCCCGGGTGGGCGAGGCACGCGGCGAGCACGTCCCGAAGCTCCCCGGGCTTTTCCACGCGTTCGGCGCGGACGCCGAGCGAGCGGGCGAGCCCGGTGTAGTCGATCTCCGGCTCGACCAGGTCCATGCCTGGATAGATCCCGCGCTTGGCCGAGGCGAGGTCGAGGCTCAACATCCCGGACTTGAGGATCGCGTACGAGGTGTTGTTCGGGACGACGTACGTGATCGGGAGCCGGTAGTGGGCCGCCGTCCAGAGCGCCTGAGGCGCGTACATCACCGAGCCGTCGCCGATCGTGGCGACGACCTTGCGGCCGGGCGAGCCGAGCTGGACGCCGATCGCCGCTCCCATCCCCCACCCGAGCGTGCCGGTCTTGGAGCCGTAGAACGACCCGGGCGATGCGAACGGCAGGTACCGGAGGACGAACGGCAGCGACGTCGCCGATTCGTCGACGACGACCGCGTCGGCCGGAAGCAGCGAGCCGAGGGTGTCCATGAGATGCGCCTGGCCGATTGGTACCCGCTCGGCCTCACCCTGAGCGGCCGCCCGCACCCGCGCCATCAGCCCGATGCGCGCCGTGCCGATCTTCTCCACGCGCCCGGCCGCCTGAGTTCTCTCGGCCTCCGTCATCCGTGCCCGCAGGGCGTCCGACAACTCGGCGAGCGTCGCCCTCGGGTCGGCGGCGATGCCGAGCGCGATCGGGTGACTCCGGCCGATCTCCCAGGGGTCGTCGTCGATCTGCACCACGCGAAGGCCTCGCGGGAACGGCGTGCCCTCGGTGTGGAGGAACCAGGTGAAGACGTTCGCGCCGACGATCAAGAGCGCGTCGCACTCCTCCAGCGCCTTCCGGACACCGATCGGCGAAGGGAAGAGACCGCCCCGCCAGAGCGCGTGCGTGCCCGGGAAGTTCGTGCGCCGATAGACCGGCTCGCCGTGAACCCGCGCGCCCAGCAGCTCGGCCAACGCGGTCAGCTCCGGGACGGCCTGGGCGCGCGCCACGCCGTCGCCGGCGATGATGATCGGGGCGCGAGCTCCCGACAGGAGCTCGGCAGCGTGAGCGAGTGCGGCGGCGTCGGGCCGGCTCCCCGCGGCGATCGACGTCGGGCCGGCGCCCGTGTCTTCCACGACGAGGCCCATGAGATCCATCGGCAGCGAGAGGAAGACAGGCCCTGTCGGCGGCGTCAGCGCGACCTTGAGCGCCCGGCGCAACGCGACGGGCGCGTCCTCGGCCCGGCGGATCTCGTGCGACCACTTGGTGAACGGCTCGGCCATCCGCGCGAGGTCGCCCGCAAGAATCGGCTCGTGCATGAGGAAGCGCGTGTCCTGCTGCCCGGCCGTCACCACCAGAGGCGACTTGGCCCGCGCCGCGTTGTGGAGGATCGAGAGACTGTTGGCGAGGCCGGGCGCCACGTGGACGTTGACGACGCCGACCCGCCCCGACGCCTGCGCGTACCCGTCGGCCGCCGACACCGCCGTGGCCTCCTGGAGCCCGAGCACGTACTCGAGCCTCGAGTCGGGCAGCGCGTCCAGGAAGGGAAGCTCGGTAGTGCCCGGGTTGCCGAAGAGATAGCGGACGCCGGCCGATCTCAGGATTTCCATCAGCACGGCGGCCGCATTCATGCGCCGAGCATACTCCCCGAACGGCAGGTCGACCAGGAAGAGGGCCCGGTCGTCAATTCGGCCGCGGCGTCGGCGTCGCGGGGCCGAAGGGGAGGTACTTCGCGTCGATGGCGGCCCGGATCGCCGGCAACGCCTTGCCCTCGGCCTTCATCCGCATCACGTCACGCGTGATGTCCAGGCACAGCGTTCACGTCGCGGCGTGGCTGGTGAAGGTGACGCGGCCGGCCCGTTCGTCCTTCACGTAGCAGGAGCGGTTCGAGGTGTGGCCGAGCTTGTTGCAGCCGCAGGTGCACGGCATCCAGGCGAGCGTGTCCGGGTTGTCGACCGCGAAGGCGTAGAGGCGGGCGGCGTCACCCTTCGCCGCGAAGACCGGCAGCTGGCCACGGGCCACCGTCTGGTTCTCGTCGCCGATGGAATCGACGGTGACCGGCTGCGCTTCGGCCCGCAGCCACCAGGCCACGCCGCCCGCCGCGAGCCCGAGAACGAGGACGGCGGCGGCGAGGGTCTTCGTCACGCGCGTCGTCGCAGCGGGTACTCGCGCCCGCCGACGCGCAGCGTGCCGCGTCCCGTACCCTCGTCATAGTCGGCGAGCGCCAGCAGCTGGAACGCCGCGGCGCGGCTCAGCCGCGCCTCGAAGGCGCCGTCGCGGACGGCGCAGTAGGGCACGTCGTCATGACCGACGCGGAGCGTGGCCGGGTCGACCTCGGCATCCGTACCGTCGCTGAGGATCGCGTGGAGCATCTCACCGCGGCGCTCGATCCGGGCGACGACGAAGGGCACGTCCTCGACCTCGACCGGGATGCGAACGCGCGTCTGGATATAGTACCCCTGCGCGTCGCGCCTGAGCACGGACCGGAGGTTGGCGAGGATCCCCGCGTGCGTGATCTCGACATCGTCATCGAACCAGTCGCCGTTCACGTCGACCCGGAGCTTCGGCAGCCTCCATTGATCTGGGGTCTGAGCGGGTTCGGCGATCACTCGAGCACCACACTGGCGAAGGACACCACCCCGTTGGGATCGGGCCACTGGCCGTATCGCTTCACGCTTCCGGCGCCGCGGCCGAGCGTCCGCAGCAGGGCGTAGATCGGCGAGAGGCCGCAGATGCGGCGCCGATCACCGTCGCGCGCCACCGACTCGAAGAACGCCTGGGCGTCGCCCGCGGTCACCGGCTCGAGCATCGCTCGGTCCTCGCGCTCGATGCGCGCGAGCTCGGGCGTCGAGACGGGCGCGGGGTCGCCGAAGCGCGGGCCGAGGTGGGCGAGATCTGCGCCCGCCACCAGGGCGACCCGGTGTCCGCTGGCCGCGATCGTCTCGGCGACGGCGTCGAGGAATCGCGGAACGCGCGGATCGTCGTCGGGACGGTGTCCCGTCAACATCGCCTCGTGGGCGAAGCTCGCCAGCACCGGGACGATCCGGATCTCGCGGTCCGCGTAGAGAGAACGGAGGAAGACGGCCTGGAATTCGATCGAGTGCTCGACGCGGTGGGCGAGCTCGGACCCGAAGCAGTCCTGACGCGCGCGCTTCGACAGCGCCTCCACGAAGTCGCGGTCCACGGGGATGTCTCCGAGCGGGCTCGCGTAGTCCTTCCGGGTGAGCGCGAACGGGTGCTCCATTCCGGTGTGGCAGGTGCCGAAGACCACGAACACGTCGGCCTGGCTCCGCTCGGCCAGATCGCGATAAGCCCATGCGTAGGCGGGACCACCGCGGTGGAAGTCGATGTGTGGCGCGATCACGGCCCGCACCTGGGGCCCGCCGATCCCGCGGCCCTCGATCGGGCCCGGGCCGGCCGGCGACGTGAAGAATCCGTCGATCATCGCGCGGAGCTCTTCGGCGTCGGTCGCGTACGCCGTGCCGGCGTGGGTGGCCGGACGGGTCGGGGACGCGAGGAAGTCGTTGTCGATGGCGGCGCGCCGCTCGGCGAAGCCCGGACCGTCGAGGAATCCCTGCTGATCCAGGGACTCGGCGATCTCCTCGAGCTGTCGCCGCTCGACGAGCTGCCCGTGGCGGCGCATCATCGCCGCCTGGATGTCGGCGATCGTGTGCTCGCCGTCGAAGAGCGACACGATGTCGAGGAGCGGCCCGTGCAACAGGACGATCGCCGCCGTGTAGCCGGCGGGATCACGCAGGGCCACGCACGTCCGGCCCTCGTGCTCGATGGGAAAGGCTTCGACCCGGCGCAGGCGGGGCGCGGACGCGCTCATACCTGGAGAAAGTTCAGAGCCGACGCGACGTAAATCTTTGCCGCATCGACGAGTTCGGTAACCTCGACGTACTCGTCGGCCTGATGGGGGATGCGGCGGCTTCCCGGACCACAAGTAACGATGGGGATGCCGAGCTGCATCCGGAGGATGGTCCCGTCGGTCGAGCCGGGGACGCCGCCGAAGACGGCGCGCCGGCCAGTCGCCTGGCGGACGCCCGCCACCATCGCGCGCACGAGCGGCTCGCTCCGCTCGACCCTCGTCGCCAGCCGGAAGCCGCTCACTGCCCCCCACTCGACGGTGCTCCCCGGGCATCGCGCCATCGCCTGCCGGCACACGGCGTCGATCTCGCGCGCCACGGCCGGCTCGTCCGGCCCGGATGTGAGCCGGATGTCGAGGAGCAGCCGGGCGCGCGAGGGGATCACGTTGGATTGCTCGACCCCCTGCGCCGGTGCCCGGACGACCGTCGGCGTCACCGTCGGCGGGCGAAGGTGGGGACTGCGGCGGCAGAGCTTGCGGAGGCGCCGCTCGAGCGCGGGCAGCTCGTGAAGCAGCGCGCCGAGCGCCGTGATCGGATTCACGCCGGCCTCGGGCATCGCCCCGTGGGCCATGCGGCCGCGAATCTCGATCCGCGCCCAGACGACCCCGCGCTGCTCGAGACAGAGCTGGTTCTGCTCGGGCTCGCCGATGATGGCCGCATCCAGCTCGCGGCCGATCGCGGTCGTGCAGAAGTGCTTGACGCCGAGCATGTCCCCTTCTTCGTCGACGAGGGCGCCCAGGACGAGGCGTCCGCCGAGCGCCACGCCGCTCCGCTTGATGGCGGCCGCCGCCACCATTATCGCCGCGAGTCCACTCTTCATGTCGGCGGCGCCACGCCCGTAGATGCGCCCGTCGACCAGCTCGGCGGCGAAGGGCGGATAGGTCCACTCGGCGGGATCTCCCTCGGTGACGACGTCCGTGTGCCCTTCGAGCAGGAGACTGCGTCCGCCTCCCCGCTCGCCCATCCAGGCCACCACGTTCGGACGTCCGGGCGCGATCTCCTGCACCTCGAGGTCGAACCCCTGCTTCGCGAGCCAGACTTCGACCTGGCGAGCGACCGCGGCTTCGGTGGCGGCCGGGTCGCCCGGCCGCACTACGCTGGGGATACGGATGAGATCGCGGGTGAGCTCGATCAGCTCCTCGTTGTCGATGCAGGACAGGGCCGCTTTGACTGCCGCGACGCGCGCGCGGGCCACGGCGGACTACTCGTGGGGAAAGGACAGGATGACCGAGTCGAGCCGGATGACGCGGTACTCCTCGCCCGCGATGTAGAAGTAGTGTCCCTCGACCTCTTCGGCCGATTCCTCGAAGGCGACGACGACCTTCAGGTCGGGCATCTCGCGGAACGCGTTGGCGCCCTCGTCGAAGCCGTCACCGCGCGCGATCACCTCGCCGTAACGGATCGGCGAGCCCTTCGGACAGTGCACGCGAACGTCGGCGGGTCCTTCGACCATCAAACGCACCAGGAGGTTGATTCCGTACACCTGGATTGGGATGGGGGGCGTCATGGACCGATCATACCATTCAGGGTCACACGGCGTCCTGGCGGGGGGCGTCGCTCGTCGTGAGCTGGCGCGGGAATTCGGGCGCGTCCGGCTGGCGCGGCGCCTGCTCGATCGCCGGGAGCGGCCCGATCTCCTCACCAGCGCTGGCGCCGAGGTCGCGGAACCGACGGGCCGCCGGCAGCACGCGCGTCTCCATCGAGCCGACGAAGCTGTTGTAGGCGTTCACGGCGCGCCCGAGCGCCCCGCCGAGCGAGTCGAAGTGGCCCGCCAGCGTCCGGAGACGGTCGTACAGCTGGTTGCCGAGGTCCCGGATCCGCTCGGCGTTGACGGCGACCTGCTCCTGGCGCCACCCGTAGGCGATGGCGCGCAGCAACGCGATGAGCGTCGTGGGCGTCGAGACGACGACCCGCTTCGCCATGCCGTCCTCGATGAGGGTGGGATCAGCGACCGCCGCCGCGCCGACGAACGACTCGCCGGGAATGAACATGACCACGAGCTCGGGCGCCGACGGGAACTGCTCCCAGTACGCCTTGGCGGCCAGAATCGTCATGTGCTCACGGACCTGCTTCGCGTGCCGAGCCAGCGCGGCCGTCCGCTCCTCGTCGCTCGCTGCGGCCACCGATTCCAGGTATGCGGCGAGCGGCACCTTCGCGTCCACGATGATGTCGCGCCCTCCCGGCAGGTGGACGATCATGTCGGGGCGCAGACGCCCCTCCTCTCCCTCGACCGTGACCTGCTCGACGTAATCGCAGTGCTCCATCATCCCCGCCAGCTCGACGACCCGGTGGAGCGTGACCTCGCCCCATCGGCCTCGTACCTGAGGCGAGCGGAGCGCGCTCACGAGGTTGCTGGTCTCACCGCGGAGCCGCTCGCTGAGGTTCGCCAGCGTCTCCACCTCGGTCTTGAGGCTCCCGTACGACTGATCTCGGGCCTTCTCAAGCTCCCGGATCCCCGTGTCGTAGCGTGCGAGCGCATCCTTCAGGGGCGTGACACTGGCGTCGATCTCCTTTTGCCGGTGGCCCAGCCGCTCTTCCGCGAGCCTCAGGAACTCGTCGTTCGTTCGACGAAGGACGTCGCTGCTCAGCGCGTCGAACGTCTTGGCGAGGCCCTCACCGGCCTCGTCCAGCAACCGCCGCTGGTCCTCGAGGTTCTGTCGGGTCGCCTCGAGCCGCGTGCCCGCCTCGGCCCGCTCGCGCTGTACCTGCTCGAGGCGCATCCGGAGCGCGGCGACTTCGCCCTCCCGCGTGCTCCGCTGGTCCTTGAGCTCTTTGACGAGTGCCTCGAGCGACGCGAGCTTCGCGCCGAAGTGCGAGCGCGCCACGAGCCACGCGAAGGCGGCGCCCAGGACGAGTCCGATGACGACCAGCGTCGGGTCAGGCACGGCGCCGGATGGCGCGCCAGTGGCGGCAGACGCCCTTGAAGCCGCAGGGAGCGCAGACGACGGTATCGCGCCGGTCGAGGCAGTCCCCGGACATCCGCTTGTGGCAGAGCGCGAAATCGAACTTCACCGGATCGGCGGGATCGATCGTGGCGAGCTTCCGCGTGATCTCCTCGGCCATCCGCCAAGTGCGCGAGCGTCGGCGCGTCAAGCCGATCGATCGGCTGATGTTCTCGACGTGGGTGTCCACCGGCATCAGGAGTCGCGATGGCGACACCGAGGTCCACAGGCCGAAGTCCGGCGGCTCCCGGCGCACCATCCAGCGCAGGAAGAGGTGGAGGCGCTTGCACGGGCCGCCAACGGAGGGCAGTGGGAAGAGATGACGGTAGCCGCGCGAGATCTTCCCGCGGGGGAACACTTCGCGCAGGTCGGCTTCGAGAAACGCCCGGGCGAATCGCTCCAGGGCTGGGCCGATCGAGGCGCTTCCAGCTTCGTCGCCGGCCACGAAGCACTTCTCCAGCGTGCCAAAGCGCGCGAGCAGATCGCGCCCGGCGATGCAAAAGGCGACGAGGTCGCGCGGGCGGTTGAAGCGATACCAGAAATCCTTGAACGCATCGGCGTCGCGGCGCGGCTCGAAGTCGGTCACGAAGACCGCCGGCGATGGCCCCATCGAGGCCAGCACTCCCTGGAGGGCGCGACCGAAGAGATCGACGCGGCCGTAGGCCAGGCAGGCACTGAGGAGACCGACGATCTCGCGGTCGCGCGGGTCCGGGTAGCGCAGCGGAAATCGGATCGCGTCGAGCTCGACCCGGGCGCGGTAGTCGAACTCGTGGTAGAGCCGCTCGAGCGGCTGTCGCAGATCATGCGCTGCCGTCATTCGAGTGCCTGGCGGCATGATACCATGCGCGCCAGCATGGACGTGGGCATCGCCGGGCTCGGCGCCATCGGTCGGCAGGTCTGCCTCGCCCTCGACCAGGGTCTTCCGGGCCTCCGGCTCGTCGGCGCGACCGCGCGCGACCGCGAGAAGGCCGAGCGCTTCCTCGAGCGCCTGGGCTCGCCCGCCCCGTTCCTCTCGCTCGACGACCTGGTCGAGGCCTCGAGCATCGTCGTCGAGGCGTCGACGCAGAAGCACCTCGAGGAGATAGCCCCCAAAACGCTCAAGGCGGGCCGCGACCTCGTCGTTCTCTCCTGTGGCGGACTCCTCGGCCGCCAGGACTGGGTGGACCTCGCGGCGGCCAACCGCTGTCGCATCCTCGTCCCCTCGGGCGCCATCGCCGGCCTCGACGGCGTCAAAGGCGCGCGGATCGGCGCGATCACCTCGGTCACGATGGAGAGCCGCAAGCCGCCGCGCGGGCTCGCGGGCGCGCCGTGGATCGAGCAGCAGAGGATCGATCTCGACGCGATCACGCGCGAGACGCTGATCTTCGAGGGACCCGCGACCGAGGCCTGCCGCGCGTTCCCGGCGAACGTGAACGTCGTGGCCGCGCTCTCGCTGGCCGGCATCGGCCCCGAGAAGACGCGAATCAGGATCTTCGCCTCGCCCGAGCAGCCGCTGAACCGCCACCGGATCACCGTGCAGGGCGAGTTCGGGCGGCTCGCCGTCGAGATCGAGAACGTCCCCTCGGAGAATCCGCGGACCGGCAAACTCTCCTACATGTCGACCATCGCGTTACTCAGGGAGTTGGGCGCGCCCCTCCGCGTCGGGACCTAGGGGCGCGCCGTCCCTCGGTGTCCCTACTTGACGCTGCCCGCGGTGAGGCCGCCGACGAGGTGGCGCTCGATGAGCGCGAAGAGCACGACGACGGGGACGATCGTGAGGATCGACGCCGCGAAGAGCGAGTTCCAGTGCTGAACGTACGCCGTGACGTACGAGGTGATCCCGACGGTCAGCGGCCGCTTGTCCGGGTCGGTCATGAGGGTGAGCGCAACGATGTACTCGTTCCACGCCGCGATGAACGCGAAGATCACCGCGGTCACGACGCCGGGCAGCGACAGCGGGAGCACGATCCGGACGAGCACGCGCAGGCGGCCACAGCCGTCGATCGCGGCCGCGTCCTCGATCTCCCGGGGGATGGAGGCGAAGAACGCACGCAGGATCCAAATGGCGAAGGCGAGATTGAACGCCGCGTTGGTGAGGATGAGCGCGGCGTACGTGTTGATGAGGCCGAGCTCGAAAAACTCGCGATGCAGGCCGACGACCAGGGTCGTCGGTGAGAACATCTGGGTCACCAGCACGAGAAAGAGGAAGGCGGGGCGGCCGCGGAACCGGTGGCGCGCCGTGTAATAGGCCGCCGGCACGGCGGCGAGCACCACGAGCGCCGTCGACGCGAGCGCGACGGTGAGGGACACCCATAGCCAGCTCTGGAAGCCGGGGTCGCGGAGGACTTCGACGAAGGTGCCCCAGTGCCAGTCCACGGGGGTGAGCCGCGGCGGACTCGTTCGCAGCTCACCCGCCGGCTTCGCCGCCGTGAAGAGCATCACCCCATAGGGTGCGGCGAAGACGAGGGCCAACAGCAGACCCGCGCAGGCCAGCCGCGCCCGTCGGAGCGCGCCGCGCGCGCCGGGGCCCGCGATCTCGACCGCCATCAAGCCTCCTGCGCTTGCCAGCGCACGCTGCGGAGGTACACGAGCACGGCCAGAAGGATGAGCAGGACGTTGACCACGCCGAGCGCCGCGGCGAGCCCGACGTCGCGGAGCGAGCTCTTGAACGCGATTTTGTACATGTACGTGATCATCGTGTCGTGCCCGAAGCCGGGGTTGCGGTCGTTGAGCGTCCACACGATCGGAAACGAGTTGAAGACGTAAATGATGTTCAGCACGGCGGCCACCAGCAGGGCCGGCCGCAGCAACGGGAACGTCACCAACCGGTACGTCCGCCACGCCGAGGCGCCGTCGACCCGCGCCGCCTCGAACACGTCAGGCGGGATCGCCTGGAGCCCGGCGAGCAAGACGTACGTCGTGAACGGTAGCGACACGAAGATCCCCACCGTGATCATCGCGCCCATCACGGTCGAGTCGTCGCCGAGCCAGTCCACCGGGTGGTCGAGGACGCCGAGCGACTGGAGCGCCGGATTGAGAATCCCGAAGTAGTAATCGTAGATCCACACGAAGAGCTTCGAGGTCATGATCAGCGACGCCGCCCACGGCACGATGAGCGCCCAGCGGACCAGCCGCCGACCCGGGAAGGTCTTGTCGAGGAACTGCGCGAGCCCCAGCGACATCAGGAGGGTGACCACGACGATGACCGTCACCCAGACCACGGTGTTCGCCACGACCGTGGTCAGCGCCTCCTGCCGGAGCAGCCGCGCGTAGTTCCGGAGGCCGACGGATCCCTGGTAGAGACCCGTGACCGAGTACTGGCTGAGCGATGCCCTGATGAGCTGCGCCGCCGGATACCCCACGACGCCGCCGATGAGCGCGAGGCTCGGCCCGAGCCAAAGGAGCGCCTGCCAGCCGGTCGCTCGCCGCGTGCGGCGAGGACCGCGCACCGTCAGCGCCCGCCCGCCGCGGCGGTGGCGTTCCGCTGTAGCCGGTCGAGGACCTGCTTGGGGTTGCCGCCCGGTTGCACCGCCAGCCCGATGCTCTGCTGAACATCGAGCTTCACCTTGTCCCATGCGGCATCAGTCGTCGGGACCAGCTTCGCGTTCGGTAGCGCATCGAGGTAGGGCTTGACCTTGGGGTCCGCGCGCATCCGGTCCAGGCCGGACTTGGTGACGGGGAGGAAACCTTCGGCGGTGATCCACCGGGTGATGGTTTCGGGCTGGTAATAGAGCTCGAGGAACTTCGTGACGGCCTCTTGATTCCCGGGCTTCTTGAAGGCCATGAGATAGTCCTCGACGGCCAGGGTCACGGCAGTGCCTGCGTTCGTCGGCATCTCGGCGACGCCGTAGTTGACCTTGCCCTCGGCGTCGAGCTGTTTGGCCAGCGGACTGAAGCCCATCACCATGCCGACCTTGCCGTCCTTGAAGAGCTGGAAGGCGCCGTCAGTCCGGTTGGTCTTCCCCGGGTTCACCTGGGTCACTTTGTGCTTGTTGGCGAGGTCCGAGAGGAACTGCAGCGTCTGGAGGTTCTTGTCGCTGTTGATCATCCACCGATCGCCTGACTTCCAGTCGCCGCCGTTGTTCCACATCCAGATCGACCACTCGGCCTGGGCCTCCTCGGGGCCCAGGGGCAGCGCGTAGCCGATCGTCCCCTTGCCGAGAGCCTGGACTCTCTGCGCGGCCCTGACGAACTCGTCCCAGGTTTTCGGGGGCGCCCCGACGCCGGCCCGGGCGAGCAGATCCTTGTTGTAGAAGAAGGCCCGCGCGCTCGAGAGGATCGGGAAGCCGTAGAGCTTGCCCTGGTACTCGCCGCCCCGGGTGAACGTCGCCAGGAAATCGTCCTTGGTTTTGAGCGACATGACCTGGTCGGCCGAATGAAGCAGCCCGTCCTTCGCGTAGCTGGAAAAGGAGTTCAGATTCAGCACGTCCGGCGGCTGGTTGTTCTGGATCATCGTGGTGATCTGCTGGTCGATCGAGTTCCAATCAACGACTTGCAGGTCAACCTTGACGCCGGTCTGCTTCGTGTACGTCTCGGACAGGATCTGCCAGAAGGGCCGCGTGTGATCCTTGCTGTAGTCGGCGATCACGACCTTGATCGACGTGACATTGGCGCCCGGCTTCCGATCGCAGGCGATGAGGAGGAGCGCCGCGACCGCGCTCACCAGCAGTAGCGGCGTGAGCCGTAGTCGTCGCACGGGGACATCGCCCTCCTTGCCGTTACGACTGTGACACACAGGGCCGGGAGCCGCGATGGCTTTTCTGACGGCGTCGAAGTCGCGGCCGCTGATGGAGTCGTTCTAGAGCGGCTCGGCCTGGCCGCAGAAGATCCTCGTGCTGGGTGCTACCCGCCCGTCGAGGTCTCCGCCTGGTGTCGGTCGAGGACCCGCGCCAACGCCCGTCCCTTGCCGGGAACGGGGTCCGGCACGACGCCGTACGCCTGCCGCCCCTCGTGGTCTTCGGGCAGGTACTCGGTGATGGGCAAACCCTCGGGCGTGACGAAGAGCAGGCAGTGGCAGTACTTGTACTTCTGCATCTCGTCGCAGGCGCATATCCAGCGCCGCTGCTTCGCCTCGGCCGCCGGATCCGGGTAGAAGTTGCAGGGGCAGAGAGGCTTGCCGACCTGCTCGATGTGCCGGGCGAGCCCCGTCACGACCGTCTCGGTGACGGTCCGGTCGGGGTGAAGCGACGTGCCCGACTTCTCGGCGTACTTGCGAGCATACGCCCACATCTTGTTGATGTTGACCGCTGAGGGTTCGTCCATACCGCCTCCGCGCCTACGACGCGCTCAGGGCCGCATCGATCTGGGCCGGGTTGAAGCCGGTGAGCCGCTTGTCGCCGATGAGGAGGACCGGCAGCGACGTGAGACCGAGCGCCATCAGCTCCTCACGCGCCTTGGGGTCGCGGCCGACGTTCCGCTCGGTGAACGGGATGCCCTTTTGCGATAGATACTCCATCGCTTTGTGGCAGGCCCCTCAGCCGATGTTGCTGTAGACGGTGACCGGCGTGGCCATGGCGTCGCTCTCCTTTCGCGCAAGCACGTTCGCCCGATTCCCTCCGCAGTCGCTCACATGATACAGCAGCTAGCGCGCCGGCGCGGTCTCCAAGTAGCGCTCGGCCTCGAGCGCGGCCATGCAGCCCGTGCCGGCCGCGGTCACGGCCTGACGGTAGACATGATCCTGAGCGTCGCCTGCCGCGAAGACGCCCGGCACCGATGTTTGGGTGGTGCCCGGAACGACTTTGATGTACTCGTTGGGCAGGAGCTCGATCTGGCCGCGGAAGATCTGCGTGTTCGGCTGATGCCCGATCGCGATGAAGAGGCCGTCGACCGGACGCTCGTCGAGCGCGCCCGTCTTGAGGTTCTTCAGGCGCACGCCCGTGACCTTGCCCTGGTCGACGTCGGCGATGGCGTCGACGGCGCTGTTCCAGATGACCTCGATCTTGGGGTTCTTGAGGGCGCGCTCCTGCATGATCTTGGAGGCGCGGAGGCTGTCGCGTCGGTGGACCACGTCGACCTTCCGCCCGAGCCGCGAGAGGAAGAGCGCTTCCTCCATCGCGGCATCGCCGCCGCCCACGACCATGATGTTCTGGTCCTTGAAGAAGAAGCCGTCGCACGTGGCGCAGGTCGACACGCCCCGCCCCATGAGCTTGGTCTCCGCATCGAGTCCGAGGAGCTTCGCGGTGGCCCCGGTGGCGATGATCACCGTCTGGCTTTCGTAGCTCGCGTCGCCGGCGCGCACTACGAACGGTCGGCGCTGGAAGTCCACCGCCGTCGCGTCCTCGGCGATCATCTCGGTGCCGAAGCGCTCGGCCTGCTTCTTCATCGTCTCCATCAGCTCGGGTCCCTGGATGCCGTCGACGAAGCCCGGGTAATTCTCGACGAGCGTGGTGAGCGTGAGCTGGCCACCGGCCTGCAGGCCGGTGAGCATGAGGGGCGCCAGGTTGGCGCGTGCGGCGTAGACGGCCGCCGTGTAACCGGCGGGTCCCGAGCCGATGATGATCACCTTACGCATGTGTTGAGCGGCTCCTTCTTCTCATAGGATCCTGGTCGGCGCCTCAGAGGTTCAGGATGGGGGCCAGCTCGGCGAGGTCGCGGATCTCGTAGGTCGGCGGCGCGACCCCTGGCGGCAGCGGCTCCTCGTCCCGGTTGATCCAGGCGGCATCCATCCCGAGCTGCTGGGCGCCGAGCACGTCCATGTCGGCGCGGTCGCCGACGAACAGCGATTCCTCTGGGCGTACGCCCAGACGCACGAACGCGGCATCGAAGATGTCGCGCCTCGGCTTGCGCCAGCCGACCTCGTCCGACACGACGACGGCGTCGAACAGCTCTACAACGCCTGCGCGCTCGAGAATATCGAGCGCCGTCGGTGTGTAGTCGAAGTTCGAGACGACCGCGAGCCGGTAGCGCTCGGCGAGCCGGCGCAGCAGCGGGCCGTGGTGCGCCGGGAACTCGGCCGCGCGTCCGAGCGCCCCACGGTGGGCGTCGATCAGCGTCCGTCCGAACCCGACCGGCAGTGCCGTCTCGTCCAGCCCGAGCCGGCGGAAGAAGTGCGCGAAACGCTCCGGGGCCGCCACCTCGCGATGGTCGATCGCGCGCAGGCGCTCCGCCTCCCGCCAGCTGTCCCCGAGCGCTTCGTAGCACGCCTCGAGACCGATGTGGGGTGCCTGCGTCTTCAAGATCGCGTGCAGCATCCCGGCCGAGGAGCGCACGAGACGCCCGTTGATCTGGATCTCGGGCATCCGCTCACGATCGAAGCGGACCAGCGTGTCGAAGAGATCGAAGAGAACAGCGGCGTAGGGTCTCAGAGCGGCTTCCTCCCGGTATAGCCTTCGTCCAGTCCGTGCCAGTGGCGGACCTCGCGCTCGCCGTACTTCCAGCAGAGGTTGACTTCTTCGCCACGGCGGAGGTGAGGAAAGTCGACCAGCCCGAGGCCGAGGTCCTTGGGCTCGCCGCCGAGCTTCTGGATCTCCTCGAGACCGCGCTGGATCTCCCGCGTCAGCCGCTCGATGCCCTCCTGCTCGGCGCGCCAGGCCCGGCGGTCGAGCACGGCGCCGCCGGCGCCGGCGATCCGTTGCTGCTCGGCCCGCAGTCGATCCCGCGCTGCGCCCGCTTCGGTGTGCGCCGCCATCACGCGTTCCATGATCCGCGCGAGCCTCGGGATGAGCGCCTCCACTTCGGCCGCCGTGAAGTACCGTTCAGCCACGGATGCCCTGCTCGACGAAGATCGCGTGCACTTCCTTGGGCCCGTGAACGCCGCGCGTCAGGGTGAGCTCGATGTCCGCCGTCCGGCTCGGTCCGGTGATGAAGTTGATGACGGCGCCCGTCGCGGGCGGCGCGCCATCGCGGTGCCAGGCCTCGAGGAAGACGCCCACCTGGCCCAGCGATTCGACGAGCGCGGTGCGATCGAAGACGGCGATGTGACAGGGCGGCAGCAACGACGTCGAGCGCGGGCGCCCGGCGCCCGACACCAGGATCAGGGTGCCGGTCTCGGCGACGGCGAGATCGACGCCGGTGAGCCCGAAGTCGGCCCCGGCCGTGATCGCCCGGAGTCGCTCTCGCTCGTCCGCGGCGCCGGTCTCGCCTGCCGGCATCTCGTGGACGTCCAGTCCCCGCGCCTCGAGCGCCGACGCCAGATCGGCGCCGAGCGCCGCGGCATGCCAGGCCACCAGTCCGCGCGCCTCGCGCTCGCGGGCGAGGCGGCCGACGATCGCGGGCACCTCGTCGAGAGAGGTGACGCGATAGAAGACACCGCCGATGCGCGCGAACTCCACGCGGAACCTTTCCAGGGTTGCGGGCCACCGCTCGGCGAGCTCCCGGCGGATGGTGTCGGCCTCGGCGGCCGGATGCTCGGGGCGCTTGGCGACCGAGGCGGGGAACAGGTCCCGCGCCGTGCGCATCTGCGCACGGATGCTCGCGAGGAACTCTCCCTTGGTGGTCACTGCGTGCGGCCCTTCTCCGCGGCCCAGCGCTCCTGGAAGGTGCGCGCCGCCACCGCGGGCAGGTCGCGCGTCCGCGTCCAGTCATTCAGGAAGACCGGGAGCCGGCTGATCGTTCCCCCGCTGGCGAAGGGCCGCTGCAGCACGCGGCCGGCGCGGGCCGCGAGCCGATACAGCGCCGGGCGCGCGAGCAACCGGGCCAGCAGCGTGAACGCGACGCGCTCGACCCACGGCGCGATCTTTTTTTCGTCCACCTCGCGGCGCAGCTCGATGAGCATCCGCGGGATATCGATGCGGACCGGGCACGCGTCGGCGCAGGCGCCGCAGAGCGAGGACGCATGGGCGAGATCCCCCACCGAGCGTGTGCCCTCGAGCATGGCCGTGAGGAGGATGCCGATCGGGCCGGGGTACGTGTAGCCGTACGCATGGCCGCCGATCTGCCGGTACACGGGACACACGTTCAGGCACGCGCCGCAGCGCAGGCAGGAGAGCGCCTCGCGCAGCGGGCCTCCCAGCTGAGCGATCCGCCCGTTGTCGAGCAGGACCAGGTGGAACTCGTCGGGGCCTTCGAGCTCCTCCGCCCGCCGCGGTCCCCGGACGAGCGTCGTGTACACGGAGAGCTTCTGGCCCGTCGCGCTCTTCGCGAGGATCGCGAGGAAGACCATGAGGTCGGTCAGTGAGGGCACGACTTTCTCGACCCCCATCACCGCCACGTGGACCCGCGGCAACGAGGTGACCATCCGGCCGTTGCCCTCGTTCGTGACGAGGACGACCGTCCCCGTGTCGGCCACCGCGAAGTTGGCGCCGGTGATCCCGAGATCCGCCTGCAAGAACTTCTCTCGGAGCTCGTCGCGGGCGATCTTCGTCAGCACCTCGGGATCGGCCTCCACCCGGCGCTTGAACTCGCGGCCGAACAGGTCGGCCACCTGCCCCTTCGTCTTGTGGATCGCCGGCGCGATGATGTGCGAGGGGCGCTCGTGAGCGAGCTGGATGATGTACTCGCCGAGGTCTGTCTCGACCGGCGTGATCCCCGCGCGCTCGAGCGCCTCGTTGAGGTGGATCTCCTCGGTCGCCATCGACTTCGACTTCACGGCCATGCGGGCGCCCGTCCGGCGCGCGATGTCGACGACGATCGCGCGCGCCTCTTCGGACGTCTTGGCGTAGTGGACGTGGCCGCCGAGCCGCTCGATGTTGGCGATGAGCGTCTCCAGATGGTGGTCGAGGCGCTGGAGGGTGGCTTCCTTGATCGCCCGCGCGCGGTCCCGGAGGGCCTCGCCCTCGGGGAAGTCCTCGAAGGCCTCGCGGCGGAGGTCGATGAACTTGGTCGTGGCGATCGTCAAGGCTTCCTGGAGGAACGCGTCCTTCATGGCGCTGCCGGCGCGCTGCCGGAACGGGATCGCGAGCTCGCCGTCGCTCACGGCCGGCTTCCGTCGAGCAGCTCGGCGAGATGCAGCGCGCGCACGCGCGACTTCCGGCGCTTGAGACCCCCGCCCATCTGCATGAGGCAGCCCGCGTCGCAGGCGACGAGGCAGTCGGCGCCGGTGGCCTCGACGTTCGCGAGCTTCTTGGCGAGGATCTGCGAGGAGACTTCGGGCAGTCGCACGGCGAACGAGCCGCCGAAGCCGCAACACTCGTCGGCCCCGGGCAGGCCGACGAACTCCGCGCCCCTCAAGTTGGCGAGCAGGGTTCTCGGACTCTGGGACTCGTGGAGCCCCCGGAGGAGGTGGCAGGAATCGTGGTAGGTGACACGCCCGGGCACGGCCGCGGTGAACTCCGTCACGCCGAGAACCCGGACCAAGAACTGCGAGAACTCGTGGGTGCGCGCCGCGACGTCCCGCGCCGCGCGCGCCAGCCGGGTCTCGGTCAGGAGCCCGGGGTACTCGTGCTTGACCATCCACGCGCACGAGCCCGACGGCACGACGACGTGCTCCGAATCCTTGAAGAGCGCGACGGTCCGCCGGGCGACCGCCGCGGCTTCGGCGTGATAGCCGGAATTGAACAGCGGGAGACCACAGCACGTCTGGCTCGGGGGAACGTCCACGACCACGCCCTGTCTCCGGAGCAGGCGCACGATGGACATGCCGACCTCGGGGAAGAACAGGTCGGCGAGGCACGTCACCATCAGCGACGCGCGCCCGCGTCCGGTCATGCGTGGGGCGGGGGCGGGGTCACGACGACCAGGACGAGCAGGGGCGCGGCGCCGTCGTTGACGAGCCCGTGCTCGACGCCGGCCGGGGCGACGAGGGCATCGCCGACGTCCAGGATGTGCTCGGCCGCGCCGAGCCGGAAGCGCCCCCGGCCTTCGAGGACGACGTAGAACTTGTCCTGGTCTTCGTGCGTGTGGGGCTTCTGGTCCTGGCCCGGGGCCACGCAGTAGAGGTCCAGCTGCGCCCGCGCGGTGGTCGCCAGCGCGATCTTCGCCATCTTGTCCGGCTGGAGCTTCGCGTGATCCCTAACCCTGATGCGCATCGACCGCTCTCGCCAGCAACTCTACGGGATGAACGAGCGTCACGTCCAGACCGCGCTGCCGACACCCCCAGGCGATCTGGAGGAGGCAACCCGGGTTCGCCGCCGCGACCACCCGCGCGCCGGTCTCGACGATGCGCGCGAGCTTGCGTTCGAGCAGCTCGCGCGCCACGCCGGGCTCGAGGAGATTGTAGATGCCCGCGCTGCCGCAGCAGAGGTCGCTGTCGGCAAGCTCGACGAGCCTGAGCCCGGGGATCCGGCGCAGAAGCTGGCGCGGCTCCTGCCGGACCCGCTGGCCGTGGACCAGGTGACAGGCATCGTGGTACGTGACCGTCAGATCGAGGGGCCCGAGCGGCAGGTCGGCGCCGGCCAGCACTTCCGTGACATCGCGCACGCGCGCGGCGAAGCGCGCGAGCTCGGGAATCCGATGGCCGTACTCCTTCATCGCCGCGCCGCAGCCCGCGGCGTTGGTGACGACGAAATCGAGGTCGTCGGAAAACGCGCTGGCGAGCGCGCGCGCTCGGGACGCATGGGCATCCACTCGCCCGGCGTGAAGCTCGAGGGCACCGCAGCAGCCCTGCGACTTGGGGATCACGACTTCGAAGCCGGCCAGCCCGAGGAGGCGAGCCGTGTCCCGGTTCACACCCGGGTAGAGGTGGCGCTGGACGCAGCCCGTCAGGAGCCCGACTCGCCCGACCACGCGGCCGCGGGCGGGGACAAATTCCGGGAGCGGCGCCGCCGCGGGAACGTCCTCGAGGAGGGCCTCCATCGCCGCCAGCCGCGGCAGCCGTCGCAGCACGCCCGTCGCCCGCACCAGCGCTCGTAGCCCGGAGCGCTTGTAGAGCCCGAAGATCGCGAGAGCAGCGCCCAGCCGTGCCGGCTCGGGAAAGACCGAGAAGACCAACGCCTGGAGCAGTCGATGCTTCGCCGGCGGCCCGTCGCGACGGAGCTGCGCGCGAGTCGCCTCGAGGAGCGAGCCGAACCTCACGCCCGACGGGCACGCGGTTTCGCACGCGCGACAACCGAGACAGAGGTCGAGAT
>WNEY01000558.1_pt1 | contig 27050 bp, 23 predicted proteins | sample 5400531 | NCBI WGS metagenome assembly WNEY01 (sample SAMN13153338, study PRJNA577476) | soil metagenome | isolation source: 200 cm saprolite under Douglas fir tree site 1 | place: USA:California | collected 2015-04-18
TCGCCGAGCGTGACCGCGAGTCGGGGACGGCGGCTAGAAACGGACGTCGACGTACGTGGTGCGACGCAGCAAGTCGAGATGGTGCTTGATGGCGAGCTGCTGGCCCAGGCCGTCCCGGATGCGATCCTTCACCTCGTCGAACCCCAGCTCGCCCTCGGAAAGGCGCTTCAACAGCTCGAACACCACGAACCGCGGCCGCCCCGTTCGGGCGGCGACTTCGAACACCGGCTTCAGCCCGGGAACGGTGTCCTTACCGATCGCCTTCTCGTAATCGGGCGGCAGCTGGGACAGGGGGAGGGCGTCAGCCAGCTTGGGCTCGCTCGGGTCGGCGTAGCGACGGGCCAGCGTGTCGAACGACGCGCCGTGGGCGAGCGCGTCGTGCACCGAATCGGCCTGGCGCCGGGCGATGGCGATCTGCGCCGCGGAAATGGTGGGCTGGATCAGGATGTGGCGCGCCAGGATCTCCGCCGGCTGGGCGCGCTCCACCTGAATGATGTGGAAGCCGAACTCGGTGCGCACGACGTCGGAGATGGCGCCCGGCCTCAGGCGGAACGCGACGTCCTCGAACTCCTTGACCATCACGCCGCGGCGGAACCACCCCAGCGCGCCGCCCTGCTCCCGAGAGACGCTGTCCGCCGAGTACTGCTTCGCTACGTCGGCAAACCGGGCCCCGCCGGCCCGCCGCAGCGCCGCGACCAGGGAGTCCCCCAGCTGCAGCGCACGGGCGTTCGCCGCCGAGTCCGCTTTCGGCACGATCACGATCTGCCGGAAGGAGATGGCCGCCGGCCGCTTAGGCTGCTGCGCCCGGTTCGACTCCCAGAACGCCCGCATCTCGGCGTCCGACGGCGGAATCGGCCGCAGCTTCCCTTTCTGCTTCAGCCCCTCGATAAGCCGCTGCTGCAGAATCGCGCGCCGCTGTTGGTCGGCCAGCCAACGGCGCCACTCCTCCTCGGACACGAAGCCAGCCGCGCGCAGCTGCGCCTGGAATTCTGGAGTCGAGGTGAACTGCTTGCGCACGTTCTGCACGGTTTGCTCGACCGCATCCTGCACTTCTTGGTCCGTCACCTTAATGGTGGTGTCCCGCTCCGCCTGCTGCACCAGCAGCTCTTCGTCCACCATCTGCGATAGGATCTGCCGTCGGGCGGCGTCCCGGGCCGCGGAGTCCTCGGGGACCTTCGCGCCCTGCGACTGCGCCAGGACGAGCTGCTCCTCCACCTGCGACGCGAGGATCGGTTTCGTGCCGATGATCGCCACGATGCGGTCTACGGGGCGGTCGGTCGCCGCCCGGCCCTGCGCTACGGCGCGCGGCGTCAAGGGAGGCAGAGCGGCCAGCGCCGCCACGACAGAGGCGAGGACGAGTGCGCGCATGGTCAACGCGGCGCCTGCCGGCCAGCGCTCTCGGCCGCGATGGGCGCTGGGCCGGGTGCCCGTTTCAAGCCCGTGGGCTGGGGCGCGTGTATCGTCGTGTCCGCGGCCCGGATGGCCTTCGCGCTCTCCAGCGCGCGCGCGATTCCCGCCTCGTTGAGCGACCAGGCCTGGCCCTGGCGCAGCGCTCCGGCCAGGAACGGCGGCACCGGGAAGAACGGCGCCGTCCCCTGGGTGACAGCTTGATCCACGTAGTGGTCGACGTGCGCCATCGCCAGCTGCACGCGCGCGACGGGGGTCACGGCGGAGTCCTGGAGCAGCTGCGGCGATACACCGAGCAGGCCTTCCAGCCGCGCCACGGCCGAGTCGTGCGTTGCGCGCAGCTGCCGCCAGTCGGCCGGGTCGAGCTGCACACCGACCTTGTCCACTTCGCTCAGCAGCATTTCACGCTGCGCGAGCAGCTTGAGGAACTGGTTCAGCTGCGCGTCGCTCGCCGTGGCGATCCCGCGCACGTCGTTCGGGTCGAGTGCCAGGAGCCACCGCGCCAGGTCTTTCACCTGGAACGTGCCTCCCTTGTACGTGGCCAGCGTCCGGGTGTCGCTCCGGGCCGACACGATCTGTGGCACCGCCTGGCGCACCAGCGCCGGCGCGCCGGATACGGCCTTGAGCTGCCGCTGGTTCGCGAGGCTGTCCAGATACAGCGAGTCGAATCGCGCGGCGCGCACGTTCTCGAGATCGGCGTGGAAGGAGTCGCGCACCTCCGCGAGCGGCGGCCGGCGAATGATGTGGAACCCGAACGGTGTCCGCACCACGGCCGTCATCGCGCCTTGCGCGAGCAGCCACGCGGCGCTGTCGAACGCGGGGACGAACTGCCCACGCGGTGTCGCGGGGAGATAGCCGCCCTTCGTCTTCGTTCCCGGGTCCTCCGAGTAGCGACGGGCGAGCTGCGCGAAGTTGAGCCCGCGCTTGGCCACGGCCTGCACCAGCACCGCGTTGGCCTCCTTCTCCTTTTGTTGCTCCACCAGCGGCACGGCGCTCTGCGGAATCCGGATCAGGATGTGCTGGAACAGTCGCACGTTGCCCGCCTCGAACGCCGAGTCCGCCTGGGCGCGCGTGAGTTTGCCGCGCGTCGCGATCAACCTATTGTGGTAGCGCTCCCACTTGAGCTGTGCCGCTACCGGCCACTGTGAGGCGAGCACCAGGGCCGAATCGTGCATGTCCCGTCCCCGACCCAGCTCGGCCGCGAACAGCGCGTAGTCCAGGTACACGTTCGCGACGCCGGTGAGGACGTCGGGCCGGATGGGGATGCGCTGCGCGTGTCCGACCACCTGCGCCAGCCGGTCGACCGTCAGGGTCTGCCCGGCGGCCGTGCCGGCGACCTTGGCGTTCGCCGAAAACGCGTCCCGCAGGGCGGAGCACCCCGCCAGCGCGAGCACCATGACGATCAGACCCGACCGCACCATGCCAACTCCTTAAAGGTGAGCGTCCGCCAGAACCGCGGTGAGAGCTCGGACGAGCCCCGACCCAATGGGCTCTCCGCCGAGTCGACGGAGTCGCAGGGAGAGCGGTGCTGCCCGCCGGACCTCGGCCTCGAACTGCACCATGTCGAGCGCCGCCGTCAGGCCGGCCAGCCGCGGGCTCGCGTCCCGCGCAAACGTGAGCCGCGCCTCGTCGCCCTTGACCAGCACCATCTCCAGGCCGATGCGGGCGCCGAGTGCGCGGAGCTCGGAGACGAGGAGCAAGCGTTGCGCGTCGTCGGGGAGGGGCCCGAAGCGATCGCGTAATTCCTCGCGCACTGCTTGAATCTCGCTTGGCGCCTCGGCCCGCGCCAGCCGCCGGTACAGGTCCAGCTTCACCGCCTCATCCGGCACGTAGGCGTCGGAGAGGTGCGCCGGCAGGTCCAGGATTACTTCGGGGGGCACGCGTGAGCGCTGTCCCTCATCGCCCTTCCCCGATTTGACGGCTTCGACAGTTTCCTGGAGCCAGCGAAGGTAGGTATCGAATCCGACCGCCTGCGCGTGGCCCGACTGCGCGCCGCCCAGCAGATTGCCGGCACCGCGCAGCTCGAGATCGCGCAGCGCGATCCGGTAGCCCGACCCTAGATCGGTGTGATGCTCCAGGACGCGGAGCCGCTCTTCCGCGTCGGCGTCGACCAGGTCGGGCACGAGCAGATAGCAGTAGGCGCGCCGGTGACTCCGTCCCACGCGCCCGCGCAGCTGGTACAGCTGTGCCAGCCCCAGCTGATCCGCGCGGTTCACGATCATCGTATTGGCGTTCGGCACGTCGAGCCCGGACTCGACGATCATCGTGGACACGAGGACGTCCACCTCGCCGCGGACGAACCGCGCCATCACAGCGTCGAGCTCGGCCTCCTTCTGCTTCCCGTGGGCCACCGCGATGCGCGCTCGTGGCGGCGCCAGCGCCCGGACCCGCTCCGCGATCGTGTCGATCGTCTCGATGCGATTGTGCACGAAGTACACCTGGCCCGCGCGGTCCAGCTCCCGCGCCAGCGCCTCTTCGATCAATCCGTCGTCCCACGGCTCGATGAACGTGAGCACCGGCGACCGGTCCTTGGGCGGTGTCTCGAGCAGCGTGAGGTCTCGCAGGCCGGCCAACGACAGGTGCAAGGTGCGAGGGATCGGTGTCGCGGTCAGCGTCAACACGTCCACGGCGAGCTTGAGCGCTTTGAGACGCTCCTTGTGCCGTACGCCGAAGCGATGCTCTTCGTCGACAATGAGCAGCCCGAGATCGTGGAACCGAACGTCGCGCGACAGCAGGCGATGGGTGCCGATCACGACGTCCACTTCCCCCGTCTCGAGCCGCCGCGTCACCAGCTTGGTGTCCTTCGGGCTGCGGAACCGCGACAGCACCTCGATGCGGACGGGATAGTCGGCGAGCCGCTCACGGAACGTGCGCCCGTGTTGCTCGGCGAGAATGGTGGTGGGGACCAGAACCGCGACCTGTTTGCCCGCCTGCACGGACTTGAAGGCGGCGCGCAACGCGACCTCCGTCTTGCCGTAGCCCACGTCCCCCACCAGCAGCCGGTCCATCGGCCGGGCGCGCTCCATGTCCCGCTTCACTTCCTCGGAGGCCCGCCGCTGATCCGGCGTATCCTCGTAGAGGAAGGCCGATTCCAGCTCGCGCTGCCACGGCGTGTCGGGAGGAAACGCGAATCCGGCCGCGAGCTGCCGCCGCGCGTACAGGTCGAGCAGCTCCATCGCCATCTGGCGAATCGCCGCGCGCGTCTTGTCCCGCTGCCGCTGCCACGTCGTGGCGCCGAGCCGGTGCAGTCGCGGCGGCGGCGCGTCGCCGTCGGCCGCCGTCCGGTACGGCTCGAGCTGATCCAGCCGGTACAGCGGCACGTTCAGCCGGGAGCCGCCCTCGTATTCGACCACGGCCACCTCGAGGGTCCCGCCCTCGGCTCCCACCGGGATCGTTTGGATCCCGCGGTAGATCCCGATGCCGTGCTCCAGATGCACCACGTAGTCGCCGCCCTTGAGGGCCCGCGTCGCGGCCGTGGCCGTCGCCTCGCGATACCGGCGCGGGCGTCGCAGCCGGCGCGCCCGGCGGAAGATCTCGTGATCGGTGAGCACCCGCAGCCCGGGCAATACAAATCCGCCGTCCAACGCCCCCACCGCGAGCGTGGCCCGGTCGCCCCCGAGCAGCTCCTCCAGCCGCTCGAGCTGGCCTTCGTTGTCGCACAGGATGACGGTCGGCGGCTCGGTCGCTACGATCTGGCGCAGGCGCTTGATGTCGCGGTCGATCGGCTCGGGCGGCGCGATGGGAAACCGCACTCCGGTCTCGGCGAGATCGAGCGCGATTCGCGGGAAGCGGGCGAGCCGCGCCTGCCACGCCGCGGGATCCACGAACAGCGCGTCCCGGGCCGGGGGCTCCTCGCCCAGCCGCCGCGCGACCTCGAGATGGTGGGCCGCCTCGGTCCACGCGTGCTCCACTTCCCGCCCCAGCGCCGACTCTTGCTCCAGCACGATCAACGCGTCGCTGGGCAGGAGATCGAGAAGCGACTGCCGCTGCAGGGGCGCGGCATGCTGTGCCTCTCCCTCCCCAGCCCCTCCCTCCGTCCTGACGGGGAGAATGGTGACCCGTTCGATCGCGTCGCCGGAACGCTGCGAGTCGAGATCGAATGTGCGCAGCGACTCGATGTCGTCTCCCCACCACTCGAGCCGCGCCGGTGCCGCCATCCCAAACCCATACACGTCGAGGATTCCGCCGCGCACGCTGAACTGCGCTACCTCTGTCACGGTCGGGACGCGAACGTACCCCATTGCCTCTAGCCGTCCAACCGTGTCGCCGAGGGAACCGCTCCCCGCTCCCTGCTCCCCTTTTGCCAGGACCAGACGCATGGCCTCGAGCGTCCCGGGGACTCCCGTGCGCTCGGCGGCGGCGCGTGCGGTCGTCACCAGCACTCGGACCTGCCCCGACAACAGCAGCTCGAGCGTCTCCACCCGCTCGCCCGCGATCTCGAAGTGTGGCTCTTCGGCACCCAGCGCCTCGCGCTGTGGATACAACGCGACCGCGCTCCCGGTCAGCATTCGCAAATCCGCGAGCCAGCGCTCCGCATCGGTCGGCGTGGGCGTGATCACGACAAAGACGCGCTGCGGCAGTCGCCGCGCCAGCGCGGCCAACAGGACGGCGGGACTCGAGCCGGGGAGGCGGGCCACACCCAGCCGGGCGCCGGGCCCGGGCAGCCCTTCCGCCAGCGCCCGCGTCGCCGGGAGCGCGTCCAAGCGGTCGATGACGAAGTCGAGCGGCATCAGCGGGTGCGCGTCGCGACCCCCAGCTCCGCGAGCGCGATCAGCAACGCCAGCATGAGGAGCAGCCCGCTGCCGTCGCGGCGGCCGGCTCCTGCGAACCGGGCCGCCGCGAACGCCGCCTCGTCGAGCACGTCCCCGCCCAGCACGTCACGCACGAGCGCCGGCGAGGCCGGCGTGAGATCGGATTCCCTCGGGTCGAGCCCCGAGACGATCGCGCCGATCGTATCGGCGCCGCGGGTCCGGAACTCAACGCCCGGGGAGCCTTCGACCTCGGTGATGGGTGCCTCTCCGCGGGCCAGGCGGTTCACCAGCGCGTCCACGAACGGGACGAACGCGGGTGCCGCGGGTAGCGAGGTCCACGCCGTGTCGAGCCGGCTGCCGAGCAGGAGGATGCTGCCGTCCCGCACCAGCCACGGCTCTCCATTCACCGTCGCGAGCACGCTGCTGTCGCTACCCGTCCCGGGTCCCCCTCCCCCTCCCCCTCCCCCTCCCCCGCCCCCAGCCAGGGGTTCGATCCGGTACCGGCGCGCTACCTGCAGCCCGCCAATTGCCGGCACCGCGGGGCCCGCGATCGGTCCGGGCGTCCCCTCCGAGGCGAACCGCCATCTCCCGCCCCGCGCTGCGAGCGCACGATTTGCCTGGCCGATGAGCGCCGGCTCCGGCGGCGGGATCACGATGCTTACCAGCGTACCTGCCTCCGGCCGGTCTCCGATCGCGACCTCGTTACCCGGCCGAACGCGCTGCCCTTCCTCCAGCACGGCCAGGGCCGCGGCCACGAATGGGCCGCCTCCGGTGCTCGCTGGCGCCGCGACTCGGGCGGGCGGAGCCACCCGCCACACCAGCAATCGTCGATCGTCGGCTCGCAGCTCGTCCGCGTCGAGCACCGCTTCGCCCACCCACCAGCCCGCTCCGAGCGGCGGCAGCGTGATCGTTGCCGTCGATCCGGGCGCGGCCAGGGCGCGGCCGACTTCGCGGCCGCGGATACGCAGTGTCACCGGGGCGGCGTCTCCCCCCTCCCCCGGCGTCCCGACGATGCCCACCGTCGCGGCGCCATCGGTGACGCGCACGGCACCCACACCGCGGTTCGCTGGTGCCTGGCTCGGGGGCGCGAGGGCGAGCACCCGCACCCCGCGCGGGACCCCGGCCCGGCCGGGGCCGAGCGCCGTGCGCTGCAGGTCACTCACGACGTGCACCTCGCGCGCCGGGAGCGGCTCGGCGTCGACCAGTCGCGCCGCTGCCCGCACGGCGGCCGTGAGGTCCAGGCGGCGAGCCGAGACGCCGGCGCTATCCACGGTCGCGACCAATGCGTCGGGCGTCCCCGCGCGCGCCACGCCATCGGCCAGCACGAGCCAGAGGCGATCGGACGCCGCCGCACGCGCCAGCGAGGCCCGCGCCACCGCCTTCAGGCGATCGAGCACGGGACGTCCATCCACCACGAGGCCGGACGACGCCGAGTTATCGAGGATCACGGCGAGCGCCGTGGGCTCGTGCAGCGACCCACCGCTCGCCTGGGTAGGGAAGAGCGGCCGCGCCGCGGCCAGCACGATCAGCACGATCACCGCCGTCCGCAGAATCAGAAGCAGCAGGTGGCGCAGCTTCAAGCGCCGGGCGCTTTGCCGCTCCGCCTCGCTCAAATAGCGGAGCGGCGGGAACTCGGCCTCGGGCGGCACCCGGCGCTCGAGCAAGTGGAGCAAAGCGGGGATCGCCGCGGCGGCGAGCCCCACGAGCGCCACCGGGTGCAGGAATGTCACGCGAGCAGGCGCAGCGCCATGCCGAACGGCATGTCGGTCAGGATGTGGTGGTACGCGATGCCGTGCCGCCGGCATGCCGTGCGCCAAGCTTCCACCTCTCGACGCACCGTCGCCTGGTAGGCTCGCGCCAGCTCGCGCGGCCGAACCACCACGCTCGCCGCCGATTCAGGATCGCGGTATCGCACCTCGGGCGGGCCGGACAGCTCCGCCTCCGCCGGATCCATCAGATGGAGCACGATCACTTGATGACCACGGTGGCGCAGGTAGCGCAGTGCGGTTAGCGCCAGCTCGCGCTCGAACAATAGATCGGAGACCAACACCACGAGCCCGCGGCGGGCGAGCAGCGATGTGAGGCGGACCAGCGCGTCCTGCGCCGCCGTCCCCCGACCGTCCGGCGTGTCCATCAGACCGCGCACCAGGCGGGCCCACTGTCCCGCCTTCACCCGCGCCGGCACGACTTCGCGCACGGCTTCGTCGAAGGTGATCAGCCCCGTGGCATCGCGCTGCCGCAGCAGGATCAGGGCGAGCGCCGCGGCCAGGCGGTCGGCATAGGCCCGCTTCGTCAGCCGGTTGGGCGCGCCGCGCCACGCCATCGACCGGCTCGCGTCGACCAGAATCATGGCGCGCAGGTTGGTCTCTTGCTCGAACTGCTTCACGAACAGTCGGTCGGCCCGGGCGAGGATCTTCCAATCGAGGTAACGCAGCTCGTCGCCGGGTTGGTACGCGCGGTGCTCGGTGAACTCGACGGAGAACCCGCGGAACGGCGAGCGGTGGATCCCGCTGAGAAAGCCCTCCACCACCCCCTGCGCCACGATCTCGATCCCGCCAAAGCGAGCCACCTCGGCGGGGTCCAGGAGATCAATGCGCTGTACGTCGGCCATGGCCTCGCGGAAGCTAATGAACAGCCGAATGTCCCGGGTAGAGGACACGCGGCGGCCGGTGACCCCCGTCCATTAGCGGTCGAACACTAAGCGTCTTACTCACTTAGCACGTTCGCCCTGAGACGTCTGGTTGGCATGTAACCTGCCCCCACGGGCGGAGCAACGGAGGCCCCTATGTTGAACGCCATTTGGTTGCTCAGCGCCGTCACCGCGCAGACCGCGAGCCTGTCGACCCGGCCGGCGAACGTCGACTATCGCCCGCGCGTCGAAGCCTGGACCGACCGGGGCGACAGTCCTTACGCCAGTGGCCAACGGGTTCGCGTGCACTTCCGCGCCGACCGGGACGCCTTCGTCACCATCCTGCGTGTCGACACCGACGGCCGGGTGCGCGTGTTGTTTCCACGCGAGCCGTGGGAGGACAACTTCGCCCGCGGCGGTCGAGACTACGAGGTGCAGGGCGGATCCGGCCTCGACGCCTTCTATATCGACGACTATCCGGGCGTCGGTTACGTGTTCGCCGTCGCCTCGGCCGACCCGTTCGTGTACGACGGCATACAGCGCGACGAGCACTGGGATTATCGGCTGATCGCCGATGGGCGGGTCCGCGGCGATCCGTACGTGGCCCTCACCGACCTGGCACAGCGCATCGTGCCCGACGGTTACAGTGATTGGGATTACGACATCACGCCGTACTACGTCCAGCAGCATTACGACTATCCCCGGTTCCTGTGCTACGACTGCCACACGTACGTGAGCTACTCGTCCTGGAGCCCGTACGACTACACCTGCGTGCGCTTCCGGATCGTGGTGTTCGATGATCCGTACTACTACCCGTATCGCTACTACGGCGGCACGAGGGTCGTGTTCACGCGCCCCTACCGGCCGGAGCCCCGGTTCATCTTCAAGGACCGCCAGGCATCGGATCTCTTCATCACACGGGTGCGCGAGCGGCCGGTGAACGACGATCGCCGGCGCGACGTCGGCGTGCGCGGTCGGGACTTGGGCGGCACCGGCGTCATTCCGCCGCCCAACATTCAGCCACCCCGGCGTCGCTCCGGTTCCGAAGACCAGGGGAACAACGATCGCGGCCGCGACCGTCGTCCCGACCAGCGCGATCATGGGGACCGGCCTGAGCAACCCAATCATCGGGACCGACCCGGCCAGCCCGATCAGCGCGATCGGCCTGACCAACACCAGGACGAGCCCAACCGTCCCGAGCGGCGCGACCGGCCCGATCAGCCCGATCGGCCCAACCAGCCCGATCGTCGCCACCGGCCTGACCAACCTGGTCGCCGGGACGAGCCCAGCCGTCCCGAGCGGCGTGACCGGCCCGAACGACCCGACCAACCCGCGCGGCCCGAGCAGCCAGCGCGGCCACCCGCGCAACCGGAGCGCCGAGCCGTTCCGGAGGAGCGGCGGCGCGCTGACCCACCGCCACCGCGGGCCGAGCCGCGACGTGAGGCTCCGCCCCCGCGCAGTGAGCCGCGGGTCGAGCCGAAGCGTGAGCCCCCGAAAGAAAAACCACGCGCCGAACCCGAGCTCAAGCGGCGCAAGCCGTGACCGCCACAGCCGCGCTAGCGCGCCCGACCGTAGTCCCCCGCGGCCGGGCGCGTTAGTTTTCGCTTCCCCTACTCAAGGCCTTGATCGATGCGATACCGCCTGGCGTTGTTGCTGCTTGCGGTGCTCCCCCAATTAGGCACCGCACAACGGCAGCAACCGGCCGCACGCGGCGCGGCGTCCATCACCAACGCCGACGTACAACGGCGGATCGGGATCATCGCCGACGACTCGATGCTGGGCCGCGCCACGCCGAGCCCGCAACTCGACGCCGTGGCGGCATATGTCGCGGGTGAGTTCAAGCGCTTTGGCCTCAAGCCGGGCGGCGACAGCGGTACGTACTTCCAGCACTATCCCCTCGAGATCCGTCGGGTCGAACCCGAAAGCTCGATCATCCGCATCGCCGGCCACGCGCCCGGCATTTGGCGCGCGGGCCAGGACGTGCTGCTCGTGGACGGGCAGCCGCCGGCAGCGGCGGCGGCGGGCCAAGCCGTGGTGATCACCGGATCCGCCCAAGCCGGGGGCACGCTCGATTCCGCGGCCGTGACGGGGAAAGTCCTTTTCGTGGCCTACGGACCGGAACTGAACGCGATCGCGCCGAAGGTACTCCCGCTTCGACCCCTCGCTCTAATGCTGGTGGCCGCGTTCCCTGACTCGATCTGGGCTAAACTCCCCGGTCGCGAGCCGACCGCGAGCGTGCGCAATCCCAGCGTCGAGAGCGGACCCACCATCCCCCCCGTGTTCGTGGTGCGGACGGCCACCGCTGGGGCGCTGTTCGCGCAAGGGGGCGCGAGCCTCGACTCCCTCCGGGCGTGGGGCGATCGCCCCCTCGCGGCTCGTCCCCTGACCGACGTCAGGCTGGAAGTGGACGTGCGCGCCCCAGTGCTTCAGCAAACGTCGGCTCCCAACACGATCGGGATTCTCGAGGGGAGCGATCCGACGCTCAAAAAGGAATACGTTCTGTTCACCGCCCACATGGATCACATCGGCACGCCGAGCGCCGGGGAGGGGTGCACGCCGCGCGGCGCCGACTCGATCTGCAACGGAGCGGACGACGACGGCTCCGGGACGGTGGCCGTGATCGAGCTGGCGCAGGCCTTCACCTCCGCGCGCGAGCGACCCAAGCGCTCCCTCGTATTCATGACCGTGAGTGGGGAGGAGCGGGGCCTTTGGGGAAGCGCCTATTTTGCCGACCACCCCACCGTGCCGCTCGCGAACGTGATCGCCGACCTGAACATCGACATGGTCGGGCGCAATGCGAAGGACACGGTCGCCGTGATCGGGCGCGAGCACTCCAACCTCGGCACGACGGTCGACAGCGTCGCCGCGGCGCACCGCGAGCTGAACATCAAGCCGGTCGGCGACCTCTGGCCGCAGGAAGGGCTGTTCTACCGCTCCGATCACTACAACTTCGCGAAAAAGGGCGTGCCCATCCTCTTTTTCACGACCGGGTTGCATCCGGATTACCACCAGGTGAGCGATTCCCCGGACAAAATCGACGCCGAGAAAGAAGCGCGGTTCGCACGGCTCATGTTCCATCTGGGGCTGGCCGTCGCGAACACCTCCCAGCGACCCCGCTGGAACGCGGACAGCTACAAACGCATCGTCGGCGGCGGAAACTGACGCCTAGCTGACGGCGGCGAGCAGCTCGGCGTTGGTCTTGGCGCGCCGCAGCTGCGCCAGCAAGGTGTCGATCGCCTTCTCCGGCGGGAGTCCGACCAGGCCCCGCCGGAGCTGTTGTTTGGCAGCCACGGTCGGTGGATCCGCGAGCAGCTCCTCGCGCCGTGTGCCGCTCGCGGCGACATCCACGGCGGGATAGAGGCGGCGGTCGGCCAGCGCGCGGGACAGGCGCAGCTCCGAATTGCCGGTCCCCTTGAACTCCTCGAAGATCACGTCGTCCATCCGGCTCTCCGTCTCGATGAGCGCCGTGGCGATCACGCTGAGGGAGCCGCCTTCGGGCACGGCGCGCGCGGACCCGAACAGACCCTTGGGCTTGGCCAGCGCGTTCGCGTCCAGACCACCCGACATGGTGCGCCCGCTCCCCCGCCCCGTCGTGTTGTGTGAGCGCGCGAGACGCGTGAGCGAATCCAACACGATCACGACGTCCTTGCCCAGCTCAACCTGGCGGCGCGCGTGCTCGAACACCATGTCCGCCACGGCCACGTGACGCTCGTGTGGCAGGTCGAAGCTCGACGCGACGACCTCGCCCCGACCCCAATCGATCATTTCGCTCACTTCTTCCGGCCGCTCGTCCACGAGCAGGATGAGAAGAATCGCCGAGGGGTGGTTGAGCGCGACGCCTTCCGCCACCGCCTGGAGCATGATGGTTTTCCCCGCCTTGGGCGGCGACACGATGAGCGCGCGCTGGCCGAAGCCCAGGGGGCAGATCAGATCTACGACGCGCTGGATCTCCGCCGTACGCGGGCTCGACGCCTGGGGCGTCTCGAGGCGCAGGGGGCGCGATGGGTGCACGGCACCGAGGTTGGCGAAGTCGGGACGCTCACTGAGGCCCGCGGGGGGTCCGCCGTTGACGCTCAGGACGCGTCCGTTGTCCAGCGTGACGAGATCGCCGCGCCGCAGTCCGGGGAGGCGCACGCCGGGATCACCCTTGGCGGGCAAATAGCTGTTGGCGGCACGCCGTACGGCGCCGCCGTTGGAGGTGGGGTCGAACCAGCCGGTGATGGGAGCCAGGAGAATTCCTCTCGGAGTATAGCGTGTTCTCTCGCATCCGTCATCCGCAAGCGTCGGGCCACGACGGATGATGGAGGGCGGATGGCTATATTTTAGCCCCACATGCGCCAAGATCACATCCGCAACTTCTGTATCGTGGCCCACATCGACCACGGCAAGTCGACCCTGGCCGACCGCCTCATCGAGCTCACGGGCACGCTCGACAAGCGTCTGATGCGGGAGCAGGTCCTCGACACGATGGACCTGGAGCGCGAGCGCGGCATCACGATCAAGCTCAACGCGGTGCGCATGAACTACCATGCCCGCGACGGCGGCGTGTACGAGCTCAACCTAATCGACACACCGGGGCACGTGGATTTCACCTACGAAGTGTCGCGCTCGCTACAGGCGTGTGAGGGCGCGATCCTCGTGGTGGACGCGTCGCAGGGGATCCAGGCGCAGACGCTCTCCAACCTGTTCCTGGCGATGGATGCCGGGCTCGAGATCATCCCCGTCCTCAATAAGATCGACCTCCCCGGTGCGGAGCCGGACCGCCGCGCGCAGGAGCTGCACGAGCTCATCGGAGCGAAGCCGGAGGAGATCCTCCGCATCTCCGCCAAGGAAGGCACCAACGTGCCCGAGCTGCTCGAGGCCGTGGTGCAGCGCATCCCTCCGCCGCGCGGCGTGGCGGACGCGCCGCTGCGCGCCCTCATCTTCGACTCCTACTACGATCGCTACCGCGGCGCCATCCCCAGCATCCGCGTCGTGGACGGCACCATCCGACCGGGCATGAAGATCGCCTTCGGCGCGCACAAGGACGACCTCTACGAGGTGGACGAGGTCGGGTACCTCCAGCTCGGGCACAAGCCGACCGAGCAGCTCGAGGCGGGTGAAGTCGGGTACTTCGTCGCCAACGTGCGCGGGGTGCGCGACACCCGCCCCGGGGACACGGTGCTGGACGCGGAGCATCGCGAAGCGCCGCTCCTGCCCGGGTACCGCGATATCATGTCGATGGTGTTCGCCGGCCTGTACCCGACCAACGCGGAGCAGTTCGAAGAGCTGCGCGACGCGCTGGCCAAGCTGCAGCTGAACGACGGATCGCTGCACTACGAGCCCGAGTCATCGGTGGCGCTCGGCTTCGGGTTCCGCTGCGGGTTTTTGGGCCTGCTCCACATGGAGATCGTGCGCGAACGGCTGGAGCGGGAGTTCGACCTCGATTTGATCAGCACCGTCCCGAACGTGGAATACCACGTCCACAAGACGGACGGCACCAGGGAGCTGGTCGAGAATCCGAGCCTGATGCCGCACGGCTCGGCGGTCGATCACATCGAGGAGCCGTACGTCAAGGCGCGGATCGTGGCACCCGCCGAGTACATCGGCGCCATCATGAAGCTGGGTCAGGAGCGGCGCGGCGTGTACCAGGGCATGCACTACGTAGATCCGACGCGCGTCGAGTTCACCTGGGAATTCCCGCTGGCCGAGATCATTCTCGACTTCTACGACAAGCTCAAGACCATCTCCCGCGGCTACGCGTCGCTCGACTACGAATTCCTCGAGTACCGCCCGGCCGACCTGGTCAAGCTCGACATGGTCTTGAACGGCGAAGCGGTGGACGCGTTCTCGGTCATCATCCACCGCGACAAGGCGTACGAGTGGGGCAAGAAGATCGCGGAGAAGCTGCGGGAGCTGATCCCGCGCCAGCTGTTCGAGGTCGTGATCCAAGCCGCCATTGGGACCAAGGTGATCGCCCGCGAGACGGTCCGCCCGCTGCGGAAGAACGTGACCGCGAAGTGCTACGGCGGCGACGTCACGCGCAAGCGGAAGCTGCTCGAGAAGCAGAAAGAAGGAAAGAAGCGCATGAAGCAGGTGGGGACCGTCGAGATCCCGCAGGAGGCCTTCTTGGCGGTCTTGCAGGTTGACTAGCCTCGTCGTCCAGACCGCCTTTCTGGGAGACGTCGTGCTGACGACGCCGCTGCTCGAGGTGCTGGCCGCCCGGCACGGGCCGGTGGACGTGGTGACCACCCCCGCGGCGACACCGCTGCTCGAGACCCATCCCGCGGTCCGGCGGGTGATTCCGTACGACAAGAAGGGGCGCGACCGCGGCCTGGCGGGACTGTTCCGGCTGGCCCGGGCGCTGCGCGCGGAGCAGTATGAATGCGCGTATCTTCCGCATCGGTCTCTCCGAACGGCGCTGGCGGCATGGCTCGCCCGCATCCCGCAGCGGGTGGGTTTCCACGACGGCTGGCGGTCGCTCTATACCGACGTCCGGCCGCGGGCCACGCAGGGGCACGAGATCGACCGCGTGCTGGCGCTCGCGGGCGTCGCGATGCACCATGCCCGCCCGGCACTGCACGTCACGCTGGCCGATCGCGCGGCGACGGAGGGATTCCTGCGGGAGCACGGCATCCGCGACCGATTCGTCGCGCTCGCGCCGGGATCGATCTGGGGCTCGAAGCGCTGGCCGTATTACAGCGAGCTGGCGGAGCGACTGGCGGAGAAGGCGGGGATCCTGGTCGTCGGCGGGCCGGACGATGCGGGCCTGGCCTCGGAGATCACCGCGGTGGTGGCACGACGTGGTGGTCAGGCGGCCAGTGGGTGCGGCCGATTGACGCTGCGGCAGTCGGTGGAGGCGATCCGGCGGGCGGCCGTGCTCGTGACGAACGACAGCGCGCCGCTCCACTTCGCGCAGGCGGTCGACACGCCGACGGTGGCGATCTTCGGGTCGACCACGCCGCGCTTCGGGTTCGGGCCGCGGGGGCCGCGGGACCGTGTGGTCCAGCTGGAGGGCCTGCTGTGCCGCCCGTGCTCGGCGCACGGGCCGCCCAGCTGCCCGTTGGGGCACCACTTGTGCATGAAATCGCTTTCCGTGCAGAACGTCCTTCAGGCAATCGAGGAGACCGGTGCGCTACGTCGTCGGGATTGACCTCGGCGGAACGAATATCGTCGCGGGGGCGCTGGCGGAGGACGGCTCGGAGCTGCTGGGGCTGGTGTCCGAGCCGACCATCTCCGAACAGGGCGCGGACGCGGTGCTCGCGCGGATCGTGAAGTTGGCGCGCGCGTCGATGGCGGCGGCCCGCGGCAAGGAGATCGCCGGCGTGGGCATCGGATCGCCCGGCCCACTCAACACGAAGACCGGCATCGTGCTGCTCACCCCCAACCTGGGGTGGACGAACTACCCGCTGCGCGATCGGCTGGCGGCCGCGCTGAATCTGCCCGCCACGCTCGACAACGACGCCAACTGCGCGATTTTCGGTGAATGGTGGCGCGGCGCCGCGCGCGGCTCGGACCACGTGGTCGGGCTGACGATCGGCACGGGCATCGGGGGCGGGATCGTGCTCGGGGGAAAGATCTATCGCGGAGTCTCGGACGTCGCCGGCGAGATCGGGCATATGTCGATCGATTCCAACGGCCGGCGCTGCAAGTGCGGCAATGACGGCTGCCTCGAGGCCTACGCGTCGGGCCCCGCGATCGCCGCGCGGGCGGTCGAGGGAATCGAAGCGGGCGCGGACAGTTCCCTGCCGCGCTACGTGAAGGGTGATCTGACCAAGATCACCGCACAGATCGTGTACGAAGCCGCGCACGATGGCGACGAATACGCGCTGGACGTGGTGCACGAAACGGCGAAGTTCCTCGGAACCGGCGTCGCCAACATCGTCAACATCTTCAATCCCGAGGTCGTGGTGATCTGCGGCGGCGTCACGCTGGCCGGGGAGAAGCTGTTCGCGCCGCTGCGCGGCGAAGTGAAGCGCCGGGCCTTCAAGCCCGCCGTCGACGCCTGCCGCATCGTCCCCGGGGAGCTGACCGGAACCGCGGGCGTGTACGGCGCGGCCGCCGTGTTCGTCCAGCGCACCTGGGGAACGGTGTGAAGCGGCTCGGCGTCATCGGCTCGATGGTGTGGGACACAATCTACGGGCGCGACGCCGCCCAGCCGGCGGTGCAAGAGTGGGGTGGGATCGGGTACTCCCTCGCGGCCCTCGACGCGACCCTGGGGGACTCGTGGCAGATCGTTCCTCTCATCAAGGTGGGCCGCGACCTGGCCCCCCGCGCCGCGGAGTTCCTCCGCACGCTGCGCCACGTGCCCCCCGGCGCGCGGTTCGTCGAGGTGCCGGCGGCGAACAACCGCGTCACGCTCCGCTACTACCAGCGCGAGCGCCGCTGCGAGCAGATGTCCGGCGGGGTGCCGCCCTGGACCTGGCCCGAACTCGGCGCCCAGGTGAAAGACCTCGACGCGGTGTACCTCAATTTCATTTCGGGCTACGAGATGGACCTGGAGACGGCCCAGCTGCTGCGGCGCGGCTTCCCACGCTTCCTCTATGCCGATCTCCACAGCCTGTTCCTGGGGAAAGACCCGGACGGCACGCGCGTCCCGCAGGGACTTCCCGACGCTCCCGACTGGTTCGCCTGCTTCGACTCCGTGCAGCTGAACGAGGACGAGATGGAGCAGCTGGGCCCCGATCCGCTCGCGGTCGCGGCGGGTGCCCTGGCGCGCGGGTGCCGCACCCTGGTCGTCACACTGGGCGCGCGAGGCGCCGCCTATTTCACGGGCGACCCGGTCCGGACCGCGCTGATCCCCGCGGAGGCCGCGCCCCTGCCCGACGGCGACCCGACCGGCTCGGGCGACGTGCTCGGCGCCACGGTGGTGGCGTCGCTCGTCGGCGGCGCGAGCATCGAGGATGCGCTGCGGCTCGGGACTCGCATGGGCACCCGCAACGTGAGCCACCGCGGCGCCACCGGTCTGCGCGACCACCTGCTCGGCAAGCTCTCGGCGGTGTGACCCGGCTCGTCGAAGTCCCGTCGCAGTTCGACGATCGCTCGTTCGACCAGTTCGCGAGCGCCTTCGCCGAAGCCGCGAAAGACGGCGAGCGACTCCTGTTCGATGCACATGCGGCCGAGTGGGCATCCCCGTACGGCTTGGTGGGCCTGCTCGCGGCGGGGCAGGCGGCGCGGGCGGCGGGCGGCGGGAGCGCTGGAAGCGCGGAGCGACCGCTGCTCACCGCGCCGACACACGCCGACGTGCTCACGTACTGGACGCGCGCGGGATTCTTCCGCGAGGCCGCCGACCTGTTCGAGATCCACGGCAAAGTGCCGCGGGTCAAAGCCGCGGACGAGAGCGACGTGCTGCTCCCGGTGACGCCGGTGCGCGCGGCTGAGGACGTGCACACCGTGGTCTCGAACATCCAGCAGCGCGCGTCTGCCATCCTGGCGTCCGAGCTGAGGCTCGATCCGAAGGCGACGATGGGCTTCGCTATGGCGCTTTCAGAGGCGTGTCAGAATATTGTAGAACACGCGGGCACGGGCGGCTGGGTGGCGGTGCAGGCGTACCACTGGCGCCGCAAGCTCGCGAAGCGGGTGGTCGTGATCGCGGTGGCGGACGCGGGGGTTGGGTTCCGTCATTCCCTCGAGCCGACGCAGAGCAAGCGCTTCGGGGCGCGCTGGGGGGACGCGGCCGCACTCGAAGCCGCGCTGATCCAGGGCGTCAGCCGATTCCGCGATCCGGGCCGCGGCCAGGGGCTCGCCGGCATCCGCCGTTATCTGGCCCGTTGGGACGGCAAGATCGCGATCCGCAGCGGGACGGCCCGCATCGCGATCGTGCCCAAGTGGGACGACGACGTGCCCTTGAAGGACGGACTCCCGGCGTTCCCGGGCGCCCAGGTGCTCATCATCATACCGGAGCAGGGGTCCACCAAGCCGTGATACAGCACATCGACGTGCACGCAGTGCTTCAGGAATCGGTGTCGGGCGTCTATACGGACCTGGTCACGCGCCCGACGGGGCGCGTGGTGCGCGAATGCATCGCGCGGGCGATGGCCAGCACCGCGGGGGACGGCGCCGTCGCGCGCATCGATTTCACGCGCGTGGGGTGCATCGACTATTCCTGCGCCGACGAGATCGTGGCGAAGCTGTTGCAGAGCCGGCCGGGAGTGCTGGTCCTCACCGGCATCTCCGACGGACACCGCGAAGCGATCGAGCCGGTGCTGGCCGGCCATCGGCTCGCGGTACTGATCGAGCGGCCCGACGGCACGCTGGAAGCGGTGGGGGCCCCCGACGCGGCGGCCGCGCTGCTCGAGGAGCTGATGGTTCGGCGCCTGGCGGTGCGCACGCCCGGAGGGACCTTCACGCTGACGTGAAGCGTCGCCTCGGCTTTTCGACCCGCGCGGTGCACGGCGACCCCGAGGCGCGCCCCGACTGGGCGCCCGTGGTGGTCCCGCTGTACCAGAGCGCCACCTTCACCAATCCCGTCGGGTCATCCCAGGAAGTCATCTACGCCCGCTACGGCAACAATCCCAACCACGTGGCGATCGCCAAACGTCTCGCGCTGCTCGAGGGCGGCGAGGCGGCGCTGTTCGTGGGCAGCGGGATGGGCGCGATCGCCCTGTCGCACCTCGCGGTGCTGCGGCCCGGCGACCACCTGCTGTCCAGTGAGTGGATCTACGGCGGGGTGCAGCGGTTGTTCGCGCAGGAATTCGGCCGCTTCGGCATCGATGTGTCGTTCGTCAATCCGCTGGAGCAGCGCACCTGGAAGCGCGGGCTCAAGAAGAACACCCGCGCGATCTTCGTCGAGACGCCGACCAATCCCCTGATCCGCGTGCTCGACCTCGAGCCGATCGCCGCGCTGTGCAAGACCGAGGGGCTGGCCCTGGTGGTCGACTCGACCTTCGCCACGCCGTTGAACTACCGGCCGCTCGAGCACGGCGCGGATGTGGTGATCCACAGCGCCACGAAATACCTGAACGGCCACTCCGACGTGCTCGCGGGCGCGGTGGTAGGCAGCGAGTCGGTGATCGAGGAGGTCCGCAAGCTGCTGCACGTATGGGGTCAGGCGCTGGACCCGATGGCGGCGTGGCTGATCGATCGCGGGATGAAGACCCTCGCCGTGCGCGTGGGGCGGCAAAACCAGACCGCGCTCGCGGTGGCCCAGTGGTGCGCCGAGCAGCCGCAATTCGTCGCGGTGCACTACCCCGGGCTCCCGTCGCACGCCGATCACGACGTGGCGACGCGGATCCTCAACGGCTTCGGGGGTATGCTTGGGGTCGAGCTCAAGGGGGGCACGCGGGCGGCGGAGCGGTTCCTGCGTGCGCTCACCATCGCGACGCACGCACCCAGCCTCGGAGGCGTCGAAACGCTCGTGTCCGAGCCGCGGCTCACGTCGCATGCGGCGCTCACGCCCGACGCCCGCGCGCGGGCTGGCATTGCGGACGGCTTCCTGAGATTTTCGATCGGACTGGAGGACTCGGACGACATCATCGCGGACTTCGCGCAAGCGCTGGCGCAGCTGTAAGTGATCAAGTTCACGAATGTCTTTAAGGCCTTCCCCAAGGGGGGGCTCGCCCTGAAGGACGTGTCGTTCCACATCGCGAAGGGCGAGTTCGTGTTTCTCACCGGCCATTCCGGCGCCGGCAAATCCACCGTCCTCAAGCTGGTGTACGCGGAAGAGCCCGTGACGAGCGGCGAGGTGCGCGTCTCCGGCTTCAACGTGGCGGAACTGCGGCCTCGCGACGTCCCCATGCTGCGCCGCCGGCTGGGCATCGTGTTCCAGGATTTCCGCCTGCTCGAGGACCGGCCCGCGGAGGAGAACGTCGCCTTCGCGCTCGAAGTGACGGGTGCGCGGCGCTCGTCGATCCCGGCGCGCGTGATGCGCGTCCTCACGCAGGTCGGGCTCGCGGCCAAGGCGCAGGCCTACCCCCGCGAGCTGTCGGGCGGCGAGCAGCAGCGGGTCGCCATCGCGCGGGCGCTCGTGAACGAGCCGAGCGTGCTGCTGGCCGACGAGCCGACCGGCAACCTGGACGAGCGCGCCACGCGCGGCGTGTTTCAGCTACTGCGTGACATCAACGCCAGCGGCACCGCCGTGGTGATGGCCACACACGACCTCGACCTGGTGCGCCAGGCCCCGTACCGGGTGATCGAGCTGCAGGAGGGAGCGCTGGTGTACGACTCCGCCGTGGACGAGCCGCGCGACCAGGCGGCGACGCCGTGAACCTCACGATTCGCGAAGCCCTGCTCGCCTTCCGGCGCGCGCCGCTGCTCTCGGCGCTCTCAGTGACGACCATCGCGTTCTCCTTGTTCGTGGTCGGCCTGTTCGGGCTCGTGGCCGTGAACCTGCAGAACGCGCTGCGCAGCGTCGCCGAGCGCGTGGAGATCGTGGCTTACCTGCTGCCCGGCACGCCGATCGAATCCATCACGCTCGCTGAAAAGGACATCGAGGCGTTCCCCGAAGTCCACTCGGCCGTCTACGTGAGCGAGGACTCGGCGCTGGCGCGGGCGCGGGCAGAGCTGGTCGAGTTCCGCGATGTGCTGCAGGAGCTCGAGCGCAACCCGCTGCCCGCGTCCATCGAAGTGAAGCTCAAGCCACAGTACCGCGACGCCGAGCACGTGAGAGACGTCGCCGAACGGCTCGGGGGATTCGGGTTCGTGGACGACGTGCGCTTCGGACGCGACTGGGTGGAGAAGCTGGACCGGCTGCGGCAGATCGCCGCGGCTGTGGGGCTCGTGGTCGGGGCGGCGTTCGCGGTGGTGGCCATCATCATCATCGGCACCACGATCCGCATGGCCGTGCTGCAACGGGGGCGCGAGATCGCGATTATGCGGCTCGTGGGCGCCACCAACGGCTTCATCCGCCGGCCGTTCCTGCTGCAAGGGGCGATCAAAGGGATGCTGGGCGGGCTGGTCGCGGTCGGGCTGTCCTACGGGGCGTACACCCTCATCAACCGCTGGCTCATTCAGGCGGCGTTCTTCTCGAACCTGCAGGCGCTCGCCATCGTAGGATTCGGCACGCTGATTGGGCTGTTCGGGAGTGCGGCGTCCGTCGGTAGACATCTGCGACGGGTATGAGGCGTCACGGAAAGACGTCGCGAAGAAACGTCGCGGGAAGGCGTAACTGCTACCACGGTTGTTCGCGACGTATTCTCGCGACGTCTCTCTGCTACGCTCTTTTTGCAACGTCCCTCGCCTCGCAACGTCCTCAGCCCTTCGATCAACAGCTGAGAGACAACCAACAGCGACTGGAGAGCATCCGCCGCGAGCGCTCGGACGTCGAGCAGGAGCTCGAGCGGCTGCGCACGCAGGTGCACTCGCTCTCCGACGAGCTCGCGAACATCGAGCGGCAGAAAGAGACGACCAATCGCATCGTGAACGAGCTGGACCGGCAGATTTACGCGCTGTCGGATCAGATCGACCGCACCACGGTCGACTTGCTGCTCGCCCAGAACGCCCTCGCCGAGAAACGCGCCGTGCTCGAGCGGCGGCTGGTGGACATCTCCAAGCGTGGGGCCCTGTACGGGTATCAGGTGCTGCTCGCGGCGGAGACCTTCGGCGACCTGCTGTCGCGTTACAAGTACTTGTATCTCGTGAGCCAGCAGGATCGCTTGCTGGACAATGACATGGCCAAACTGCAGCGCCGCATCGCCGGCGAGCGAAAGACGCTGGTGAATGCCCGCGACGCGCTGGGACACCGCAAAGACGAGCGTACCGAGGAACTGGACCGATATGTGTCACTCGAGCGCGAGCGGCAGGCCTCGCTGCGGGAGACGCGGCGCAGTGCGCGCGAGGCACAGCAACGCCTGTCGGAGCTCGAGCGCGACGAAAAGAGCCTGAACGACCGCGTCGTCGCGCTGGAGCGCGCCCGCCGCGAGGCGGAAGCCCGCGGCGCCGCCACAGCCGCCGCCGCGATCACCACGGCGGACCTGGGCCAGCTCGACTGGCCCGTGCAAGGCCGCATCGTGTACCAGTTCGGCACCGCCACCGGCCCCAACAACACGCGCGTCCCGTGGCACGGCATCGGCATCGCGGCGCCGACCGGCACGCCCGTCCGCGCCATCGCCGGCGGCACGGTGAGTCTCGCAGGACCGCTCGGCACCTACCTCACCTCGGTGCTGGTCGATCATGGCGGTGGCTACTACAGCTTCTATGGCTCCCTGAACGACGCGACGGTGACCCATGGAGAGCGGGTCACCAAAGGGCAGATCCTCGGGCACGTGGGAGGCGGTTCGAGCGATCAGGGGCCCCACCTGCACTTCGAGATCCGCGGCCAGGGCGGGATCGCCCTGGACCCCGTCAACTGGCTGAAGACGCGCCGCTGACGCCGATCCGGTCCGGCTCGCCCTTCTTCCCCCGCTCCAGGGCCGCCTCGACTTGTGCGAACAAATCTTCGGGCCGCAACACCTCCGTATGCGGGAACGCGACGACCCCCGCCGTGAGGCTCGGCACCTGACCGCGCGGCAGGTCGGGGAAGGTATGGCGGCCCAGCACCTGACGCAGCCGCTCCACGAATTGCCGGCCACCCTGCGTGTCGGTCTCCGGGAGCACCAGCGCGAACTCGTCACCTCCGTAGCGCGCAACGAAGTCCGGCGCGCGGATCTCGCGCTGCAGCATGGCGCCGATCTCGGCGAGCACCCGGTCGCCCGCCTGCTGGCCCAGCCGCTCGTTGATTTCCCGCAGCCGATCCACGTCGATGACCACGAGGGCGAACCGCAGGGAATAGCGCCGCGCGCGCTCGAACTCGTCGCGCAGGCGGCGGTCCAGCGCGTCGAGGCTGGCACAGCCGGTGAGCACGTCGGTCACGCCGGCGTTGATCTGCCGTCGATAAATCGCCGCCCGGCGCTCCTCGTTCTCGAGCACGCGGGCCGCGGCCTGGGCGATGGTATTGGCGAACGCGACGTCCTGGGGGCGGAGCTGAGGGTCGCCCTGCACGGTGCGCAGGAAGAACACCCCCGCGGCACGGCCCTGCACGAACACGGGCAGCGCCACCGCCGACTGCACGTTCACAGCGATGCGCTGCTGGGACCAGCGCCGGCGGATCACTTCGAAGAGCGGGTGCTCGTGCACGTCCGGAATGAGCACCGGCCGAACGAGCAATGGGTGAGGCCGAAGGCATGCCCGACCCGACGGACCAGGGTCTGGAAGATCTCGTCGGCGCGCAGGGTCGCCGAGACCTCCTGAAAGATGTCGAACAGCAGATCTCGGGTCCGCAGCGCATCCTGGGCCTCGCCGAGATCGCGGCGCAGGCGCAAATCGGCGTCGATGCGGGCCCGCAGCTCGCCGAAGTGCACCGGGCTCGCCATGGCGTCCTGGGCTCCCGCCTGGAGCGCCTCCGCCACAGCCTCGGCCCCGCCGTCCGCCACCAGGACGATGACGGGGGCACCCGCGAAGCGCGGGGCCGTCGCCAGATCGTGTACCGCCTCCGCGAGCCCTGCCTCCTTGGCGGCGATGCTGAGGATGAGAAGGTCGGCCGGTTGCGGCTCGGGCCGATCGGGGGCGGGCGGTGGGTAGGCGGCCTCGGTGACCTGGAAGCCGCCCCGCACGAGAAACCGCTCGAGCCCGTCCGGGCGCGTCGCGGCGTCGCCGACGAGGAGGATGCGGTGTTTAGGTTGGTCCGGCAACGATCCTTACCGCACAATGGAGCGTGTCAAGGTATAGTTCACGCTATGGGACGGCAACCGCGGAGCGCGGTGCGTGCGTCCGGCGCCTGAGACGCGCCGCCAGCGGCGCCGCATGGTCGCGCGACAGCTCGCCGGACGCGGCATCCGCGACGGCCGCGTGCTCGCCGCCATGGCGCGGGTGCCGCGTGAATGGTTCCTCCCTCCGCACCTCGCCAGCTCGGCCTACGAAGACGCCCCGCTGCCGATCGGGAGCGGGCAGACGATCTCCCAGCCCCTCATCGTGGCGTTGATGACCGAAGCGCTCGGGCCACGCCGCCGCGACGCGGTGCTGGAGATCGGTACCGGATCCGGTTACCAGACAGCCATCCTGGCGCGCCTCGCGCGCCGCGTGTATACCATCGAGCGGCTGCCCGACCTGCTCGTCGAAGCGGAGGAGCGATTCCGGCGACTCGGCCTGACGAACATCGAGACGCGGTTGGGCGACGGCGCGTCCGGTTGGCCCGAACGCGCGCCGTTCCAAGGCATCATGGTGACCGCCGCCGCGCCCAGCGTGCCGACGCCGCTCACCGAACAGGTCGCCCCCGGAGGCCGTCTCGTGATCCCGATCGGTGACCTCGCGTCCCAAGAGCTGGTCATTCTAGAGCGCGGCCCGGCTGGGCTCGTGGAGCGCCGCGCCGGCGGTGTGCGATTCGTACCCCTCATTTCCCGGCTCGCGTTTACGGAGGAGCCCTGGAGATGAAAATGAAGCGCGCACCCGACGACCTGCTCGGCGCCCACGTGTCGACGCAGGGCGGCGTCGCGGAGGCGCCTGCGCGGGGAGTCGCGATCGGAGCCACGGCGATGCAGGTCTTCACCAAGACGCCCAACCAATGGCGCGAGCCAACGGTCCGGGACGCGGACGCCGCGGCATTCCGCTCGGCGCTCGCCGCGAGCGGGATCCGTGCCGTGGTCTCGCACGACAGTTACTTGATCAATCTCGCGACGCCGGACGAGGCGTTGCGTGCCAAGAGCATCCGGGCGTTTACGGGCGAGCTGGAGCGTTGCCGGGCCCTCGGGATCCCGTGGGTCGTGTCGCATCCCGGCAACTACATCGACGATCGGGCCGACGGCCTGGCACGCAACTCACGCGCCTACGCCGAGTGCCTGGCGGCGGTCCCGGAGGTCAGCCTGCTGATCGAGGGGACGGCGGGCGCCGGCACCGCACTGGGAAGCACGTTCGAGGAGTTGCGGGCGCTGCGCGAGGCGCTCCCCGATGCGGTGCGGACTCGAGTGGGGTTCTGCCTGGATACGGCGCATCTGCACGCTGCGGGGTACGATGTGGCCAAGGCGCTGGAGGACGTATGGGAGCAGTTCGACCGGGAGGTCGGGCTCACGCATCTCAAGTGCTTGCATCTCAACGACTCCAAGGGCGCGCCCGGGTCGCATCTCGACCGCCACCAGTGGATCGCGGAGGGGACGATCGGACCGGAGCCGTTCCGGCACATCATGCGGGACCCGCGGCTCGCGCCGGTGATTAAGATTATCGAGACGCCGAAGGGCGGAGATCCGATCCGCCACGACCGGCGCATGCTCCGGCGGCTGCGCGCGTACGCGCGTGGCGGTCGCCCCAACGGTCGCACCACGCAAACCGTAGGCAGGGCGTGATCGCGCTGACGACGACCCCGAACCGCTGGACTCGCCGCCTGGCCGCGCTGCTGCTCGTGCTGCAGGCGCTCGCCGGAGGTGTGGTCCCGCTGGCGCACGCGTCGGAGCGGCTGACGGCGCCGGCGCACATCGAGGCACAGCACGGTGCGGGCTGTCTCGCCCTGCACGACAGTTTGCGCTGCGGGCTGTGTCACTACGCCGGCTCGCAGGGGACGTCGCAGCAGATACGCACTCAGGCCCCCGTGGCCGTGACCGTCGAGCGACGTCCGAGCGAGCGCGACGCGGGTGCGCTGCGCCGCCCGGACCATCGGCTCGCCTCACCCCGAGCTCCCCCCGCTTCCCGTTCCTAGATCAGTGGCGGCCGGCTGAGCCGGGCCATCGTCCGCGCGTGCCCGCCCTCCGGCGGGACGCCTGCTTGGAACAACGGAACGGGGGATTCTCTAGCATGACGCGACATCACTTTGCCGTCGTGGCCGCGCTCGCCGCTGGGCTCGCGTTGGCCGCTCCGGCGTCCGCCCAGCAGCCGGCGGAGCAGCGTCGGGTGGACTCGCTCGCGGCTGAGGTGCGGGCGCTCAAGGCCCGGCTCGACAGCTTGCGCGCGCAGGTTGGAGGGGGACGCGCTGGGGTGGCGCCCGCCAAGCGGGACACCACGGCAATCGACGAGCTGGCGGCGCTGCGCGCCGCCGCCGCGGCCGCGGCTGGCACCGACACAGCCAGAATGCGCAGCGACACCGCCACGCCTACGAAGTTCGTGGGACGCGAGCGCAGCCAGCCGCAACTCAACCCTGAGATCAGCGCCACGGGCGACGTGCGAGCGTATGGCACCACGCCAGGTGTGCAACGGGACAACTTCGACGCGCGGGAGTTCGAGGTGGGATTCCAATCGCCACTCGATCCCTACTCGAGTACCAAGATCTTCGTGAGCTTCGAGAACGGCAATGTCAGCATCGAGGAGGGGTATGCGTACTGGACCGGCCTCCCAGGGCACATCCGCTTCGACATCGGCAAATTTCGCCAACAGTTCGGCGAGCTGAA
>WNEY01000419.1_pt1 | contig 27038 bp, 27 predicted proteins | sample 5400531 | NCBI WGS metagenome assembly WNEY01 (sample SAMN13153338, study PRJNA577476) | soil metagenome | isolation source: 200 cm saprolite under Douglas fir tree site 1 | place: USA:California | collected 2015-04-18
CGAGGAGCGCAGGGAGCGAGCCATGTTCTGGCTGGGGAAGGTTCACCTCACCCGGTTCGCCGACGCGCAACCGCACGAGCTCTCCGGGGGGATGCGCCAGCGCGCGCAGCTGGCCAGGGCCCTGGCCTGCAACCCCGATGTGATCCTGGCCGACGAGCCGTTCGCGGCGCTCGACGCCCAGACCCGCGAGATCCTGCAGGGCGAGCTCCAGCGCGTGTGGACCGAGACCCGCAAGACGTTCGTGTTCGTCACGCACAACGTCCGGGAGGCCGTGTTCCTGGCCGACCGGGTGCTGCTGATGTCGGCGCCGCCCGGAACGTTGATGGAGGAGCAGCGCATCACTGCGCCCCGGCCCAGGGAGTTCGACGACCCGTTGCTGGCCAAGGTCGTGTCGGACATCCATGCGCACCTGATCAAGGAGGTGGAGAAAGTTGTCGCTCGTGAGATCGGCGGTTCGGCAAGTCTGGCCTAGGCTGGCGGCCGTCGCGGGGCTGGTACTGATCTGGTGGCTGGTGTACCGCTCCGGGTACTTCAGCCCGGTGGTGCTGCCCTCGCCGCTCGAGGTGTGGCGCTCGATCGGTCACAACACCACCAACGGAAAGATCACGCGGGCGACCGAAGCGAGCCTGGGCCGCCTGTTCATCGGGTTCACGCTGTCGGTCGTGTCCGGAACGGTGATTGGCCTGCTGATGGTGGCGTCGAAGTCCGTCGAGCGGAGCGTCGGCAGCCTCATCATCGGGCTCCAGTCGCTTCACTCCATCGCCTGGCTCCCCCTGGCGATCCTGTGGTTCGGCCTGGGCGAGAGCGCTGTGCTGTTCGTCGTCGTGATCGGGTCGCTGCCGTCCGTGGCCCTCGCCACGCTGAACAGCTTGCGCCAGGTGCCGCCGCTGCTCGTCGTCTTCCCCGCGTCGATCCCGGGATATGTGGGTGGACTACAGCAAGGGTGGGCCTTCGCCTGGCGTTCCCTCATGGCCGGCGAGCTCATCATCGGCGGGTCGCTGGGACTGGGGCAGCTCCTGAACTTCTCGCGGGAGAATCTCGACACCCCTCTCGTGTTGGGGGTCATGGTCATGATCGTGATCATCGGCATGACGGTCGATCTGGCCGTGTTCGGAGTGCTCGATCGGAGGATCCGGTCTCGGCGGGGGCTGCTTCTCGCCTCAGAGTGAAACCGGCTTCACCACCGCGCGCAGGCTCCAAAGCGGCGGCGTCCGATACCATGAACGCGGTTCGGCGGTTCTGAACGCACGTTCGAGGAGGACGCTTTCCCATGTACGCGGTGATCAAGGCAGGCGGGAAACAGCAGAAGGTCAAGCCCGGCGACGTCATCGAGGTCGAGCTGATGCACGGCGGCCACGGCGACGACATCACGTTCACCCCCATCCTGGTGGTCGACGACGATGGCGGCACCCACTTCGGGAAGGAGCTGGGCAAGGCGGTCGTCAAGGCGAAGCTGGTGGGGGAGGAGAAGGGCGACAAGGTCAAGGTCTTCAAGTACCGGCCGAAGACCGGGTACGCCAAGCGGCAGGGCCACCGCCAGATGTACACGCTGGTCCAGATCGAGGATGTGACCCTGCCCAAGCGAGCAGCGACGAAGAAGGCCGACAAGCCGGAGAAGGCCCCGGAGGCCGATGCCGGCGCTGAGCGAAAGGAGCCGGCCAAGGCGGAAGCACCGGCGTCCGAGACGGCGACGGAGAAGGCCGAGGCTCCCTCGGAGGAGTCCGCTTCCGCGGACAGCAGCTGATCAGGCTCCTGTTACCCTAGGTCACGACATGGCACACAAGAAGGGTGGCGGTTCCTCGCGGAACGGACGGGACTCCAAGTCCAAGCGACTTGGGGTCAAGAGGTTTGCCGGCCAACAGGTACCCGCCGGTTCCATCCTTGTCCGGCAGCGTGGGACCAAGGTTCACCCCGGGGAAGGTGTCGGCAAGGGTGGCGACGACACGCTGTTCGCGCGGAGCCCCGGGCTGGTGAAGTTCCACATGTCCGGGGGGCGCCGGTTCGTCTCGATCGTTCAGCAGTAGGCGGAATGCCCGCTCAGGTCGCCTGAGCCGACCGGATCGCCTCCACCCATTTGTCGATTTCCTGCATCTTCACGACGTTGCTGCGTCGCAGCGCGTTCAGAGCGAGCTTGCGCGCCCTTCGGCGCTGGAACGGTCGGAAGTCGGCGCTCTCCTCCATGTCGGGCGGCTTGACGAAGTAGAAGCCCACTAGGGAAGGCGGGCCCTTGCGAAGGGCCATCTCCAGGACCGGCGTGCCTCGCATGCGACGAGCGCGCCGGATGTCGGAGAGTACGAACACGCTGTCCCCGAAGCTCCGAGAGTCCGGGCGAAACACCAGCCGGCCGTCCTGCAGGTTGAGCGTGCCCTTGCGCCCTTCCAAGCCCGTGACGGGGTTGACCATCCACACCGTGCTGGATCTCTCGCCCACTGCGTCCCGAGGGTACCCCGCGCCTTACGAAAATGATGGGGAGCATGGTCCCAGCTCCCATCTCGTCTTCCGTTCAGCTCAGGAATGCGGCTTCACGCGAACCCTGAGCTCTCCCAGCCCGACCGTGGTGACATCCGACCAGTCGTAGACAGGGTTGCCCATCGAGTCGTAGAGGATCATGCGGTACGAGTCCTGGTTGGGCGGGTTCGTCCCGTTGTCGGTCACCGTGAGCGAGTAGGCCACTGCCCGGGCCAGGTGCCGGCATGAGAGTGTCCCGTCGATCCTGACCGTGTTGGATGTCAGTTCGGTGAGGGCCGTCGGGAACCCGTTGGTACATGTGAAGGGCCCCATGGCGGGTCCGGGAGGATCGGCCCTTGTATCGACGTACATATCAAGGAAGCCGCTGGGAGGAGTGGCGTCGGCCTGATCGTCGAAGACCCTGTCCACGTCTACCCGCACCTGACGCTGCTTCGGATACGCGGTCCTGGCGTCGCCGTCGACCATCATGCGGGCCGGAACGTAGTCGTACGCGGGCGCACTGTCCAGCAAGTTGAAGAACGAACCACCGATCCCGCCAGATGATGGCACGGAGTTGGCCGGACCCTCGAGCGACATTGCGCTTGCCGTCACACTGTAGAGATTGCCGTCGATGGCCCCGGCCTCGTTCACGTCGGCCTTGGGCACGTCGATCGTGATCGTGCCGGGCGCCGTCGGCGTGTAGGACCCGGTGGCCGTCTTCGCGCCGGGGTAGGTCAGTGCCACCCCTCCGCCGTCCAGCGTGGCCGCGTTCTCGCCGTCGTAGAACTTGGGAGCCCCGCCGTTGGTGGACTCCATGTAGGCGAAGAAGTTCTTGCCGCCGTTCGGATCGGTCGACGAGGGCACGAGCCACTGCGCCAGCCAGACCAGGTCGTTCCCTCCCGCTTGCGCCCCCGGGGCCAGGCTGGTCAGGTCCCTGACCTTCATCGTGATGCGAAGGTGCGCGGGATCAGGTGTGCTCACGCTGGAGGACAGGATGTCAAGGTTGTCCTGGGTGGGTCCGACTGACCCGTTCGAGTCGAGGGTGGCATCTCCAGCCGGGTCATCGGCGAAGTTGCGAGGCGCCGGGAGGCCGTTGACGACGGGATGCGCCGCCAGAACGCTCGGTCCCCCGTTCTGCTGCACGAACATGTTGTGCGGAGCGAAGCCCTCGTCGATGTTGTTGGAGTCGGCGTAGGAGATGTTCGCCTCACCTCTGAGGCCGATCCTCAACTGGAAGAAGTCACCCAGGCTGCGATCGCCGTTCTGTCCCCCGATAAGGGTGAACATCGTGCCATGGTGGATGAAGTGCTCTCCGGCCAGAAGGGGTGGGGTGAAAGCCGGTGCCGGGTCGAGCCCGTCCAGGGTCTGCGTGAGGTACAGGCTCCAGTCTCCGGTGGTGGAGTCCGGTCCCAGGTTCGTCCCGGGGTCTTGCTGGGAGTTCGTCCCGTACCATGCGACGTCCACCCGGCCCGGATCGCCCGCGGCGCCCCAGGCGAAGACGTTGGTATGGAGGCCCGGCGTGGGGATCTGCACGGGCGCCGTCCAGTGATCGCCTTCGTCGGTGGAGGACGAGAAGTACAGCAGGGTGTCACCCGTGACGTTGCCGCGAGTCCCCGGGGCTTCCTCCCACACCGCGTAGAGGTTCCCGCCGCTGTCCACGGCCATCGTGGGGAAGTTCCCCCCCGTGACGAAGCCCGGGAACGTCGCGACCGGAAGGTCCACGCAGCTCAGGCCCGAGGGATCCACGGTGAAATCCACGGCTTTGCACCGCACCATCAGGATCCCGTCGAGCGCCCGGTTGTCGTGAACGGTGAAGATGTGGTGGGTCACAGGGCTCACCTCGAGGTTGCCCAGGATCCCCTCCGCGCAGGGCGCGGTGACCCTGAGCGAGGGAGCGAAGTTGATCCCGGCATCAGCCCCGGCCCCGGGCAGCGGTGAGCGCGCCATGGCCAGCTCGTTGTTCGTTTGGGTCCCTCCATCGCAGATGGGCAGGCCCCCTTCGAAGATGTTGTAGCCAACGTAGATGTTCCCCCCGTTGGTGGGGTCGCCATCGGTCGCGTACCACATGCGGTCGTCGGGCGTCGTTTCAACCGAAGCGCAGTTGAACTTGAACGTCGCTCCATGATCGTCAGAGCGGCCGGCGCTCAGGTTGACCAGCGTCAGGTCGCTGAAATACAGATGTCCCTTGCTGTCGGTGGCAAGTTCCGAGTCGCCTCCGCCGGGGCACGTGGGCAGCTTGCCCTGCAGCGGCGTGGACGCGGGCACCCATTTGAAGGTCCGGCCCTGGTCGAGAGAGCGCCAGATCCAGCTGGTGGCGGACGACAGGGAGTCCGGGACGCTGCTGTAGATACGGCCCTTCGGATCGATACGGAGGTCAGACTCGAACCCGTTCCCCTGCACGCCGCTGATGGTTGGCTCTCCGAAGCGTGGCACGGCAGCGGATTGGGCCAGCCTGGCCACCCGAGACCGCGCGGGTTCCCGGACGGCAGCTCCCGTCTGCCCCTGCACCACTCCCAGCAGCAAGGGGACGAGGACCAGAGCGCGAGCAACACTCAGCGAGCGGAACCTGGACTTTTGATTGCTCACCGCTGACCTCCCCGATCCCGGGCGGCGCCAAAGCATACGGCCACGCGCGGGACTAGTCAAGGCGAACTAGTTAGTCGGGGGAGCTGAGTGTCCTGTCACCCCGGTCCGAAGGTTCCGCAGGGGTCAGCCATAATCGCCTCATGTTCGTGGATCGGGTCAAGCTTTCCGTGAGGGCCGGGGACGGAGGGGCCGGCAGCGCGTCCATGCGGCGCGAGCCCTACACCCCCCACGGAGGTCCCGACGGCGGCGACGGGGGCCGGGGAGGCGACGTGATCCTCCGGGTCGACCCGTCGCTGTTCGACCTGTCGGCGCTGGCGGACCGGCCACGCCTCAATGCCGGCAGCGGCCGGCCGGGCTCGCGCAACAACCGGCGGGGGGCGGATGGGGGTGACCTGGTCCTGTCGGTGCCCGACGGAACGGTGGTCGCCGACGAACGCGGCCCGGTGGCGGACCTGGTTGGTGCCGAGTCGTCGGCGGTCGTGGCGCGAGGTGGCAGGGGAGGGCGGGGCAACGCCGCTCTGGCCTCGCCCCGGAACCGCGTTCCCCGCGTGGCCGAGCGCGGCGAGCCGGGAGAGGACCACCGGCTGGACCTGGAGCTCCGGCTGGTGGCGGACGTGGGCCTGGTGGGGCCGCCGAACGCGGGGAAGTCCACGCTTTTGTCGAAGCTCACCGCGGCCCGGCCGAAGATCGCAGGGTATCCCTTCACCACGCTCAGTCCGAACCTCGGGGTGGCCGGAGAAGATCAGCGCATGGTGGTGGCCGACGTGCCCGGCCTGGTCGAGGAGGCCCACTTGGGAAAGGGGCTCGGCCTCGAGTTCCTTCGTCATGTGTCCCGGTGCAGGGTGCTCGTCTACGTTGTGGACCTGGCGGACGACCCCCTTGGGAACCTGTCCATGGTGCGCAACGAGGTGGGCTCGTTCGATCCTCAGCTGGCCGGGCGGCGATCCCTGGTGGTCGGGAACAAAGCTGACCTCCTTCCTGAAGGGGCCGAGCCGCCACGCGGGGCCGACCTCATGGTGTCCGCGGTCACGGGGCAGGGCCTGGATGACCTGCAGGCGCGGATCCAGGAGGTGGTCTCGGCGGCCAGAGCTGAGGAACCTCCCCCCGCTCCGTTCGTCGTGCTCCGGCCCGGACGCGAGACGTTCTCCGTGCGCCGGGAGGGGGAGCGGTACCGGGTGATCGGTCCTCGCGTGGAGCGCTGGGTGGCGGAGGTGGACCTGGACGACGATGGCCAGGTGGAGAAGCTTCAGCGACGGCTGGTCCGGGCAGGGGTCGAACGCCGCCTGGCCGAAGCAGGAGCCCGCCGCGGCGACGAGGTGGTCATCGGGGCCTCGACCTTCGAATTCATCCCGGAGCAAGCGAAGCGCGGTGCCGTCGCGGAGAGTGAGGGCGATGGCGACGAAGCGTGAGCTGTGCGGGGACGAGGACGCGGGCTGGGCCGAGCTGATGGGAGCCCTCGAGTCGCTGACGGGGGCGCAGCTGGAGGAGCCCGGGTACTACGCGGAGGGGTGGTCGGGGAAGGACCTGATGGGCCACATCTGCTCGTGGCAGGCTGAGGCCGTCCAGATCCTGGAGCAGATCCGCTACGGGACGTTCGCGGACTCCCCGATGGACGTGGACGCGATGAACCGCGAGTTCTACGAGAGCAACCGGGACCTGCCCCTGGCCATGGTTCGCGCGGAGCTGTGGTCGGCCCGAACCCGGATGCTGCAGGAATGGAACGCCCTTGTGGAAGTGACCCGCAAGGCCGAGGAATGGTTCCGCGAGTCGGGGTCGGCCCACTACCGGGAGCATCTGCCCCGGCTGAAGGAGTGGACCGAGGAGCTTCGAGACCGGGCCTGACCGGGACCTCGGCGTCGCGCCTTCGCCGAAATCCCCGAGATGCGGGGGAACCGACCGTACAATCCGGCCGTGGGGAGCACGAACCCCAAACGCCTGGGGGTCATGGGCGGGACGTTCGACCCTATCCATCACGGCCACCTCGTGACTGCGGAAGAGGCCTTGTCGCAGTTCGAGCTGGACGAGGTGGTGTTCATCCCGACCGGCCAGCCATGGATGAAAGAGGACCGCCATGTCAGCGCTGCCGAGCACCGATATCTGATGACCGTGATCGCGACGGCCAGCAACCCTCGGTTCACCGTGTCCAGGATCGAGGTCGACCGAGCAGGCCCCACCTACACCGTGGAGACGCTGAAGGAGCTGCGCGGGTCGGGCCAGGACGTGGACCTGTTCTTCATCACCGGCGCCGACGCCATGCTGGAGATTCTGCAGTGGAAGGACCCGGAAGAGATCCTTTCCCTGGCCCACTTCATCGCGGCCACCCGCCCGGGCTACGACATCGCCCGGTTCGAGAAAGAGGCTCCCACCAGCCACCCCAACGTCTCGGTCATGGACATCCCCGCGCTGGCCATCTCGTCCACGGACATCCGGCGGCGAGTCGGTGAGGGCCTCCCCATCCGCTACCTGGTGCCTGAAGGGGTGCAGATGTACATCCACAAGGCCGGCCTGTACGGGAGACAGAGATGATCACGAGAGCGCCGGAACGAGAGCGAGTGATGAGCCTGCCCGACGTCCCGCCGTCCAGGGTCCGGAGGCTCCGGGGCCGCCGGCGCCAGGGGTGGGAAGCGGTCGCCGTCGCGGTGGTGCTGTTCCTGGGGGGATCCGCCGTCGCGATGGCGGTCCGATCGAAGGCCCATCCTTCGGTTCCCCCCGTGCAGGTCCCCGATGTCGTGGATTCGCTGGTGTTGTCGGTGAGCGATGGACGGCCGCCGATGGTGGCGGTGATCCTGCATGCCGCGTCCCGGCCGGCCGTGGTGGTGGCCGTTCCGCCGCAGACCCTCGTGGACATCCCGGGCGGAGGCCCGGCCTCGGTCGGTCAGGCGACCGGCCCCAAGGGGGACGACGGGCTGCTGGTGGCCGCGGTGGAGGCGGCGCTGAACATTCCCGTCTCTCATTACCTGCGAACCGACCTGGCCGGCCTGGGGTCCGTGGTTGACCGGCTCGGAGGCCTCGCGATCCTGCTGGGGGAGCGGGAGGCTCTGGGCGGCCGAACCATCGGCCCGGGGACGGTCCGTCTGACCGGGAAACAGGTCCAGGCGTACCTGTCCACCGCTCAGGGCGTCGACGAGCGAGCGATCCGTTGGGAGAGCCTGTTGTCAGGGCTGTTCGCGGAGGGGGCACCCGCCTGGCCGCGTGCGGGCACCATCCGTTCGACAGACGACCGGCTCGTGGCGGTGGGGATCCTCGGATCGGCCCTGGGCGCGACGGTGGTCCAGCTCCCCGGGTTGCCCCAGCCCGGCGGAGCGCTCCAGCCCGATGTGCCCGCGGTCGCCTCGATGATCAAGAGCCAGGTGGCCGCGTCACCGCCGCAGCTCGTCCCGATGGTGGTGGTCAACGGAAACGGGCAGCCGGGCATGGGAGCGGCCGTGGCCTCGCTGCTCGGCCCGGCGGGCTTTCGGCTGATGGCCGCCCAGAACGGTCAATCCTTCGACGTCGCCGAAACGAAGATCCTTGCGTCGAGCCCGTCGTGGCTGCCGCAGGCGCAGGAGGTTCGGAGCCTGCTGGGAGCGGGAAAGGTGTACCTTGCCGCGGAGCCGGCGGGGGTCGGCGTCATCACCATCCTGGTGGGGAAGGACTTTCAGGGGGATCTACGGACGGGGAACGGGGGCGACGGAGCGCCGTGACGCGGTGACGGGCTCCCGGGAGCTGGCTTCCAGGGCCGCCCGGGCCGCCGCGTCGAAGCAGGCCGACTCAGTGGTGGTCCTGGACGTTCGCGATCTGATCACGATCACGGACTACTTCGTGATCGGTTCGGGGAACTCAGAGCGGCAGGTCAAGACCATCGCCGAGGAGGTGGAGCGGGCTCTCAAGGCGGAGGGGGCCAGGCCCGTTCGTCGGGAGGGCGAGTCCGGAGCGAGGTGGGTGCTCCTCGACTTCATCGACTTCGTGGTCCACGTGTTCGAAGAACAGGAGCGGGAGTTCTACCGTCTGGAGAACCTCTGGGTCGATGCGCCGCGGGTCGAGTGGGAGACAGGAGTCGCGGAGGCCGGCGGATCCGGCTAGCGCGGTAGCACCCCGGCCAGCAACGAAGAACACGTAGCTCGCTTCGGCGCATGGGCCCTCCGAGCCAGCTCGAGCGCGACGCGGGGCCTGGCGTTTTGCGAGCGAGAAAGGACTGTGGTCTTGGAACCGTTCCTGTATCCAGAGGTTTGCAATTTCCGGGCCCGAGGATGACGATTGGCGGCAGGCGCGGCACACAGCGGCGCAGCCTGCTTGGGAGGTGCGCTATGGCGCAACGGATAGGGATGAAACCGATCCGGGGGCTCGTGCCCATCCTGCTCGTCGGGAGCCTTCTTGCCGTGGCGTCGGGCGGCTCGGTCCAAGCCGCGTCAGGGCCTTCGCTAAGGAAGCTTCATCTCAAGGCACACGTCACGAGGGCGGTGGCGTTCGACGTGTCGCAGCCGCTGCGCGCCCTCGCGCTGCGGGTGCGCCCACCGATGGCGCCGCACAAGCTCGCGCCAGAGCGTGGCCCGGTTGTGGCGGACCGCGGCTTCCAGGGCGACGGTGCGGTCCAGTCCACCACTGGGACGGCCACGATCCCCTCGCCTTCGCTAACGTTCGAGGGTCTGGCCAATAGCGACAACCCGTTCCAGGTCTCGCCCCCAGACCCGAACGGCGAGGTTGGTCCCAACAACTACGTTGAAATGGTGAACCTGGTCTTCGCCGTCTACTCCAAGACCGGGACACGGATGCTCGGGCCGCTCACGCTCGGCACGCTGTGGCAGGGCTTCGAGATCCCCGACTGCACTGACCTCTCAGGCGATCCGGTCGTCCTGTACGACCAGCTCGAGGACCGTTGGATCCTCACCCAGTTCACCACCCGCGGTCCGACGTTCTTCAACTGCATCGCGATTTCCCAGACCGGTGATCCCACCGGCGCCTACTTCCGCTACGCGTTTTCCACCGGGGTGAACTTTCCCGACTACCCGAAGTATGGGGTGTGGCCGAACGCGTACTTCATTGCGACTCGGGAGTTCGCACCCGACGATTCGTTCGCAGGTGACGGTGCCTACGCGCTGGAGCGCGACAGGATGCTCGACGGCGACCCGGGGGCCCGCATGGTGAAGTTCCTGCTGGCTCCTGGAGCGGCGCCGTATCTGCCCGGCGACGGATTGCTGCCGTCGGATCTTGACGGGACTCGCGAGCCCCCAGACAACAGCCCCAACTACTTCGTCGGAACAATGGACGACGGCGCTGGGCGCGGTGCGCCATTCGACGGCATCAACATCTTCCAGTTCTCGGTGGAGTGGGATGACACCCCGATCGCATCTTTCGTCCTGTCGGCGCAGCTCCCCGTGGCGCCATTCGATTCGATCTTTCCGTGCGGTCCCGGATCCCGGAACTGCATCCCCCAGCCGGGCACAACGAACAAGATCGACATCCTGTCGTACCGGCAGCGGCCGACCTGGCGACTGGCTTATCGGAACTTCGGCCGCTTCGAGTCGCTGGTGACCAACCAGTCGGTAGAGGCCTCCCCTGGAGTCGCCGGGGTGCGTTGGTACGAAGTCCGGCGGATCCGCGGCAAGTTCTCCGTCTTCCAGCAGGGGACGTACGCCCCGAACGACGGCGTAAACCGCTGGATGGGCAGCATCGCGGCGGACAGGCGGAACGACATGGCTGTCGGGTTCAGCGTGTCCAACGCGACCACGGTGTTCCCCGGTATTCGCTACACGGGCCGCCTGAGTGCCGACCCAGTCGGCCAGATGACGCTCGGAGAGGGCGTCTTGATCAACGGCTCAGGCTCACAGTTGGTCAGCGCCCGCTGGGGTGATTACACCTCGATGACCGTCGACCCAACGGATGACTGCACGTTCTGGTACGTCAACGAGTACTACCAGACATCCTCGGCGAGGGGCTGGCAGACCCGGATCGGGAACTTTCGCCTCCCAGGCTGCTGAGTAGCTCGAAGAGCAGAGGAGCAACCTGGACCACCGGCGTCTGCGTCTCGCCGGGATCCGTCTCCACGGGACGGCCAGTGCGCGTAGATCCGTCGTGGCTGCCGCCGATCTGAAACGGGTGGCTCGGCGTCGTCGACGGCGTGGGCGGCTTTGGTGGAGCGCTGAGCCGACGTTTTCACGCCCTTCGAGCACGAGTTGACTTCCTCCACTCAAAAGTGCATACAGTTCTATCGGCCTGCTTGGGAGTCGGAGCGACCCGGCCATCGGAGCAAGGCCGGGGGAGGGAGGCGGAAGCATGGGGGTCTCCGCGACCAGCACCACTCTTGAGACGCGAGCCCAGCCGGGGGGCTTCGTCGCGGATCTTGATACACCGACCATCCTCGCCGACCTCGATCGCATGGAGCGCAACATCCGCGAGTGGCAACAGTGGATGGACGACCATGGGGTGAAGTTTCGGGTCCACATCAAGACCCATAAGGTCCCCGACATCGCCCTGATGCAGATCGCAGCGGGGTCTCGAGGGATCATCTGCGCCAAGATCAGTGAGGCGGAGCCATTCGCCGCCGCCGGCATCGACGACATCTGCATCGCCTACCCAGTTGTCGGGGAGAAGAAGTGGAAGCGGATCGCCGAGATGGCGAGCGGAGGGGTCCGCATGACCGTGAACTGCGACACGGAGCGAGCGGTCAAGGAAGCCTCGGAGGCCGCCACGGCCACCGGCACGGCCATCAACCTCCAGATCGATGTCGACTCAGGGATGCATCGCGGGGGCGTCCCGATGGACGCCGTCGGTCGCATCGAGGAGCTGGCTCGGTACATCGTGACCCAGCCGGGCGTCGAGTTCGACGGTCTCACCACCCACCGGTCGTACTTCTTCGAGGGCAAGCGGAGCCGCCAGGAGGAGGGACACACCGAGGGCGAGATCCTGGTGGAGATCGCCGAGAAGCTCCGGGCGGGCGGGCTCGAGGTCCGCGAGCTCACCGCCGGCGGCAGCTTCACGGGCAAGTACGTCGCAGAGGTCCCCGGGATCACGGAGTCTCGGGCAGGAACCTACGTCTTCTACGACCTGATGCACCTGTACGAGGAGAGCGCCACCGAGGACCAGCTGGCGCTGACCGCGCTGTGCACGGTCACCAGCAGGTGGGGGGACAAGGGACTGACGATCGACGGCGGGTCGAAGACGTTCTCCGGTGACCGCGGCGTGGTCGGGACGGGGAACGCGCAAGGGCCGCCCCCCACGATGACCCGCGCGGTCGATCGCAAGGTGTTCATCGACCGTCTCACCGAGGAACATGGCATGGGGTGGGCGGAGGAGCCGGTGGAGCTCGGCCAGAAGATCGGGTTCTTCCCGTTCCATGCCTGCACCTGCTGCAATCTGACGAACGAGATCGTCGGTTTCCGCGGTGATCGCGTCGAGAAGGTCTGGCGCGTCGCTGCCCGAGGACTGCGTCAGTAGGGAGGGCGCTCGGGTGGATCCCACCGAGCTCGCGGCGGCGTCGGACGAGTTCGTCCTTCACTCGCTCCGTCGCAGCCGCTGCGTGATCTTCGAGCGGGGCGACAACGCCCGACTGTGGGACGTCGACGGGAAGGAATACCTGGACACCATGTCCGGGTCGGCCGGCCCGGCCATGGTGGGGCACGCCAATCCGCGGGTGGCAGAGGCCGTGGCGCGGCAGATGGCCAAGCTGCCGACCACGAACATCCTCCACGAGAGTTCCCCGGTCGTGGAGTACAGCGCCCGGCTGGCCGCCACTATGCCGAACCGCCCGGTGAAGGTGGCGCTGCTGGCCGGCGGGGGTGACGCCATCGAGGCCGCCATCAAGCTGGCGATGCGGGTGACGGGGAAGACGGAGGTCATCTCTCTCCACGGCGCGTACCACGGAATGTCGCTCGGCACGATGAGCCTTGCCGGGATCGCCCCCGATCGAAGTTGGTTCCCCGGCGCGGTCCGGTGGCCGACGTTCCGGCAGGTCCCGAACGCCGACACCTACCGCAACCCCTTGGGTGACGGGCCCGACGCGTGGCAGGCCTCGGTGCGAGCGCTTGAGAACGCCCTCGATGGTGGGTACCAGCAGGTGGCCGCGCTGGTCATGGAGGTGGTTCAGGGCCCGAACGGCCACGTGCTGTTCCCGCACGAGTACTACGCTGAGGTGCAGCGCGCCTGCCGCGCCCGCGGTGTGTGGCTCATCGTCGACGAGATCCAGACGGGCATGGCCCGGTGCGGGGCAATGTGGGCATGCGAGCTGTTCGATGTCCATCCTGAGGTCCTGGTCGCCGGCAAGGCCATCGGTGGCGGCGTCCCGATCGGCGCCATCGCGGTGCGGGCCGACCTGGTCCGGGACGCGATCGAGTCGGCGCCCTGGAACATCCTGACGTTCATGAACCAGCCACTGGCGGCCGCGGCCGGCATGGCTGTGCTCGACATCGTGGAGGACGAGGGGCTGGGGGATCGGGCCCGGAAGCTCGGGGAACGGGCGACGGCGCGGTTCACGGAGCTCGCCGACCGATACGACGTGATCGGCGACGTCCGCGGCCCGGGGCTCTTCATCGGCGTCGACTACGTGCTGGACAGAGCGACGAAGGACCCGGCCTCCGACGCCTGCTCCTTCGCTTGGGAGTACGCGGTCGATCAGGGACTCCTGTGCCAATTCGGGGGGATCGGCGGCAACGTCTTGAAGTTCAAGCCGCCGCTCACCACCCCGGAGGAGGACTTCGAGCGGATGCTCGACCTGGTGGAGGACGTGACCGGATTCATCCAGGAACGCGTGGGCGGCCGCGCGGCCGTGCCCGGGTAAGCGGACCACGAAGGGGGGCAGATGCCGAAGAGGGTTATCCGCACCGAGAAGGGAGCTCCGCCACTGGGCGCCTACTCGCAGGGATGGCGCGCCTGCGACTTTATCTTCGTCACCGGCACCGGACCGATCGGGTCGGATGGCAAGGTGAAGGGCGACACCATCGAGGAGCAGACCAACTTCACCATCGACAATATCGAGGCCATCCTGCATGCAGATGGTGCCTCGCTCGATGACGTGGTGAAGGTCAGCGTGCACCTCATCGACACCAACCTCTTCCCTCGCTACAACGCGGTGTACAAAGAGCGCTTCCGCGAGCCGTACCCCGCCCGGACCACCGTCGGGAGCGACCTGCATCAGGTGCCGGGAATGATGATCGAGATCGAGTGCCTCGCCTACGTGGGCGACTGACCAATGGAGGTGGAATCTCGGTGAGCGGCCGGCTGGAGGGAAAGCGAGCGATCGTGGCGGGGTCCGCCGTCGGGATCGGCCGCGCCGTCGGGTTCAAGTTCGCTCGTGAGGGCGCCCGGGTGGCCTTGATCGATGTCGACGGCCCCGGCGTGGAGGGGACAGCCAAGGAGATCAGCCAGGAGGGCGGCGTGGCCGTGCCCATCGAGGCGGACGTTTCGAACGAGGACCAGATCTCCTCCGCTGTGCGGCGGGCGGCCGAGGAGTTCGGCGGACTCGATGTCGTGGTGGCGAACGCGGGGATCCTCTTAGCCGGCCAGGATGACCGGGCCGACCGGCTCGATCTGTCGGTCTGGCAGCGCGTGGTGGACGTGAACTTCACGGGGATGTTCCTCACCTGCAAGCACGGGATCGCGGAGCTGTTGAAGTCGGGGGGCGGCGCCGTCGTGTGCACGGCATCGCCGACGGGCCTGTACGGGCTGGCGCCAGGCCTCGATGCGTACAGCTCGACCAAGGCCGGCTGCTACGGGCTGATCCGGGTGATGGCGAACGACTACGCCAAGGAAGGCATCAGGGTGAACGGCGTCATCCCCGGCTACACCGATACACCGATGAACGACTACGTGCACCGCCCCGAGGGGCACGAGGCCATCATCGCCACCATCCCGCTCCGGCGGCAGGGGACGGCCGAGGAGGTGGCGAACGTGATCGCATTCCTGGCCTCCGACGAGGCGTCGTACGTGACCGGAGCCGTGTGGGCGGCCGACGGCGGGATGACGGCGATCTGACATGCTCGCTGCCCGTCTGTACGACAACCACGACCTCCGCGTCGAGGACACGGAGGAACCCGGCGCCCTGGCCCCGGCGGAGGCTCGCGTCCGCCCGGTATGGTGCGGGATCTGCGGCACCGACCTCCACGAGTACGCGCACGGGCCGCTGTACATCCCGAAGGAGAACCTGCCGCAGATCCTGGGCCACGAGTTCTCTGCCCAGGTCGAGGAGGTGGGGCCCGAGGTCACCGGGGTGCGGCCCGGGGACCGCGTGTCGGTGCTGCCTCACGTCTTCTGCGGCCAGTGCTACTACTGCGTCCGGGGACGTCAGGGCCTCTGCCGGCACCTTCGGCTGACCGGGGTCACCTGGCCGTGGGGCGGGCTGGCCGAATCCGCCGTCGTACCCGCGTATCAGTGCATTCCGCTGCCGGACGGCGTGTCGTTCGAGCAGGGGGCCATCCTCGAGCCGCTGGCCAGCGCGGTCCACGCGGTGGAGCGGGCCATGCGGGCCGGCGACACGGTGCTCGTGACCGGCGCCGGCCCCATCGGGCAGCTCGCCGTGCTGGCGTGCACGGCCGCCGGCGCCGCCGACATCTATCTGTCGGAGCCGAACCGGGTCCGGCGCGAGCAGGCCGAGCGGCTTGGGGTGACGGCCGCCTTCGATCCGGCGGAGACGGATGTCATCGCGGAGGTTCTCGAGCGAACCGCCGGGATCGGGGTGGACTGCTCGATCGAGTGCTCCGGGAGCCAGCCGGCTCTCGACGCATGCGTCGGCTCGACCCGGGCCGCGGGCTACGTGGCCCAGATCGCCATCCACGTCGGCCCGCGGACGGTGATCCCGGAGACCTGGACGTGGAAGGACCTGACCATCTCCGGGATCTGGTCGTTCAAGTTCTACGACACCCCGCGGATCCTGGCGCAGGTCGCGGCGGGGAAGCTCCCCGTCGAGCGCATCGTGACCAGCACGATCCCGGTCGCCGACATCGTGCCGGCGGGGATCGACCGGCTGGCCGACCCGGCCGGCGACCAGGTGAAGATCCTGGTTTCTCCGAACGGGACCCAGCGGTGAGTCCGGATCAGGGCCTGACCCGGTTCGAGGGGAAGACCGTCCTCGTGACCGGCGGGGCTCAGGGGATCGGCCGCGGGGTCGCCGAGCGGTTCGGCTCCGAGGGGGCGAACCTCGTCCTGCTCGACATCGAGGCGGACACCCTCGAGCGAACAGCCGCCGAGCTGGAGGAGAAGGGGTGGGCCGTGGAGGGCGTCCCCGGCGACGTCGCTGTGCGCGACGACGTACGCCGAGCCGTGGACCGCGGCGTGGAGCGGTTCGGGAGGCTGGACGTACTCGTCGGAGTGGCGGGGATCACCGAGCTGTCGCCGATCCTCGACGTGGGCCACCAGACCTGGCAGCGCATCCTCGACGTGAACCTGACCGGGATGTTCATCGCCGTGCAGGAAGCGGCCCGGGCTATGGCGAAGGCGGGCGGCGGCTCCATCGTGCTCATCGCCTCCACGAACGCGTTCTTCCCCGAGGCTCACACGGTCCCCTACAGCGTGAGCAAGGCCGGGATCGTGGGTCTGGTCCGCTCGGCGAGCCTCGACCTCGCCGAGCACAACATCCGGATCAACGCGATCAACCCCGGCCAGATCGTCACCAGGCTGTCCGCGGTCCTGGTGGAGGATCCGGTGGGGGGGCCCGCGTTCCTCCAGAAGATCCCATTGGGGCGATGGGGGTACCCGGCCGACATCGCCGCCGCGGTCGCGTTCCTCGCCTCCGAGGACGCCTCCTACATGACCGGGGAGGACATGACCGTGGATGCGGGGATGACGATCGGGACGGTGCTGGACGTGGAAGACGTCGGGTTGGGAGAACACGGGTCGAAGCGATCGGAAGGGGGGGATCGCCACGCAAACGAGTGATGGAAGCGGACGGCTGGCGGGCAAGGTCGCCATCGTCACGGGCGCTGGGTCCGGGATCGGACGGGCTGCCGCGATCCGCTTCGCACGGGAGGGCGCAGCCGTGCTGGTGGCCGACGTGGTCGGTGACAACGCCGAGATGGTGGCCAAGGAGATCCAGCAGGAGGGAGGCCGGGCCGTTGCCATGGCCGTCGACGTGGCCGATCCCGACCAGGTCCAGAGCATGGTGGATCGGGCCCGCGAAGTTTTCGGGGGCGTCGATGTGCTGATGTGCGCGGCCGGGGTGCTCGACTTCGGGTCCGTCGTCGACACCGATCCGGCGAAGTGGAACCGCGTGATCGGGGTCAACCTGACGGGGACGTACCTGTGCGCCCGGGCGGCCATACCGGCCATGGCCGAGCGGGGGGGAGGGTCGATCATCTGTATGTCGTCCTCGACGGGCAACCACGACGCCGCTCCCGGCACTGCGGCGTACGTGGCGTCGAAGGGCGGGGTGACGCTGTTGACCAAGGCCATGGCCCTGGACCACGCGAAGGAAGGGGTTCGGGTCAACGCCATCGCCCCCGGACCGACGGAGACGCCAATGTTGCAGAAGGTCATGTCCCCCGAGGAGCTTCGGCGCTTCGGAGAGGCCATGCCGATCGGCCGGACGGCCAGGCCGGAGGAGCTCGCGGCGGCGGCTCTGTTCCTGGCCTCCGACGACGCCTCGTATGTCACCGGCGCCGTGGTCCCCGTGGACGGGGGACAGACGGCGAAGGTGGGGATGACGCTCGAGGACCTCGGAACTGTGGAACGGCAGCGATAGGAAGGGAGGGGGAGTGGAGACCGACAAGGGTGATCAGCAAGGGGGAGTAGGGACCTACAAAGGTACCCCCCAGGGGATTCGGACGGAGCTTCGTGAGGGCGCGGTCGGCCTGCCGGGCGTACTCATGCAGGGCGTCGCCACCATCGCGCCCGCCTTCGCCATTCTGGCGTCATACGTCTTCATCACCACGTACGCGGGCATCGTGACCCCGTGGGCCTATCTGTTCGGGGGCGCGCTCCTGGCGGTGCAGGCGGTCTCGGCGGCGCAGCTGGCCAAGGTGTTCCCATCGGCAGGCGGGTGGTACACGTGGATCGCCCGAGCCCTGCATCCGCGGGCCGGATTCTTCGCGGGATGGCTGTTCTCCATCTGGCTTCCGCCGGTGGGGGCACTCACGCTGTCCCTGCTCGGGCACGACGTGCTCCAGCCCGCGCTAAAGCAGGAGTACGGGGTCAACATCCCATGGCAGCTCTGGCCCATCCTGGGCCTGGTGCTCGTGGCGTGGTGGTCCTACTCCGGCATCAAGGTCTCGGAGCGCTTCATGATCCTCACGGGCATCATCGAGATCGTGCTCATGACGGCCCTGGCGGTGACGGCCCTGGCCAATCCTGGGCCCGGTGGGTTCAGTTTCGCCCCTCTCAACCCGGGGAACTTCCATCTGGCGCCGAACCTGTTCCTGGGGATCGTGTTCTCCATCTTCGCGTTCAGTGGATGGGAGGCCACGGCCCCGTTAGCGGAGGAGAGCAGGAACCCCAGGCGCAACGTCCCCATCGGCCTGGTGGGGTCGGTGCTGATCCTCATGGCGTACTTCGTGTTCGTCACCTGGGGTTATCACGTGGGGTGGGGCGTCGCCAGGGTGAGCCAGATCAACTTCGACATCCCCTTCCCGGTGTTCACCGTCGCCACCAGGGTATGGGGCGGCGCGTGGGTGCTCATCCTGTTCGCCCTGCTGAACTCCGCCATCGCGGTGTCCATCGCCTGCTTCAACGGCGGGACCCGGACCTGGTACGGGATGGGGCGTTCCGGCGTGCTGCCGGCATGGCTCGGGAAGGTGAACCCGCGGCGTCAGACCCCTGACAACGCGATCCACCTCGAGCTTGGGGTCAACGCCCTGGCGTTCGTCCTGATCCTGATCTTCGGAGCGGACAACACGTTCTTCACCTGGGCGAACACCATCACGCTCGGCCTGATCGTGATGTACGCGCTGGCCAACATCGCTGTGGTCAAGTACTACCTCACCGAGGGCCGGAGCCAGTTCAATCCAATCCTGCATATCGGCGCCCCGGTCGTCGCGACGGCGGCGGGCGCTGTGGTGGTGTGGAAGTCGTACTTCTCGCCGTTCCCGAAGACGGGCCCGGTCCTGTGGGGCCTCGAGGTTTTCGCCGTCGTGGTACTGGGGGCGATCCTGGTGCTCCTGTACCTCCGGTCGCGCGGGCAGGAGGAGTGGCTCGAGCAGGCACAGCGGGTGTTCGAGGAGAGCGATGGAGGCGGTCACTAGCGAGAACCGTGCCGAACCCGGCCTGAAGGGGAGCTTGCCCATCCCCGCTCACAGGCGCAGCAGATCCTGCTGAAGGTAAGACACCCCAGGCCTGATCGCCTGGGCCAAGTGGACGAAGGGAGTTTCCATGGCCACCGCCACCGCGACCGCGGAGCCGGTTTCGCGGGCCGCGTTCGATGAGGTCTTCGAGGCATGCAAGAACTGGGGGAGGTGGGGGGCGGACGACGAGCGCGGCGCCATCAACTACATCACCCCGGACAAGGTGACGGCCGCAGCCGCGCTGGTTCGCTCCGGGCGACGGGTGACCTGCTCATGGCCGCTCGACACGAAGTCGGGGCCGGACAACGCCAAGCCGGTGGTCCACCACATGACGTTTCTGCACGACATCCCGATCGGGGATTCCGGTGATCTCCGATTCACCATGGACTACTTCGCCATGGAGCCACACGGCGACGCCCACTCGCACATCGACGCGCTGTGCCACGTCCTGTTCCGCGGGCAGCTCTACAACGGCGTGCCCGCGGAGGAGGCCATCACGTCCATCGGATGCAAGGTGCAGGGGATGGACGTCGCCCGGGACGGGCTCGTCGGAAGGGGGGTCCTTCTGGACATCCCCCGGCTTCGCGGGTCGAAGTGGGTCGAGCCCGGCGAGGCGATCCTGCCGGAAGAGATCCTGGCCGCCGAGGAGGACCAGGGAGTGCAGATGCAAGAAGGCGACATCGTGATGTTCCGGACCGGGCACGCCCGCAAGCGCCTCGAAGAAGGGCCGTGGGACGCCGCGAACGCAAAGGCGGGCCTGCACACGACGGCGATGCCCCTCCTGCACGAGCGCAGGATCGCGGCGATCGGCTACGACGGCGACGGCGAGACGGTGCCGTCGAACTGCGAGGGGGTGATGTACCCGATCCACGCGATCGGCATCGTGGCCATGGGCCTGTACTTCATGGACAGCCTCCAGTTCGAGGACCTCGCGGCGGCGTGCGATGCAGAGGGAAGGAACGAGTTCATGTGTGTGATCGCCCCCCTCCGTCTGGCCGGCGGCACCGGGTGCCCGGTCAACCCGATCGCGATCTTCTGAAGGCGGGCGAGATGGACGAGAGCGCGCTCCGGATGCTGGAGGAAGAGCCCCTGGACTGGCGGTGGAAGGGCGCCCCGCCGGTACGGGACGGCGTGACGATCGGCCAGATCGCCGACCAGAAGTGGAACGTGATGGACGGCGACCTGCTCATGCCGGCGATGGTGCTCAAGGAATCAGTGCTCGCATCGAACGTCGACGCGCTGGCCCAGTTCTGCGCCCGGTACGGCGTGTGGTTCGCCCCGCACGGGAAGACGTACATGGCTCCCCAGATATTCAAGCGGCAACTGGACGCCGGGGCCTGGGGGATCACCGCTTCCACCATGAGCCACGTACGGATGTATCGGAGCTTCGGCGTGCCCCGGATCCTGATGGCGTATCAATCGGTCGAGCCGCCGGCCATTCGCTGGGTCGCCGGGGAGCTTGACCGTGACCCGGACTTCGAGTTCATGTGTCTGGTCGATTCGGAACAGGGCGTCCGGATCCTGACGGAAGTCCTGGACGAGGTCAGACCCTCGCGACCCCTTCGCGTCCTGGTCGAGCTCGGCTACCCGGGTGGCCGCACGGGATGCCGGACCATCGAGGAGGCCGAGTCGCTCGCCGAAACGGTGCGGAGGTCACCTCGCCTCGAGCTCGCCGGGACGGAGGGGTTCGAAGGACTCATGCCCTTCGTCCCCGGCCAGGACCTGGAGACGATCATCCCGAAGGTTGAGCGTTATCTCGATGAGTGCCGGGCCTTCCACCAGCGCCTCGACAGCCAGGGCTACTTCGATCAACTGGAGTACAGCGTGCTCTCCGCCGGCGGGAGCGCGATGTTCGACAAGGTGGCCGGGCAACTCACCGAATGGGATACGCGCGTCCCCGTTCGGACCATCATCAGGAGCGGCGGCTATGCCACGCACGACTCCCTGATGTTCGAGCCCGTGTCGCCGCTCGCCGGCCGCCGGGCCCCGGACGAGACCCTCATGCTGCGCCCGGCCCTCGAGCTATGGGGCGTGGTCATGTCCCGGCCGGAGCCGGACCAGGCCATCCTCAGCTTCGGCCGCCGGGACGCCCCGTACGACGCCGGACTGCCGATCCCCAAGGTGGTCACCGCCCCCGGTAGCCGGTCGTTTCGAGCCCTGGACGGCTCCTACGAGGTCACCGGGCTGAACGATCAGCACGCCTTCCTGCGGGTTCCGGCGAGCGACCCGCTTGCGGTGGGGGATCTGGTGGGATGCGGGGTCTCCCACCCGTGCTCGGCCTTCGACAAGTGGCGTCTGCTCTTCGAGGTGGACGACGACTACAACGTCGTCGGCGGCATCCGGACCTTCTTCTGACCGTGGGCCAACCGTCCGGCATCCGGCTCACCGACTCCACCCTTCGGGACGGGTCGAACGCCATCCGGCACGTCTTCACGCCCGAGCAGGTCGCGGTCATCGCCCGCGGCCTGGACCGTGCGGGCATGCACACGATCTCCGTGGGTCACGGCGAGGGGCTCGGCGCGTCGTCCATCCAGTACGGGCGCGGGCTGCACCCGGACGAGCACCTGGTCGCGGCCGCCGCGGCCGTCATCGAGCGAGCCAAGTTGGCCGTGATCATGTTGCCGGGGATCGGCACCAAGGGGCACATCGAGCGTGCCCGCGACCGCGGGGCCTCGCTGGCGCGGGTGTCCACCCACTGCACTGAGGCCGACGTGGGGGTCCAGCACATCGACCTGGCTCGTTCGCTGGGGATGGAGGTGTACGGCGACCTGATGATGTCGCACATGGCTCCGCCGGAGGCCCTGGGAATCCAGGCCAGGATCATGGAGGACGCCGGGGCGGACGCCGTCTACCTCATGGATTCGGCCGGCGCCATGACCATGGACGAGGTCCGGGCCCGGGTCGCCGCCCTCCGTTCGGTTCTGCGCGTTCCCGTGGGCATCCACGCGCACAACAATCTCTCTCTGGCCGTGGCGAACACCCTCGTCGCCATCGAGGAAGGTGCCACCCTGGCCGACGCCTGCCTTGGAGGGCTCGGCGCGGGGGCGGGGAACTGCCAGATGGAGTCGTTGGTGGCGGCGCTCGATCGACTGGGCATCGACACCGGCATCGATCTGTGGGCGCTCCAGGACCTCGCGGACCACGTCGTTCGACCCCTCATGACCCGGCCGCCAACCATCGACCGGTCAACCTTGACCCTTGGGTATGCCGGGGTTGCCTCGACGTTCCTCCTCCACGTCGACCGTGCCGCGGAGCGGTTCGGCATCGACGCCCGTGACCTGATGGTCGAGCTCGGCCGGAGAAAAGCTGTTGCCGGGCAGGAGGATCTGATCGTCGAAGTCGCCGCTCGCCTGTCAGAGGCGAACGGATCAGGGCGGCGTCGCCAACCGGTCTCAAGAGCTGTCGAGAGGATGTGATCTCTATGCGAGTTCGCGTTGCCATCCTGGGGTCAGGGAACATCGGAACCGACCTGATGTACAAGGTCGAGCGCAACCCATCGCTCGAGCTCGTGGCCATGGTGGGCATCGAGCCGGCATCCGAGGGGATGGCTCGGGCCCGCGACCGAGGCTACTGGACCACCCACCAGGGGCTGAGGCAGTTCCTCGAGGAAGGTCCCGACGCGGACCTGGTTATCGAGGCAACCTCTGCCCGTGCACACATCGAGAACGCTCCGCTGTTGGCCGCGGCCGGCATCCGGTGCATCGACCTCACGCCGGCGGCGCTGGGGCCCGCGGTCGTTCCCGAGGTGAACCTGGACCAGCACCTGGACGCTCCGGAGGTCAACCTCATCACCTGCGGCGCGCAGGCCACCGTTCCCATCGTCCACGCCCTCTCCAGCGCGGGCGCCGTGCCCTACTCGGAGATCGTCTCCACGGTGGCCTCCCGGTCGGCCGGCCCCGGCACACGATCGAACATCGATGAGTTCACCATCGCCACGGCCCGGAGCCTGGAGGCGCTGGGGGGCGCGAAGGAGGGGAAGGCCATCATCATCCTGAATCCGGCGGACCCGCCCATCCTCATGCGGAACACGATCTACGCCCAGGTGGAAGGGATGGATGCACAGGTGGCCCGGGAAGCGGTCACGAGCGCGGTGGCCCGCGTCGCCGCGTACGTTCCCGGCTACCGCCTTGCTGCCGAGCCCCTGGTCGCCGACGGCCTGGTGACCGTGTTCCTGGAAGTGGAGGGGGCAGGCGACTTTCTGCCACCATTCGCCGGCAACCTGGATATCATGACGGCCGCAGCGGTGCGTGTCGCGGAACTCTACGCGAGCGAGAGGGCCGGGGTATGAGCGCTCCTCGTGTGCGGCTGCTCGACTCGACCCTGCGCGACGGCTCCCATGGGATCGGCCACCGATACACGCCGGAGCAGGTGAAGCTCGTCGCGGGGGGGCTGGACCGGGCCGGGATGCACTCGATCGGCGTCGGCCATGGCGACGGACTGGGGGCATCCTCCATCCAGTACATGCGCGCGCTCCACCCCGACGAGGAGCTGCTGGCCGCGGCGAGGGGAGTGGTCAAGCACGCGAAGCTCGCCGTCACGTTCCAGCCTGGCATCGGGACGAAGCGCCATCTGGAGGGGGCTCGCGAGCTGGGAATGGACCTGGCGCGCATCGCCACGCACTGCACCGAGGCGGACATCTCGATCCAGCACATCCGGCTGGCAAGGGAGATCGGGATGGACGTGCACGGCGACCTGATGATGCCGCACATGACGGACCCGAAGACGCTCGCCAAGCAGGCCCGGATCATGGTGGACGCCGGGGCGCAGGGCGTCCACATCATGGACTCGGCTGGAGCCCTCACCATGGACGACGTCAAGGCCCGAATCGCGGCCTTCCTCGACGAGTTCGGAGGCGAGGCCGAGGCTGGGATCCACGCCCACCAGAACCTGTCCCTGGCGGTGGCCAACACGGTGGTGGCCGTCCAGGAGGGCGCCACGCTGGCCGACGCCTGCCTGGCCGGGGCGGGGGCCGGGGCCGGCAACTGCCAGATGGAGGCGCTGGTCGCCGTCCTCGACCGCCTCGGGATCGAGACGGGCATCGAACTGTGGACGCTGCAGGACCTGGCCGACAACGTTGTTCGCCCGATCATGCCTCGCCAGCCGACCATCGACCGGCTGACCTTGACCCAGGGCTACGCCGGGGTCCCGGGGAGCTTCCTGCTGCACGCCACACGCGCGGCCGAGCGCTTCGGGGTGGATCCCCGGGACATCCTTGTGGAGGTGGGACGGCGCAAGTCGGTGTCGGGTCAGGAGGACCTCCTGATCGAGGTCGCGTCCAGGCTCGCCGGGGAGCGGGAGGCCGGCTGACCCCATGGCGCACGGGGGGGTGACCGGGGCGGCCAGGCGGCCGCCGCGCGGAAGGGCGGGCCGCGTGGGTGAGGATGGGAAGGCGAGCACCACGGCTGAGCTGTCGACCGAGCTCGTCCACGAGCACCTTCGCGACAGCATCCTCCGGGGCGAGCTCGACCCGCGTGTCCCGATCTCCCAGGTCCAGCTGGCAAAGCGGCTGGGTGTGAGCCGGACGCCCCTCCGGGAGGCGCTGCGCATGCTCCAGCGGGAGGGCCTCATCGACTCCGAACCGAATCGCCGAGTGCGGGTTGCCGCGCTATCCGTCTCGGATCTCGAGCAGCTGTACGCCGCCCGGCTGGTGGTGGAGACGCTGGCCCTGCGCCTCTCTGTCGCCCTGTTCACCGATCGCGACCTCGCCGAGCTGCAGTCGTCCCTCGAGCTCATGGCGGGCCTCGCCAACGACCGGGACATCGACGGGTGGGAGGTGGTGCACCGGAACTACCACGACCTGCTCCGCAGGTACGCCGGCGACCGCTTGGAGCGCATCGCCCGGGAGCTGTCGGACCACTCCGAGCGCTATTGCCGCGTCTACATGGCCGAGCCGCGGGCCAGGACGGCGGCGGCGCAGGAGCACATGGCGGTCATGGAGGCGTGCCGGGTCGGCGATGCGGTCGCCGCGAGCCACCAGCTGGCGCGACACCTGGCCCGGACGGCCCTGACCATCATCGCCCAGGCCTCGCCCGAGCACGACCCCATCCCGGTGCGCGAGGCCCTCCGAATGGTTACCGGAGGGCTGGATCCGGCGCTCGTCAGGAAGCGGCGGTGAGGGCCAGAGCCGGCTAGCTGCGCGTGGCCCGATGCCCGACCGACGCCTCGTGATCGGCGAGGCGATCGGCGTACCGAGCGCCTCGGACGAGGTCCGGCTCATACCGCAGGGCGATCGGCACCGCCGCCGCCACCGCCTCGCTCAGGGAGCGGTACACCCCCGTCCCAGCGCCGGCGAGCAGGGCCGCCCCCAGCGTTCCCGTCTCGGATCCGGCGGGAACTTCCACGGGGATGCCGGTGAGATCGGCTTTCAATTGCATCCACCATGGCCACCGCGTCCCCCCGCCTGAGGCCAGCCAGCGATCCACCGATGCCCCCGCCTCCCGCAGCGCACGAAGGACGAACGCCAGCTCGCAGGCGATGCCCTCCATGACCCCTTTGACCAGGTCCAGGCCCGAGGTGGCCAGGGTCAATCCGCCGATGGAGCCGCGGGCGTTCAGGGCGTCGGGCCACGGGGCGACCGCTCCCGACAGGTGGGGCAGCACCAGCAGCCCCGACGGGTCGGGCCCTGAGCGCTCCAGCAGTGCCCCCATGCGATTGGCCGGCACGCCGACCAGTGACCGCGCCCAGTCGATGACGACGGTCCCGTTGGGGCTCCGGGCCCACAGGCCCGTCCCCGCGACGCTCGGGTACGGCGCCACGACCAGCCGGGAGGCGGCGGCTCGGCGCAGTCGGGGGTGGCGGACCGGCGCCACCGCGGATTCCCAGCTCCCGACGGCGACGAACGCGCTGCCGGGCCCGACCGCGCCGGCACCCACGGCCGCACAGGCCGTGTCGAAGCTCCCGACGACGAGCTCGCACCGCGAGGTGAGGCCGAGTTGCCCCGCCGCCCGTGGTCGGATCCGTCCCAGGGACGTGGCCCATGGGACGATCGCCGGGAGGACCCGCGGCTCGATGGACAGCGCTGCCATGCGCTCCTCGGACCAGTCGCGGGCGGCCAGGTCGTAGAGCAGGAAGCCGGAGGCCAGGGCGGGATCAACCACCGGCCGGCCGACCAGCCGGAGCGAGAGGAGCTCGTGCCACCCCAGGAACCAGCGGGCCTGGGCCATGACCTTCGGGTGGCGCTGTCGCCACCACAGCAGGCGGTTGGCAGGGTCCATGTGATCGGGGACGTGCCCGCATGCGCGGACCCACTGGTCGCGACGCATCGGGAGGATGGTCCGCCCATCGGGATCGGCTCGGCGCGCGTCCGCCGTCCGCAGGCACGGGCCCAGGGCGGCGCCGTCGGCCCGGGCGGGGAAGCTCTCCCGCCCGGAAGCCGATATCGACACGGCCGAGGGCGGGTCTCGGCGGACCGCGGAGGCCGAGGTGAGCCGACGCATGGCGGCGACCGTCGCTCGCCACACGACCTCCGGATCCACCTCCCACTCGCCCGGGTTGGGATGGCGGCCTGGCACCGCCTCGCGGGCCAGGGCGATGAGCCCCCCACCCTCGCGGTACGCGGCCGCCTTCACCGCGGTCGATCCGACGTCGATCCCGACCAGGCTCACGACGAACGACCGCGCGCGCTGACGGGAAGGCTGTCCTCGATCCGGCCCGCGCGCGCCAGCCGCACCTCGTCGTGGAGGTTGAACGTGGTTCGAACGTGGGCGGGGCGGAGCTCCAGTATCGAGCCGAGCGCGGGCAGCGGTCCATCCCATGCGAGGACCGTGTGCTCCTCGTTGAAGGCCGTGACCCGCGCGTTGTCGGCCGAGATGGGTACCGGTGGCC
>WNEY01000389.1_pt1 | contig 27015 bp, 29 predicted proteins | sample 5400531 | NCBI WGS metagenome assembly WNEY01 (sample SAMN13153338, study PRJNA577476) | soil metagenome | isolation source: 200 cm saprolite under Douglas fir tree site 1 | place: USA:California | collected 2015-04-18
CCGAGCGCGGTGCCTACGACCGCGCGACCATCGACCCGATTCTGGACGAAGCGTTGATCTGCCATCTCGGCTTTGTCGTCGATGGCCGGCCGTTCGTGATCCCGACGATTCACGCCCGCGACGGCGACACTCTGTACGTCCACGGCTCGCCGGGAAGTCGAATGCTCAGTGCGGCGATGGAAGGCGTCGACATCTGTGTGACGGTGACGCTCCTGGACGGGCTCGTGCTTGCGCGCTCGGTCTACAACCACTCCATGAACTACCGCTCGGTCGTCGTCCTCGGCCGCGCCCGCGAGGTGACCGACCCCGACGAGAAACTCAGGGCGATGCAGCGTGTCGTCGAGCACGTCGTTCCGGGGCGCTGGAAGGACGCACGCCAGCCCAACGACGGGGAGATCAAAGGGACGACGATCCTTGCGCTGTCGCTGGACGAGGCGTCCGCGAAAATCCGCAGCGGCCCGCCGACCGACGACGATGCCGACCGGGCGCTCCCGGTCTGGGCCGGAGTGATCCCGCTCGGGATCGAGCCTGCGGATCCGGTGCCGGACTCAGGCGTCGACGGCCCGCCGCCGGCCTACGCAGCCGACTACGACCGCTTGACCTAGGCCTGCGCGGTCCCTACCCTGAGACGACGATGACTCCCGCAACTCGCATCTGGGCCTGGCGCTGCGAGCGGAGCGGGAGCCTGCGCCTGCGCTGACCTAGGCCAGAACAGCCCGTTCCGCTCAACCAGACCTTCCGCCGGAAGGTCTTTTTGCGTGCCCGTCCATTCAATGGAGACTTCGAGATGACCATCGCACCCGACATCAACACAGATCTCGTCACCCCGCTCGGCGCCTATGTGCGGCTGCGCCGCGAAGGCCGTGCGGCCTTCTTGCTCGAGTCCGTGGAACGTGGACGGCTCGGCCGTCACTCGCTCGTCGGCTGCGGCTCGCGCCTCTGCTACCTCAACGAGGCAGAGGCGTGCGGGGAACCGGTGGTCGGCTACCTCGCGTACGACTACGCCGCACGGCTGGAGCCGACCGTGCCCCTTCCCGACGATGGCACGGGCCTGCCGGAGAGCCGGTTCCTCGTTGCGGACGTCCTGATCCGATTCGACCATGCCCTCGGCACCGCAGAGGTGATTCGCGGCGATGCCGGCTCCTTGTCGTCGCTGCTTGCGCAGCCGGTCCCGGGCCTGCCTCCGCCGGAAGGAAAGCGCGGCTCCGCGCGACGCACTCCGGACCAGCTGGACTACGAGACATCGGTGCGCGCGGCCAAGGAATACATCCGCGCGGGGGACGCGTTCCAGATCGTGCTCTCGCAACGAGCGGAGCGACCCACGTCGGCTTCGGCGCTGGAGCTGTACCGCGCGTTGCGCCGTGTCAATCCTTCTCCATATCTGTTCCTGCTCGAGCTCGACGGCCTCGCCTTGATCGGTTCGTCGCCGGAGACACTCGTCAAGTGCGAGGGGCGCCGCGCGGGCGTCAACCCGATCGCCGGGACGACCGAGCGAGGCGAGGGTGACGCAGAGCGCCTCCTCGCCTCCGAGAAGGACCGCGCTGAGCACGTGATGCTTGTTGACCTGGGTCGAAACGATCTCTCGCGCGTCTGCGTGCCGGGCACCGTGGAGGTAGAGAGGTTTCTCGAAGTGGAGCGCTATTCCCACGTGACACACCTCGTCTCGCAGGTGGCGGGCGATCTGCGAGACGGCGTCTCGCCGTTCGACCTGCTGCGCGCATGCTTCCCGGCGGGAACGGTGTCGGGTGCGCCGAAGGTGCGGGCGATGCAGCTGATCTCGGAGCTCGAAGGTAGACGGCGGGGCCCGTACGGGGGCGCCGTCGGCTATGCGCTTCCCGAGGAAGACACGCTCGACACGTGCATCACGATCAGGACGATCGTCCTCGAGGACGGCGTCGCGCATCTGCAGGCCGGTGCGGGAATCGTCGCCGACTCTGAGCCGACCGCCGAACACGAGGAGTGTCTACGCAAGCTCGCGGCCGTCGAAGCGGCGATCGATCTCGCGGAGGCGGAGCAACGTTGATCCTGCTCATCGACAACTACGACTCGTTCACGTACAACCTGGCGCATCTTTTCGGCGAGCTCGGTGTCGAGGTCAGCGTGCGGCGCAACGACGCGATCGACGGCGAGACCGCGGAACGACTCGCGCCCTCGCATCTCGTGATCTCGCCCGGGCCGGGCCGTCCCGCCGACGCCGGCGCGACCCCGGAGATCGTGCGGCGCCTCGCGTCGAGCACGCCGACGCTCGGGGTCTGCCTCGGGCACCAGGCAATCGTCGAGGCATTCGGCGGCACGGTGGCGCCGGCGCGGGAGCTCGTGCACGGGAAGTCGTGCACCGTGCGCCACGACGGGCGAGGCCTCTTCGCCGGGCTTCCGGAGGAGCTCGAGGTCGGGCGCTACCACTCGCTGGCCGCGACTAGCGTCGCGGCCGAACTGGAGATCTGCGCGACCTCCGCCGACGGCGAAATCATGGCGGTACGTCATCTCACGCTGAACGTCCACGGCGTGCAGTTCCACCCGGAGTCGGTCCTCACCCCACTAGGGCGCGAAATCGCGCAAAACTTCCTCAACGGATGATCCAGGCAGTCATCTCCAAACTGCTCGACGGCACCCAGTTGGCCCGCGCGGAAGCGCGCGCAGTGATGGACGAGATCATGCGCGGCGAGGCGACTCCTGCACAGATCGGAGGATTTCTGATCGCGCTGCGTGCGAAGGGCGAGACGCCCGACGAGATCACGGGCTGTGCAGAGGCGATGCGCGACCACGTCCTCGCCGTTCGACCCCGCCGCGACGATCTCGTCGACACGGCAGGCACCGGCGGCGACGGCGCGCACACGATCAACATTTCCACGGCCGCTGCGCTCGTCGCCGCTGCCGCCGGCGCCGCGGTGGCGAAGCACGGAAACCGCGCCGTGTCGTCTGTCTGTGGCTCCGCCGACGTGCTCGAAGCGCTCGGCTTCACCCTCGAGCAAGAGCCGCAGCGGATCGCAAAGTCCATCGACGAGCTCGGCTTCGGCTTTCTGTTCGCTCCGTCGCACCATCCGGCCATGCGGCACGCCGCGGCCGTGCGCAAGGAGCTCGCGACCAGAACGGTGTTCAACGTGCTCGGGCCACTGACGAATCCGGCAGGCGCCCGAGCCCAGGTCGTCGGCGTCTACTCTCCCGAGCTCGTGCGAACGATCGCGGAGGTGCTTGCTCGGCTCGGCTCGCGTCGCGCGTACGTCGTGCACGGCGGCGGCATCGACGAGCTTTCGCCGGTCGGCCCCAACCTCGTTGCTGAGGTGGTCGACGGCAAGGTGGTCGAACGCCGGCTGGACCCTGAAGCCGAGCTCGGCATCCCGCGCTGCAGCATCGACGACCTGCGCGGCGGGAGTCCCGCCGAGAACGCGGAGGCGATCCGGCACGTGTTCGCCGGCGGAAACGGCGGGCGCCGCGATGCGATCCTGCTCAACGCCGCCGGGGCGATCGCGGCAGGCGGTCACGCCGCGGACCTCCGCGAGGGCCTCGAGGTCGCACGCCGGACGATCGACTCCGGAGCCGCGGCAGAACGGCTCGAACTGCTGATCGCGTTCTCGCAGGAAAGCGTCGCTGCCTGATGGGCCGATTCCGCGCTGCCCTCGCCGCCCCCGGCCTCGCTGCGATTGCCGAGGTCAAGCGCCGCTCGCCGTCCGCGGGGGACCTCCGTCCCGACGCCGACCCCGCACGACTCGCCGCGCAGTTCGCGAACGCGGGTGCCGCCGCGATCTCGATCCTCGTCGACGGGCGTTTCGGCGGCTCGCTCGACGATCTCAGGGCCGCACGGGCCGCGACGGCGGCGCCCCTCCTCGCGAAGGGCTTCTTCACCGAAGAGCTCGACCTGCTGAAGGCGAAGGTCGCGGGTGCCGACGCGATCCTGATCCTGCTCCGCGATCTCGACGATCAGCGGGCCGCCGCCTTGATGACGTACGCACGCGAGCTCGGCATCGAGACGCTGGTCGAGGCGCACGATGCCGAAGAGCTGCAGCGTGCAGTCGGCCTCGGCGCGGAGGTGATCGGCGTCAACGCGCGCGACCTCTCGACGTTCGAAATCGACCGAGGCACCCAGCTGAAGCTGATCGCCCAACTGAGGGTGCACGACGGAGTGATCGTGGCGGAGAGCGGCGTGCACTCGCGCGCTCAGGGCGCTGCGGCCGAGCTCGCGGGCGCCGATGCAATTCTCATCGGTTCGGCGCTCATGCGCGCGGAGGATCCTGCGGCACGGCTCCGCGACATCGTCTCGCGCCCGCTCGTGAAGGTCTGCGGGCTCACACGTCGCGAGGACGTCGACGCGGCCGTCGAGGCGGGCGCGGACATGCTCGGGTTCATCCTCGCGGAGGAGAGCCCGCGTCGCGCGCGCGAGGTGCTGTCCGTTCCGGAAGACCGCCTCAGCGTTGCCGTCTTCGTCGGCGAGGCAGAAGAGGCGGGCTCCGATCTCGTCCAGCTTTACGGTCGCGAGGAAGGTCGCGTTCGCGGGCGCGACGCCGTGCTCCTACGCGAAGGGAAAACCGTCGCGCACGTCGTCGACCTTCCCTGGGAGGAGCAAGACCCGCTGCACCTCCAGCGAGCCGTGGTGACCACGGGGCGCGTGATGCTCGCCGGCCGGCTCGGGCCCGACAACGTCCGTGAAGCGGTTCGGGCAGTCCGCCCCTGGGCAGTCGACGCAGCGTCGAAGCTCGAAACGAAACCGGGGATCAAGGATCACGACAAGGTGCGTGCGTTCGTCGAGGCCGCCCGGTGACGGCGACGCCCGGACTGTACGGAACCTACGGCGGACGTTACGTCCCGGAGACGCTCATTCCGGCGCTCGACGAGCTGGAGGCGGGCTGGCGTAACGCGCGGGCCGACGAGTCGTTTCAGGCGGAGCTCGACGAGCTCGGCCGCAACTTCGCCGGCCGACCGACACCGCTCACCCGCGCCGAGCGATTTGCGCCGGGCAAACGCCTCTATCTGAAGCGGGAGGACCTGCTGCACACCGGCGCGCACAAGCTCAACAACGCCCTCGGTCAAGCTGTGCTCGCGCGCCGTTTGGGCAAGCGCCGCATCGTGGCGGAGACCGGCGCGGGACAGCATGGAGTCGCAACCGCGACAGTGTGTGCTCGCTTCGGTCTCGAGTGCGTCGTCTACATGGGCGAGGAGGACATGCGGCGCCAGCGACCCAACGTCGAGCGCATGAACCTGCTCGGCGCGGAGGTTCGGCCCGTCGACTTCGGCACCCGCACGCTCAAGGAGGCAACGAGCGAGGCGATTCGCGACTGGATCACGAACGTCGAGACGACGCACTATCTGATCGGCTCGTGCGTCGGCCCCGCTCCATACCCGGAGATCGTGCGCGAGCTGCAGGCCGTGATCGGCCGCGAGGCGCGCGAGCAGTTCCGCGAGGCCGAAGGCCGGTTGCCGGAGGTCGTCGTCGCGTGCGTCGGCGGCGGCTCGAACGCGATCGGCGTCTTCGCCGGCTTCTTGGACGATGCCGACGTCCGACTCGTCGGCGTGGAAGCGGCCGAGGCGGCGTCGCTCGGCTCAGGAAACCCGGCCGTGTTGCACGGCGCCCGCTCGTCCGTCCTGACGGACGAGGACGGCCAGATCGCGGACGCGCATTCAATCTCCGCCGGCCTCGACTATCCGGGCGTCGGTCCCGAGCACGCGTGGCTGCGAGATTCGGGCCGGGCGCAATACGTGCGCGCGACCGACGAGGAGGCGCTCGACGCCTTCCGCGACCTCACTCGCCTCGAAGGGATCATCCCGGCGCTCGAGCCCGCGCACGCACTTGCGCGCGCGCGCGAGCTCGACGAGGAGCTCGTGCTCGTCTGCCTTTCGGGCCGTGGCGACAAGGATCTAGCGGAGGTGCTCGCGCAATGAGCCGCTCGGACCAAGCCAGCGGGCAGATGTCGACGTATCGGTTCCCGGATGAGCTCCGCGTCGACGAACTGCTGCTGCGCGGCCCGATCGAGTCGGACGTCGACACGATCGCGCCGGCCTTTCGCGACCCTGCGGTCGGCGGCGAGGCCAGCCTCCCACCGGTCGACGCAGACACGCTGCGAGTCATGCTGCGCGACCAGCTTCCCGGCATGCGGGCCCAGGGGCTACTGGCCGCATATGTCATCGAGGACCTCCGGAACGGCAAGCTGCTCGGCGGCGCGTCGCTGCACCACTTCGATCCGTTGCGTGACGTCGTCGAAGTCGGCTACTGGCTCTTCGTCTCTGCGCGGGGTCGAGGCGTTGCGACCCGGTCGGTGCAGCAAATGACCGAGCACGCGACCGCGACCGGCATCTGGCGCGTCGAGGCGCACGTACGAGTCGGCAACACCGCGTCCGAACGCGTGCTCGAGCGCCTCGGCTTCGAGCGCGAAGGCATCAAGCGGCAATACCTGCGCCACGGCAACGACCGGGTCGACGCGACATTGTTCGCGCTGCTCGCAGACGACACGTGAAGACGCTGGTCATCTACCTGATGTCGGGCCCGGAAACGCCCAAGCTCGCCGCGGCGGCGGTCGCCGGCGGCGCCGATCTCGTCGAGCTCGGCTTTCCGTTCTCCGATCCGCTCGCAGACGGACCGGTGATCCGCCGCGCGGCCGAGCGCGCGCTCGGGCAGGGGATGCGGACGCGCGCGTGCCTCGAGTGCCTCGCGCGCACACGCGAGCTCGTGCCGGAGACACCGCTCGTGCCGATGACCTACTCGGCCCTCCTCGAGGCGTACGGCTGGGACCGGTTTGCGCAGGATGCCGGCGCGGCCGGTGCAACCTCCCTGATCGTCGCCGATCTTCCGGCCGGCGAAAAGCCCGAGCTCCGGCGCATCCAGCTCGTCGCGCCGACGTCGACCGACGAGCGCGTGCGCATCGCAGCAGAGCAGACGGACGGCTGGCTGTACCTCGTCACCGTCACGGGAACGACGGGCGCGCGCGCCGACGCCTCCCCCGCGCTCGCCGGTCTCGTCGAACGAGCGCGAGCTCTCACGAACGTGCCGCTCTACGCGGGCTTCGGGATCTCGACACCCGAGCAGGCGCGCTCAGCAGCCGAGCTGGCCGACGGCATCGTCGTCGGGTCGCGCCCCGTCGAGGTCGCAGAGGAAGGGGCGGACGCATTGCAGCAGTACGTCCGCACGCTGCGCGAGGCTGTCGACGCGGTGGTGGCGGCCTGACCTGGCTCGTGCTGTTCGACGTCGACGGGACGTTGCTGCTGACGCACGACGAGGTGTACGTGGAGGCGAGCCGGCTGGCGCTCGAAGCCGTGTTCGGGATCTATGCCGAAGGCCCCGACGTCCCTGGCGACACTGCGCCCGCACACATCCGTCGAGCCCTTCGCGCCGTGAACGTTCCCGAAGCGGAGATAGACGCCGGCCTTCCCCGCTGGTGCGAGACGTTCTCCTCTCACTACGTTCGTCTCCTCGCGGCCGCCGACACGAGCCACTGGCAGCTCGCTCCGCATGCCGCCGAGGCGGCGGCCGCCATCGAGCACCGCGCGCTCCTGACCGGCAACCCGCCCGCCGTTGCGTACGCGCGCATGGAACGGCTTGGGCTCGCCGGGCTCTTCCCGCGCGGGCAAGGCGCGTTCGGCTGCGAACGAGAGAACCGGATCGAGCTCTTCGACCTCGCGCGTGAGCGCGCCGGCAATTGGCCGGGAGAGCGCACCGTTGCCGTGGGCGACACTCCACTGGACGTCGCGAGCGCGCACGCCGCCGGCTGCCGCTGCATCGGCGTCACAACGGGAAGCTACGGACGCGGTGAGCTCGCAGACGCGGATGCAGTCATCGCAGAGCTCGGCGAGCTCGCTCACGCGCTTGGCGCGCTCGGCTAGAGCCGGCACGCCCGCGTCACATTCTCGTTCCCGTGCCTGGCACCGGTACGCCCTCCGGAAAAGTCGCGCCTTGCACGGAGTTGCGGAAGCAGGCACGCCTGCGTCACACGAACGTACCCGTGCCTGGCACCGGTACGCGTGCTAGAGCAGCTGCGCGAACATCCAGCGATGGCCTTCGAGATCTTCGGCTCGGTATTGCCGTTGCCCGATTCCCGTGTTGTCCTCGAGCTCCGACAGGATCGTCGCGCCTGCTGCCTGCGCACGCGCGTAATGCGCGTTGACGTCGTCGACCGTGACATACAAGCCGTCCACCACGAACGGCGTCTGGCGCCACGTGCGTGCTTCCTCGCACACTTCGGCATGATGCCTCGGGCTTTGGTAGTCCGCGCTCGGATACCCGAGCATGATCATGCCGCCGTCGAGCTCCATGTTCACATGGGTGACGCGGCCGCTTTCGTCGCTCCACCGGCCCGTCTCCTCGAACCCGAACGCCTTCGCGATCCAATCGGCGGCACGACCGACGTCTTCGTACGAGAACATCGGGACGACGCGCTGCTCGGCCATCGAGGCGCACCTTAACCGGCATCGAGGCCCCGGCGAATGCCGAGGCCTCGATCCGAGGGAATGGCTAGTGCTCGCCCTCCTGTTGAGTGTCGGCGTTGGGGTTACCCGGCTCGTCGGCGTAACCGCCCGGACCGTCATCGCCCGGAGTTTCGGAGCCGGATTCGGCCGAGTCGTTCCTCTCGGCATCTGCCGCAGGCGGGGCCTGCTGCTCGAGCGCAGCCGGCGCCTTCGCAGGTGAGCTGCCGCCGCCGCTCGCGGAAGCGAGCGTGGAACCACCGACGGCAAGCGCCGCCAGTGCGGCCACCGCCGCGCCGAGTTTGGTGAAGCGTGAACGCATTTCGTTCCTCCTCCATGTCGATGTAGACGACGTGCGGAGGCCACGGTAGAAGGACAGTGTGAGACGGCAGTGAGCCGCTTCACTCTGTTTCTCACGTTGCTTTCACTTCACGTTCAGGGAGCGGCAATCTCCTCAGCTGCCGCCTCGAAGACAGACGAGTGGAGATCCACGTCGGCTTCGGTCGTCGCAGGCGACATGAGCGCCATGTTGTGGAAGGGCGTCAAGAGGATGCCGCGGTTGAGGGCGTAGAGATGGATCAGCCGGTCGAGCTCGGCGTCGCCCCCCGCAGAGGCCTCGCTGCCGTTCCGGGGTCGCTCGGGGCGGAAGAGATACTCGACGCGGCAGCCGAGCCGGGTGACGTGCCACGGCAGCCCGTGCCGCTCGATCGCACCGGCGACACCAGCTTCGAACCGCTCCCCGAGCGCAATCATGTGCGCGAACGCTTCCTCGGTCAGCACCTCACCGAGCGTGGCGCGCATGGCAGCCAGCGACAGGACGTTCGCCGCGACCGTCCCACCGATCCCGCCGACGTCGGCCCGCTCGTCCCTCGGTAGTAACGCCTCGAGCCGCTCTGCGACCTCGCGCGAGAACCCATAGGCCGCGGCCGGGATACCCGCGGCGATCGCTTTCCCGACGGTCAGCAGGTCCGGATCGAGGCCGTGTGCGGCCGTGTAGCCGCCTGGCCCGGCGCAGAGCGTGTGTGTCTCGTCGATGATCAGCAGCGTCCCCGTCTTGCGGGTCGCTGCTCGGAGAGCGTCGTGGAAACCGGGGTCTGGATGGACGATTCCGATGTTCGTCAGCGCGGGCTCTGCCAGGACGCACGCGACATCGCCAAGAGCAAGCTCGCGCTCGAGCGCCTCGACGTCGTTCCACTCGACCACCCGCGTCGTTTCCCCGAGCGGGACCGGCGGCCCGACGTTCCCTTCACGGGAGACCACCGACGCACGGTCGAGCGTGGCGAACGATTCGTCGACCGTGCCGTGGTAGCACCAGTTGAAGACGAGGATCTTCGGCCGACCCGTGAGCTCGCGCGCGAGCCTGATCGCGAACCGATTTGCGTCGGTGGCCGTGAGCGCAAACTGCCAGCGGGGCAGCCCGAAACGGCGGGCGAGCTCTTCGCCGACCCAGAGCGCATCCTCACTGGGGAGCATGAGCGTGATGCCTCGAGCTGCTTGCTCCGCCACCGCCCGAACGGTCGGCGCCGGCGAGTGCCCCGTCATCGCCGCCGTGTCGCCCAGGCAGAAGTCCACATACTCGTGGCCGTCGACGTCACGAAAACGAGCGCCGTGCGCCTCCACGGCGAACACCGGGAAGCCGCCCGCCCAGCGGATCATCCACGGCATCGGCACTCCGGCGAGCAGCGAGCGTTCGGCCCGCGTCGTGAGCTCGCGCGAACGTGGGTGCTCGCGTTCGAAACGGTCGAGCTCGCGGGAGAGCAGATCGTCGAGCGTCACGCTGCTAGTCAATCAACCTCGAAAGCGCGCGTGCGGTCCGTTCGATTCGGGCATGATGATCCCGCTTTGGTGATGAACAGAGATCTCGTGGCAGACACCGTCGCGGCTGAGCGGCTCGGAACGACGCTACGCCGCGTTGGTTATTCCGAAGACGCCGTCCACCGGTTGCTCGGCGAAGACGCTTACTCGAGCGAGCGCGGCGACACACCCGCCGACGAGCGCCGCCTGCCCGACACGCCGCTCGGGACGCTGCTGCGCCTGCTCTTCCTCCAGGTGCCGGTTTCCGCGCAGGACGCCGAGGCCGCGCTCGGCCGTGAGGGGGTCGACGCGCTCGAGGCAACGGGACTGGCGGAGGTCGGAGACCAAGTCGTCCCGGGTGCCCGGATCCTGCCGATCGGCAAGGTGCTCCTCGCCTCGGACGGATTCTCACGCGACGCGGACGACCCGGCGGACTACGTCGCGACCTATACCCCCACGGCTCGCGTCCTCGATTCCCTGACGCCTCGTCCGCGTGTCGACCGGGTCCTCGACGTCGGCACCGGAAGTGGGATCCATGCGCTGCTCGCCGCCCAACATGCACGGCAGGTGATCGCGACCGACGTCAACCCACGCGCGATCGCATACACGGAGCTCAACGCGGCGCTGAACGGGCTCCACAACATCGAGTGCCGCCAGGGCAGTCTCTTCGAGCCCGTGGAAGGCGAGACGTTCGACCTCATCACGTGCAACGCGCCCTATGTCGTGTCCCCCGAGCGTCGCTGGGCCTACCGCGACAGCGAGTTCTCCGAAGACGAAGTGTCGCAGCGCGTGATCGCAGCCGCGGCCGATCATCTGGCGGAGGGTGGTTACGCGGCGATGCTCGTGAGCTGGTTGGCGCTCGACGAGAAGGCTCCCGACGAGCGGGTCATCGAGTGGGCCGAGGCGAGCGGTTGTGACAGCTGGATCCTCTCCACGCTGAACTCCGATCCACTCACGCACGCCGCGGAATGGAACTCACACCTGGTTGGGGAAGCACTCGGCGAGGCGCTCGACGAATGGACGCAGTATTTCGACTCGCTCGGCGTGCAACTCGTCAGCGAAGGCGCCGTGATCCTGCACAAGCGTCCCAGCGGCGAGCACACCGCGCGGGTAGATGAGCTCGACGAGGAGGACTTGGACGACGCGGGCGATCAGATCCTGCGCGCCTTCGAAGCGCGCGCGAGGCTTGCCGAGCTCGGCGGCAACAGGGACTTGCTCGCAGCGCGCATCGGGGTCGCCTCGAGCTTGCGATTCATCCGCGAGCTCGAGCCCGCGGGCGGGCGTGCCGTCGACGTCGAAGGCAGCGTCGAGTTGACGGAGGGGACGAAGCACGCAGTCGACGCCTCGGCGGATGCGCAAGAGTTCGTCGCCTCGATAGACAGCCGCATGCGCCTCGGCGAGGTGATCGACGCGACCGCCCACAGGCTGGGACTGTCGGACGAGGAAGCGCGAACACTCAGCGAGGAAGCGCTCGACGTCACGCGCGAGCTCCTCGAACTCGGCGCGTTGCGCTTCCGCGGCGACTAACAACGGCGTGTGGGTCGTCGACCCACGCCCCTGAGGCACTGGCAGACTGGTCGGCATGGAGCTCGGCGTCTACACGTTCGCGGAATTGCGCGCCGATCCGCAGACCGGCGAAACGATCAGCCCCGAGCGGCGGGTCCGCAACCTGCTCGAGGAGATCGAACTCGCAGAGCAGGTTGGACTCGAAGTCTTCGGCGTCGGCGAGCACCACCGTCCCGACTTCGTCGTCTCGGCACCTGCCGTCGTGCTCGGGGCCGCAGCCGTGCGAACGGAGCGGATCCGGCTGACCAGCGCGGTCACCGTCCTCAGCTCAGATGACCCGGTGCGCGTGTTCGAGGAGTTCGCCACTCTCGACCTGCTCTCGGGCGGACGCGCGGAGATCATGGCCGGGCGCGGCTCGTTCATCGAGTCCTTCCCGCTCTTCGGCTACGACCTCGCCGATTACGACGAGCTCTTCGCCGAAAAACTCGGACTGCTCCTCGAGCTGCGCGAATCGGTCCGCGTCACGTGGTCGGGAAAGCACCGCGCCTCACTCGACGACGCCGGCGTCTACCCGCGACCGCTCCAGGATCCGCTTCCGATCTGGGTCGCGGTGGGCGGAAATCCCGAATCCGCCGTCCGCGCCGGCGCGCTCGGGCTGCCGATGGCCCTCGCGATCATCGGCGGGCAGCCGGAGCGGTTTGCGCCCTTTGCGGACCTTCACCGCGAGGCGGCGGAGAAGGCGGGACACGGCCGGCTGCCGCTCAGCATCAACTCGCACACGTACGTCGCCGACACATCACAGCAAGCGGCGGAGGAGTTCTTCCCCTCGTACGCCGAGATGATGAACGCGATCGGCCGCGAACGCGGCTGGTCGGGAATCCGCCGCCCGGACTTCGACGCCCTGCGCACGCGGCGCGGCGCGCTCGTGGTCGGCAGCCCGCAGGAGGTGATCGAGAAGATCCTCTTCCAGCACGAGGTCTTCGGACACGACCGCTTCCTCGGCCAGATCAGCGTCGGCACGATGCCGCACGACAAGGTCATGCGGGCGATCGAGCTGCTCGGAACCGAGGTCGCACCCGCCGTCCGGAAGGCAATCGCGAACAGGACCTCCTCGGTCGCGCCCGCGGGCCAGCCGACGTAGGCTTTACAACAACGGAGTCACGATCGACCGGGAGGTCACGATGAAAGGCGCCTCGAAGCCCAAGAAGCTGGGCAAGAAAGTTGCCCAGAAGTCACTGAAGGAGAAGCGGCAAGACAAGCGCGCCGCGGCGAAGAAGGGTTTCGGCTCGAGCTAACCCGCGCCGAAGCCCCGGATCGCCCCGAGCGACCGCCCGACCTCAGACGGCTGTCGAAGCCGGCGTCCCCCCACCCTGCGCCCGCTCCCATAGGCGCTCGCCGCACATCATGCAGCGCGGCAGCACCTGGCGAACGATCACCGTGTTGCCACAGGCGGCACACAGAAACCAGCCGGTGGTGGCGACTCCGGCAGGCCAGAACTCCACGTAATCGTATTCATCATCAACCCGCACAGCGGGCTTGGTTACTTCCCCCAGCTCCATGTCGACCCCCTCGATCGATTGCAGCTCCCCGCTCCTTGTAGGTCGAAGGAACAGCGGTGTCAACCGCGGCTAGCGGCCGAGCCTCGTGCGGCGGCGAATCCGCAGTCGTTTCTGCACCGCCTTGTCCTCCTGGCCGTCCTTGACCGCGGCCCAGACGAACAGGCCGAGAACGAGGAGGACGGTCGCAACGGCGACGATCGCGAGGACTATCTCCTCACCCGTGTGCACAGCCTCAGCCTAGGCGGTCCGTCAGGAAGTAGCAGTGGCCTCGGCAGGCGCGCCGGTCGGCACCTGCTGTCTGGTCCGAAGCAGCACCCCCCCGACCACCGCCGCCGTTGCCGCGAACAGAGCCCCGCCGAGGAACGCGGCGTGGTAGCCGCCGTTGAGCGCGGCCAGCGGCCCTTGGCCTGACGCGCCCAGGCTGTCGGTGCGGGACGAGGCAACGCTGGCGAGGACCGCGAGGCCGAGCGCGCCGCCCATCATGAACGCGGTATTGACGACTCCCGAGGCGAGACCGGACTCGCTTGGCTCGACGTCGCTCATTGCGGCAAGCAGCACGGGGTTGAAAGCCATACCCGCGCCGAAGCCGAGCAGGATCATGCTCGGAAGAACATCGATGACGTAGCTCCCGTCGACCGGAGCCCGAGCGAAGAGCACGAGACCAAACGCGGCCACCAGCAGGCCGGCAGCCAGAGGAATTCTGAACCCGAAGCGCATCACGAGCTTCGCGGAAAGCCCGATCGAGAATGCGCCCATGATCAGGTTGGCCGGCAGGAAAGCCAGACCGACCTTGAGCGGGCTGTAGCCGAGCACCGACTGCAGATACAGCGCCGAAACGAAGAACCAGGCGAACATGGCAGCGGCCCACAGAATCCCGACGAGATTTGCGGTCGCGACGTTGCGCAGCCGGAAGAGGCCGAGCGGCATGAGCGGTGAACGAACGCGCGCTTCAATGCCGATGAAGAGAGCGAGCAGCACCGCCGCGGCTGCGAGGAGCCCAAGCGTCTGCCCGGTCACCCAGCCCGTGTCGTGGCCGTTCACGATCGCATAGACGGCAAGCATCAGGGACGCGGTCACCGTGACGGCGCCGGCCACGTCGAGCCGCCTCGTGGCGGCCGAGGCATGTGCGGCCGGCAGTAGCCTCAGCGACAGGAGGATGACCGCGACACCGATCGGCACATTGACCAGGAAGATCCAGTGCCAATTGATCGTGTCGGTGAGGATGCCGCCGAGGAGCACGCCGATACTCCCTCCGCCCGCCATCACGAAGCCGAAGAATCCCATCGCCTTCGCGCGCTCGGCCGGCTCCGTGAACAGGTTCATCATCAATGAGAGCGCCACCGCCGAAACGACCGCGCCGCCCAGGCCCTGGACCGCACGGGCAGAGACCAGGAGTCCTTGCGTCGTGGACACGCCGCACGCGACCGACGCCGCGGTGAAGAGCGCGATCCCGATCAGGAACAGGCGGCGATGGCCGAACAGGTCGCCCAGCCGGCCGCCGAGCAGGAGGAAGCCTCCGAAAGTGAGCAGGTAGGCATTGACGACCCACGCGAGCGATGTGGCAGAAAAGCCGAGATCGTCCTTGATCGACGGCAGCGCGACGTTCACGATCGTCGTGTCGAGAACGATCATCAGGTCCCCGAGGCACAGGACGTAGAGCGCGAGCCAGCGGGTTCGTCTATCCAAGGTCATGAAGGCTTTCCTTTCGGTGGGTCGTGATGGTCTGATGCGTTAGACGGCCCGGCGGCGCAAAACTCATCGGCCGCGAAACCGATGAGTTTTTGCCATTCCGAAGGTCTATCCCAGGATGGCTGCCTCAGCGCCGCAGATCGTCGTGTTCGCAATCGACGGCCCGATTGCCCGCACCGACCTGCCCCGGCTCTGCGAGGAGGCGTGCGCGCTGATCGAGAGGACCGGCGCGGACGTCGCCCTCTGTGACGTCAGCAAGGTCGATCCCGATGCGGTGTCGGCCGACGCCCTTGCACGGCTCCAGCTCGCCGCCCGGCGGCGCGGCGGCCAGGCGCGGCTGCGCGGCGCGTCGAACGAGCTCCTCGACTTGCTCGCCTTCATGGGGCTGCTCGAGGTTTTGAACGACTGACGCTACGACTCGAGCCGCAACGGCAGGCCGAAGAGCGGGAACACCCGCTCGGTGTCGAGGAAGAACGTGAACTCGACGATGCGGCCGTCGGAGATCTCCAGCACCTGCAGCGCCCAGGGGTCGTAGCCGCTTCCCGAATCGCTCGGCTTGTACTGCCCGAAGGCTGGCGAACCGTTCGCCGCCACGGTCGGGATCACCCGCGACCCGCGGCAGCCTGCACCCGGGCCGACCCACCAGCTCAGAATGTCCTCGCGGCCGCTCAGCCAGAGGTCATACGGCGGCATCGACTGCGTCGCGTCCTCCTGGATCAGCGAGGTCAGCGCGTCCATGTCGTATTGCTCGAATGCCTGGACGTAGCGCGCGAGGAGTTCGGCGTCCGCCTCGTCGACGGAGGGCGATGTGTCCACTGCGCTCAAGTTGGTCGCCTCGAGCGTCGCGCGAGCGCGTTGAAGCGCGCTATTGACCGAGGCCACGCTTGTGTCGAGGAGCTCGGCTACCTCGGTCGCCTTCCAACGCAGAACCTCGGACAGGATCAGCACTGCGCGCTGCCGGGGCGGCAGGTGCTGCAGCGCGGCGACGAACGCGAGCCGGATCGTCTCGCGCGAGACGGCCACCTCCGCCGGGTCTGCCACCGTTGAGAAAACGAGACCGTCTTCCGGGATGGGCTCGATCCACGTCACCTCCGGCAGCGTGTTGAGGTTGGACTCGATGGGCTCGCGTGCGGGCCCGAGGTCCATCGGCCGGGCGCGCCGTTCCCTCCCCTTCAGCAGGTCCAGCGAGACGTTGGTCGCGATGCGGTAGAGCCACGACCGCAGCGCCGCGCGGCCCTCGAAGCCTTCGAAACCGCGCCACGCTCGGATGAACGTCTCCTGCACCGCGTCGTCGGCCTCGAACGGCGAGCCGAGCATGCGGTAGCAGTAGGAGCGGAGCTCCGACCGATGCTGCTCGAAGAGGTCTTCGAACTTGCCGGCGTCGGGCGCGACCGTGAGCGATGGATCCCTCATTGCGGGCCATCGTACGTGGTCCGCCCGACCCGTTGAAACGGCAGCCACTCGGCTCAGCCCGGCAGCGCGGTGCCCGTCTCGAGCAGCGTGGCGGGGTCAGATTTCCTCTCGCCCGCCCGCCCGCTCCCGGTCGCTATCCGAAGCTGAGGAGCCCGATACCGACCGCGACGGCAACCGCCCCCGCCAGACGCACCCAGCCGACGCGCTCCTTCAGGAAGATGCCCGCGAGAGCGGTCGCGATGACGACGCTCGTCTCACGGACTGCTGCGACCGACGCCGCCGAGGCAAGCTTGAGGGCTGCGAGCACGAGCGCATAGGCGCCGAATGTGGCGAGGCCGGCTACCACCGATGCGACGCTCATCTCGGCCCGGAGGGCACCAAACCCCTTTCTCGAAGCGACCGCGGCCGCGTACACGAGCGTCGGCGCCACCATCGACAGCTCGAGGTAGGAGACCGGGTTCGCGTAGCGGATGCCGTACTTGTCGATGAGCGTGTAGCCGGCGATGCAGCAGCCGATCGTCAGGCCGAAGGCGACGCCGCCGCGCTTCATGCCGTGCTGAAAGCCACGGACGAACACGATCCCGCCGGCGACGAGCGCGACGCCTGCCGCCTGCTCCCACGACGTCGAGGCGTGTAGGCCGGCGACGGCGACAACGAGCACGAGCACCGGTGCCGATCCTCGCGCGATCGGGTAGACGACCGAGAATTCGGCGCGCCGGTACGCAGTAGCCAGCACCGCGAAATAGACGAGCTCGAAGGCGGCGCTACCGACGACGTACGGCCACACCCGCCCATCGACGTGCCAGAAAGCGGCGGCCGGAAACGCAAATGCGGCGACGGCGACAACAAGCGCGACTGCAGTCGCCGCTTCGATGTCGCGTGCACGCGCGAGCAGGAGGTTCCAGAGCGCATGAACGAACGCGGCGGCAAGCGCAAATGCGAGAGCCGTCAGGGGCACTCGCCGACGATAATGCGTCGCGCCTTTGCCTGTCCGAGCCGTCATCTTCGACTTCAACGGGACGCTCTCCCACGACGAGCCGATCCTCTGCGAGATCTACTGCGATCTCTTCGCCGAGTACGGACGGCCCCTCTCCGCCCAGGAGTACTTCGACGAGCTCGCGGGGCTGTCCGACCCGGAGATCGTGCGTACGTGGCTCGGTCGCGACCACCCATCCGTGGACGAGGTCATCCGGCGGCGGATCGGGCAGTACGGCGAGCGCGTCGCGGACGGCTCCAGCGTCCCCGAACTAGTGCGCGAGGCCGTGCGCTATGCAGCCGCGCGGGTGCAGGTCGCCGTCGTCTCCGGTGCAGCTCGGGCCGAGATCGAGCCGGTGCTCCGGGCGGCTGGGCTCGCAGCCCTCGTCGGCCCGATCGTCGCCGCGGAAGATGTGGCTGAGGGAAAGCCACATCCGGCCGGCTATCTTCGGGCCCTGACGCTTCTCGTCGGCGGCGTCGACGCGTCCGACGTGCTCGTCTTCGAGGATACGGAGGCAGGCATCGCCTCGGCGAAGGCTGCCGGCATCCGCTGCATCGCCGTGCTCGGGACGCTGGCGCCCGAGCGGCTCGCGGCGGCGGACGAGCTCGTGCCCGCGATCGACGTCGAGTTGATGCAACGCCTGCTCGGCTGACGTGACGCCGCTCGTCATCGCTCACCGCGGCGCCTCCTGGGACGAGCCGGAGAACACGCTCGCGGCATTCCGGCGGGCGATCGAGCTCGGTGCCGACTATGTCGAGTTCGACGTCCATGCGACGAAGGACGGCAGGCTCGTCGTCGTCCACGACCGCCCCCGCCCGTCAGGCGCCTATCCAACGCTCGAGGAAGTGCTCGAGCTGACCGCCGGGCGGGTCGGCGTGATGGTCGAGCTCAAGCATCCCTACCGCTACCGGCGCCACGACATCGTTGGCCAGACGCTCGAGCTCGTCGACGACGATGCGGTGATCATCTCGTTCGAGCCGGGAGCGCTCGGTGCGGTTCGCCGGCTCCGCCCGGGTCTGCGGACGATTCAGCACGTCGGCTTCGGCGTCTCGATCAGGCGTGCCACCGGCGCGTGGGCGGTTGGTTTTGCAAATGGGGCTGCAACGCCGCGCGCGGTCGCGCACGCGCGTTCCGCCGGTTTCGCGACGACGGTCTACACGGTCAACGAACCCGCGCGCATGCTCGACCTGGCCGCGCTCGGGGTGACGGGGATCTTCACCGATCGCCCGGATCTGGCCCGGCGGACGCTGGCTCCTCGCCGAGGCTGAGCAGCCGTGTGCCCGCGGCAGGCACGTGGACGACCACCCGCAGCCCGATCGGCAGCGAGTCGACCCGGACCGTCGGCACGTCGGCGATGAGGCCGGTTTCCTGTCCGATGATCTTGAGGCGGGTCACGGACCCAAGGAACGTGTGTGTCAGGACGTCGCCCGTCAGGGTGTTCTCGCCGCCGCCGCCGTCTGCTGACGGCTCGAGCTCGAGCAACTCCGGCCGCACGAGCACGAGCACGCTACGGAAGCCTGGCCGACGAAGTACTTGCTCCCGCCGTGGCGGATCCTGACCTGCTCCACCCAATTCACCCGAAAGGGCCGGACATCGCCGCGCAGGCCTTGTATGCCCGCGACGTCGAGTGGGCGTGCCGGCCGGAGGACGTGCTCCGGCGACGTACGACGCTTGCCCTCCGCGGCCTCGCCGGCGAGGACGTCGTCGGCGTGTTGATGAACTCTTTAAGACTCGAGGCGGCGAAGAGCCTCGCGCCGCCAGCGTTCCGTCATCGCCAGTTCGTTGAACGTGTAGACGTGAAAGCCGCCGATTGTGGACGCGTGGTCGGCTAGCTTCGGCGTCAACCGTTCGATCAGCGATCCGGGGCCGTAGCGGCCGTGCAGGAACAGGCGCGCGAGCAGGCCGCCATGCCCGCGCACGAATCGAGTCGACTCACCGACTCCGATCCTCGTCGCAATTCGAAGGAGCCTGGTACTCGCAATCGGCCCGGGAATTCCGATGTGGATTGGAAGCCGCACCCCACGGGCTCGGACGGCTCCGATCCACCACGCGATCACGCCGGCGTCGAGGCAGAGCTGGCTGACGATGTACGTCGCGAAAGGCTCCTTGTCGAACATCACCTGAATCGTGGTCTCATCGCTGATGAAGGGGTGGCTCTCCGGGTAGCCGGAGATTCCAACCTGTTCCATTCCGTGCCCGAGCTCGGCCATCGCAGCGAGCAGCGCCGTCGCGCCGTCGAACTTCCCTGCCGGCAGTTCAACGTCGCCGGCAATCGCGAAGACATCGCGAACGCCCATCGCCAAGAACTGGTCGAGGATGTCCCGCAGGTGCCCCTCGTCTCGGATCAGCCGGGCTGCGAGATGCGGCGCGACTTGGAACCGGGCCGACGTGAGTTCCTCGCACAGTCGCAGCGTCGCTTCGATCCCCCGTGTCGGCGACGAGGTGACTGCCACCTTGATCTCGGTCGGGACGTGCGTGACCACGTCGTCGGCGATCCCCTCGACGGGGAACACCTCGTAGCGAGGACGCCTCAGTAGCCCGGCGAGCGCGTCCCGAGCGGGGCTCATAGGCCGACTTGTGGCCTATGAGCGGTGGAAGGGGCGTAAGGGGAAACCGGGAGGTTTCCCCCTTGTTTCTCCTCAGGGGTGGTGGCGGCGATCGCTTCGGCAGCACCCCTGAGGCGACCTCTAAAGAAGGGGGCTCGTGGGGGAAACATGGTTTCCCTCACGGGAGTGAGCCGAAGGCGAGCGACGTTTGTGCCGTTAGCTGCTCGATTCGTCCCGGGCCCCCGCGGCCGCGAGGTCCTGCTTCGGAATCTCCTTCTCAGGGTCGATGAACGGCCTGCGGACGACAACGGCCGAGGTCCTCTCCGCCGGCGTCTCGACCTCCAGCTGTGTCCCAAGCTCGGCGTGCTCGATCGGCACCATCGCGTAGCCGATGTTCTTCTCGAGACGCGGCGAGAAGCATGCCGACGTCACCTTGCCGATGTTTTTCCCATTCGCGTACACCGGGAAGAAGTCCATCATCGAGCCGTCGTTGTAGGAGCCGAGCCCGGCGCCGCCGATCTCGACACCGACGAGCTTTCGCGAGATCCCTTTCTCCTTGATCCGCCGCAGCGCCTCCTTCCCGACAAAGTCTGCCTCCTGCTCGAGGTCGACCATCCACTCGTAGCCCAGGTCCACCTCATACGGGTTCGTGTCCAGCCACATGTCCGCGCCGTACGCGAGGATGCCGCCCTCGATGCGGCGGATGTGGCAGGGCCCGATGACGGCCAGGCCGTGAGGCTTGCCGGCCTCGAGCACGAGGTCCCAGAGCTTCAAGGCGTTGTGGCTCGCATCGCGGCAGTAGATCTCGAACCCGATCTCCGAGGTGTAGCCGGTCCGCGACACCATCACGTTCATACCCTCGAGTTCGTAGTCGTGGCAGAAGTAGTACGGAATCTCGAGGACGCTGTCGCCGAGCAGGTCGACAAGGACGTCCCTCGACTTCGGGCCCTGGATCTGCATCGGGCCGACGTCCGGTTCACCGATCTTGACGTCGAGGCCGGAGTTGTAGGCAACGCCCATCGCCCACAGCAGCACGTCGCTGTCGGCGACGGAGATCCAGAAGTGGTTTTCGTCCAACCGAAGCAGGATGGGGTCGTTGATGATGCCCCCGTCCGGGGCGGTGATGAAGACGTACTTGCACTGCCCGACCGCACACTTGTTCAGATCGCGGGGCACGAGCATGTTCGCCAGCGTGAACGCGTCAGGCCCAGTGATCTCCACCTGGCGCTCGACCCCGACGTCCCAGAGCGTGACGCCGTTCAGAAGCTCCCAGTACTCCGCCACCGGGTCGCCGTAGTGACGAGGGTGGTACATGTGGTTGTAGAAGCTGTACATGTGCACGCCGTGGCGGCGCGACGCGTAGAAGTACGGCGACTTTCGGACCCGCGTGTACAGCAAGACCTCAGGGTGCTCGACGATCTTCGCCACTGCAGCTGCCTCCTCTTTCTTAGCCCAGATTCACGACGACGGTCTTCAGCTCTGTGAACGTCTCCATCGAGAAGCGCCCGCCCACGCGGCCGATCCCGCTCTGCGACCCCGCCCGCCCTCCGAACGGGAGATGGCTCTCCCAGTAGTTCGTCGACTCGTTGACGTTCACCCAACCGGCCCGCGCTGCCTCGGCGAAGCGTAGACCGCGGCCGAGGTCCCGCGTGAACACGGCGGCCAGGAGCCCGTACGGGGACGAGTCGATGATCGCAAGCGCCTCGTCTTCGCTTCGGATCGTCGAGATCGGGACGATGGGCCCGAACGTCTCGTCTTTGGCCACCTCCATCTCGTCGTTCACGCGGTCGAGGACGGTCGCCTCGTAGTACAGGTCCGTGGGAAATTCGCGCGCGCGGGCCCCGCCGGCGACGAGCACCGCGCCGCGCTCGACGGCGTCGCCGATGTGACTGTCCATCTTCGCGGCGGTGCCCTCGTTGTTCAGCGGGCCCATCGTCGTCTCGTCTGCAAAGGGGTCGCCCAGTCGGATCGCGCTCGAGACCGCTGCCGTCAGCTTGTCGAGGTACTCGTCGTGGACGTCCTCGTGGACAAGGAAGCGCTCGCCGGCAGTGCAGCTCTGACCGGCGCACAGGTACGCGGCCGCGAGCGTCGCTTCGACGGCCGCGTCGAGATCTGCGTCCTCGAGAACGACCAGGGGCCCGTTCCCGCCCATCTCGAGCAGGAGTGCCTTGCCGGCGGCGCGCTCGGCGACGCGGTACCCGGTCGCGACCGAGCCGACGAAACCGATCGCGTGCGTGCCTGCGTTCACCGCGATCTCGTCTCCGACGACCGAGCCGGGGCCGGTTACGAGGTTGAAGACGCCGCCGGGAAGCTCGGCGTCCACGACGCACTCGGCGAGCTTGACCGAGCACACCGACGTCGAAGTCGCCGGCCCCCAGACGACGGTGTTGCCCGAGGCGAGCGCCGGCGCGACCACTTCCGCCGCCATCGTGTACGGCCAATTCCACGGCGTGATCACGCCCACGACCCCGCGCGGAACGCGGTAGGCGAGCACGCGCTTCGAGGCGTCCACCGACGGCGGCATGAGACCTTCGAGCCGCCGCGCATCGCCTGCCGCCATTCGCCAGTACTCGATGAGCTCATCCACCTCGCCGTAGGACTCGGAGCGCAGGGGCTTGCCCTGGTCGAGCGTGAGCGTGTGCGCAAGGTCATCCCGGCGCTCCTCGATGATCCCCGCGACCCGCTCCATTGCCGCCGCACGCTCGAAGGCCGAGCGGGCCGCCCACTCGCGCGCGGCCGCGTTGGCCGCCGCGATCGCCCGCCGGGCGTCGTCGCGCGTCGCCTCAGGGACAGACCCGATCGTCTCGCCCGTCGCGGGGCTTGTCGCCTCCATCCGCCCACCGGACTCGCTCTCGACCCACGAGCCCCCGACATACATCGAGTAGTCGGTCGTGCGCGTGCTCAGCGTTTCCCCCTCGCGAAGGAGTTGCGATAGATCTCTTCGTAGCCGGCCGCGTCGACCTCGCGTGGGTTCCCGATCGTCTGCGGATCCTCGTACGCGATCCTGGCGAGCATCGGGATCTCGTCCTCCGAGAAGCCGAGCTCTTCCATGCCCGGAATCCCGACGTCATCGGTGAGCCGGTAGAGCTCTTCGACCCCGGCAAGCGCGGCCTCGAGTGGCGACAGTCCGTGGACGTCGACCCCGAGACCCTGCGCGATGCGGGCGTAGCGCTCGGGGTCCGCGGGCGCGTTGTACTCGCACACAGGTCCGAGCACTCGTGCGGTCAGGGCTCCGTGCGGACACTCGTGCACGCCGCCTGCCGACTGGCTCATGGCGTGGGCCGCGCCGGCGCTCTCGGTCCCGTAGGCGAGCCCGCCGAGTGTCGCGGCGTGCGCCATGTCCGTGCGCGCCTCGAGGTTGCCGCCGTCTTCGTAGGCGACGCGCAGCGAGCGGCCGACAAGCTCGATCGCCAGGAGCGCAACAGCGTCGTTGAAGGGTTGGTGGTAGTCACACGTGTAGCACTCGATCGCGTGCGAGAGTGCGTCCATTCCGGTCGCCGCGGTGATCGCCGGCGGCAGGCCGAGCATCAGCTCGGGGTCGACGAGCGCGACGTGCGCGCCGATCAGCGGCGTGCCGCCGACGTTGAACTTGATCTTTCGCTCCGGATCCGTGATCACCGCCCAGAGCGTGGCCTCGCTCCCCGTCCCGGCTGTCGTAGGCACGGCGACAAGCGGCGGGATCCGCTTGGAGATCGGCGTCCCGCCGTATTCGTACTCGACGATCGAGCCGCCGTGGACGACCTCGACGCCGACCGACTTCGCCGTGTCCATCGAGCTCCCGCCGCCGAGGGCGACGAGGCCGTCGCAGCCGGCTTCGACGTACGCGGCTCTGGCGCGGCCGACGAGCTCGATGTCGGGGTTTGCGCGGACCTCGTCGAAGAGGACCGCGTTCTCGAGGTGCGCGAGCGTCCTTTCGGCGAGACCGGCGGCGACGACTCCCTTGTCCGTGACCAGAAGGGGCCGAGTGACTCCCAACTCCGCGACGAGCTCGCCGACGCGCGCGATCGCGCCGGCACCATGGACGATCCGGGTCGGCACCTCGACGGTTCGAACTGTCTCGACTTCCACACTCACCGGCTGGCGAGCCTATCGCACGCCGCCACGACGGACCGAAGCGCTGGTCAGCGCAACACGGAGCGCCTCGGCACCGACCGGCCCGAAGCGCTCCGTCGAACGGTTCCTCTGAGCTACTTACCGAGCCACTTGTTGACCTTCGCCTGGTTCGCGGCAATCCACTTCTGCGCTGCCTTGTCAGGGTTCAAGTGGTCGCCGGCGATCATCTTTGCGACTGTGTTCTGGTCGGAGTTCGTCCACTTCCAGCGCTTGATCAGTGCGACGGCGGGCGAGCCGCTCGTCGCGAACTTCTTGCTGACGAACTTGAGCAGTGTGTAGCTCGGGTACGCGCACGCGTACGCCTTTGGATCCCCTCCCGCCTTCTCGTCGTCCTTGCAGCCCTTGAAGCGGGCGGGGAGCTTGATCAGATCGACCTTGTACTTCGCGTTGAGGTATTGCGGGTCGTACCAGTAGAAGAGGACCGGCTTCCCCTGCTTGTAGAGCTGCGTCCAGCGCGCCACCTGCGCCGGCTCCGCGCCGACACTGACGAACTTGAAGTTCAGCCCGAGCGCCTTGATCAGCGTCTTGTCCTTCTGCTGGTACGACGGGTCGCCACCGAGGAACATGCCCTGCGAGCCCGACTCGGGACTCTTGAAGAGCGTCTCCTTGCCCTTCAGGCCCTTCCAGGTCTTGAACTCTGGATGCTGCTTCATCAGGTAGTCCGGGATGTACCAGCCGATCGTGCCGATGACGCCGTTCGCTCCGATCCTGACCACGGTCTTCTGCTTCGTCACGTACTGCTTCCACTGCGGGACGTGGCCCCAGTCTTCGAGGATCGCGTCCGTCTTGCCGTCCGCCATTGCCTGGTAGACGGGAACCTCGGCGATCTTGGTGATCTTCACCTTGCAACCGAGGGACTTCTCGAGGACGTTCTTGACCACGTACGTGTTTGCTGTCGACCCCGCCCACGCCTGCTCGTTCAGCGTGACGGTGCCGCAACTGGCCGCCGGCTTCGCAGCCGCACTCCCGACACCAAGCACGATCACGGTGAGCGCTGCGACCGCAAGCCCTCCGACACGGATCTTCATTCCTCCTCCTTTTCTTGCCCCACGTTTCCGAGGTTCACGACAGTCCCTCGATTCGCCTGCGTGTCCTGCCCTGCGTCACCCGATCGAGCGCAGTGCCGAGCGCCAGGATCGCGATCGAAGCGAGAACGCCCTGTCCGAACAGGCTTTGCTGGAGTCCCTGGGCGACGTCGTAGCCCAGTGCGCCGGACCCGACGAGCCCGCCGATCACGACCACGGCAAGAACCATGATCATCCCCTGGTTCACGCCCAGCATGATCGCATCGCGCGCGAGCGGGATCTTCACCTTCAGCAGCGTCTGTAGTCGTGTGGCGCCGAAGGCTCCCGCCGCCTCGACCGTATGCGGCGAAACCTCCCGGATACCCGCTTCGACGAGGCGGATCACGACCGGTGACGCGTAGAGCACGGACGCCATCACGCCGGGCACGATCGACACCGGCATCAGGTAGATGAACGGGATGATGTAGACGAGCTGCGGCAGGGTCTGGAGCACGTCGAGTACCGGTCGCATCACCCGCCTCGTCCGCGCGCTCTCCGCGGCCCAGACGCCGAGCGGAACGCCGACGACCATTGTGAGGACGGTTGCCACCAGAACCTGCGACGCGGTGTCCATCGCATTCGTCCATTCGCCCGTCACGCCGATGAGCGCCAGCATCGCCAGCGTGATCAGCGCGGGCCGCAATCCGGAGATGAGGAAGGCAATGGCGGCGAGCCCGAAGATCATTGCCGGCCACGGTGTCTCGACGAAGAAGCTCCGCAGCGGCCCGAGCCCGTGCTGCACGATGAAGTTCCCAACCGGGTTCGTGATGTGGAAGACGAACGTCGACGGGTTCTGGACGTAGTCGAGCGCGGTCTGCACCTGGCGCAGCAGCCAGTCCTGGGCAGTTGAGCGTGTCCAGATGCTGCCCGCTCCGAACACGTGCGCGAGGCCGGCGGCCAGCCCGACTCCGGCAGCACACACGAGCGTGTACAGCCGCAGGCTGCGTCGCTTTCCCTCGGTGAGGTGGCGGTGCGCCGGGTCGGTCCTGATCGCCATCGCCTCCGTTGCACGGTCGAGCGCGATGGCCATGATCACGATCGCAGCGCCGGCCAGCAACGCGAGCGCCGGATTCGAGTACAGGCCGCTGGTGACGACGTCGCCGAGCCCCTGGCCGCCGATCAGCCCTGCGATCACGACCATCGAGAGCGCGAACAGGATGGTCTGGTTGACCGACAGGAGGATCAGCCGCCGCGCCAGCGGGAGCTGAACCTTCAACAGCGTTTGCAGGCGGGTCGCCCCGAGCGCAGTCGCAGCTTCGACCGTGTTCGGCGGGACGCCGCGAATCCCGAGCGCAGTGATCCGGATGGCGGGCGGGATCGCGTAGATCATGGTCGTCACCACCGCCGCTCCCGGGCCCACCGAGAAGAGGAGCACGATCGGCATCAGATACGCGAACGCGGGGATGATCTGCATCGCGTCGAGCACGGGCGTGATCACCCGTCGGAACCGATTGGAGCGGCCCGCGAGGACGCCGAGCGGCAGCCCGACCGCCAGCGAGAGAGCGACCGATGCGCACGTGAGGGCGAATGTCCTCATGCTCGGCTCCCACAGTCCCATCGCCGCAAACGAGACAAACGCTGCGAGAACACCGAGCGCAGCGCGGCGGCCGCCGAAACGCAGGACCACCACCACGCCGAGCGCGGTCGTGCCGACCCAGGTGAGCTTGAAGAAGAAGCTCGTCAGCCAGCCGACGATGTTGTCGAGGAAGCTTGCGAATCCGTTGAAGGCGCGGAAAAAGACGCTCGGGTGCGGGACGTTCCGGTTGTCGCTGAGCCACGTCTGAAAGTTGTCGAGGTGATTTGCCAGCGTGTTCCACGTCAGCGACGCCGGCCAGAGCGCCTGATTTCGCCAGCCGTAGAACGCGATCAGCATCCCGAGCGCGACGGCGACGACGAGGCCTGCTCGGCCACGCCACCAGGGGCGTGGCGCAGCCACCGCCAGCCGGACGGCTACAGGCGCGACGGCC
>WNEY01000393.1_pt1 | contig 27011 bp, 26 predicted proteins | sample 5400531 | NCBI WGS metagenome assembly WNEY01 (sample SAMN13153338, study PRJNA577476) | soil metagenome | isolation source: 200 cm saprolite under Douglas fir tree site 1 | place: USA:California | collected 2015-04-18
CGAGCATCTCCTGCTCCTCGCCCTCGTCCGGCTAGGCGACGATACCCACGGGGTGCCGATTCGGGAGGCGATTGAAACACGGACGGGCCGGCTGGTGTCGCCCGGGGCCGTTTACACCGCGCTCGATCGGCTGGAGCGCCGCCGCCGCGGTCTGGTGCGGTCGCGGCTCGGCGAAGCCACGGCGGAGCGCGGCGGCAAGCGGAAGCGCCAGTGCCGGCTGACCGCACGGGGCGCGGACGCCATCGCCCACACCCACGCGGCCATCGCTCAGATGGCGCACGGCCTGAAGCCGAAGCTGGGCACACCGTGAGCGACGCTCGCCTGCCGCCTGGCTGTAGCTCGTTCGGTTCGAAACGTCCTTATGCCTTTGTGCCCCCCTGTGCCCTTGTGCCCCGGCCCTTTGGCTCTGCCTGCGGCTGAGCACTGTGCCCGAGGGCTCATCCGGCCGATAACCCCTACGGTTGTTCTCGGGAACGCCCGGGGTGTAAACTGTTGACCTTGTTGGACATGCTCAACCATATGGGACTGCGCCATCACACGGACGTCTTGCGGCACATGACGTTCGGTCTGCTCGGGACAGTGCTGGTCCTCGCCAGCCCGACCGTGGCGCGGGCCCAGATCTATTCGTGGCGTGACTCGAGCGGCAAGCTCGTGTTGTCGAACCGCCGCCCGCTGACCGCCGACGCCGTGCGGTCCTATGCGGTCCCGAGAGCGGACCGGGTAAGGACCACGCGTTACGTTACGTTGGAGCGGGGCCGCGACTATGACGACTTGATCAGCGAGCACTCACGGCTGAACGGCGTCCGGACGGACCTCGTGCGCGCGGTGATGCAGGTAGAGTCGGCTTTCAACCCGTACGCGCGGTCGCCCAAAGGCGCGCTCGGCTTGATGCAGTTGATGCCGGCGACAATCCGCCAGTTCGCAGTGTCGAACCCATTCAATCCGGCCGACAACGTGCGCGCCGGCGTCGCGTATCTGCGTGCGCTGCTGGATCGGTATCAGAACAACGAGGAGCTCGCGCTCGCGGCTTACAACGCGGGGCCAGGGGCGGTCGACAGGCATGGGCAGAGCGTGCCGCCCTACCGCGAGACGAAGAACTACGTCGCGCAGATCAATCAGATGGCCGCCCGGCCAATCGAGTTGCGCGGGAAGGCGATCTACAAGGTGACCGAAACGATCGACGGACGCTCCATCGTCCGCTATACCGACCAGAAGCCGCCCACGGGCAGCTTCGAGCTCGTCGGCCGCCGATGATTCACCTATTCTGATCTCTCGACCGCCATCACATCGAGTCGTTCGTAGGCGGGACCGAGTGCCTCGGTCGCCAGCAGCACTTCGAGCATTAGAATCGCCGCGCCCACACCCGCCGCGGGCACCAACGCCGCCGGACCCGCCAGTCGCCACAGCGCGAACCAGATAACGCCGCCGGCGATTGCGCCGGGCAGGGCTCCCGCGACGAGCGTCAGCCACGTGGCGGTGAGCGTGATGAGCCGCTGCCCCATCGCATCGAGCCCCCGCGGCCGCTGGTCACCAAGCGGGACCCACGCCGGAAATATCAGCGCCATGCCGTTGTGGATCGTGAGCTGCGCGAAGACGAGCGCGGGGGCCACAATCGCCATGGCCACGCCGCTCGCCAGCCGCCAGCCGACTCTCACCTGGGGAAAGACAGCGTCTGACGCCACGAACGCGACCGCGATTGCCGTCCACGCAATGCCGGTGATGAGGACACCGGGCCACAGCATCTCGCCGCGCACGACGACGGACGGCCTCACGGGCCAGGTTTTCAACAGCTCGAGATGCCGCAGGTCCTGGCGCAGGTCGACCCGTACGATTTGCGGCGCCACGAGGACCGTGAAGAGCGTGGCCACGATCGAGAACGCACCGAGCGTTGACGCGACCCCTCCGCCGCGCCCGAGGGTTGTCGCCGCCACCATGAGACCGACGAGCAACACGGCGATTCGCAGCAGGCTTCGCTTGTCCACGAGGCGCACGGTCTGCATCGCCGCCTTCCACGCGAAGGCGATTTCAGGGCGGCCGGTGGGCGCGAGCGCCCACCCGTTCGACGTCGCGCGGTAGGAGGCTCGCGGCGCCTCGGGCTGCCGGGATCGGCGGTCTGCTACCTCCGCCGCGGCATCCTGGAACGCGGCGTCACTCTGCAGAACCCAGACGACGGTCGCGGCCATAACGAGAGCCGCCCACCCGAGCGCCACGAGGTACGGTCCCGGCCACGGCGCGAACAGCGGCCGGGCGACGGCGATGAACGGCCAGAGCACGACTGCCGGCAGGCCGGTCGTCGCAACCTCGCCGATGCGGATGAGCACGTCCTGCACATTGGCGACCGTCTGCCGTGCGAACGCGCGGAACACCGCGGTCCCGACGATGACCAGCGCGGCGGTCAGCGTCACCACCGGTACCCACGCCACGCGCCGCGCCCTCGCATCACCCGATCCGAGCCGCGCGCGCGCCAGGGAAATGCCGGTGAAGTACACCTTCGCCGTGCACAGCAGCAGCCACATCGCGATTCCCGCGCGCAGCCGCGCGTAGCCGGAGAACGTCGGCATCGCGACGCCGATGATCACGCCGCCGAACAGCAGGCCGATCTGCGACCGGATCATGCGGTGAATCAGCAGCGCCCGCCGCGAGACCGGCGCCGGGAACAGAAACTGGATCTCGGCCTCAGAAAAATCCAGCAGGCCGCTGTCGAACGGCAGCAGCCATCCGAGCGCGGTCATCGTCAACAGCGCGAGACCGACGGCGCCCGGCGCGCTGCCGCGCACCGCGGCCAGCGCGAGCATCGGCGGCGCCCCGGTTCCGCGGCGCCTGACCTCACCTCTCGTCGCCCGCATCCGCGCGAAGAACGTGAAATACAGGTAGGCCGCGCCAACGATCGCGCCAATGAGATACCGCGGCTCGCGCAGCCGCCGCAGACGCACGCGCAGCCGATTCCTCGCCGTGCAGACGACGATGTAGAGGCTCGCGCGGAACATGCTCATGGCCGGCGCATCACGGCTGGCCGGCCGGCGCGTCGTTGCCCGTGACGCGCAGGAAGATCTGCTCGAGACTCGACCCGGCCGACGCCAGATCCGCGCGGGACGCGAGCTCCGCGAACGTTCCGTCCGCGATCTTGCGGCCGCGGTCCATGATGATCACGCGCGAGCAGATCTCCTCCACCAGATGCAGCAGGTGCGACGACAGGAGAATCGCCGCGCCGTCACGCGCGCGAGACACGATGGTGTTTCGCATCCGGCGGATGCCGATCGGGTCGAGACCGGTCAGCGGCTCGTCGAACAGCAGCGTCGTCGCCGTGCGGACGAGGCCGCAGGCGATCACCGCCTTCTGCCGCATCCCGCGCGACAGTTCGCCGGGCAGCGATTGCTCCTTGCCGGTCAGTTGCAGCTCCTCGATGAGCACCGCGCACCGCCGATCGAAGTCCTCGACGCCGTACAATCGCGCCACGAGCCGGAGGTGCTCGGCAACCGTGAGGTACTCGAACAGGTGCGGCTCGTCGGGCATGAACGCGAGACAGCGTTTCGCTTCGATCGGCGCCTCGACGATGTCGTGCGCGTCGATGCGCACGCGGCCGCGGGTCGGGCGCAGGATGCCGGCGAGCGACCGCAGCGTCGTCGTCTTCCCGGCCCCGTTCGGGCCGATCAGCCCGACGATCTCGCCCGGCGCGACGTGGAACGAGAGATCGTCCACCGCGGTGAATGTGCCGGAGGAGCTGGCGTAGGTGCGGCTCAAGTGCTCGACGGTTATGGCCATTGTGCTAAGATTAGGGGTTTCCGGAGGTTACTGATTACGTGGCTACGCACGCATCGGCGCTCAAGGCGCATCGTCAAAGTCTAAAGAACCGCGAGCACAACCGCCAGTTCCGGTCGCGCCTGCGCGGGGCGCTGAAGAGCGTCCGCACCGCCATCGACGGCAAGGATCTGGCCGCCGCGAAAACGGCGCTGAAAGAGACCATCTCGCTCATCGACAAGATGGCGAGCAAAGGGATTATTCACAGGAACGCAGCCGGCCGTTACAAGTCGCGCCTGACCACGCGCCTCGCCGCGCGCTCGTGAGCTCGGGATTCGGGATTTGGGATTTAGGATTTGAATCCCGAATCCCCAACCCCCAAGGCCCGACACTCTGACTCCATCCTGACGCGTTCGTAGAAACCGGGACTTGGACGCCGGGATTCGGGAATCGCCAATCCCGAATCCCAGCAGGTGTCACCGCCATCCCGGCGTCCGTGAACGCTTCCCGGCTGACAATTCGATGACGAGGCGCTCGAGCAGCACGCGCGGGTCGCCCCCGGACCGCTTCAAATCCAGGTCGGTGCGGAACAGCGCGTCGACAGCCGGCCGCACGTCGCCCGGCGCCAGCGTCGGAAACTTCGAGCGCACGAGCCAGCCGAGCTGGCCGAGGATTTTCTCGGGCGGCGCGCCCGCGTCCAGGATCAGCGCGAGCTGGCGCAGCGCTTCGCCCGCCTGTCCCGCCTCGATCGCGTTGGCCATGGCCCAGTCGTCCTGCACGGCGGCAGGTCCCGCAACGTCGCGCACATCCTGCACGGTGATGCGCTTCCGACCAAGCGCGTAGAGCAGGAGCCGATCGACCTCGCCGCGCAGCCGATTGAGATCACCAGTCTTCCTGTCGTTACGGGGCCGCTCCGGGAAGCCGGCGAGAACCGCCAGCTTGCGGGCGCCAGCGGGTTCGATGTCCACGCCCTGATCCGCGATCTTGGTGCGAACCCAGCGCTCGGCCGATGCGACGTCTTCCGGCGATCCGCACTCGACGACGGTCGCCTGCCGCTGCAGCAGTTTCCAGATCCGCAGTCGCTTGTCCAACGGGGCAGATACCAGCACCAGCGCGGTCTGCGGCTCGGGCTCATTCAGCAGCGCCTCGAGCTGCGCCAGCGCGCGTGCGGCCGCTTCGCTCTCGCGCTTCGGCACGAGGAGCGTCTCCGCCTGCAGCACGGTGACCACACGCCGCGGCGCCATCATCGGCAGGGTGCGGGCGGCGGCGACGATCGACGCGACGCCGTCCTCGATCCGGTCGCCGGTCGTCAGATCGCCGACGTGTATACGCTCGACGTTGAACGCGCGGAGCCCTTCGTCCACCAGCGCGGCAAACTCCGCGGCCAGCGCCGACTTCTCGACCTCGTCCTCGCCCTGGAGGAGATAAATCGCGTCAGGTGTGCCGGACGCGATTTGCCGGCGAACGGCCGCGGGTGTCAGGGTGGACATAATCGCATTTGCGGATTGCGGATTTCGGATTGAGATTGCGGATCAAATCGCAATCCCCAATCGCAATCCGCAACCCGCAATCAGAAAGCCTCCAGGATGGCGCTGACGATGGTGCGCGCGAACTCGGTGCTCAGGCGCTCGAGCGCGGTCGTGTCCTGCTGGAAAAAGGCGGCCGGGTCGACGGCGCTGCGGCCGCTCGTGGCCTCGTACTCTTGCCTGAACATCACGCTGGGGTTCTCCCAGAGGACCTTGTTCTCGCGCAGGTCGCGCAGCTCGATTCTGGCCGTCATCGTGATCGCGTAGCGCGAGGCGAGCTGCTGCGGGTTGAAGCTCGCAGGCTGGATGTTCACGGATGTTACTTCGCCGGTGAGCAGCGCGTCGACGCCGGTGTTCTGCGGCAGGATTTGATACTTGCCGCGGCCGATGAACTCGGCGCGGACTTTCTGGGTCAGCAGGGTCTCGAGGTTGAACACGGGCGTGCGGTTGACGAAAGTCGGGACGCCAATCGTGCGGATGTACGACGGGAGGAACGATCCCCGGCCGGCGAGCGAATACCCACACGCGGACGAAAGCAAACCGCAGAGAACGCCGAGCGCGCAGAGAAAAGCCCTGCGTCGGCGATCTACACGATCTCGGCGGTCAGGAGACAACGACGCTGACAAGCGGTCCTTTCCCGATCACGACCTTGCGGATCGTTTTCCCCGCCATGTGACTCCGGACCATCGCGTCGGCGAGCGCCAGCTCGCGGAGCTGATCGTCGGACGCGTCGGCCGGCGCGGTCACGCGGGCGCGAACCTTGCCGTTGATCTGCACCGGCACGACGACTTCGTCGGCCTTCGCCACCGCCGGATCGAACGACGGCCACCTGGCCTGCGACAGCCCCTCGACGTGCCCGAGCCTGCGCCACAGCTCCTCGGCCGTATGCGGCGCGAAGGGCGACAGCATCGCGACGAGCGCGTCCATGGCTTCGCGCAGCACGGCGATGGTCTGCGCGCGCTCGACGCGGCCGACCGGCGGCTCGCTGCGCGTCGGCGCGCCATGGGCCGTGCCCTCGCTGAACGAGTACAGCTCGTTCACGAGCTCCATCAGCGACGAGACCGCGGTGTTCAGGTGCATGCGGTCCTCGATGTCGGTCGTGACGCGCCGGATCGTGTCGTGGGTCTTGCGCCGCAGCGCGCGCTCGGCATCGGTGCAGTCGGCGCCGCTCGCCGGCACTCCTTCGCCGCCGATTGTCTCGGCCCAGTGATCGACGATGCGCCAGACGCGGACCAGGAACCGGAAACTGCCCTCGAGCCCCGCCTCGCTCCATTCCACGTCTTTTTCCGGCGGCGCGACGAACATCACGTACAGCCGCAGCGCGTCGGCGCCGTATTTCTCCAACATGTCGTCGGGATCGACGACGTTGCCCCTGGACTTCGACATCACGGCGCCGTTCTTGAGCACCATGCCCTGCGTGAGCAGGCGCGTGAACGGCTCGTCGAAGTTCACCAGGCCGATGTCGCGCAGCACCCGCGTGAAGAACCGCGAGTACAGCAGGTGCAGAATGGCGTGCTCGACGCCGCCGACGTAGAAATCGACCGGCATCCAGTACGCGGCCGCCGCGGGATCGAACGGCTGCTCGGTGTTCTTCGGGTCGCAGAACCGGAGGAAATACCAGGACGAATCGACGAATGTGTCCATCGTGTCGGTTTCGCGCCTGGCCGGACCGCCGCACCTCGGGCACTTCACGTTCACCCATTCGGAGACCTGCGCGAGCGGTGAATCGCCGCGGCCCGTGAAAGTCGCGATCTTCGGGAGCTCGACCGGCAGGTCCTCGTATGGCACCGCCACGACGCCGTCCTTCTCGCAATGGACCACCGGAATCGGCGTGCCCCAGTACCGCTGCCGCGAGATGCCCCAGTCCTTCAGGCGATACTGCACTTCGCCGGTGCCGACGCCGCGCCTCTCCGCGTCCGCGATCATGCGCGTGAGGACCGCGGGCGCTTCCTGGCCCGTCCATGCCCCGGAATTCACCACGCGGCCGTAATTGGTCGACGCCTCGGTCATCGTCTCGGGGGACGGGAGTCGGTCTGTGCTGCCTTCAGACTCCCGGCCCTCGGCCTGCACGACGACCCGGATCGGCAGGCCGTATTTCCGCGCGAACTCGAAGTCGCGTTGATCGTGCGCCGGCACCGCCATGATGGCGCCGGTGCCGTATTCGGCCAGCACGAAGTTCGCGACCCAGACCGGCGCCTCTTCGCCGCTGAACGGGTTGATCGCCTTGCGCCCGGTATCGAACCCTTCCTTGTCGATTGAGCCGTCCCGGCGCGCCTCGCGGTCGAGAGCCCGGAACTTCCCGACCCGCGCCCGGAACGCGTCGGGATCCGGGCTTTCATTCGCGAACCGGTCGACCATCGGATGCTCCGGGGCGAGCAGCACGAACGTCGCGCCGTAGATGGTGTCGATTCGGGTCGTGAAGATTTCGATCGCGTCGCCCGCGCCGGCGCCGGCGACCGGAAACTTCACGCGCGCGCCTTCCGAGCGTCCGATCCAGTTGCGCTGCATCACGACGACTTTCTCGGGCCATTCGGTGAGCGTCTCGAGGCCTTTCAGCAGCTCGTCGGCGTACTGCGTGATGCGGAAGAACCACTGCTCGAGATCGCGCGCGACGACCGTCGTGCCGCAGCGCCAGCAGGCGCCGTCGATCACCTGCTCGTTGGCCAGCACGGTGTTGCAGCTCGGGCACCAGTTGACGGTCGAGCGCTTGCGGTACGCGAGGCCGCGCTCGAACATCTTCAGGAAAATCCACTGGTTGAACTTGTAGTACTCGGGCAGGCACGTGGCAATCTCGCGCTGCCATGCGTAGCTGATCCCCAGCCGCTGCAGCTGCCCCTTCATGTGGGCGATGTTGTTCAGCGTGGAGGTCTCGGGGTGCGTGCCGGTCTGGATGGCGGCGTTCTCGGCGGGCAGCCCGAAGGCGTCCCAGCCGAACGGATGCAGCACGTTGAAGCCGCGCATCCGCTTCGTGCGCGCCATCACGTCGCCGATGATGTAGTTCCGGAGGTGGCCCACATGCGCGTGGCCGGACGGATACGCGAACATCTCGAGCGAGTAGAACTTCGTCCGCGACGGATCGACGTCGACCTCGAATGCCTTCGAGGCCGCCCAGTCGGCCTGCCACTTCTTGTCGAGTTGCTGGGGCTTGTAGTCGGTCATGAGGGGCGTTCACATATCTTAGCGTGTTGGCATCGGTCGTGCGCGCGTCCGCGACCGTCGCGGCCACTTTCGGAGTTCAGTCGCCCTGGAGGCGGCCGCTGCAGAAACTGACAGCATCAGCTGCGCGGCTTCAGCAGAATCTGCCGGCGCCCCGCTTGCTCGATCGGGTGCGTGCGGACATCCGGGCCCGCCCATTACAGCCGTCGCACAGGCATCGCGTCGCCACGCACTTGCTGGAGGTGGGCAACGACATAAGGAACCTGCGCAGAATTGAAGGCCCGCACCCGATTCGCTACACTGCGATCATCATCAGTCGGCCGCTGCTACCAGCACGCACGGGGCCGTCGGCGCATGAATCAAGGCCGCCGCCGCTCGGGGCGATCGCGTGAGCCAGCGCATGCAAGGGTGGTCGATGGATTCGAAGCGATTCCGGAACGCAGTCGTTCCCGTGGCCATCGTCTTGGGAATCGGGCTCGTTGGCTACGTCGACTTTGCCACCGGCGTGGAAGTACGAGTGTTTCCGCTGTACTACCTGCCTCTGTCCATTTCAGCCTGGCACTTCGGCCGGTCAGGCGCGCTGGTGGCTGCAGGGTTGTGCGCGATCACGCTGCTCGGCTCGAATCATCTTGCAGGCCTGCGGGAATCGCAGCCCGACATCATGTTCGCCAACCTGCTGATCGAGGGCGTGTCCTTTGCAACTGTCGGCATCCTCGTTGCGTCGCTGAAGGCTGCGACCGCTCGCGAGCGCGAGTTGAGCCGGACAGACCCCCTGACGGCGTTGCCGAATCGACGTGCGTTCTACGAGGAGGCGTCTCGCATCATCGCAATCAACGAACGGCTGCGGCAGCCGGTGACACTAGCCTATGTCGATCTCGATAACTTCAAGAAAGTCAATGACACGCTCGGCCATCTCGGTGGCGACTATCTACTCCGGCGTGTCGGCCAGGTGATCCGGACGTGCATTCGCACAGGCGACGCGTGCGCGCGACTCGGTGGAGACGAGTTTGCCGTGTGCCTTTTTGCAATGGGCCGAGATGATGCGATGGCGATGTTGCAGCGGCTCAGCTCGCAGCTGACAGAGGCGCTTGGCGGGCTCGAGTGCCCTGTGACGGCGAGCATCGGCGGCGTTGCGTTCTTGAGCGCACCTGAAAGTGTGGAAGCGATGGTAGGCGAGGCAGACAGGCGGATGTACGCCGCAAAAGCCGCCGGCAAGAACGGCGTCGTGCTGGACGTGATCGTGGCTCAACGGGCTACGTCCTGCTGACAACTGCCGGCGGCGGGGAGCAGTAGCGCCTCCCCGCGCGCCGGCTGCCAGGGCGCTGCGGCCGACGAGCGAGTATCGATAAACAGTGTTGGCCTGCTCGCGGCTGATCTCCGGTGTTAGCTGGTCGGATAGCGCAGCTCCTGGCCCACGAGCTTCGCACGATCGGCGTTTGGCTTCGGCCGGAACTTCTGCACGCGGCCGTTGAACACTTCGGCGAGGTACAGATTGCCGTCCTGATCGGTCGTGATCGAATGCGGGCCGTTGAATTGCCCAGGGAGCCCCCCTGGCCCGCCCCAGCCATACAGGTATTTCCCGTTCAGATCGTACTTGACGATCCGGTTCGTCCCGCCGTCGGACTCCCAGAGAAACTGGTCCGTCGTGATGAGATGCGCGTACGGCTGCGACCGGACGCCGGTCGTCCACATGTCGAGGAACTTGCCGTTCTCGTCGAAGACCTGGATGCGCCGGTGTCCGCGATCCACGACGAAGAGCCGGCGGTCCTTGCTGATCTGAATGCTGTGGACGGTGTTCCACTCGTTCGGGCCCGGGTTGTTTGGATCCTTCGGAGCCGCGCCCCAGTCCATCAGGAATTTGCCATCCTTGTCGAACTTCGCGACGCGCTTGCCGCCGTAGCCGTCGCTGATGAAGAACGTTCCGTCGGGCAGCCAGGCGATGTCGGTCGGCCGGTCGAACAGCTTGCCTGCGTCGCGTCCCCTCTTGCCGACGGTGCCGAGCGTCATCACGAGCTTGCCGTCGTAGGTGAACTTCCAGATCAGGTGCTGCTGGTCGTCGATGATCCAGACGTGTTTCTCGCGATCGTACGGGTTCATCTTGATCTTGTGCGGTCCGCGCCCGCACGGATCCTGGCTGAGCATCTTTTCGAGGTGCGGCCACTGCTGAACGACCTTGCCGCTCCGATCCACGACGAAGACCGAATGGTGCCAGCGCCGCTCCCATCCGCGTTTCGCGACCGGCTCGCACGTGGCGCTCAGCCCGTCGGTATTCCCCGTGGACGTGCGCGGCGGTTGGAGCATGCCGTACGGCGTCCATGGCTTGGCCCCTTCCGGCAGCGGCAGCTCGCCGCGCTGCGCGATCCAGATGCGGTCGGGCGTCTCGGCGTACACGGCGCCGACCGATCCCCAGGTCCAGCCGGCATGCTTCACGCCATCGGGGCCGTCCTGCAACGGCTGCGGCCAGTTCTCCACCAGCTCGTAGGGCCCGAACTCTTCCTGTCCGCCCTTTCCCTGCGAGGGAGCCTGAGCGGCGCGGCCGATGAACACGCCTGACACCAACAACGCTGCCGCCAAAAGAATCGTGAATGAACTGAGACGAATACGCATGATGAAGCTCCTTTCGCGTTCCTCCGACTGGGATTCGCGCCTGGACTGATGGACGGGCATTGTAACAGTCCCCTGAGAGCACAGCGGTGTGATCGATCATTCGTGCCGTGTAAGCGTCAATGCCCGCCACGTCGGAGCTGCGGGGGCATCAAACCACAATCGGCATCGAGAAAGCGTTATTTCAGCGTCCAGAACGGTGCAAGCACCGGCCGAACTGCGGCCACCGACGCAGCTCCTCGCATCGAGACGATGCCGCTCGACGGCCACCGCGCGGCTGACGCCGGCCCGCTCAGCGCCTCGAGGGTGGCGTCGAGTGACGCCGCGAGCGCCTGCAGATCGTAGCCGCCTTCAACCGCCGCGACGATCCGGCCGCGGCAGCACTCCTCCGCCGCCGCGCGCAGCTCCAGCATCATCGCGGCGAACGACGGCGTGGTGAGACGCATGCCGCCCAGCGGATCGCGCTCGTGGGCGTCGAAACCGGCGGAGACGAGGATCAGATCCGGCTCGAACTGGCGGAGGACGGGCAGCACGACATCGGCGAACGCAGCCCGGTAGTCCTCGTCCACAGCGCCGACTTCGAGCGGCAGGTTGACGGTGAACCCGCGTCCGGCCTCGCGACCGACTTCCCCGGCGGCGCCGGTGCCCGGATAGTACGGATACTGGTGCGTAGAGATGTAGAGGACGTGTGGATCTGCTTCGAAGATGTGCTGCGTGCCGTTGCCGTGGTGGACATCGTAGTCGACGATGGCGACCTTCCCCGCGCCCATCGCGCGCGCGTGCGCCGCGGCCACGGCGACGTTATTGAGCAGGCAGAACCCCATGGCGCGATCGCGTTCGGCGTGATGACCCGGCGGCCGCACGAGCGCGAAGGCCGCGCGATGCGCGGCGCTCATCACGCGCTCGACCCCGTCGACCGCCGCGCCCGCCGCCAGCAGCGCGATTTCGTACGATTCCGGCGACGTGTAGGTGTCCGGATCGAGCGCTATCGCGCGGCCCGCGGTCTCGGAGATCCGGCGGAGGTAGCCGCTGTCGTGGACGCGCGCAAGCTGCTCCGGCGTCGCCTCCCGAGGCGCGACGACCTCGACGCCGCGCGCTCGCCATCGATCGGCGACCGCCGCCAGGACGTCCGCGCGCTCGGGGCGCTCGGGATGGCCGGGGGGCGTCTGATGCTCGGCGAAGCGCTCGGTGTGAATCAGGATCAGAGACACGGGTCGTGCCGATTGTAGATGGAACGGGAAGTCGATGATTTCTGAACACGTTCAAAAATTAGCTTGACGGCGTCAGCTTGACGCCGTAATCTTTGAACATGTTCAAATACGCCGCCACACGCGCGGTGCCCCAGCGCGCCGCCAGCGAGGAAACCCGGCGGCAGATTCTCGAGACGGCCCTCGCCCTGTTCCGGGAACACGGGTTCGAGGAGACGACGATTCGGGACATCGCGGGCCGGGCGGGGTTGTCGCTCGGCGCCGCCTATTACTACTTCAAGAGCAAGGAAGCCATCGTCGGCGCCTACTACGACTACGTGCAGCAGGAGCACGCGACGCGCGCCCACGACGCGTTCGCCCGAGGCGGAGGGCTTCGGGACCGGCTGCGCGCGGCGCTGCACTCGAAGATTGACATCATGCATGAGGATCGGCGGCTGCTGCGGGCGCTCTTCCGCTATGGCGGCGAACCCGAGCACCCCTTGTCGTGGTTCGGCCCTGCGACGCGCGATCAGCGCCTCCGCAGCGTGGACGTCTTCGCGGAAGCGCTTGCCGCAGAGCGGCTGCCCGACGATGTGCGCGAGGCGGCGCCGACGCTGCTGTGGACGCTCCACATGGGCATCCTGCTCTATTTCGTGTACGACACATCACCGGACCAGCGCCGCACGAGGAGGCTGATCGACGCCGCCGTGGACTTCGTCGTCGACGTCAGGCGCCTGGCCACGTCGCCGCTGCTGCGTCCGATGAGGCGACGGGTGATGAACATCCTGCGCGACGCCGGGCTGCTCGCTGCGCCCGGCGCGAGCGTGAAAGCCTGAAGACGTATCGAACCAGAGAAGGAGCCGACATGTCGAGGAGCATTCAAGCGAAAGCGGCGCTCGTCGCCCTCCTCGTGGGTGCGGCAATGGTGGGCCCACGCGCGGGGGTGTCCTGGAGCTCATTCGGGGCATCAGGCGGGGCCTCCTGGCTCGCGATCGGCTTGCTGGCCTTCGGCATCTTCAACGTGCTCTTCTCTCCTCGAGGGACCGCGCGGGTGAGAGCGATCGCGATCGGCGCCACGCTCGCCGGACTTCTGTGGCCGAGCCGGCTTCTCGCGCTGGTCGTGCTCTTCGCCTGGTTGGTCTGGCCGCCGGCCTTCATGGTCGCGTCGGCACTCGCGCACGAAGCGAGCCCCACGCCAGGCGTGGAACCTGGAGAGGGCGAAGCGGCGGCCACCCGGGCGCGGACGGCCCTCGCCGCACTCATCGTCGCCGTCGCGGTTGCGTCGCTCACGTATCGATTGATCGTCGCTCACGGGCTTCAGCAGACGGCGGCGCTCTTCGTCGGGATTCCCGCGCTTCTGGCCATCGTGGTGGTATTCGCCGTCTCTCCGCGTTCCGCAACGGGGGTGGCCTGCAAGGCCGTGACAGTCGGATTGCTCGTGTCGCTGTTGTTTCTGGGGGAAGGCGTTCTCTGCGTCGTCATGTCGGCGCCGCTGTTCTACGTCGTCGCCATCATGATTGCTGCCGCGATGGACGCGGCCCATCGGCGGCACGGCAAACCGACGACCACGTTCTATTCGTGTCTCGTCATCCTGGCTGTCGTCCCGATGAGCCTCGAAGGCGTGAGCGACTTCACGACGTTCAGCCGCGATGAATCGGTCGCGGAGTCGAGGATCATCCACGCGTCGCCGGAGGCCGTGGGACGCGCCCTGTTCGAGCCTCCGCGTTTCGATCGGGTGCTGCCGCCTTATCTCCGCGTCGGATTTCCGTGGCCGGTGGCGACGCGGATTGATCGAAATTCCGAGGGGATGCGCTGGGTGATTCAGCTCCGCGGAGGCGAAATGCGGCTCAACGGAATGGAGCCACGCACGGGCGATCTGGTCCTGGAGCTCGAAGAGGCGCGGCCTGGTGTTGTCAGATGGCGCGCTGTTACCGACAGCAGCCACATGACGCATTTTCTGACGTGGCGCGAGATCATCGTGCGGTGGGAGCCTATCGACGGTTACACGACGAGGGTGACCTGGACGCTGCGATACCGCCGCGGTCTCGATCCGGCGTGGTACTTCGGGCCGATGCAACGGTACGCCGTGCGGCTTGCCGCAGGGTATCTGATCGATTCGGTGGCCACGCCATGATCCCGGACGAGCGCTACCTGATCGTCCGCGCTGCGTCGCTCTACATCGCCGTCATCTTGACCGGTGCGATCTGGGTATGGCGACGGCCTGCTGCTCGCGCCGTCGCAAGCGCTGTGCTCGCATCCGCCTGGAACGTGCCAGTCGTATTGGCGCTCAATCTGGCTGCGGCCTACTTTGGCTGGTGGCAATTCGATGCGCGCGGGGGCCTTCTTCTTGGCATGCCGGTGGAGCTGTATCTCTCGTGGGTATGGCTCTGGGGAGCAGTTCCGGCGCTCGCATTTCCCTCGCTATCGCTGGGGGCTGTCATGGCTGTGGCGCTGGCCGCCGATCTCGTGCTCATGCCCGCCGCGGCGCCGGTCGTCCGGCTCGGCCCGGTCTGGCTTCTTGGCGAGGCGGTGGGGCTGCTCGCCGGATTGCTGCCGGGCCAGCTTCTCGCTCGCTGGACCGCGCGCGACGAGCGTCTCGCCGGGCGCGCCGTCCTGCAGGTGCTGGCGTTCACCGGGCTGCTGCTGTTCGTGCTGCCTGCCATCGCCATAGAAGGATCGGGCAGCAGATGGTTGAACCCTGTGGCGCGCCCGGGCTGGCAAGCCAGCCTGCTCGCGCAGATCCTCGCGCTCCCCGCCCTCCTCGGAGTGACCGCCGTTCAGGAGTTTGTCGCGCGCGGCGGCGGCACGCCGGTGCCGTTCGATCCGCCGCGACGGCTCGTGACGACTGGAGTGTATGCGTACGTCCGCAATCCGATGCAACTCTCCGCCGTCGTGCTGTTGTTTCTGCTGGGGATCGTCCTTCGAAATGCCTGGGTCTCCGCGGCAGGCGTCATGGCCCACCTCTATTCCGCGGGACTGGCGGGGTGGGACGAGGACGAGGATCTGCGACAACGATTTGGCGGGGCGTGGATCGCGTATCGACTCGGCGTCCGGGCGTGGGTGCCGCGGCTCCGCCCGTGGCATCGGCCCGAGCATCCGCCCGCGCGTCTATTCGTCGCGGAGGGCTGCGGCACGTGTCGCGAAGTGGGGAGATGGTTTGAGCGCCGCGGAGCGCGCCATCTCGCGATCGTTGCGGCGGAGACGCATCATTCAGGCGCGTTGCAGCGGATCACATACGAGCCCGGTGACGGGACACAAGCCGCAGCGGGGATCGAAGCGATCGGCCGCGCACTCGAGCACATTCACCTCGGATGGGCGCTGTTCGGATTCCTGCTGCGCCTGCCGATCGTCCGCCCCCTGGCGCAACTGCTCGTCGATGCGTCGGGCGGCGAGCCGCGGAACGTCCCCGTTCTCCGCAGCCAGTTGAAATGACGGTTTGATCAGCGCAGAAAGTCAGCGAGCGTTTTCCTCACCTGCTTGAGATCCCGGACGCGAGCGTCGGTCATCCCGCTGCGGCAGTCGTCGACGAGCATGCCGTACATCGAGCCGCCGAGCGCGTGCGACCCTTGGAGCTCGCATTCGGCATCGCGAAACGCAACCCAGTTGCGTTGTGTCTTCTCCAACAGCGGCCGGTGTTCGTCGTCCAGATCCGCGAGCAGCTTGCGATAGCTCTCATTCAGCGCGGTGTCGCTCTTCTTGAACTGGGTTGCCGCGCACAGGGTGAGATCGAGCTGCGTCCCTGCGCCGCGACACGGATCGGCTGGCCGGCTCGCTTGCGGTCGCCGTGGCGCCTTTTGCGCGTCAACAGCCGGAACGAACACGACCGCAGCCACGACAGACAACGCGATCGCGCCGAGCATCCTCTTCACCATGGCACACCTCGACCGGCCGGCGCTCAACGCGCCAAGCCGCTGCTCCAGCCCTGACATGCCGTCTGGAACCCCCGCACGTCAAACATCTGCTGCGACGTCGAGCAGTTCGCCGACGGAAAATCAGCGACACGATCGGAATTGTAGTCGATGAGCGAATCAAGAGTGGCCCTCGTAACTGGCGCGAACCGCGGCATCGGGCTGGAGAAGAGTCGCCGGATCGCGTGGTGACGTTCCGGCCAAAGCCGGACATTACGTGCACGCCGTGGCGTGCGTCGTATCGACCGAGGGCTACGCAGTGTCCGCCTTCAGGCGGACCGCGATCGCATGACGAGCATCGCCATCGCGCGTGCCTCCAGCTTCCGGAGTCGTTGTTCGAGCTCCAGCCGCCCGCCCTCGATGCCCGCTTCGTCCACGTCTGCTGCGATCTCGATCGGCTCGCCGATTGCGATGGCCACTGTCGAAAACGGCTTCGGAATCTGCGTGCGGTCCCAGCTCTTCGCCATCCAGTGACGCGCGCCTTCGATGTGAAATGGCACGATCGGATTGCCGGTCGCTTTCGCAAGCCAGATCGCACCGGCCTGCGCGATCTTCGCCGGCCCGCGCGGGCCGTCGAGCGTGAACGCAGCCGGCTTCCCGGCCGCCATGTCGCGCTTGAGCTGCACCAGCGCTTTCACGGCGCCGCGCGACGTCGAGCCTCGCGCGGTCCCGTAGCCGAAGCGCTCGATGATGCCGGCGATCCATTCCCCGTCGAAGTTCTCGCTCGTGATGACGACGATGCCGCGGCGGCGGAAGTAGACGGTGGCGGGAAGAATACGGCCGTGCCAGAAGGCCATGATCGGCTGCCGCCCGCTGTGCGCGACGGCGTCAAGATGCTCGGCGCCTTCCGCGCGCCAGCGAAACGTCGAGCCCAGCGCGGCGATGATCGGATAGCCGGCGCACGCAATCAGCCTGGCCTGCAGGCGCTTCACGGGCGACTTTCGCCAGTCCGACACTGTGCTCATTGAAATTGTTGAGTTCGTGAGTTGGCGAATTGGCGACTGAAAGACATTCTGTGAATCGAAATCACCAACTCACCAATTCACCAATTCACCAATTCTCAGAGTCTGTCCTTCACGAACGTCATGAGGTCGACGAACTGCGTGTCGGCCTGCGCGCTGGCCTGCGCGCCTTTGAGCATGATCGAGCAGAACGGGCAGGCGGTGACCACCGTGTTCGCGCCGGTCGCCTGGAGCTGCTTGAAGCGGACGTCGCTGATGCGGCTGCCCGGCTCTTCTTCCTTGTCGGCGAAGAGCAAGCCGCCGCCGGCGCCGCAGCAGAACGGGTTGTCGCGGTTGCGGTCGGGCTCTTTGATGTCGGCGCCGAAGCGCTCGAGCAGCGCGCGCGGCTCGTCGACGTTGCCGGCGTAGCGTCCGAGATAGCAGGGATCGTGGAAGGTGACGACGTCACGTCCGGCCCGGGCCTTCGCGCCACCTTCAGCTGAAGCCTTCCCGCGACCGTCGCGCAACAACTCTTCGACGAACACCGACGAGTGGACGATCTCGACGTGGTAGCCGAACTTCGCGTAGTCAGCGCCGATCGTCTTCACGCAATGCGGGCACGACGTGAGGATCGTCTTCGGTGCAGCCGCCTTCAGATCCTCGATGTTGCCGTTGGCGAGCTCCTGGTACATGTATTCGTTGCCTGTGCGCTTTGCCGGATCGCCCGTGCAGCGCTCCTTCGACAGGACACCGAACCTCACGTCTTTCGCGCGGAGGATCCCGAACAGCGACCGGAGGGACTTCTGGAAGTCGGCATCGAACGAGCCGGCGCAGCCGAGCCAGACGAGCACGTCGTGCTTCGTCGGATCGAAAGTCTCGAGCGCCGCCGACTGCACGAACTTCGTCCGCTGGTCGTACCCGAGCCCCCAGATATTGCTGCGGCGTTCGAGGTTGTTGTACATCGCGCCGAGATACGCGGGCGCGTCGCCGTTCGACACGAGGCCCCGGCGCGAGCCGATCAGAATCGGCAGATGCTCGATGCCGACCGGACACTGGTTCTCGCAGGCGCCGCAAGTGGTGCACTGCCAGAGCACCTGCTCCGAGTACACCTCACCTAGCTTCGTCTCGCGCGCGCCGCCGAGCAGCGCGCGCTGCGTCTGCAGGATGATCGTCTTGGGGTTCAGCTCCTTGCCCGCGCCCCACGCGGGACAGTTCACCTGGCAGCGGCCGCATTCCACGCACGTGAACGCGTCGAGCGCCATCTTGCTGCCGAGATCCTTCACCGTCTCGAGGCCGACCTGCTCCTTCTCGAAATCCAGGTTCGGCAGATGCCCGAGCTCCGGCGACTTCAGGAACACGGTGACCGGCGACACCACGAGATGGAAATGCTTCGAGGCCGGGATCAGCGCCATGAAGGCGAGGATCACCAGCATGTGCACCCACCAGTTGATCCGTTCGGCGGTCGCTCCTTCCGTGAGCCGGAACGTCAGGAGGAACGTGATCATCAGCGTCGCTATGAACAGCGCGATGACGATCGACTCGATCGAAAGGTGGTCGCCGAGCGCAATCGGCCGGACGAACACGCGTCGGACGAGCAAATACAGAATCCCGATCAGCACCCCGATCGCGAACGGCGTCAGCGCCACCCGATATCCGTAGAACCACATCGTCTGCGTCAGATCGACGATGCCAAGGCCGCGCAGGAACTCGACAGTCGTGTAGCCGCCGAACGCGACGAAGCCCCAGAAGACGAGCGCGTGCATGAGGCCGGTGACCGGCCGCTCGCGGATCGTCCGGCGCTGCAAGACGACGTCGACGAGGAAGCGGTTGATGCGGAACGGAAGGTTGTCGACGGAGAAGGTGTTGGGCGCCGCGGCGATCAGCTGGACGCGCTTCGCGACCTGCGCCGCGAACGCGCCAGCGAACCCGAGAAACAGCAGCCAGAAGGCCAGCGTTTGCATGTCCACGGCTCAACCGCAGAGCATGCGGAGACCGCAGAGAGAACCATTCTTTTCTCTGCGTGCTCCGCGATCTCTGCGGTTGCTTTTTTACTGCTTCACTGCCTCGATAATCGCCGGCACGATCTCGAACAGGTCGCCGACGATGCCGTAGTCAGCGACCTCGAAGATCGGCGCGTCGGGGTCCTTGTTGATGGCGACGACGGTGTTCGAGCCCTTCATGCCGACCAGATGCTGAATCGCGCCGGAGATGCCGAGCGCCAGATACAGCTTGGGCGCCACGGTCTGCCCCGAGCTGCCGACCTGGCGCTCCATCGGCAGCCAGCCGGCGTCGCAAATCGGGCGCGACGCCGCGAGTTCCGCGCCGAGCGCCTCGGCGAGTTTTTTCGCGACGTCGATGTTCGACTGCTCCTTGATGCCACGGCCGACCGAAACGATGCGCTCCGCCTGCGAGAGGTCCACCGCCTGCTTCGCCTGCTGGAACGGCGGTTCCGGCTTCTCGCGGATCGCCGAGGTGTCGACGGCGACGCTCAGCGCGCGCACCGCCGCCGGCGACGCGCCTTTGGCGGCCCGGTCGGCGCGGTAGGCGCCGATCTGGAAGGTCACGAAATGCGGCGCAGGCCCCAGCGGGACGACGTCGGCCGTCAGCTTGCCTTGAAACATCGGCCGCACGAATGCCGTTCCGCCGCCCGCGCTCTTGACGCCGATGACGTCGGTGAGAAGCGCGCGGTCCATCCGCGCGGCGAGCTTCGGCGCGAAGTCGCGCGTCTGATACGTGTGCGGCAGCAGGACGTGCGCCGGCGCCAGCTGTGCGATCGCGTCACGCAGCGCCGCCGCGAAGCCGTCGGGCGTGTAGGGCTCGAACGCCGGGCTCTCGACGGTGACCACTTCCTTCACCTCCGCCGCAGCGAGATCGCTCGCCGCGCCGGCCGCATGCGCCCCGGGCACGAGGATCGCGATGGGCGCGCCGGTGATGCCGGCGAGTTGCTGCGCCGCCGCAATGGTTTCCCACGTCGCGCGATTCAGTTTGCCGCCACGCTGCTCGGCGATCACGAGGATCACGCGATCACCCGCGCTTCCTCGCGGAGCCTGCGCACGAGCTCCTTCGCCGCCTCTGCGGGCGAGCCGCCGATGATCTGCGTCTTCTTGCCCTTTTCGGGCGCATACAGGCTGACGATCTTCTGCTTCGAGGCGGCGCCCGGCGGAGCCGCTGCCTTGCGGATTTCCTTCTTCTTCGCCGCCATGATGCCCTTCAGCGTGGCGTAGCGGAGCTGGTTGATACCGCTCTGGATGGTGAGCACGGCCGGCAGCGGCATCACGACCCACTGGAACCACCCGCCCTCGAGCTCGCGCTTCACGCGCAGCGCGCCCCCTTCCGCCTGCACCTCCATGATGATGGTCGCGTGCGGCAGGCCGAGCTTCTCGGCGAGGATCACGCCGACCTGCGCAAACCCCTGATCGTCGGACTGCAGGCCGGTCAGCACGAGGTCGAACTGCTCGTCCTTCATCGCGTTCGCCAGCGCCTCGCTCGTCACGAACGCATCGGCGCTCGACAGCCCCTCGTCTTCCACGTGGATCGCGCGGTCGGCGCCGCGAGCCAGCGCCTCACGGATCACCTGCGCCACGCGCGCCGGCCCGGCCGAGCAGACGACGACCTCACCGCTGTGCTTCTCTTTCAGGCGGAGCGCTTCTTCGAGCGCATACGCGTCCGGCTCGTTCATCTCGAAGCTGACGTCCTGATCGCGAATCCAGGTCCTGGCGTCGTTCAGGCGGGGCTGCCACTCGCGCGTGGGGACCTGTTTGATGCAGACGGCGATTTTCATGGTGTCACGACGTTCCGACGGTCAACACAGAGCCCGCAAAGGCCGCAAAGGCAAACCCAGTCTCTCATTTTCGCGGGCTTCGCGCGCTTTGCGTTCAAGGGTTGTCACGCTTCGAATCGTTTGAACAGCAGCGCCGCGTTCGTGCCGCCGAAGCCGAACGAGTTCGACAACGCGTAGTCGATCGCGAGCGGCCGGCTGCGGTGCGGCACGTAGTCGAGGTCGCAGTTCTCGTCGGGATGATCGAGATTGATCGTCGGCGGGGCGAGTTGATGGTAGACCGCGAGCACGGTGATCCCGGCTTCGAGGCCGCCGGCCGCCCCGAGCAGGTGCCCGGTCATCGACTTGGTCGACGACACCGACAGCTTCCGCGCCTGATCGCCGAAGCACCGCTTGATCGCGAGCGTCTCCAGCTGATCGCCCTGCGGCGTCGAGGTGCCGTGCGCGTTGATGTAGTCGACCTCCGCGGGCGTGACGCCGGCGCTCTTGACCGCCGCGGCCATCACGCGGAACGCGCCGTCGCCGTCTTCGGAGGGGGCGGTGATGTGATAGGCGTCGGCCGACATGCCGTAGCCGACGAGCTCGGCGTAGATGCGCGCGCCGCGCGTCTTCGCGCCCTCGTACTCTTCCAGGATCAGCACGCCGGCGCCCTCGCCGACGATGAAGCCGTCGCGATCCCTGTCGAAGGGGCGGCTCGCCTTCTCCGGCGCGCTGTTGCGCGTCGACAGCGCCCGCAGCGCGCCGAACCCGCCGATCCCCATCGGCGTGATGGCCGCTTCCGATCCGCCGGCGATCATCACCTCCGCGTCGCCGCGGCGGATGATCTCGAACGCGTCGCCGATCGCGTGCGCGGACGCCGAGCACGCGGTGCAGGTCGCCGAATTCGGCCCCTTGGCGCCGAAGCGGATCGACACCTGCCCCGCCGCGAGGTTGATGATGGCAGACGGGATGAAGAAGGGCGAAATCTTGCGCGGGCCGCCCTCGAGCAGCGCCTTGTGCTCGCGCTCGATCGTGGTGAACCCGCCGATCCCCGACGCGATGAAGACGCCGACGCGCGGCGCGAGCTCCGCGGTGATGTCCAGCCTCGCATCGTCCATCGCAAACTGCGACGCGGCGATGGCGTACTGGATGAAGACGTCCATCTTCTTGATGTCCTTCTTCTCGATGAACGCCAGCGGGTCGAAGCCCTTCACCTCGCCCGCGATCTGCGTGGCGAACTGCGACGCGTCGAACTTGGTGATCGTGCCGACGCCGCTGCAGCCGGCGCACAGCGCCGCCCAGTTCGCGTCGGTCCCGATGCCGAGCGACGACACGAGTCCGATGCCCGTGACGACCACTCGCCGAGTCTTGGTCATGCGATGTCCAGGGTTTCCCGGGCCGAGCACGCGCCGGCCCCGCTGTCGTCCTACTTCTTGGTCTTGGCGTGCGCCTCGATGTACTCGACGGCTTCCTTCACGCGCGTGATCTTCTCGGCGTCCTCGTCCGGAATTTCGATGCCGAACTCTTCCTCGAACGCCATCACGAGCTCCACGGTGTCGAGCGAGTCGGCGCCGAGATCATCGACAAACGACGCGTCCGGCGTCACCTCCTCCTCGTCGACCCCGAGCTGCTCCACGATGATGCTCTTCACTTTGTCGGCTACGGCCATTCAATCCTCCTACATGTACATCCCGCCGTTGACGGCCAGAACGTGCCCTGTAATATACGACGCCTCGTCTGACGCAAGGTAGCAAACCGCCGCGGCGACCTCGTCGGGCGTGCCGAGACGGCCCAGCGGAATCTGCGTCGTCCAGTCGACCTGCGCTTTTTCCGCGATGCCGCGCGTCATGTCGGTCTGGATCATCCCCGGCGCCACGACGTTGACGGTGATCGACCGCGAGGCCACCTCGCGCGCCAGCGCCTTCGCAAATCCGATGAGCCCCGCCTTCGATGCGGCGTAGTTCACCTGTCCCGCGTTGCCCATCTGCCCCACCACCGAGCTGATCGCGATGACCCGCCCGCCGCGCTGCTTGAGCATCGGCCGCATCGCCGCCTGCGTCAGCAGGAAGGTCGCCGTCAGGTTCGTCGCGAGCACGGCGTCCCAGTCCTCGCGCTTCATCCGCAGCAGCAGCTGATCGCGCGTGATGCCCGCATTGCTGACCAGGATGTCCAGCCGGCCGTGGCGCGATACGACGCCGCCCGGCGCCGCTTCAACCGCCGCCGGGTCGGTGACGTCCAGCCCCAGCGCTTCGACGCGATGGCCGGCCGCGGCGAGCGCGGCGGCGCAGGCCTTCGCGTGATCCCCGCGCGCGGCGGCGACGACCGTGGCGCCCTGCTCGGCCAGGCGCGTCGCGATCGCGCGACCGATACCGCGCGACGCACCGGTCACGAGTGCGACTTTGCCCGCGAGCTCAAACATGGATCAGCGGTTCGACCGCGGCGAGATCGTTGGGGCTCCCGAAGCTCACGACCGTGGCGTCGCGATGGATCTTGCGCACCAGTCCGCTCAACACCGTGCCGGGGCCCACCTCAACATACGTTGTGACGCCTTCCGACGCAAGGCGGGTCACGACCGCCTCCCACCGAACCGGCGACGACACCTGCTGCACGAGCGCCTCGATCGCGGCGCGCGGTTCGCGCTTGAGCCCGGCGTCGACGTTGGCCACGATCGGCACGCGCGGCGTCTCGGTATGCAGCGCGCGCAGCTCGGGGGCCAGCCGTGCTTCGGCCGGTTGCATGAGGGCGCAGTGGAACGGCGCGCTGACTGCCAGCGCGACGACGCGCTTCGCGCCCAGCGCTTTCGCGCGGTCGCCCGCCCGCGCCACGGCGGCGCGCGCTCCTGCAATCACCACCTGCCCGGCGCCGTTCAGGTTCGCCGCGCTCACGACCTCGCCCTGGGCGGCGTCGGCGCAGGCCCGTGCGACCGCGGCGGCGTCGAGGCCGAGAATCGCCGCCATCGCGCCCTCGCCCGCCGGCACCGCTTCCTGCATGTAGCGGCCGCGGTGGCGCACGAGCCGCAACGCGTCGGCAAAGGAGAACGTGCCGGCGGCCACATTGGCCGAGTACTCGCCAAGGCTGTGCCCGGCGACGAACGCCGGCGTGAGCCCGCGCGACGCCAGCAGCCGCGACGCGGCGATGCTGACCGAGAGGATGGCCGGCTGTGTGTTCTCGGTCAACGTGAGGCGATCCTCGGGGCCCTCGAAAATCGTCGTGCTCAGCGGCTCGCCGAGGGCGGCGTCGGCTTCTGCGAACGTCTCGCGGCAGATAGGAAACGCGTCAGCGAGCGCCTTGCCCATCCCGACCCTCTGCGAGCCTTGTCCTGGGAAAATGAAGGCGATCACGAATGAGGCACCGCGGCCGCCGTGATCTCGCGTTCGACGCGCTCGATGAAGCGTTCCGCCGCGAACCGGTACGCCATGGCGACGGCGTTCCGCACGGCCTTGGCGCTCGAACGGCCGTGGCCGACGATCGTGACGCCGGCGACGCCGAGCAGCGGCGCGCCGCCGTACTCGGAATAGTCCACGCGGCGGCGGAAGCGGCGCAGGGCGCGGCGCGTCAGGAGCGACCCGACACGCATCGTGACCGTGCTCGACAGCTCCTCGCTCAGCAGATTCTCGATCACGTCGACGAGCCCCTCGCTGATCTTCAGCGCGACGTTGCCCGTAAACCCGTCACAGACGATGACGTCGGCGTGGCCGCTGTACACGTCGCGCGCTTCGACATTCCCGATGAACGACAGCGGCGACGCCTTCAGCAACCGGTGCGCCTCCCGCGTCAGCTCGTTGCCCTTCGTCGCCTCCTCCCCAATCGAGAGGAGACCGATTCGGGGCGTCTCGATCCCGAAGGCCACGCGCGCGTACATGCCGCCCATGACCGCGAACTGCAGCAGGTGCTGCGGCCGGCATTCGACGCTCGCGCCCACGTCGAGCAGGATGGCCGGATGATGCTGGGGCGTCGGAATCGTGGCCGCAAGCGCTGGCCGATCGACGCCCGGCAACATTCCGAAGGCGCCGTGAGCGGCCATGACGGTCGCGCCGGTATGGCCGGCGCTGAACAGCGCGGCCGCCTCGCCGCGAGCGACGGTCTCGGCCGCCACCTTGATCGACGTGCGCGGCTTGCGCCGCAGCGCCGCCGCCGGCGACTCTTCCATCGTCACGACGTCGGGCGCGTCCACCAGCCGGATGCGGCTCCCGTCCACGCCCCCGTGCCGCTCGAGCTCGGCGTGGAGCGCGCGCGACGGACCGACGAGCGCCACGCCGAGATCGAAGTGGCGCGCTGCGGCGAGCGCACCGTCGACGACATGGCGCGGGGCATAGTCGCCGCCCATTGCGTCGACGGCAATCCAGATCATGCTGGGTTCAGGGTTCAAGGTTCAGGGTTCAAGGTTGTTCCGTTCAGGATTCGAACGCCGACCGAGAACGAACGTCGAACATTGAACGTTGAACCCCGAACCCGACGTGGACAGGTCTTTATTCCTCTTCGACCGCCCGCGCCTGACGGCCGCGGTAGTAGCCGCAGTTGGCGCACACGCGATGGGGCATCTTCGGCTCGTGGCAGTGCGGGCACTCGCTGAGGCTGACGGGCTTGAGCGTATCGTGCGTGCGGCGATTGGCCGTCCGCGTCTTGGAGTGTCGGCGTTTTGGATTCGGCATGTTGTTCCTTTGCTGAAAGCTGTCAGCTTTCAGCTTTCAGCTTTTTCAAGACCGCGAGTCGCGGATCGTGCCAGTCAGGTTTGCATTCGCATGTGCCGCCATTGAGGTTCGTCCCGCACATCGGGCACAACCCCCTGCAGTCGTCGCGGCAGAGCGGCTTCATCGGCAGCGCCAGGTAGAACTGCTCCCGCATCAACTGGCCGAGATCGATCTCGTCGTTCTCGTAGAACGCGGTCGTGAGGTCGTCCTCTTCGATCTCCCGCTCGCCATCGCCGGTGTTCTGCGCATGCGGCTGGTACCGCAGATCAAATGTCTGATCGACCGGTAGCGTGTACGGCTCGAGGCATCGGCTGCACGGCAGCTCGAGCGTCGTCTGCACTCGGCCGACGAGCCGGAACTGCAGCTTGGCCTTGAAGATGTCGAACGCCAGCAAGATCGGTTCGACGACGCGGAAGTCCTGCTCCACGCCGAACTGCTCGGGCGGATAGACCTGCTCGAACCGCTCCTGCGCCGTGCGTATCTTGTTCAGATTCAGCGAGAGCATGAATCCTTCAATATAGCAGGGGTTAGGGGCTGGGGGCTAGTGGGCTGGGCCAGGGGGCAGTGTAGGTCAGTTTGAAAACGGACCACGCGGCCACCAGTCGCGGCCGAGCCCCATGTATCTCGCCAGCAGGACGAGAACAAGAACCCCGATCACCACAAGAATCCCGATCACAACATCTACTTCCTGTCTAAGAGACCGACGATCTCCTCGATAGACCAGACGTGATCTGCGATGCCGGCTTCCATCGCAGGGGTCATCCGGAGCGCCTGATGCACGCGGCCGAAGTCGTAATACATGAAGTATCGGCTCGCCATGAGCCGCTGCGCCTGCCGTTCTCGCACTATGGAGTGGAGGACGGGAGATGAGAATCATTGGAACGCTTGCCATGGTTGCCGGCTTCACCTCGACAGCAGCCGCGGCGGCACCGCAGGCGGAACCGCTCGCGCGCATGGTATCGCGGGAAGCGACCCGGTTGGCCGCGAAACCGAACGATTCAACGGGCCCGCCTGGCCAGCCGGCGGAGACCGAGTGGTCCCGTGTCCGAAGGTTCGCACCCGGCACCGAGCTGATTGTGACTACGGAAGGCGCGGCGCCGCAGACGCGCATCTTCATTCGCGCCGACGACAGCGGGCTGGCAATGCTCAATCCATCCCTGGTGCCGAGTGCCTCGGCTTTGCGCAACCTGGTCGATGCAGTGTCGATGCACCCGGAGGAGTTCATGGCGAGGGGCCGAACCTTCGTCCGCGGGCGCGTGGCCCTCACGGCCGACGGCGGCGTGTTTGTCGATGGACGGAGAGTGGCCGGCTTTCAGGAGATCGTCGAACAAGTCCCGCGTGGAACCGTCGTCGAGATCACGAAGCTACACGCGCCGGTCGACGCCAAAATCGCCGCGGCGATCGTCGGCAGCGTCATCGGCTTCTACGCCGGGCGCCCAATTGGCGCGGCGGTGCAGCCGTCGTGTCGTTGCGGCGACCAGGGTTTCGCAGGATGGATCATCG
>WNEY01000390.1_pt1 | contig 26967 bp, 22 predicted proteins | sample 5400531 | NCBI WGS metagenome assembly WNEY01 (sample SAMN13153338, study PRJNA577476) | soil metagenome | isolation source: 200 cm saprolite under Douglas fir tree site 1 | place: USA:California | collected 2015-04-18
GATGTCGACGCCGGACTCGAACACGCCCAGCGCCGTCGCGATCTTGCGTTCGTTCTCGGCTCGGATGCACGGCCGCACCGAGTTCACAGCCGTCGCCGCGACGTAGGTCGGCTGCGGCACCTCGAGCACCGGGAACGGGGCACTCTTGAGCAGCCGCCGCACGGTCTCGCTCAGGGGGTACTCGCCCGTCAGCACTACGCCCGAGACGGTGGGCATCGCGGGCGAGAGCGTGGAGGCCACGCTCGCCACGACAATGTCCGGCCGGTCGCCGGTCACGATCACGAGCGTGCCTTCGACGAGATCGTCGAGGAAGTGCTCCACGCTCATCGCCGCGACCCGCACGTCACGCACCTCGCGCTGGAGCGTCTCCTGCGACTCGAAGAGGATCTGCGCATCGAGCTCGGCCGCCACCTCGCCGACGGTCGGGTAGGCGAGCTCGGGGCGCTCGGGAAGGACGTAGACCGGCTCCACCCCGTCCTGCCCCGCGAGCTTGCGCGCGACCTCGTCCACGAGCTGCTCGGGAACCCGGTTGACGAGGACTCCGAAGATCGCGCAGTTCTTGTACTCGAGCGCCGCCCGCGCCGCGCGCACCGAGGCGACCGTCTCCTCCGGCGAGCCGCCCTTCACCACGACGAGCACCGGGCAGCCGAGCTCGTTGGCGAGGTCCGCGTTCCGGCCGAAGTCGAGCGCCGGGGCGGCGCCGATGAAGTCGGTCCCCTCGCAGAGCACAAACTCGCAGCGCCGCTCGAGCTCCTTGTACGCCGCCACGACGCGCTTTCTGAGCTCTTCGTAGTCGTGGATCGCGCTCGCCTCGTCCTCTGTGAGCGCATGCATCTGCTCGTAGGAGAGGTCGAGCTGGTAGCGGCGGCGGATCAGCTCGATCTCGGGATCGGGCTCCGTCCCCGACGGGACGATCGGCCGGAAGAAGCCGAGCCGCTGGACCCGCGTCGAGAGCAGCTCCATGAGCCCGAGAGCGACAACCGACTTGCCGCTCTGCGGCTCCATAGCTGTGATGTACAGGTTGCGGGCCAAGGACATCCGAGTCGGCCGAGCACCGCATCTTGTTTCATCGGGTTCGCCGCGGTCAAGGGCACGACCGTGCGCCCTTGGACGACTGTCGCTTCTACGCGATAATGGTCCCGTCGCTCTCAACCAGGCGGTAGAACGGAGGCATAATGGCAACTGCTCTCGCTGAGCTCGCAGAACACGCCCTCTCGGACGAAGAGCTGGAGCGGATCGACCGGTACTGGCGGGCGGCCAATTACCTCGCGGTCGGTCAGATCTACCTCCTGGACAACCCGCTGCTCAAGGAGCAGCTGGCGCTCGAGCACGTCAAGCCCCGTCTCCTGGGCCATTGGGGAACCACGCCGGGGCTGAACTTCATCTACGTGCACCTCAACCGCCTGATTCGCCTCCACGACCTGAACATGATCTACATCTGCGGGCCTGGGCACGGCGGCCCCGCCATGGTCGCCAACACCTATCTCGAAGGCACGTACAACGAGCTGTACCCGAACGTCACCGAGGACGCCGAGGGCATGCAGAAGCTCTTCCACCAGTTCTCGTTCCCCGGCGGCATCCCGAGCCACGCGGCTCCGGAGGTGCCCGGGTCGATCCACGAAGGGGGCGAGCTCGGCTATGCGCTCTCGCACGCCTACGGCGCCGCCTTCGACAACCCCGACCTGATCGTCGCCTGCGTCATCGGCGACGGCGAGGCGGAGACGGGCCCGCTCGCGACGTCGTGGCACTCGAACAAGTTCCTGAACCCGATCAACGACGGCGCAGTGCTGCCGATCCTGCACCTGAACGGCTACAAGATCGCGAACCCGACCGTCTTCGACAGGATCCCCCGCGAGGAGCTCGCGAGCCTGCTCGTCGGCTACGGTCACAAGCCCTACTTCATCGAGGGCTCGGACCCGAAGGTCATGCACCGCCAGATGGCGGAGACGCTCGAGCAGGTCGTCGACGAGATCAAGTCCATCCAGCGCACGGCTCGCGAGAACGGCTCCGCGCAGCGCCCGCAGTGGCCGATGATCGTCCTCCGGTCGCCGAAGGGCTGGACGGGGCCGAAGGAGATCGACGGCCACAAGACCGAGGACTACTGGCGCTCCCATCAGGTTCCGCTCGCCGAGATGGCGGAGAACCCGGAGCACGTCGGCCTCCTCGAGCAATGGCTCCGGAGCTACAAGCCCGCGGAGCTCTTCGACGAGAACGGGACGCTCATGCCCGAGCTGAAAGAGCTCGCCCCGAAGGGCCTGCGCAGGATGGGGTCGAATCCCCACGCCAACGGCGGCCTGCTGATGCGGGAGCTGCGCATGCCGGACTTCCGGGACTACGCCATCGACGTCCCGAATCCGGGCACGACCGTCTCCGAGGCGACGAAGGTGCTCGGCACCTTCCTCCGCGACATCGCCAAGCTCAACCACGAGGCCAGGAACTTCCGGGTCTTCGCGCCGGACGAGTGGGCGTCGAACCGCCTGGGCGCCATGTTCGACGTCACGGACCGGACCTGGGTGGCGGACACGAAGCCCGAGGACGACCACCTGTCTCCGGACGGGCGCGTGATGGAGATCCTGAGCGAGCACACGTGCCAGGGCTGGCTCGAGGGCTACCTCCTCACCGGGCGTCACGGGCTCTTCACCACCTACGAGGCGTTCGTCCACCTCGTCGACTCGATGTTCAACCAGCACGCGAAGTGGCTGAAGGTGACACGCTCGGAGATCCCCTGGCGCCGCCCGATCGCCTCGCTGACGTACCTGCTCAGCTCCCACGTCTGGCGCCAGGACCACAACGGCTTCTCGCATCAGGATCCGGGCTTCCTCGACCACGTCGTGAACAAGAAGGGCGAGATCACGCGGATCTACCTGCCGCCGGATACCAACACGCTGCTCTCGGTCGGCGACCACTGCCTGCGCAGCCGCAACTACGTCAACGTGATCGTCGCCGGCAAGCAGCCCGCGCTCCAGTACCTGGACATGGACGCGGCGATCAAGCACTGCACGGCCGGCATCGGCATCTGGGACTGGGCGAGCAACGATCGCGGCTTCGAGCCGGACGTCGTCATGGCCTGCTGCGGCGACATCCCCACCCTCGAGACGCTCGCCGCCGTCGAGCTGCTGCACCACTGGTTCCCCGAGCTGAAGATCCGGGTGATCAACGTCGTCGACCTGATGCGGCTGCAGCCGCAGAGCGAGCACCCGCACGGCATGGCGGACCAGGAGTTCGACACCCTGTTCACGCCCGACAAGCCGATCATCTTCGCCTTCCACGGCTACCCCTGGCTCATCCACCGCCTCACCTACCGGCGGGCGAACCACGGGAACCTGCACGTTCGCGGGTACAAAGAGGAGGGCACGACCACGACGCCGTTCGACATGGTCGTTCGCAACGATCTCGACCGCTACCACCTCGTCGACGACGTGATCGACCGGCTCCCCAACCTCGGCGCGAACACGGCGTACGTCAAGCAGGAGATCCGCGAGAAGCTGATCGAGCACAAGCAGTACGTCACGACCTACGGGGACGACCTGCCCGAGATCAAGGAATGGAGGTGGTCGGGGAGCTAGTAGTTCCCCTCCACCGGCGCTGGAAGGGGCCCCGCGGCCGGGCCCCCTTCCATCGCAGCCTCCGGCGGGGTACGCTCGAACGCGCGTGGGGTTCCTAACCGACACGAACAAGAAGTGGTGGGCGCTCGCGGCGCTCAGCCTGTCGGTCTTCATGATCTCGCTCGACAACACCGTCGTGGCGGTCGCGCTGCGGGCGATCCAGAAGGACCTGCACACGACCGTATCCGAGCTGGAGTGGGTCGTGAACGCCTACTCGCTCACGTTCGCCGTGCTGCTGATCACGGCGGGCAAGCTGGCCGATTTCCTGGGCCGCCGACGGATGTTCCTCGCCGGTCTCGTCGTCTTCACGCTCACGTCGCTGTGGTGCGCGCTCTCGACCAGCGGCGGCGAGCTGATCGTGGCGCGCGCGGCACAGGGCGTCGGCGCGGCGCTGATGCTTCCCTCGACGCTCTCCGTGATCACGGCGATCTTTCCCGTCTCACGGCGCGGGGTGGCGCTCGGGATCTGGGCGGCCGTCTCGGGCGCCGCGCTCGCCGTCGGGCCGCTCGTCGGGGGCGCCCTCGTCGACGGCGCCGGCTGGTCGTGGATCTTCTACATCAACGTGCCGGTCGGGGTTCTCGGCTTCTTCTTCACGCTGCTCGTCGTGCCCGAGTCGCGCGACACCTCCGAGGAGCAGCGCCTCGACTATGCCGGGCTGCTGACGTCGGCCACGGCGATGTTCCTGCTCGCGTTCGGGCTGATCGAGGCGAACCGATACGGGTGGTCCTCGACGCTCATCGTCCTCTGCTTCGTCGGCTCGGTTGCGGCATTCGCCGTCTTCGTGCTGGTCGAGCTGCGGCAGCGCCTGCCGATGATCGACCTCTCGCTCTTCCGCAACTCCACCTTCTCCGGCGCGAACATCGTCGGGCTCACGACCTTCATGTCGCTCTTCGGGTTCATCTTCTTCATGTCCCTGTACGCGCAGACCGTCCTCGGCTACTCGGCGTTCAAGACCGGCCTGGCGTTCATCTCGTCAACGGTCGCGATCATGCTGATGGCCCCGGTGGGCGGGAAGCTGAGCGACCGGATCGGCTCTCGCTTGCCCATGAGCGCGGGCATCGCCGTGTTCGGCGTGTCGCTCATCATCCTCTCCCGCGTGGTCGGGCTCCACACGCACTTCTGGGTCATGTTCCCGTGGTTCGTGCTCGGCGGGTCCGGCTTCGGCTTCGTGCTCCCGCCGGCGACCGCGGCCGCGCTCGCCGCCGTTCCGACCGACAAGTCCGGCGTCGCGTCGGGGGTCCTGCAGGCGATCCGCCAGATCGGCGGCGCGCTCGGGATCGCGACCATGGGGGCGATCATGGGCGCGCAAACCGCCCATCTCACCGTCGGCCATCCCGGCTACGCGGAGCACTTCGTGACCGGCCTGCAGCACGTCCTGATGGCGTCGGGCGCCGTCGCGATCGTGGGCGCCGTGACCGCCGTCTTGGCGGTTCGGACTCACGTGCAGGTCGACGACGCGGCGCGGGCCGAAGGCACGGGTCTCGCTGCGCCCTAGCTGCCCGTGCGCCGCTCGACCTTACCGGCCGACGAGCGCCGCGACCGGCGGCGCTTGAACACGCGGGCTGGAAGCGTCATTCTTGGCGTGCCCACCACGGCGGACCGGACACGAGGAGGAGTGATGGGGACGGACACGCCGGTACTCGACGTACCCCCGAACGTGCTCGAGTACCTCGACCAGCAGCCGACGCTGACGCTGGCGACGGCGACGCGCGGCGGCGTGCCGAGAGCCACCACGCTGACGTACGTGAACCAGGGCACCGGCGTGTACGTCTGGACGCGCCCGGAGACGACCACGGCGCGCCAGATGGAGGAGAACCCGGTCGTGTCGTTCGCGATCAACCAGTACACACCGGAATGGCGTGACACGAAAGGCATCCAGGCGACCGGCGAGGCGCGCGTCGTGCTCAACCCGTCGGAGCTCACGCGCGTCGTCGAGCTCTTCGAGCAGAAATACCCGGCGCTCGCCGGCAGGCTCGCAAGCGGCGTCTCCTTCTTCAGGATCACGCCGAGCGAGCTGCAGTTCATCGACAACGCGCAGGCAGGCGAGCCTGGGGGCGGAGGCGTGCAGTACCAGCGAGACCTCGTCTACAGCGTCTTCCGGGACCTGCCGAAGGAGGAGATCGCCACCATGGCGGCCAAGCTGCAGACGATGCAGGTGGCGGCCGGCGACATCATCGTGCGTCAGGGCGCACCGGCGGACAAGTTCTTCATCATCATCGACGGCGAGGTCGAGGTGATTCGCGAGGACGACGGGGAGGCGCGGAAGCTCGCCACCCTCGCCAGCGGCCAGTTCTTCGGGGAGATGGCGATCCTGCGGGACACCCCAAGGATGGCCACCGTCCGGGCTGTGACGCCGACGACCCTGTTCGCAATGGAGCGCGACGCCTTCCGCGGCCTCGTCGCACAGTCGATGGGGACGACGCAGGACTTCGACCGCGTGATCCAGCAGCGGCTCGGCGAGATCCGGATAGGCGCGGCATAGGTGCGACGGGGGACGGGCGATGCAGCAGGCAGCAGTCGAGCCGACAGTGGCGCAGGAAGGCTTCAGCAGCACGGACTTTCGGAGCGCGCTCGGAGCCTTCGCGACCGGCGTGACGGTCATCACGTCGAAAGGCGCTGAGCACGCCTACGGTATGACGGCCAACGCGTTCTCCTCGGTCTCGCTCGATCCGCCCATGGCGCTCGTCTGCGTGATGAGCGGCACGATCGGCGCCGAGACGATCGAGCACAACCGCACCTTCGCGATCAACATCCTCGGCTCGCACCAGGAGCCGATCTCGCGCTATTTCTCGACGCGCGACCGCCCGCGCGGCGCGGAGGCCTTCAGCGAGATTCCCCACTCCGCGGCCGTGACAGGTTGCCCGATCCTCGAGGGCGCCGCTGGGTACCTCGACTGCCGTCTGGCGGCGGCACACGAGGCAGGGGATCACGTCATCTTCATCGGCGAGGTCATGGCGCTCGGCGTCGACCCGGAGGTGCCGCCCCTGCTCTTCCACCACGGCCAGTACCGACAGCTGGCGGGCGGGTAGCGATGGCGAAGACGAGTACGAGCGATCTCTTCGAGCGGGCGCTCGCGCTCTACAACGGCGGCGACTTCGAGGGCTGCCGCGAGGCCGCCCTGCAGGGGCTGCGCGAGCATCCGAAGGACTCGAACCTCCTGCGGCTCGCCGGGAAGGCGAGCCTCGAGCTCGACCTGGGCGACGCCACCGAGTACCTCGAGCAGGCCGTGAACGTCGAGCCCGACAATGCCGATGCCTGGCGCGAGCTCGGCGACGCGCTCCTCTACGAGGGTCGCCTCGAGGACGGGGAGCGCGCGTTCCAGCAGGCCGTCGAGCTCCGCCCTGACGACGTGGTGTCGCTCGTCGACCTCGCGCACCTCGCCCACGCATCCGGCCGGACGGACGCCGCGATCTCGACGCTCGAGCAGGCGCTCGAGCGCGAGCCGGGTAACCTCGCCGCGCTGCGGAGCCTCGTCGACATGTACCGGGTCGCCGGCAGCCTCGAGCAGGCGCTCGCCGCGGCGCGTCAGCTCGTTGCCCTGACGCCCGACGACGTCCTCGCCGCGGTCGACGTGGCCGAGCTGAATCTCGCCCTCGACCGGCTGGAGGAGGCAGCGGACGCGTTCCATTGGCTGCGCGACGTCGACGACGAGCCCGACCACGAGGTCTTCGCCTACCACGGAATGATCGAGGCGGAGCTACGGCGCGAGCGCTGGCGGAGCGCTCTCGACCTCGCGGTCGACGCGACCCGGGTCGACCGCTACGGGCGGACGACCGACATCCTCGCCTTCGTCGTCGCGCAGGTCTTCGGCGCCGGCGACCGCCCCGCCCCAGCCCGCAGCGAGGTCGACGACGCCCTCGCGGCTTCCCGCGCAGAGCACCGACAACTCCACACTGCCCTTGTCCTCTGACGTCGTGACAACTCCGAAGGCGGCCGCCGAGCAGGCCCAGTGGACGAGGTGCCCGTCCTGCGAGGCCTTCGTCTACCACAAGCGCCTGAAGCGGAACCTGGGCGTCTGCCCGGAGTGCAACCACCACTTCCGGCTGCCGATCCGCGAGCGGCTCGCGCAGCTCCTCGACGAGGGCAGCTTCGACGACCTGTCGCAACAGATCCAGCCCGTCGACCCGCTCGGGTTCGCGGACTCGAAGCCGTACGCGCAGCGGCTCGAGGAGGCGCAGCGCAAGACCGGCAACAGCGAGGGCGCGCTCTACGGGACGGCGACGATCGGCGGCAATCCGCTCGTCATCGCCGCGATGGACTTCGCCTTCATCGGCGGGAGCATGGGCAGCGGCGTCGGCGAGGCGATCACCCGCGCCGCCGAGCTCGCGCTCGAGCGGCGCGAGCCGCTGCTCGTCATCTCCGCCTCCGGCGGCGCCCGCATGCAGGAGGGCTGCGTCTCCCTGATGCAGCTCGCAAAGACGAGCCAGGCCGTCGCGCGGCTGCACGAGGAGGGCCTGCTCTACATCTCACTGCTCACCGACCCGACCTACGGCGGTGTCAGCGCGTCGTTCGCGATGCTCGGCGACCTGCTCGTCTCCGAGCCGGGGAGCTACATCGGCTTCGCCGGGCCGAAGGTGATCGAGCAGACGATCAGGCAGAAGCTGCCCGAGGGCTTCCAGACGGCCGGCTTCCTGCTCGACCACGGCCAGCTCGACCTCGTCGAGCCGCGGGAGACCCTGCGCGTCTCGCTGCGGAAGATCCTCGAGCTCCACGCGACGTCCGGAGGGGGCGTGGACGGCCTGCCGAAGACCGAAGGCGCGGCGCCGATCACCGACCCCGAGCAGCTTCCGACGCGAGATCCGTGGGAGATCGTCCAGCTCGCCCGCCACACCGACCGGCCGAACGCGCTCGAGTACATCAGCCACGTCTTCGACGACTTCCAGCAGCTCTACGGCGACCGGCTCTTCGACGAGGACGCCGCGATCGTCGGCGGCCTGGCGAAGCTCGGCGACCTGACCGTGATGGTCGTCGGCCACCAGAAGGGCCACACCACCCAGGAGATGATGGAGCGCAACTTCGGCATGCCGAACCCGGAGGGCTACCGCAAGGGCCTCCGGCTGATGCGCTACGCGGCCAAGTTCGGCCTGCCGATCGTGACCCTCGTCGACACGCCCGGCGCCTACCCCGGCCTCGGCGCCGAGGAGCGGGGCCAGTCGATCGCGATCGCCGAGAGCATCATGGAGATGTCGCGCTTCCGGGTGCCGATCGTCGTCATCGTGACCGGCGAGGGCGGGAGCGGCGGCGCGCTCGCGCTCGCGGTCGGTGACCGCGTGCTGATGATGGAGAACTCGTACTACTCCGTGATCAGCCCCGAAGGGTGCTCGACGATTCTCTTCAAGGACGCCGCGCAGGCGCCGCGGGCTGCGGCGGCGCTACGGATGGTCGCGCCGGACTTGCTCCGGCTCAAGATCATGGACGCGATCATCCCAGAGCCCGAAGGCGGCGCCCACGAGAACCCGCTCGTGGCGGCGCAGAATCTCAAGGCCGCGATCGTCTCGTGCCTCCGCGAGCTCGTCGGCGTCACGCCGGAGGAGCTCGTGGCCAGGCGCTACGACCGCTTCCGCATGTTCGGGACCCCGGACGTCCAGCCCGTCCTTCCGCGACTGGAGATCACGAATGACTGAGCCCGCCAAGCGCAAGCCGGCCAACCAGGATCTGATCCGCGCCGTCTGGGACGAGGCGCGCGACCTGATCAAGCGTCTCGAGGGCAGCACGGTCCAGCGATTCGCCGTCGAGGCCGGCGACACGCGGATCGAGATCGAGCGCGGCATTCCCGCTGGCGTGGTCGCGTCGGCGCCCGCCGCGCTCGCATCCGCCGCGGCGACCGGCGACGAGGCCGCCCTCGCCGCGGAGCTCGACAGCCGGCATCCGATCAAGGCGCCGCTCGTCGGCACCTTCTACCGGGCGTCGCAGCCGGGAGCGGACCCGTTCGTCAAGGAAGGCGACGCCGTCGACGCGGGCCAGACGGTCGCTATCGTCGAGGCGATGAAGCTCATGAACCAGGTTCTGGCGGACGCCTCGGGCACGGTCGCGGAGATCGTCGCCGAAGACGGGCAGTGGGTCGAGTTCGAGCAGGTGCTCATGTACCTCCAGCCCCCGGAGGAGTAGGTGTTCGAGAAGGTCCTGATCGCGAACCGAGGCGAGATCGCGCTCCGCGTCGCCCGCGCCTGTCGCGAGCTCGGAGTGAAGGCGGTCGCCGTCTACTCGACGGCCGACGCCGAGTCGGCTGTCGTCCGGTTCGCCGACGAAGCCGTCCAGATCGGGCCACCGGCCGTCAGCCGCAGCTACCTGCACATCCCGAGCATCATCGGCGCGGCGCTGAAGACGGGCGCGGACGCGATCCACCCCGGCTACGGCTTCCTGTCCGAGGACCCGTACTTCGCCGAGATCTGCTTCGACGAGGGCATCACCTTCATCGGCCCGCGTCCGGACGTGATGGAGAAGGTCGGCGACAAGGCGACCGCGCGCGACCTGATGTCGAAAGCGGGACTGCCGCTCCTGCCCGGAACGGTGGAGCCGGTGAACACGCTCGACGAGGCGCACGACATCGCGGTCGAGATCGGCTACCCGGTGATCATCAAGGCCGTCGCCGGCGGCGGCGGGCGCGGTATGAGCGTCGTACAGCGCGAGGGGGATCTTGGGCGCCTGTACCAGACGACCCGCGCGACGGCGCAGGCCGTCTTCAAGGACAGCGCCGTCTACATCGAGCGCTATCTCGAGACTTCGCGCCACACCGAGATCCAGCTCGTCTGCGACGCGCACGGCAACGGCGTCTACTTCGGCGAGCGCGACTGCTCGGTGCAGCGGCGCCACCAGAAGCTGATCGAGGAGGCGCCGTCGATCCACCTGACCGAGGAGACGCGGCGGGAGGTCGGCGAGGCGGCGGTCCGCGGGGCGCTCTCGGTCGGCTACACGGGCGCCGGCACGATGGAGTTCCTGCTCGACCTCGACGGCAACCTCTCCTTCATGGAGATGAACGCGCGCATCCAGGTCGAGCACCCGGTCAGCGAGATGGTGACGAGCGTCGACCTGATCCAGGAGCAGATTCGCGTCGCGGCCGGCGAGGAGCTCTCGGTGTCGCAGGAGGACGTCCCCCTGCGTGGGCACGCGATCGAGTGCCGCATCAACGCCGAGGATCCGGACCGGGACTTCGCTCCGACGGCCGGGCGCCTCGACACCTACGTCCCGCCCGGCGGGCCCTGGACGCGCGTCGACTCGCACTGCTATCCAGGCTGGATGGTGAGCCCGTTCTACGACTCGCTGATCGCGAAGCTGATCGTCTGGGCGCCCGACCGCGACCGCGCGATCGACCGGATGGACCGGGCGCTGACCGAGTTCGAGATCTCCGGACGGGGCGTAAAGACGACGATCCCGTTCCACCGGCGGATCCTCGCCCACCCGCAGTTCCGCTCCGGCGACGTCACGACCGACTTCGTCGAGCACTTCATGTCCGAGGAAGCAGCGGCAGCGGCAGCCGCCAGCTAGAGGAGGAGACGATGGCAGACCCGATAGCCCAGGACGAGGTCGGCGCCCTCAAGCGGATCATCGAGATCACGGGGCTCATGAACTCGACCCTCAACCTCGACGACCTGCTGCAGCAGATCATGTCGTCGGCGGCGGAGCTCCTGCACGCCGAGACGAGCTCGCTCCTGCTCGTGGACGAGGAGACCGGCGACCTGACCATCAACGTCGCGACCGGCGAGTCCGGCCAGAATGTCACGCGGCGATCGGTTCCGGCCGGCCAGGGAATCGCGGGCTGGGTGGTCGAGAACGGGGAGCCGGCGATCGTGGAGTCGCCGCGCGACGATCCCCGCTTCTACGCCGTGATGGACCAGGCGATCGCCTTCGAGACGCGGAACATCCTCGCGCTGCCGCTCAAGGTGCGTGACAGGACGATCGGCGTGGTCGAGGTGATCAACAAGCAGGAGGGCGCCTTCACGGAGAAGGATCAGGAGCTCGCCGGCGCGCTCGCGAACCAGGCCGCGATCGCGATCGACAATGCGCGCCTCTATGCGCGCCTCGCCGACGCGGTCGTCACCTCGCGGATGTCCTACCGCTTGTAGACCACCGGTCTTCTGCCCGAGACGGAAACGGAGAGCAGCATGAGCGAACAGCCAGCGGCGGGGAAGCGGGTCATCGTCGTCGGCGCCGGGCCGGGCGGCGTCACGGCGGCCCTCGCGCTACAGCAGGCCGGCGCCGAGGTGAGCGTGTTCGAGCGCGCGAGCGACCTGGGCCGGATCCAGGTGGGAGGCGGCGTCCACCTCTGGAACAACGCGACGCGGGCGCTGCAGCAGCTCGGGCTCGGCGACGCGATCCGCGAGGCGGGCGCAGTCGTCGAGCAGATGGAGTGGTACTCCTGGCGCGGGCAGCTGCTCGGCTCGGGGCCGGTCCGCGACACGACGAAGCAGATCGGCGCGCCCGCGGTCGGCCTGACGCGGCCGGCGCTGCACGGCGTCCTCGCCGGGGCGCTCGCGGAGGGCACGGTCACGCTCGGCGCGGAATGCACGGGCTTCGAGCAGGACGCAGAGGGCGTCACCGCCCGGTTCGCCGACGGGCGCGAGGAGCGCGCGGACGCGCTGATCGGTGCGGACGGCCTCTATTCGGTGATCCGCAGCCAGATCCTCGGCGAGAGCCCACCCCGCTACTCGGGCGTGATCGTCTGCCAGGCGGCCGTCGAGAGCCCCGAGCGGCTCTCCCCGGCCGGGGTGTACGGCATGCTCTGGGGGCGCGGGACGCGGGTGGGCTTCTACCCGATCAAGGATGGAACGTTCTGGTACACGCTCGTCGGCGCGCCGGCGGGCGGGTTCGCCGGGGACGGCTCCGTCAAGGACGCGCTGCGCAGCCGGCTCGCGGGCTGGGCGCCGCCCGTGCAGGCGCTGCTGGACGCGACGCCGGAGTCGGCGATCAACAAGGCCGACATCGTCGCCCGCGACCCGGTCGACCGCTGGGGCGACCGGCGCGTGACGCTGCTCGGCGACGCGGCGCACGCGATGACGCCGTTCCTCGGCCAGGGCGCCTGCCAGGCGATCGAGGACGGGGTCGTGCTCGGCCAGTGCTTCGAGCAGGAGAGCGACGTCGAGGCGGCGCTGCGCGCGTACGAGCAGCGCCGGATGGAGCGTACGGCGGCGATCGTGCTTCGCTCCTGGAAGGTCGGGCGCGCCGGCCTGATCGAGAACCCGGTGGCCTGCGCGGTCCGGAATCAGGTCTTCAAGCGGGTCTTCAACCGGATGATCTGGCCCGGGCAGCGGGAGCTGCTCACGGCCGAGCTGTGAACGTTCCTGAGGTGCTTTCGGAGGTGGAGACGTGTCGACGACGACCGTAGACAACAAAGCACTGACGCAGAGGTTCTTCGACGCGCTGAACGAGCACGACCTCGACAAGGTGGGTGACCTGCTCCACCCGGAGGTCGTCATGCACGCGCCGGCCCAGGAGGAGCCTCTTCGCGGACGCGAGGAGGTCCTCGACTTCTTGAAGCAGGTCTACGCCGGCCTCCCCGATTTCAAGGCGTCGGTGGAGACGATGATCGCCGAGGACGACCTCGTCGCGGTCCGGTTCAGGACGAGCGGAAGGCAGGACGGGAACTACTTCGGCATCCCTCCGACCGGCCGGGCGGTCGGCACGCATGAGATCGAGATCATCCGCGTGGTCGACGGTCAGGCCGTCGAGGTCTGGCAGGAGCTGAACATCCTGGGCGTGATGCAGAAGCTCGGCGTGATCCCCAAGAAGCCGCTCCCGAAGCCGATCCTCTGGACGATGGTCAAGCTCGGCCGCCTCGGCCGACGCTCCTAAGTGGTCTCGGCCATAGATCCGGTCGCGAACGGTTGAAGGGACCTGGCCGGCCTCGTCGAGCTCAGAGACAGGCTTGTGAGGCACAAGCCTGGCTTCCGGCTCGCTGCCTGAACCTGATGTTCTTGCGGCGGACATCACTTAGGCTCAGTCCTCGCTGATTCTCGAGCCGTGAGGAGGCTGACGTGCGTAATCCGCTGACCGAGTTCAAGGCGTTCCTGCTTCGTGGCAACCTCGTCGACCTGGCCGTCGCGATCGTGATCGGCCTCGCGTTCGTCGCGTTGGTGGGAGCGCTCGTCAAAGACATCATCACGCCGATCATTGCGGCGATTGCCGGCAAACACGATTTCTCGGCGCTCAGCTTTACGATCCACAAGAGCCGCTTCCTCTACGGCGACTTCATCAACGCGATTATCACGTTCGTCTCCGTCGCGGCTGCGGTCTTCTACTTCGTCGTCAAACCGGTGAACGCGCTGATGGCCCGATCCCGCAAGGAACCAATGCCAGACCCGTCGATCAAGAAGTGCCCGGAATGCCTGAGCGACATACCGGCGGCAGCACGTCGCTGCGCGTTTTGCATCTCGGAGGTACCGATCCCTGCCGATGCGGGTGGCGCGTCGTAGAGGCTGCGGCGTCGCGAAACTCGACGAAGAGGGTAGGGCCGAGGCCGCGCGCGACCTACCAGACCGGCGGCATGTCGGCCTCGCGCCGTAGCATCGGCGGCTGCTCGCCCGCCATCGCGATCACGATGATCGCCGTGTGCAGACCGGAGACGATCACGCGGATCGAGCCGGTGCCCGGCTGCGTCCAGTGGCCGGCGAGAAAGAGGCCCTTGATCGGCGTGACATGGCTCAGGCGGCGGCTCTCGGTCTGCCGCGGCGTGTTCGCCCACCCGTAGTTCGCCCCGCCCTGGTTCAGCGCGAAACGCTCGAGGGTGACCGGCGTCGCCGTCTCGAGGACCTCGACGCTCTCGCTCAGACCCGGCACGACGGCGTCGAACTCACGCACGAGCTCGGTGGCGTAGCGCTCGCGCTCCTGTTCCCACGGCCGGTCGTAGGGCGCGAGCGCGGTGAAGATGACGATGTGCTCGCCGGGCGGCGCGAGCGAGGGGTCGGCGATCGTCGGGGTGTTCATCCACATCCCGCCGGGCCGGCCCTCGAGGACGTCCCGGTAGGTCTCGTCGTGGTCCCAGTGCTTGTAGAGGAAGGTCTCGTGCGCCACGTCGAGCTCCGCCAGGTCCAGCTTGGTCGCGCCGAAGACGACGAAGGCCGAGGTCGACGGCTCCATCCGCCGGACGCGTCGCAGCAGGCTCTCGGGCAGGTGCTCCTCGCCCACCAGCTCCTCGAAGGTGCGGAGCGCGTCGGCGTTCGAGACGACCACCGGGGCGCGCACGACCTCGCCGTCGTCGAGGACGACCCCGGCCGCGCTCCCGTCTTCGACCGTGATCTTGTCGACGCGTCGGCCCAGCACGAGCTCCCCACCCAGGTTCTCCAGGGCTGCGGCGAAGGCGTCGGCGAGCCTCTGGAAGCTCCCCTCGACGTAATAGGCGCCGGCGAGGTGAACGTTGAGGATCTGCGACAGCGTCAGAAAGGAGACGCGCGACGGCGGCAGGCCCGGGTACGGCCAGAGCGCCGAGCAGACGGCCTTCAGGCGCTCGTCGGTGAGGTGGGCGTCCATCACCTCGCCGAGCGTCAGCTTCTGCGACTCGAACAGGGTCGGGAACCGGGCGGCCGCCGCGTCGAGCTCCTTCAGCGAGAGCTGGGGCGGCAGCTGGTGGGCCTCGTGGTGTACCTGCGCGGCGAGGCGCAGGAAGCTCCGGAGCTCCTGCTCCTGGTGGGGGAAGCCGGCGAGGTGGGCGTCGAGGTACTCCTCGAAGCCGAGCGGCGCCCGGAACGAGTGCCCATCCGGGAAGTGGCCCTCGTAGAAGGCGTTGACGCGGATGAAGTTGCAGGGCTCGGGATGCCCGAGGTGCTCGAAGAGGATGTTCACGAACGGTCCGTCGGCGAGGACGTGGACGGCCGGGTCGAAGATGTAGGGGCCGCGCTGGAAGCCGTGCGCGTAGCCGCCGGGGCCGTCCGCTTGGTCGACGACCAGCACCGTGCGCCCCGATTTCGCGAGCATGCCGGCGGCCACGAGCCCGGCGAGGCCTGCCCCTACGACGACGACGTCGTAGGAGTCGGCGCGTGGATCGCCTGCCTTCCCCACAGCGGGGTTCACTCCACAGTCGCGGCGTGCGCCTCGACGAACGCCTCGAGCCGCTTCGGCGAGTCGGCCGACGAGGCGTCGGCCTCCATGCCGACGATCTGCCGCACCAGGCCGCCGAGGACGCGCCCCGGGCCGAGCTCGAGGAACGTCTCGCAGCCGGCGTCGCCGAGGCTCCGCACGCAGTCGACCCAGCGCACCGGGCTGGCGATCTGGTCGATCAGCGCCTGCCGCACCTGCTCGCCGCTCGTGACGAGCCCGCCGGAGGCGTTCGAGGCCATCGGGACGCGCGGGTCGCTCCAGCCGACGCCCTCCATCGCCTCCGCCATCCGCGCCTGCGCCGGCTTCATCAGCTCGCTGTGGAAGGCGGCGCCGACCTGGAGCCGCACGACCTTCTCCGCTCCCGCCTCCTGGGCCAGCTCCATCAGCCGCTCGACGCCGGCCACCTCGCCCGAGACGACGATCTGGCTTGGCGTGTTCAGGTTCGCAGGAGCCACCGTGCCTGCCTCGGACGCCTGGCGGCAGAGCTCCTCGAGGCGCTCGGGCGCGAGACCGATCACCGCCGCCATCGTTCCAGGCCGCTCGGTCTGCGCCTCGTTCATCAGCTTGCCTCGCAGCGCCACCAGTCGGATCCCGTCCTCGAAAGACACGGCCCCGGAGGCCACCGCGGCCGTGTACTCGCCGAGGCTGTGCCCGGCGACGAAGTCCGGCCGGATGCCGTGCTCGCCGGCGGCCTCGGCGACGGCGAGCGAGAGCGCGAAGAGGGCCGGCTGGGCGACGTCCGTCCGCGTCAGCGTCTCGTCGGGCCCCTCGAGCGCGTACTGCGCGATCGGCAGCCCGGTCGCCTCCCCGGCCTGCTGGAAGTACCGCTCGAACACGTCCGGCTGCGCCTCCCGCAGGTCGGAGCCCATGCCGACCTTCTGGGAACCCTGACCCGGGAAGAGGAACGCGAGCTTACCCATCTCTAGCCTCCTTGGAGACGTCCGCGGTTCGCCCGGCGAGTATCCCATTCGCGCCGCGGCCGGACAACGGCGGTCAGCGCGGGATGACCGGGAGCAGGACGTGCGACGGCCGCGCACGGTCGTGGAAGATCGTCTGTCGCGCCGGGCGCAGGTCGTCGGGCTCGTCGGCGCCGAGCGGCTTTCCGGAGTTCGCATTGCGGTCGAAGCGCGGGAAGGAGCTGCTGGTGACGAGGACGCGGATCCGGTGGCCCGCCGCGAAGACGTTCGAGGTCGCGACGAGATCGAGCTGGTAGCGGTTGACGACGTCGGGCTCGACGGGCTGCGGCCGTTCGAAGCCGTCGCGGAAGCGGGCGCGCAGGATTCCCTCCGCGAGGATCCGCGACGTCCCGTCCGGCCACACGTCGGTCAGCTTCGCGACGAAGTCGGTGTCGGGCGCGCTCGTCGCCGCGTGGAGCGTCATGATCAGCGGTCCCGTGACCTCGAGCGGACGCTCGAGCAGGGCCGACGTGTAGACGAGGACGTCGGCGCGCTCCTCGAGGCGGCGCTGGTCGAGCGGCCCCGCGTTCGCCCTCATCATCCGCGCGGGCAGCGAAGTGGGGCCGCCTACCGTCGGCGCCGGGTCGTCCGGGTCGTACAGGTAGGTGTCCGGCTCCTCGTCGCCCGGCGGCTCCGGCGAGAGGAGCTCCTCGGCGCGCAGGTACCACGGCGCCGGCTGCGCGCGCGCGAGCGGCCAGTCCTCCTCGTCGCGCCAGCGGTTCTCGCCCATCACGAAAATCTGAACGGGTGGCTCGTCCTCGCGGCCCGGCCCGCCGCGCAGGTTGCGCTCGAAGAAGTGCAACTGGAGCGCGACGAGGTCGAGGGCGCCGCCGGATGCGAACGGCTCGAAGCTGTGGTCGGGATAGGCGCCGTAGGTGCTGCCGTGCGCCCAGGGGCCGACCAGCAGCCGCTGCCCGGCGCGCGCCGCGTCCGACCCGCCCTCCCGGCGCATGCGGGCGAAGTTCTCCAGCGTGCCCCCGAGGAAGACGTCGAACCAGCCGCCGACGTTGAGCGCGGGGGCCTCGACGCGCCCGTAGCGGCGGTTGATCGCGAGCGCGCGCCAGTAGCCGTCGTCCGTCGGGTGGTCGAGCCAGTCGAAGTAGAAACGGCTCCACTTCGGATCCGGCAGCGGCACCGTCCGCAACGGGACGTGGCGGAAGAGGTCGTCGACCCGGGTCACCCCGGCACGGTCGCTCATCATCCGCGTCCAGAACAGGTTGAACCCGAGCTGGAACGCGCCCCCCTGGTAGACCCAGCCCCGGTAGAAGTCGCTGCCCGTCACGACCGGGCAGATCGCCTTCAGGTGCGGCGGCTGCTCGGACGCGGCGAGCCACTGACAGGTGGCGGCGTAGGAACGGCCCACCATCCCTACCTTCCCGTCGCACCACGGCTGCGCCGCCGCCCACTCGACCGAGTCGTAGCCGTCGGGGCCTTCGTGGGCGAAGGTGTAGAACTCGCCCTCGGACCCGAACTGACCGCGCACGTCCTGGCAGACGACGGCGAAGCCGGCGGCGACCGCCGCCTCGGGGTCGAGCCCCGACGGCGGGATCAGCGTGACGCTCCGGTCGTAGGGCGTACGGAGCATGAGCGCCGGCACGGGCGTGTCGGCCTGCGGCCGGTAGACGTCCGCGCGCAGCACGACGCCGTCCCGCATCGGGACGGCGAGGTTCTCCTCGACGAGCATGCCGGCGACGGCCACGGGCGAAGAGCATAAGGCGCTGCGCGGGGCCGCGGCGGGCCCTGCGCCCGGCCTACGTCGCTCTAGCCGGCTCCGAGAGCTTGGCGGTTTGCTGCTGGTACGGAGCCGCCGTCCACGGGAAAACCATCCCCGCGTACTTCCACTTGCTCGTCTCGATCGCGAGCACCATCACGCGGTCGCCCGGCTTGAGCCGCCCCTGCTTCCAGGCGTCGTCGAGGGCGAGCGGGACGGCGGCGGAGCCGGTCGCGCCGACCTCCGTGAGGTTCTCGTAGATCTTGTTCTCGATCGCGAGCCACTCCGGCGTCAGCAGCCCCGCCTCGCGCAGCTCGTCGGTCATGTAGGGCGCGTTGCCCTCGGGGATGATGCAGATGTCGATCGAGTCCGCGCTGACGCCGCTCCGCTGGAGGACGTCGATCAGCGCCTCGGTCAGGACGTACGGCGTGAAGCGCCCCGACTCGACGACGTCGACCTTGAGATCGACGAGCCGCTTCTCCTCGAGCTGCTTGTGCACCGGAGCGTGCGTGCCGCCGCCGACGATCTGCATGCCCGGCGCTCGCTCGCCGCCGACGCACGCGATCGCTGAGCCGAGGATGCCGCGATCCGCTCCGTCGCCCGACTCGTCGGTGGCCTGGAGCACGATCGCGCCGGCTCCGTCGCCGAAGTTGTACGGGTTCATCCGGTCGCGCATCCGGATCGACTCGGGGTCCTTGCCGAGGAAGACGGGCGCGAGCAGCGGCGAGATCGCCTCGCTGCCGATCACGACGGCGGTCTCGAAGAGCCCGTTCTCCAGATACAGGCGCGCGACGTCGAGCGCCTCGACGGCGCCCGCACAGCCCGATCGGATCTCGATCGCCGCGCAGCGGCGAAGCCCAAGGCGCTCTTGCACGAAGGTGACGAGCGGGGGCAGGAGGTAGTCGGGGCTCGCGGTCGAGAGGACCAGGAGCTCGACGTCGGTCGGCTCGACGCCCGCGGTCTCGAGGGCGGCACGGGCCGCCTCGAGCGCCATCTCCGAGTTGTTGATCCGGTGCTCGCCGGTTGCCGGGTCGATCATCCAGTGCCGCCGCTTGACCTGGATACCCTCGAGGACGTCAGCGGGCAGCGGCCCGACGAGCCTCTCGATGTCCTCGTTCGTCAGCGGGTCGCCCGGGAGATACGAGCCGGTGCTGACGATCTGTACCTGTTTCATCGGGCCGCATCCTCTGCTCGAAGAGACCGATCTGACAGCGAAATGCTACCCCGGCGCCTGGGGAGGCGCGGAGCCCTACCTCTCGATCGCGGGGCCCGCCGGCGGCGCCTCGACTGCCTCGTGCAGCCCGAAGCGATCGTACAGGCGCCGCAGCGGATCGGGCGCCCACCAGTTCCGGTCGCCGAGAAGGCGCATCAATGACGGCACGAGCAGCCCGCGGACGATCGTCGCGTCGAGGACCACGGCCAGCGCCATCCCGAGGCCGAGCTCCTTGATGAAGACGATCTTCGAGATCGAGAACACGCCGACGGCGATGCAGAACAGCAGCGCGGCCGACGTCACCAGGCGACCGGTGCGCTCGAGCCCGGCGGCGACCGCCTCGGTGCTCGAGGCGCCTGCGTCCCGCGCCTCCTTGATCCTCGTCAGCAGGAAGACGCCGTAGTCCGTCGAGAGCGCGAAGGCGACCGCCGCGAGCAGGATCGGCTGGGTCATCTCCAGCGCCCCCTGGCTCGTGTAGCTCAGGACGCTCTGCAGCCGGCCATCCTGGAAGATGAGGACCAGCAGGCCGAAGGTCGCGCTCAGCGTGAGCAGGTTCATCACGAGCGACTTGACGGGCAGCACCACCGAGCCCGTCATCGCGAACAGCAAGAGCAGCGTCGTCGCGACGAGGACCGCGAGCCCGATCGGCAGGTGCGAGGCGAGGCTGTGCCCCTGGTCGACGAAGGCGGCCGTCTCCCCGCCGGCCAGCACGGGGAAAGCCGGCTTCAGGCGACGGATCTCGTGAACGAGCGACTTGCTCGAGGACGCGAGCGGGGCGCCCTGGGGAATGACGTCGACCCGCCAGAGCCCCGGTCCGGACGGCAGCGGACCCTCGACGGAGCTTGCGCCCGCGAGCCCGCGCAGCCGCTGCGCGTAGGCGGCGACCTTTCCGGCGGCCGAGCCGGGAGCCTCGACCGCGAGGTAGATCGGTGAGGTCCGGTTCGGCGGGAACACCGTGTTCAGCGCGTCGTTCACCTGTCTCCCGCTCGCGCTCGCCGGCAGCACGGCCGCGTCGATCCCCGTGAATTTGACGCCGAGGAAGGGGCTGCCGAGCGCGATCATCACGGCCGCGCTCACGATCGCAAAGAGGGCAGGGCGGCGCATCACCGTTCGGGCGAGCCGGTACCAGAAGCCCTTGCCGGGGCGCGTGGTCCGCTCGAGCGAGCGCCGGAGGAATCCCGGAGAGAGCGAGTTCACGCGCGGGCCGAGCAGCGCCAGGACCGCGGGCAGCACGAGGAGCGCCGCGACAACCGAGAAGAGCGAGACGAAGATCCCCCCCGTCCCCATCGAGTACAGGAACGGCTGCGGATACACGAGCAGCGAGGCGAGTGCCGCGGCGACGGTAAGGCCGCTGAAGGCCGCCGTCCGGCCGGCCGTCGCGAGCGTCCGCGCGAGCGCCTCGCGGGTGGAGCTGCCGCGCGCGAGCTCCTCGCGGAAGCGCGTGACGATGAAGAGGTTGTAGTCGATCGCCAGCCCGAGCCCGAGCCCCGTGGTGAGGTTGAGGGCGAAGATCGAGAGCGGGGTGATCCCGTTCACGATCCGCAGGCCGAGGAACGTCGCGAGGATCGCGACCACACCGCCCAGGAGCGGGAGCAGGGCAGCGACGGCGCTGCGGAAGACGAGGAGCAGGAGGACGAAGAGGATCGGAAAGGCCAGCGCCTCGGCCCGCGCGAGATCCTTGATTACCTGGTCGCCGACCTGGCGGCTCGCGACGAGCGCGCCTCCCACCGTCACTCCTGGTTCCTTCGACAGGCGCTTGGCAAGGCGCTTCGAGGCCTTGTCGGCCTCGTCCGCGGACACCGGCTTGAAGTTGACCGCGATATAGGTCGAGCGGCCGTCGCGCGAGACGAAGGCGGTCTGCCCCGTGTCGTAGAAGTCGGAGACCCTGGCGACGTTCGGGTCGTGGGCGATCGACGTTGCCAGCCGCTGAACCCGCGCGCGCACGCTCGGCGAGCGAATGTCCTTGTTCGCGCGGACGAGCGCGATCAGCCCGACTTCGGGGCTCACGCCGCTGCGCTGCTCGATCAGGGTGCGGGCACGGATGCTCTCGGAGCTGGAATCCTCCAGGTTCTTGCTCGTCGCCGAGAGCTTCGCGGCGACCGGGCCGCCGAAGATGCCGCAGACGGCGACGAAGAGGCCGGCAGCGAGGAGCAGGCGACGGGGACGCCGGCAGGCAAGGTCTGCGAGTCGTTCGAACATCGGCTGGCCCTCCTCCGCGGTCGGCCCCGCGACAAGACGATCCAGAACTGGGTGGCGACATCTTTCCAGCGCCGGACGGACGAGTCTAGTGTGTCGGCGCATTGTGGCGCGAGCGGCGGTGTGCGAACATCGTGGGCGTGGCTGTCGAGCTGGCGGCGGAGGACCGGACGGTCGTCGATCGCGACTACGAGACGACGACGCACCGGATCGAAGCGCTGGTTCCCCACTTCTTCCAACGCGTCTGGAACGACCGGCAGGTCCAGGTCACCGACCTGATCTGGAGCCCTGACGTCATCTTCCATTCGCCCCTGTCCGACGAGCCGGTTCACGGCCGGGACGAGCTGCGCAGGCACTTCGACGTCATCCAGGGGGCGTTCTCGGAGCTCCACTTCTCGGTCGACGACGTCATCGCCGGCGGCGACACCGTCGTGCTCCACATAACGCAGGTCGGGGTGCACACCGGCGACTACTTCGGCATTCCCGCCACGGGCCGCCGGGTTCGGATGTCCGAGGTCTTCATCTTCCGCACGTCGCCGGGCGGTCCGGTCGGCGCGCAGATCGACGAGATCTGGCTGAGCATGAACGCGCTGAACCTGATGCAGCAGCTCGGGCTCTTCCCGAAGGGCAATCCGCCGCGGCCGCTGCTGCGAGGGATCATCGCCGTCCAACGGACGGGACGCAAGCTCCGCCGCAGAGCGGCGTGAGCGTCGTTAGCGCGCCGACTCGGCGGGGCCCCAGCGGGATCGGCTACTTACCCGGGTTCGTGCGCCGGCCCGAGACGGCGCTGCTCGAGTACCAGCGCGAGTTCGGCGACGTCGTGTACTTCCGGCGGGGACCGCTCCGCGGATATCTGATCTTCCATCCGCGCGAGATCGCGTACGTGCTCGAGGAAAACGCGGCGAACTACCCGCACGGACAGTGGCTCGTGCGCAAGACCACGGCGACGATGGGCCGGGGCGTTTTTGCCGCGGACGGAGAGCTGTGGCGGCGGTACCGCCGGCTGATCGAGCCGGGGCTCGACGGCGACCGCGCGGCCCGGTTCTCCGAGCACATGACGGCGAACACAGCGGCGATGCTGGACCGCTGGGAAGAGCGGCGCCAGCGCGGGGAGCCGGTGGACGTCGTGTGGGAGATGGAGGAGCTGAGCCGCACGAACGCGGGTATCGGAGTCTTCGGGGAGGACTACCTCGGACAGCAGGACGTGCTCGGGCCGGCTCGTGCGATCTTCATTCGCCAGTCGGGGCGCGAGCTGACGTCTCCACTCGGAGCAGTCCCGCTCACCGTCCCGCTCCCCTTCCATCGCACCTTTCTCGCCGCGCGGGCCAGCTACGACCAGACGGTCGCGCGGCTCGTCGAGCAGCGCAGGCGGACGGGGGCCACGGCGGGCGACGACCTGCTCTCGGCCCTCGTGCACGCGCGCGACCCGGAGACGGGCGCGACCCTCGACGATCGAGAGGTTCGCGACCAGGCGACGACGATCTACTTCCTCTGGAAGCCGGTCGCGATCACGCTCGCGTGGGTCTGGTACCTGCTCGCTCGAAACCCCTCCGCCGCCGAGCGCCTGAGCGACGAGGTGGCTCGCTCGCTCGGCGCGCGCGACCCGGCCCTCGGCGATCTCGCCTCTCTTCCGTACACGAGGGCGGTCGTGGCCGAGGCGCTGCGCCTGCACCCGCCTGTCCTCCTGCTGCCGCGCGAGGCGGCCGAGGACGACGAGCTGGCCGGTCACCCCGTCCCCGCGGGCACTCGCGTCGCGATTTCGGCGCACGTCACGCATCGCCACCCCGAGTTCTGGGACGAGCCGGAGCGCTTCGAGCCGGAGCGATTCCTGCGTCCTGACGAGCGACCTGCATACGCCTACTTTCCGTTCGCGGAGCCCGGACCGCGACGCTGTCTCGGCCACGACATTGCACAAACAGAGCTGGCGATCGTGGTCGCCGCGATCGCGCGGCGCTACCGACTCGAGCTGCTCCCGGGCGAGCGCGTCGCGACGAAGATGACGGTTGCACGCGACTTCACCCGCGGGCTCCGCATGCGGCTCGCACCGGCGTGACAGACGGTTAGGAGGTGCCCCTGCGAGGACCGACGTGGACGGCGCCGTCCTCGACCAGCACCTCGTAGACGGCGATCGGCTCCTCGGCCGGCGATTCGGCGATCTCACCGGTCCGGACGTCGAACCTGCTGAAGTGCCAGGGGCAGGTGACGAGTGCTCCTGCGAGGTCGCCTTCGGAGAGCGGACCGCCGTCGTGCGTGCACTCGTCGCTGAACGCGTAGAACTCGCCGCCGACGTTCGCGACGGTGACGCGCTCCCCGTTGACGTCGACGAGCTTCATCGCCCCGACAGGGATCTCGTCCGCCTCTGCAGCCTTGACGAACTCGCCGGGCATGCCTACACCTCGAACGCCAGGTTCTGCATGTGCTTCCCCCAGACGAAGGAGGACAACCGCCGCATTGCGACGTTGCGAGCCGCGCAGACGACGCTGTTGTCGAGCTTTCCCAGGTCCCCGGTCATCCGGCTGATGCGGGTGAGCAGGTGGACGCGCGGCATCCGCACCCGCTCGAACTCCCGCAGCGCCTCTGCCACGCCGGACGAGGCGCGCAGGCACTTCGCCAGCACGACGGCGTCCTCGATCGCCGAGGCCGCGCCCTGGCCGCCGCTCGGCGGCATCGCATGCGCCGCGTCGCCGATCAGCATCACCCGGCCTTCCCCCCAGCGCTTGACCGGCGGGCGGATGAAGAGCTCGAGCTTGACGACCGCCTCGTCGGGAGTCGCGTCGACGATCGACTGCGTCGGCTCCGGCCAGCCGCGGAAGCGGTCGACGACGACGGCCTTCGGCCCGCCCGCGGCCTGGTCGTCGTACCCCTGGGGCTCGGGCACCAGCGTGTACCAGCAGGTCCCGCCCTTGATCGGGTAGAAGCCGAAGCGATATCCGTGCCCCCAGTGCTCGTGGAACGTCCTGGGAGGGACGAGACCGTCGGGAAGCGATGCCACGGCGTGCCGCTCGACGACGCCGAGGTACTTCGGCGGGCCGTCGTCGAACAGCAGGCGCCGCACGGTGGAGCGGATGCCGTCGGCGCCGATGAGGACGTCGCCACGCTCCTCGCTGCCGTCGCCGAGCCGCACCGTGACGCCGTCGGCGTCCTGCTCGAATCCGGTCAGCTCGGCGCCGAAGCGCAGGATCTCCGCACCAACGGCCTCTGCCAGGACGACGTGCAGGTCGGAGCGCCTGATGCCGACGGTCGGTGACCCGAGCTTCCGCTCGGCTTCGGCCACCGGCCAGTCGAAGAGCCGCTTGCCCTCGAGCGATTCGAAGTACATTCGCTCGAACCGCTCGCCCTCGTCCTTGACGGCCTCGCCCACGCCGAGCGACTCGAGCGCCCGCGTCGCGTTCGTCCACAGATGGATCCCGTACCCCACCTGGATCGCGTTCAGGTCGGGCGCGCGCTCGAATACCGTCGTCTCGATTCCCGCGCGCGCCAGCGCGATCCCCGCCGCGAGCCCGCCGATCCCGGCGCCGGCGATCAGGACGCGTGCGCCTGCAGCTGCACTCACGCGGCCGGACCCGGAGCCGCCTGCGTCGCCCAACCGCTCATTGGGCGCGAGCCTCCGCAGGCTCCGGCTCCGCACTGCGCGGCCGTAGGGCCGGCCGGTGCCGGAGCGTCATGCGGAGCCCGTGCTCGAAGCCGAGCGTGATGCCCGGCCGCGGCTTCACCGGATGGCCGGGGACGAGCTCCACGTCGAACTTCTGCAAGACCATCGCGATCACGATGTGCATCTCGATCTGGCCGAAAAAGCCGCCGATGCACTGGCGGGGGCCGCCGGAGAAGGGGAACCAGGCGTTCTTCGGGCGGTCGGCCGCGCGTTCCGGCGAGAAGCGATCGGGATCGAATCCCTCGGGGTTGTCCCAGAACCCCGGATGGCGGTGGCTGACGTAGGCGCTGATCAGGCACATCGTCCCCTTCGGGACGAGATAGCCGCCGACCTCGTCGTCCTGGATCGGCGTGCGCGAGATCAGCGAGACGGGCGGATAGAGCCGAAGCGATTCCTGGATCACGCGGCTCGTGTACGTCAGGTTCGGGATGTCCTCCTGCGTCGGCGCCCGTCCCCCGAGCACCTCGTCGAACTCGGCCCGGAGGCGGTCCTTCACGTGCGGGTGCTTCGAGAGCAGGTACCACGTCCACGCCAGGCCCGACGCCACGGTTTCGTGCCCGCCGAACATGAAGGTCATCAGCTCGTTGCGGATCTGCAGATCGTCCATCGTGGCGCCCGTCTCCTCGTCGCGCGCGCTGACGAGCGTCCCCAGGAGATCGGGCGGCTGGTCGGCGAGCCCGCGCCTGCCGGCGATCATCCGCTCCATGATCTCGTGGAGCTCGGCACGTGACTTCACGAACCGTCGGTTCGCCGGCGTGGGCACGTTCTCGGGCAGCGCGAAGATCGCCTCGAGGTGATGGTAGGCGTGGCCGATCGCCACCTCGACCGCGGGCGCCATCACCTTCGCCTCCCGGCGCCAGTCGGTGCTGAACATCGCACCGCCGAGGTTCGCGAGCGCCAGATGCGTCATCTCGCGCGCCATGTCGAGGCTCTCTCCGCGCTGCGCGTGGTCCTCCCATTGCGCGAGCATGGCGCCGGTCTCTTCCGCGATCAGACCGTCGAAGCTCAGCAGGCGCTTGGGGTCGAACGACGGCTGCGCAAGCTTGCGCTGGCGGCGCCAGAAGTCGCCGGTACTGCAGATCAGCCCCTCGCCGACGACCATCCGCCACTTGTCGTTGACGAAGGGCGTCTTCGGATAGATGTCGTACCGGTCCTTGAGGGCGTGCATGACGTAGTCGGGGTGCACGAAGAGGTAGACCGGAAAGAGCGGCCCGACGCCACGGAAGCGGACGATGTCCCCGAAGTCCCGCCAACCCCCGATCAGCGTCTGCAGGAGGTCGTCCTTGAAGCCCAGCGTGTTGCCCAGAATCGGGTGCCCGCGCGGCCCTGGAGGAACGGGAACGCCGTTGGAGCTCACGGACCGATCATGACATGTGGACTTTCGTAATTCCAACGCGCAGAGCGCCGCCGCCTCAAGACGAGTGCGCGGGCTCGAGCGTCATCAGCAGCGGGTCGCGCGGCCGGAGCGAGATCGCGGGCTGCGGCACCACCGGCCAGCCCGAGACCAGGTTGAGACGGAAGCGCTGGGCGACCATCGCGACGACGAGCGGCATCTCGACCATCGCGAACGTGTTGCCGATGCACTTGCGCGGGCCGGCGGCGAA
>WNEY01000391.1_pt1 | contig 26951 bp, 25 predicted proteins | sample 5400531 | NCBI WGS metagenome assembly WNEY01 (sample SAMN13153338, study PRJNA577476) | soil metagenome | isolation source: 200 cm saprolite under Douglas fir tree site 1 | place: USA:California | collected 2015-04-18
TCCCGAAATCCATGAAGCCCATGCAGCCCGTGATCGACATCACCAGCGTCCAGATTCCGTAGTCGGTGTGGCCGAGGTGCCCGACGATGAGCGGGGTCACGAAGAAGGCGAGGGCGACGGCGACCGCCTGGGCCAGCCAGTTCGAGAAAATGTTGCGCGTCGTTTGCCGGACGTTCATTCGGTGACATCCTGTCTCGCACCGCCGCGGAAAGGCGGGAACGTCGGCGGCGTGATTCGGCGACGGCGAAGCAAATGGCGGCGAAGACTCAAGAGCAGTCCATGGTCGTTCGAGCCCTGACACTATCGATGGAACCGGCGACCCGCGGCAATATGCCCTTCGGTGTAGGGCCCTATGACGTTCGGTATAGATCTCCCGTGGTGCGATCGACCGAGGCGCGGCGCGGCCGCTACGATCCGGGCTCCGCGTCGAGGGACAGGACCAGCGGCTCGATTTCAGCGCCGTCGTTCAGTCGCGCGACGACGCGAAACCGGCGGTGCTCGTCCAGTGAGAACACGGTCGCCCGGTTGGCGCTCTCGTCGTCGGTCCGGCACACGATCAGCAGGCCCCCGTCCGCCAGCCGAGATCGCAACCGGGCCACGATGTCGGCGAGCGTCCGATCCTCGAAGTAGCCGCGATTGAGAATGTTGGCAGCGCGCACGGCCGCGAAGCGCCGCTCCCACCCCGCAGTCTTCGTAATGTCGTCTTCGACGAACTTCACGTTCCGGCGCTCGCTCAACCGTGGGCTCACGAGTGTGAGAGGCCGGCGCGTGATTCCGGCCTGGGCATACCCCGTGGCGAGCATGAAGTTCAGCAGCATGATCGGCATACCGTACAGGGCGCGCTGTCGCCCCCAGGGAGGACTGGGCACCGCGCGGCCGAACACGTCGTACTGCAGCGGATGTTGGTCGCGGTCGACGAGGACGTGAAGATGTCGTCCCAGGGAGACGAGCCAGGCGTGTAACGTCAGGTCACCGGCCGTCATGTGGTATTCGATGCCGAGCCGGTCGAGACTGCTCATCCACTCCACGGTCGTGATGCCGGACGAGACGGCGACGTCCATCAAGTCCAGGCGCCGGCCACGCGGCAGACATCGACTCACGAGATCGTTCAGATCATCGAGTCGCCGGCCGTGCGTCGTCTTGTAGGTGCCGTTCTTGAGGCGGATGGAGGTGAAGAAGCTCCGCTCCAGCGATTCCTGGTCCGTCCCGTTCGCCCGGCGGGTGGAGCGGTACAGCTGGCGGGCCGTCGGCACGCGGGACAATGCTCGGCGGGCACCCATGTCAGGTCAGCTGATCGCGGCAGCCCCGAGCTGCCGGTAGAGGCCGGCATACGCGCTGCGCATCCGCTCGAGGGTGAACAGCTCGGTGGCTCGCCGACGTGAGGCGACGCCGTGCTGCCGCATCACCTGCGGCTTCTCCACATACCCTTCGATCGCCGCGGCGAGTGCCCCGGGAAGACTGTCCACCAGAAAGCCGTTGACCCCATCGGCAACGACCTCCGGACTGCCGCCCACCCGAGTCGCCACGATCGGCAATCCCGACGCCATCGCTTCCAGGAGTGTGTTGGACATGCCTTCCGCCACGGACGGGAGGACGAAGACGTCCATCGCTCGGAGGAGTCGCGGCACATCGCCCCGCTCGCCGAGAAACCGAACGCGAGCCGACACGTTCGATCGCCGAGCGAGGTCCTCCAACGACGTCCGGCACCGTCCGTCACCGGCGATCACCAGGACCATCTCGGGATGGGTCGCGGCCAACGTGGCGAAGGCCTGAATCAAGCTCGCCTGGTTCTTGACGGCTTCCAGGCGGCCGACCGTGCCGACCACGAGGGCGTCGGTGGGCACGCCCAGCTCGCGTCGCACGGTCGCGCCCTCACCAGGGGCAAACCGTTGGGTGTCGACGCCATTGGCGATCTTGACGACCTTTCCCTCCGAGATGCCGACGCGGCCGGTCAGCCAACGGTGCAGGTCATCGGACACGACCACGAACCGATCGATCAATCCCCCACAGACGCGCCGGACGCCCCGCTTCCACCGGCTGCGCCCCTCGGGGTCAGCGCTGTCGTAGCCGTGCTCCCCGTGAACGACGGCCGGGACGCCGGCGAGTCGGGCGGCAATGACCGCATCCACCGTGCCCCAGTTTCGGGAGTGCACGACGTCGGAGCCGAGTTGGCGGAACAGCCGGGCGAGCCGCACGAATGCCCGGACGTCGTGACCGGGTCGCTTGCCCACCTCGAAGACTTCGACACCGCGACCCACCCGAGCTCGCAGCGAGCCGGCTCTCGTCAGGCAGATGATGGCGTGGCGGATCCCCGCCACGTCATCGTTCACGATATTGACCAGCCCGTTCTCGAGGCCTCCCACGTCGAGCGTGTAGACGACGTGGGTCACCCGGACCTCGCGACACGCGGGTGGCCGCGATGCAGACACCGGCGCCGGCACGCCGTTACGTCCCTTCGGGCAGCGGTCGGGGCTGTCGCGCGCCCAGCTCGAACGAAGACGCGGACGCGGGCTCGGCGCCCTCGGGCGACGCGGACTCCGCCGCACGGGTCACCAGGACGTGCATCACCGCGATCATCGCGACGAGGTGGTAGAACAGGTCGAAGTCGGCCCGGCTGGCAAACGCCCCCGACACCATGTAGCCGACGAGACTGGCCTGCACCATCGACGCCAGGTCGGAGAGCCGCAGCTCTCCCAACGTGGCCGCCCGCACCCGGACGCGGCGCGCGCCGAGGTAGGACACACCCAGCAACGTCAAGAAGATGCCGAGTCCGACGAAGCCATGCTCGGCGACCACCTGCAAGTAGATACTGTGGGCCGTCCACGCCCGCGGGATGTCGGGATCGTAGCGCTCCCAGACGTCGGGTTCGAACACACGAAAGCCGCCGCCCACGATGGGTGAGTCGAGGGCGACCTGGATCGCGACCGCCCAGGCGCGCAGACGATTCTGCGCGCTCTCGTCCTCCTCGTACGACGCGATGGTACCGATCCGGCTGCTGAGCGCGTCGGGCATCACGGCCACCGCGACGGTCACCGTCGCGAGGAGCAGCACCGCGGCGATACCGCGGCGCTTGGCCTTCATCAGCAGGACGATCAACACCGCGCACAGACCCACGAATCCGCCGCGCGAGTACGTGGTGACGATGCCCAGAATGGTGAGCACGAAGGCGGCCCGCAATCCGAACGACACCCATCGATGCTTCGTGTCTCGGGCCAGGAACCACAGGAGGGGCAAGGTCATGTTCAGCGCCAGCGCCATGTCGTTGTTGTCGGCGATGAACGAGTCGGGCGGATAGGCGTAGCCCTGCTGAAATCCTGAGGCGAGGGCCCCCAGCGCGCTCTGGACCCCGTAGAAGCCCAGCGACGCCGCGATCGTCCAGACCAACCACTTGAGGCGGCTGGCATCCCTGAACAGCACCATCGTCACCATCGTCATCAAGAGGATCTTCGAGACCTGCTGCCACTTGTCCCAGGCGAGCTCGGGGTGAATCGCGAAGACGGCGGTGACGGTGAACCACGCCCACAGGCCGAGCACCAGCGCGACCTCGGGCCCCCGCGGCAGCCGCTTCCTCTCGCGCGAGAAGAGCAGGCCGGCCAGCGTGGTCAGGGCGGCGATCAAGCCGAAGGGCATGTCGTAGGCGAACCCGAACGTCAACCGATGTGGGTTCATGTAGCCGATCCAGGACCAGACGAGGACGCCGATCCACGGATAGATGAACGCGAACGGCAGCATGGGGAAGAAGAGAGTGACGAGGACAAGGTCACGCATGACGTACCCCCGATGTAGTGAGCCGACGCTCGGGTTCGACGCGAGCCGCCGACGCGACCAGCGCTTCCACGCGAGGCAGAATCTGACGCCACGCGTACTGCTCTTCGACGAGCCGGCGCGCCTGGCGCCCGACCCGCATTCGCTCGGCCGGCTCCTCGAGCAGGCGCACGACCCGCGCCGCGAACGCCTCGGCGCCGTCTTCCACGAACCACTCGGCGCCGGCGCGCGCGGCGATGCCCTGGGCGGGCCCCGGCAGCGTGACCACGGGCAAGCCCATGGCCATCGCCTCCAGGATCTTGTTCTGCATGCCGCGCGCGATCCGCAGCGGCACCACCGCGACGTGGGCCTGGCCCATGTACGGCCGGACGTCAGGAACGTCGGCGGCCACCTCGATCTGCCCGGACCGCCGGAGCGCGAGCACGGCACGATCGGGACGGCGGCCCACCACGAGGAAGCGCGCGCGCGGCACCTGCCGGCGAATCAGGGGCAGGATGGCCTCGCTGAAGTGGCACACGCTGTCGACGTTCGGGAAGTAGTCGAGCGCCCCCGTGAACACGATCGTGGGGACCCCGCTGGCGCGATACCAACTCGGGCAGAAGTACTCGGTGTCGACCCCGTTGGGCAGGACGGCCGTCGCCGCCTCAGGGGCGATGTCGCGAAAGAGCGCGGCCTCGGCGGCGGTCACGAACACCGACAGCCGCGCCCGCGCTGCCACCGCACGCTCGTAGCGCCGGAGGCGCCCCGCCTCCACCCGATAGACCCACCGCATGGGCCGCCGGGCCTCACGGCCATAGCGCGAGAATTTCTCGGAGTCGACGTCGACGAAGTCCATGATCAGCGGCACGCTGGCCGGCGCGTACTGGGCCATGGACGACGAGGAGACGTAGGTCAGGTCGAACTGCTCGGCGCCGGCCCGCTGCCGGACGCGCGCGGCCAGCGCAGGCGAGGTGAAGTAGCGCACCGACAGCGGGAAGTCGCCGGCCAGGGCGGCCAGCGCGGACAGCCGCCGCCGGACCGGGCTCAGCGTGACGCCCTCGAGGTCGGGGATGAGCGCGCGCAGCTCGCGCGCGGCGGCCACCTCCGGCCCTCCCTCCAGCGGACACGCCAGCGTCAACCGGTGACGCGCGGCCAGGGCCTGCGCGACGTGGTAGGCGCGCACGCGGTCGCCCGTGGTGGGCGGGTACGGCAGGCGGTGCGCCAGCATCAGGATGCGCATGTCAGGGCAGATACCGCGTGATCAGCGGGCCGAGCCGATTCGCCACGTTCAGCGGCAGCCGCTTCCACAGGTCGGTGGCCAGACGCAGCTTCGGATTCGAGGGGCTGACGTCGGGCAGCGCGTGACCGTTCAGCAGCACGTACTGATACGGAAGCGGCACCGGCTCGAATCCCCAGTGGCGCTTGAAGTCGTACGAGCCCGTTCCCTCGCGGCTGCGGCCGAAATCGAAGACGCGGATGCCGGCCTTGGCCGCGTGGCACATGAGCTCCCAGTACATGAAGTCGTTGACGGCGTAGGCGAACGCTTCCCGGAGCGCGCCGCCGTAGTACGGCAGGACCTGGTCCTCGTAGAAGAGCGACAGCACGCCGGCCACGATGCGCTCGTCGTGATAGACGGCGAGGACCTGGCAGTCCTCCTCGAAGGCGTCGGCGAGCGCGTGGAACAGCCGGCGGGGAAACACCGGCGAGCCGAGGTGGTGCACGCTGTGGGCGTAGATGTCGTACACGCGGTCGAGGTGCGCCGGGTCGATCGCCACCCGCAGCCCATTCTTGCCGCCCTGCCGGGTCATCCGCCGCTGCTTGCGGGGAATGGCCAGCGCGTTCTCTTCCTCGTCCTTGGAGATCGAGCGCGCGAAGGTGACGTAGCGCTGCTTGACCGTCAGCCCGAGCTGGAGATCGCGGCGCTGCCGCAGCTCCACGTAGGCGGCGCCCCGCTTCCGCCCGAGCGTCGTGGCCGCGTCCACGAGGGCGGCCCGCGCGGCGTCCGAGGTCGCGCAGATGCCGCCGTAGACGGCGTACGGAACCGAGATGAGGGCGCGGCGACCGAACAGCTCGCGCACCTCGAAGAGCGGGAGCACGCCTTGCAGGCGGCGGCCCTCGCGCGCCATCAGGTAATGGGCGCGCATGCCGAACGTGCGCTCCACGGCCCGCTTCCAGGCCGTGAGGTGGAAGGGCGATCCTTCGCCCGATCCGCGGACGAAGGCGTCCCACTCCACCGCGTCGGTGCGGAGCTCAGTGATCTGCATGGTCCAGGAGCACCTCGATGATGCGGGTGGCCGCCTTGCCGTCCCACAGCTCGGGCAGGCGGCCCATCGGCCACTCGCCGCGGCGGATCTGCCGCCAGGCGTCGGTGATGCGCGCGCGGTCGAGACCGACGATCCGGTTCGTGCCGCGGGTCACCGTGATCGGACGTTCGGTGCCCGGACGAAGCGTCAGGCACGGCACCCCGAGCGCCGTCGTCTCCTCCTGGATGCCGCCGGAGTCGGTGAGGACGCAGGCGGCGTTGGCCATGAGCTGCACGAAGTCGAGGTACGGCACCGGCTCGACGAGGCGCAGCCCGTCGTTCCCGACCACCGCCGACTCGAGCTGCTGCAGGCGTTGCCGGGTCCGCGGGTGGACCGGGAAGACGATCGGCACGTCACGCTGGACCGCCGCCACCGCCGCCAGCGTGCGCTTCAGCGTCGCCGGGTCGTCGACGTTGCTCGGCCGGTGGAGCGTGAGGACGGCGAAGCCCTGCGGCTTCAGCGTCAGCTCCTCGAGGATCGTCGACCAGCCGGCGCGCTCTCGGAACCGGAAGAGCGTGTCGATCATCACGTTGCCGACGTGATGGATGCGCTCGCCCGACACCCCTTCCCGCAGCAGGTTCTCGATGGCCGCCGGCTCCGTGGTGAAGCAGTAGTCGGCCAGCGTGTCGGTCACCATGCGGTTGATCTCCTCGGGCATGGTGCGGTCGAAGCTGCGGAGTCCGGCCTCGACGTGGGCCAGCGGCAGCCCCATCTTGTTGGTGACCAGGCCGGCGGCCAGCGTGGAGGTGACGTCGCCCACCACCATCACCAGATCGGGCCGGTCGTCGGTGAGCACCGACGACAGGCGCATCATGATCTCGGCGATCTGCGCGACGACCGAGCCCGCGTTGACGCCGAGGTTGACGTCGGGCGCGGGAATCTCGAGCTCGGCGAAGAACTGCCCCGACATGCGGTCGTCGTAGTGCTGACCGGTATGGATGAGCCGCGTCCGGACCTCGGAGTGGTCCCGCATCCCGGCAAGCAGGGCCGCCGCCTTCACGAAGTTCGGGCGCGCCCCCACCACCAGCGCGACGTCGAGGAACGGTGTCATCGCGCTCGCGCTAGAGCCGAACCACGCGGTCATCGGGCGCCGGCAGTCCCCAGGTGGCGTTCCGCGGATCCACGACGAGCGTGGCCCGCTCGACGACGCGCCGGTAGTCGAAGGCCGAGTGATCGGTCAGGATCAGCACGCAGTCGGCCTCGGCCAACGCCTCGTCCGTGAGATCCACCGATTTCAGGATCGTCCCGTGCACGTCCAGGGAGGGGACGTACGGATCGACGTAGTCGACCTCGCTCCCCTTCTCGCGCAGCTTCATGAGGATCTCCATCGCCGGGGACTCCCGCGTGTCGCCGACCTCGCGCTTGTAGGCCACGCCCAGGACCAGCACCTTGGCGCCGTTGAGACAGCGGCGGCGCTGGTTGAGCGACTCGGCCACCAGCTCGACGACGTAGTCGGGCATCGCCCGGTTGATCTCGTCGGCCAGATGGATGAAGCGAGGCTCGTACCCGTTCAGACGCATCTTCCAGGACAGGTAGAAGGGATCGAGCGGAATGCAGTGCCCGCCGATCCCCGGCCCGGGATAGAACGGCATGAAGCCGAACGGCTTGGTAGCCGCGGCGTCGATGACCTCTTTGGTGCTGACGTCCAGCCGGCGGCACATGAGCGCGAACTCGTTGGCCAGCGCGATGTTGATGTTCCGGAAGACGTTCTCGTAGAGCTTGGCCAGCTCGGCCACCTTGGGGCTGGAGACGGGCTGGACCCGATCGATGATCTGGCCGTAGAACAGCGAGGCCAGCCGGGTGCACTCCGCCGTCACGCCCCCCACGACCTTCGGGATGTCACGAACCTTGAACTTGCCGTTGGCCGGATCGATCCGCTCGGGCGAGAAGGCCAGGAACACGTTCTCGCCGACCCGGCCGCCGCGGGCTTCCAGCATCGGGAGCAGCAGCTCCTCGGTCGTGCCCGGATACGTCGTCGACTCCAGGATGACGAGCTGGCCGGGACGGAAGTGGGCCGAGACCTCTTCGGCGGCCGCCATCACGTACGAGATGTCGGGATCCTTCGACTTCCGGAGCGGCGTGGGGACACAGATGACGATCACGTCGCTCTCGTCGAGCACCCCGAAGTCGGTCGTCGGCGTGTAGCGCCCGCTGCTGAGCAACGGCAGCAGCTCCTCGCTGGTGACGTCCGGCGTGTAGGACTGGCCCAGGGCGAGACCGCCCACCCGATCGAGATCGGTGTCCACGCCCACCACGGTGAAGCCGGCCCGGGCGAACTCCACGGCCAGGGGAAGACCGACGTAGCCCTGGCCGATGATCGCGACACGGGCAATGCGCTGCTCGATACGCTGGCTGATGTTCATTTCGTCTCCCTGTACACCGCTGACTCCATCACTGCGTGCGCGAGCTTTCCCGGATCGTGGCGGATCTTGAGATCCGCGCGCAGGAGGTCACGCTCGAGTGGGTGATAGCCCAGAGCTCGAAGAATTTCCCGATCGATCGTCACCGGCACCGCGCCCGCCGCAGAGTACCGGGCGAGCAGGCCCGCGGCGATCGGCGTCGTATTGAGGAGCACATCGTCGATGCGAATCTTCGGGGCGTGGCGCCGAATGGCCAGGAGGTGATCGACGGCCGTATAGGCCTCGGTCTCTCCCGGCTCGGTCATGAGGTTCATCACCAGCACCACCCGCCCGCGGGCCCGGCTGATGGCCTCGACCACGCCCTCGATGAGCAGGATCGGGATCAGGCTCGTGTAGAGGCTGCCCGGTCCGATGGCGATGACGTCGGCGGCCTCGATGGCGGCGACCGCCTCGGGCAACACGCGCGCTCCGGCCGGCTCCAGACGGACCTGGCGGATGTGCTGTCGGCGACTGGCGATCCTCGACTCGCCCGCGATCGAGCTCCCGTCGTCGAACTGCGCGGTGACCGTCACTTCGGCCAGCGTGGCCGGCAGGATCCGGCCGCAGATCCCGAGCATCCGCCCGGCGTGTTCCACCGCCGCGCAGAAGTCGTTCTCCATTTCAGTGAGGGCGCTCAGGATGAGATTGCCCAGGCTGTGACCGCCCACGTCTTGCGTGCCGCTGAAGCGGAAGTTGAAGAGGGGCGCCAGCATCGACTGCCCGTTGGACAACGCCAGCAGGCAGTTGCGGATGTCGCCGGGCGGCAGCATGCGGTAGGTCTCACGCAGGCGGCCCGAGCTCCCGCCGTCGTCGGCGACCGTCACGACGGCCGTCAGCCGATCGCGCCGGGCCCACGCCATCCGCGCGCGCGGAAACAGGGCCTCCCTCAGGCCGCTGAGGAGGACGGGAAGCCCGGTACCGCCGCCGAGGGCCACGATGCGGGGCATGGGTGGCGCCGACGTGTCCGTGGCGAGCACGCCGGGACCGCCGCGCCGTCCGGGCCGGCTGCTAGTGGCCATACGCCGCCTCTTGCGGTGCGAGGACGGCCGTCCCCGACGCGATCTCGTCGACGAATTCCCCGGCCGTCGCAAACCGCACGTTCAATCCCTTCAACCTCTGGATCAACCGCTGCATGCGCGGCAACGTCCGCGCGAGGTTGTGGTAGTGGCGGAAGCGGGCACCGATCCTCACACCCGTCACGCGCGGCTGGGCGGGATCGAACTCCCACGAGTGCAGGTACATGACGTAGTGGCCGTCCCTGACGACGGCGCGCTCCACGAGGCTTCGGAAGATCGCCGCGGGGAGGACACGGAAATACCCGCCGCCGGAGACGGGGAACGACGCCGCCCCGAAGCGCTCGACCGGCAGCGCGAGCTCGATCAAACCGCCGTCGGTCCGATAGACGCCGGGACGCAGGCGGGCTCCGAGCTGCGCGAGCCGTCCGTAGCGCCGGTGGAGCGAGAACGGATGGAAGCTGGAGTCGTAGCGAAAGCCGTATTCGGCCAGGATCGCCAGATGGCGCTCGCTGATGCTGAACGACGGCGCCCGGTAGCCGACGACCGGCGTCCCCGTGAGGTCTTCCAGCGTCTGGCGGCTACGCGTCACGTCGTCCCGGAACTCCCGCTCGGTGAGCTGCATGGGCAGGACGTGGCCGTCGCCGTGACAGGCGACCTCGTGCCGGCGGGCGACGATCTCACGGACGAGGGCGGGGTCGCGCTCGGCCACCCAGCCCAGGACGAAGAAGGTCGCGCGAATGCCGTGCGACTCCAGGAGATCGAGCACCACCCGCGTCCCGTCGGCGACCCGCCGCGGGCGGTCGTCCCAGGAAGCCCGCGGGAACACCGCGCGCAGGTTCTCGACCTGAAACCACTCCTCGATGTCGAACGTCAACACGGCGTGGCGGACGTCGCGCATCAGCTCGCCTTGGCGACCTGCTCGTTGTAGAGCTCGGCCGACTGCGCGCCCCTTCCGAACATCACGGTCTTCACCGAGTCGAAGAGAATGCGCAGATCGAAGAGCGGCGACATGCGCTTGATGTAGAAGAGGTCGTAGCGCATCTTCTCGATCTCTTCGTCGAGGTTGTTGGCGTAGCCGTAGCGGATCTGGGCCCAGCCGGTGACCCCCGGACGAACCGAGCAGCGGATGGAGTAGTACGGAATGTGCTCGCGGAACAGGGCCAGGTTCGCGACCGGATGGGGCCGCGGCCCCACCAGGTTCATGTCTCCGCGCAGGATGTTGATGAACTGCGGCAGCTCGTCGAGCCGAAACATCCGGAGCCAGCGGCCGACGCGCGTGATCCGGTCCTGGTTCTGCTTGACCCACTCCGAGTGCGGCCCCGACGCCAGACGCATGGTGCGGAACTTGATCAGCTGGAACGGCCGGCCGTGGCGGCCGATCCGCTCCTGGATGAACAGGGCCGGCCCGGTGGAGTCGAGCTTGATGATGACCGCGATCAGCGCCATGAGCGGGGTCGTGGCCAGCAGCCCCACCACCGACACGATCATGCTGGCGAACCGGCCGATGGCGAGGTCCACGTGGGACTTCCAGTAGCCGGAGTCGAAGATGAGCGCGCTCGGCATCAGCGATTCCAGCGCCATCTTGCCGGTCAGGTTCTCGTAGACCTGGGTGGCTTCCTCGATACGGGCGCCCCGGGCCTTGGCCTCGAGCAGCGCCGGGACGGGCAGCCGGCCGCGGCGCTCCGACAGCGCCACCACGATCCGGTCGGGACGGCACTCGGCCAGGATGCCGGAGACGTCGGCGATCGGACCGAGGACGGGGACGCCGAAGATGGCCGTTTCCCCCGACGTGCGATCGTCGACGACGCCGAGGATGGACAGGCCGGCGTTGGGCCGATTCCGCGTTTCCCGGATGAGATCGGCGACCAGGTCGCTGGCCCCGACGATGACGACCCGGCTCCAGAAGGCCGGCCGGCGCATGATGGTATAGGTGGCCGCCCGCAGCGGGATGACGACGCCGACGATGATCAGGATGCTCGAGACGAACGGCCCGTTGGCCATGTTGGTCTCGGGCATGAGCGTGTACAAGAACGCGATCAGGATGAACGTGACGCCCAGCGACTCCACCAGCCGGAGGAGGAACATCTCGAAGTCGCGGACGATGTAGAGGTCGTAGAGGTCGTTGTAATAGAAGGCGACGATGCAGCAGATCGAGAGCACCAGCGCCTGGAGCAGGATCTCGGCGGCCAGGTGGACGTCACTGACACCCCCGGGCCGCCAGAGCGCGGTCATGGCGGTGACGCCGCTGAAGACGGCGGCGCCCTCCACCAGCGCGAGAAGGAACGGTTTCATCGCTCCGGACTAGTGACTGTTCTCGTGGCCGTGGTCGTTCCCGTGGCGGTGGCCGTTCCGGCGCCAGCGCCGGCGCATCGCGCCCGTCCAGCCGGCGTTGGGATCCGGCCCATAGGAGTTGTAGAGGTGCTCGGCCATCGGCTGGTCGTCGCGATTGAAGACGAGCCCCAGGACCTTCGACTGTCCGAGCACGCTCACGGTCTCGCCGAGCATCCGGGTCGGCGTCTTGTGAGCGTTCACGATGATGAGGAATCCGTCCACGCCGCTGCTGATGACGCGGCAGTCGGGGACGGCGATGACGGGCGGCGTGTCGATGATCACGTAGTCGAAGCGCCGCCGGGCTTCGTCGACCATCTGGTGCAGGCGGCTCGACTTCAGCAGCTCGTAGGGAGCCGACTGCCGCGGCCCCGACGGAATGATCGACAGGTTGAACATCGGCAGCTCGACGATCACGTCGTCCAGGGAGGCGCCGGCGCCGAGGACGGCCACCACGCCCTTGGGGTTGAAGCCGCGGAGCCCGAGCTGGCGGTTCAACGCCGGGCGCCGGAGGTCCATGTCGATGAGCAGGACCTTGGTGTCGCGGGCCTGGGCCAGGGCGCCGGCCAGGTTGATGGCCGTGGTCGTCTTCCCGTCACCGATGCTGGGGCTGGAGATGCCGACCACCGAGACGCCCGTGTCGGTGTGCATCTTCTCGACGAGGTGGCGCAGCGTCCGGTACTGCTCACCGGCGAAGCTGTTCGGCGTGAGCAGGGTCACCAGCCGGTCGTTGACGCTCTCGGCATCGTCGTCCTTCACCGTCGGCACGCTCTCGGTGAAGGCCGGCGCCTCCGGCGATCGCATCGCGAACGGGGCCGGCGTAGGCGCCACCGCGGTTTCTGTCTCGACCGCGGTCTCGAACTCCGTCTCGACTTCGGCCTCGACCCGCGCCTCGACCTCCGCGTGGAGCCACGGCTCGACCTCCGCCTCGATCTCCGCCTCGACCTCCGTGTGGAGCCACGGCTCGACCTCCGCCTCGATCTCCGCCTCGACCTCCGCGTGGATCTCCGGCGCGACGTCCGTCTCGATCGCCCTCGCGATCGTTGCCGTGACCACCGCGACCTCCGGTTCCACGTGCGCGAGCGGCTCGGCTGCCACCGCTGGCCTCGGCTCGTTTCGCGGCTTGCTCGTCACCGCGACCTCGGGCTCCGATTTCGCTGAGGGCTTGTCGGGTCTCGGCTCTTTTCGCGGTTTGCTCGCCGTCGGGACCACTGCGACCTCGGGTTTCGGTTGCGCTGGCGGCTCGGCGGTCACCGATGGCTTCGGCTCGTTCCGCTGTTTGGCCAGCTGCTCCTGCCGATCCCGTCCCGCCTGCTCGAGTGCTCTGAAGAATTCGCTCATGGGAGTAACCACGCCCTTGCTGCGCGCGCCATCTCAAAAATGGGCGCGGCGATCGAACCGCCCACTGCCGAGTGCATCGTGAGGACCGTGGCCGCGGCCGCCGTGCTGGCCGCCATCGTTCCCACGACCCACCGCACCAAACGCCGGCTATCGCGCGACTCCGTGGGCGCGCGCTCCCCTTCCTCCAGGTACTCGACGGCCTTCTCGACGATGGCCCGATCGATCCGCCGCTTGCGGAGCGCGTAGCCCGAGAGCAAGCAGTGGTCGCAGACCATGTTGATCACGCGCGGGATCCCACCGGCGTACTGGGCGATGCGCTCGACGGCCCGGTCTTCGAACAACCGGAGGTCGCGGGCGCCCGCGATGCGCAGGCGGTTGCGGATGTAGTCCCGGACCTCGTCGCCCGCCAGCGGATGGATCGTGCAGCGCAGCGCGATGCGCTGCTTGAGCTGGCGCAGACTGGGCAGTTGCAGCTTCGTCTTCAGCTCGGGCTGGCCGATCAGCATGATCTGCAGCAGCTTCTCGCTGGGCGTCTCGAAGTTCGAGAGCAGGCGAACCTGCTCGAGGATGGAGGTCTCGAGGTTCTGGGCCTCGTCGAAGATCACCACGCTCTTGCGGCCGGCCCGCCGCTGCTCGATGAGAAACGCGTTGAGGGCGATCAGTCGCTGGACCCGGGTGCTGGCCTCGGCCTTCACCCCGAAATCCTTCAGCATGTACTCGAGGATCTCGTCGAAGGTCAGGGTCGAGTTGTAGATGAACGACACCGCCGTCGATCCCGCGTCGAGCTTCCGCAGCAAGGCGTTCAGCAGCGTCGTCTTCCCGGTGCCCACCTCGCCGGTGAGCACGAGGAAGCCCTTGTCCTCCTGGACGCCGAACACGAGGTGGGCCAGCGCCTCCCGGTGGCTCGGCGTCATGAACAGGAACTTGGGATCGGGCGTCGCGTTGAACGGCTTCTCTTTGAGGCCGTAGAAAGCTTCGAACATCGCCGTCTCCTTACGACCTGCCCCGCGTCATGAGCGACACGAGGTACTCGTTGCCGTGGGCGATGAAGTACGAGCTGCCGACCAGCACGGCCATGGCCAGCACCACCCCGGCCGTGGCCCAGCGCACCTGGCGCCGGCGACGGATGTAGTCCCGGCCCGTGATGATGGCGGGGATGCTGAGCAGAACGGGCACGTTGGCGAAGACGCGCAGGGCGTCGACCGAGTGGAAGGCCGGGCGAATGCGCTCGGCCAGGACGATGGCACCGGCGGCGAGGCCGACCGAGAGCGCCACGGCCAGGATCGCCAGGCGCAGACGGTTCGGCGCGATCGGGTCTTCGGCCGGCACCGCCGGGTCGAGGATGCGGAACTGCTCGCCCTTCTGGCGCTGCTCCATGCTCTCGGCCAGGAGCGCCTCCTCGTACCGCTTCAGCAGCGAGCCGTACAGCTCCCGCGTGGAGTCGTAGTCACGGGTGACCTCCATCAACTCTTGCTCCAGCTTCGGCGCGTTCTGCAGGCGTCCGACGTAGGTCGCGATGTTGCCGCGCAGTCGCTGCTCCTCGGCCCGGAGGGCTCGAAGGTCGGCCTCGATCTCCTCCTGGGCTTGCCGCAACGGCTGCAGGTACGGATTGGGCACCATCGACGCCATCGACGGGGCCGGCGCCTCGTTCTTGACCTCGCCCTTCGCTTCGGTCCTGGCTTCGGCCTTGGCCACGGGCGCCGGAGGCCGCTCGCTGATCTCTTTTTCCAGGGTGGCGATGCTGGACCGCAGGCGGATGACGTCCGGGTACTTGTCGCTGAAGCGGCTCCGCATCGCCCGGAGCTCCTGCTGCAGCCGGAGCAGCGCGGCGGCGGCCGGATCGACCAGCACCGGTGACTGCACCGGCGACGGCCCGACCAGGGGCGCGGACACGCCGTCACGCGTCACCACCGGCGCCAGAGCGGACGGCCCGGGAATGTACTCGGCCACCTGGGACGCGCGCTTGGCCAGGAGCTCACGGCGCTCGGCCAGGCGGGTCTGACTGTCGACGTTCGCGCGCAGCTGGGTGTCGAGCCGGTCGATCATGCCGAGGTTCACCGCGGCTTGCTGCGGCAGCTCCACCAGGTTTCGCTTCTTGAACTGGCTGACCTGCTTCTCCTGGGTGTCGAGCTTGATCTTGATCTCGGCCAACTGGGACTTGAGGAACTCGGCGGTCCCGGCGGCCTGCCGCTCGCGGACCTTCAGGTTCTCCTCGATGAAGAACGACGCCAGCGTGTTGGTCACCTGGGCGACGGTGAGCGGATCCTTGCCCCGGAAGCTGACCGCGAAGGCGATGGTGCCTCGCTGGCCGGCCCGGTCCACGCCGCGGTACTCGAGCTGGATGTCCGAGCGCATGCGCTCGATGACTTCCTCGGCCGCGACCCGCTTCTTCAGGTCGTCATAGAGCTGGAAGCGCGTCATGATGGCGTCCAGGCGCGCGCGGCTGAACACCTCTTGACTGATGGTCTGCAGGCGCGTCTCCAGGCCGCTGGTGACCGTGGGTCGCACGAACGCCTCCGGCACCTGCTGGCGGTCGACCAGGACCGTCGCCGTCGAGCGGTAGATGCTGGGGAGGAAGGCGATGACGCCGACCGCCAGCGTGAAGGGCAGCAGGAACGCGACGACGCCGAGCCACTTGCGCCGCTTCCACACTGCGAGCACCAGGTCGAGAACCGATTCTTCGTTGGGCTTCATCATGGTCATGGCACCAGCACGATGTCGTTGGGTTGGAGGAAGAAGTTCTGGCTCTCGCCACCGGGCTCGATCGCCTTGTTGTAGTTGAAGGGGATGCGCTCGGTCTTCGGGCCGTTCGGTCGCAGGACGACGATCTTCGACTTCTTCGAGAAGTACGTGAAGCCGCCGGCCTGGGCCACGAGGTCGAGCACGGTGGTATTGCTCTTCAGCTCATAGCGCCCCGGCTTCGCGATCTCGCCCATCACCGACACCTTGAAGCTCCGCACGTCGGTGACGATGACGGAGACTTCCGGATCGGTCATGAACTCGCTCAGGCGCTTGGTCAGCGCGTCCCGCAGGGCGTGCGGCGTCAGCCCGGCCGCCTGAACGTCATGAAGGAGCGGGAGCGAAATGAGACCGTCCGGACGGACGGGGACGGCCCGTGTGAGGGTCTCGTTCCTCCAGACGATGATCTGGAGGACATCCTCGGGCCCGATGATGTACGTCGAGGGCTCCACGGCGCTCGTGGTAGTCGGCTTCGCGGTGTCGGCCCCCGCATAGCCTGCAAGGAGGACCAACAGCAGCGCCCAGGTGACAGTCAGTGCTCTCATGCTTCCTCCATCCCGCGATGTCGTAGCCGCATGTGGGCTTGTCTGAGCCCCAAGGTCGGTGAGTGCATGCCGCGGCACTGTAGGTGACGGGGGGCGAACCCAGCAATATCTCGGGGGATAGAGTTTTATCTATCGCTAGATATAGATCAAAACGGGCCCGAATCCGGGCGAGCGGACGGTTGGGAACTACCTGTCAGGATTGACGGACTTCAGGCTCGACTAGAGCGAGTAGGAGTGCAGCTGGACAGCCACGGCGTAGGCGTTCCTGACCTCCTCGATCCGGACCACCTCCCCGGAGCACCGGACCCGATAGCTCCCCCCGGGATCGAACTCCCCCAGCAGCAGGGCGAACTCGATCACGTCTCCCAGCCGGGGGGCGATGGTGGTTTCGAAGAGAACCCCGATTTCGCTGACGTCCCGCGTCACACCCGGGCCGTGGTCGAGATCGACGGGGACGACGACGTGGTAGCGACGCGCCCGGCGGCGGTCAGGCTGGTGGGAGGGCCTCACGCCCACGGGACTCTAAGCGGTCAACGTGGTGAATGCAACCTCGGACATCCGGGGGCCTCGGGGGAGCGTCGCGGCATTTACACGAAGCCCCGCTTCTGCGCGTAGAGGGTGAGCGCCATCCGACTGTTGACGTTCAGCTTGCGGTAGACGTTGTGGAGATGGATCTTCACGGTGCCTTCGCGGACGAACAACCGCGCGGCGATCTCCTTGTTGCGAAGGCCGGTGGCCACCAGGCGCACGATCTCGAGCTCACGTCCGGTCAAGTCGAGCGCGAGCTGGCGCGAGGCGATCTCCCGGCGCAGCAGCTTCTCGAGGAGCCGTCCGACCGAGCGCTTCTCGACCCAGGGCTCGCCGCCGTGCACCTTGCGAATGCACTGGAGCAGGAGCGCCGAGGGCATCTCCTTCAGGACCACGCCGCGCACGCCGAGGCGGATGGCCTCGCCGATCTGATCCTCCTCGAGCGCCGAGCTGAGCAGGACGATGCGGGTGGGAAGGTTGTCGCGCTTCAGCTCCCGGATCACGGCCAGTCCATCCTTCCGGGCCAGCCGGAAATCGAGGACGAGGATGTCGGGCCGATGCGTCCGGACCGTGCGCATCGTGTCTTCGCCGTCGGTGCAGCGCGCGAGGACGGCGAACTCCTCGCCCCGGAAGAGCTGCTCGAGACCGTCGAGCGTGACGGGATGGCCGTCGGCGAGAACGAGCCGGATCGGCTGAGGTGTGGTGACCGCATGGGTCAGCATGGGCGGTCCTCGACTTCACGGTTCGTCACGACGTTCACCATGGCCATGTCGCGCTCTCCATCGATCAGTTCTGAAGGCCCGGGACGGGCCCGTGCTCCTCTACGACAGTGACCCGCCAAGCGTGGCGAGACGATGTTCCCGCCGCCGGCGTCGACTCGACCCGCGGTGCTCCGCTCGACTCACGGCGCCCGTCGCCGGACATCTCGTGAGCCGACCGCCCGGTGAGACCACGCCACGTCGCGATAGCGCAGTCACCAGGCAATTCTGTTCCGCCGGGTCAGACGACGTCGTACCATTCCCGCCAGTCCGGTGAGGCCGGTACCGACGAGCAGGAGCATCGAAGGCGGCGGCGTGGCCGCCGTAATGCTGGCCTGGGGCGATGCATCATCGTGATTCGGCGACGGCAGTGCCAGGTCCAGCGGGACGCTCGTGAGCTCGTCGATCACGCCGCCGATCTCGACGAGACGGAACTTCACCTCGCCGCTCGACGACGGATCGGTCTGGGTGATGACGACGTCGTCGCGCTCGACGTCGAGCGAGCTCGTGGTCGAGTACGTCACCTTCGTGGCGTGCGCGAGAGCCCTCGCTCCCGTCAGCATCACGGCCATCGCGCCGGCGACGACAAGCAACCGCCTCATCACTGCACCTCACCGCGCGAGCTGGATAGGCAAGCTCGTGGGCAAGCGAGGGAGCAAGGAGCATTCCAGCGCCGTAAATCGTTGCGGGTCGCCCTCTTACGACACGCCGTGAGTCGCGGGGGGCGAGCGGACGTAAACATCCTCGACGGACATCGCCGCGCCCGCGACGTGTCGAACTTCCTCACAGTTCGGCGACATGCTGCGGCGACGCGCTCGTAACGCCGCGCGGGGGTTGGATTCCACCGCTGGCATCACCTGCGCACCGGAGTTCATGCGATGAGGGCGTGGTGCGCGTGGTGTCAGGAGGAGGGCAAGCCGGGGTTCCTTGGCGAGCGTCCGCCGCTGGACGATTCCAGCGATACGCACGGCATCTGTGATCACCACCGGACGATGCTGCTCGCCACGCTCCCGCCGCGTCCGCCCGGCGGGCCGGCCCGGCCTCTTCGCCGGATGGTCCTCGTGCTGGATCCCGACGCGGTCGAGCTCTACCGGTATCTGACGCGATCGTTCGCGGGGCTCAAGGGGGTCGAGGTGATCCTCGACCGCCGGCACCGAGGACCGCGCGAGGACTCGGCCCCGGTCGATCTCCCAGTGCCGAACCGCCGCGTCAACGCGGGCGAGCGGCACCCGGTGGGCTATACGATCGTTCGGCTGCCTTTGTCGGGCGACGGCGGATAGCTGCCCGCGCAGGAAAGCTCTTGTTCTCGGGGGCTTCCATGGTATAGAAGCTGAACGATGCCTCTACGCCGCCACCTATCGTCGGTGGTCGTCGGGCTGATTTGTGTCGCCTGGCCCATGGCCGCCGGCGCGCAATATGCCGAGGAAATTCCCATCCTCTCCGGCCCGGGATTCTTCGCGACGTCCGTCGCCCGGGGTCCCTTCGTGCTCATCCCCACGCTGACGCTGGCCGAGGAGTACAACGACAACATCTTTCTCGACAATACGCGCCGGCGTTCGGACTTCATCACCCACGCCAGCCCGGGCGCGCGTCTCGTCATGGAGAGCCCGGGTTACCGGATCAGCGCGGGCTACTTCTTCACCGCCGAGAAATATGCGCAGCAGACGCAGCTCGACAGCCTCTTCCACACGCAGGCGCTGTTCGCCGACACCCGCTGGCTGGTCACGCCGCTGGTGACGCTGACGTTGGGCGACATCCTCACCGCCAGCGACTCCACCAACGCCGCCAGCGCCGAGGGGATCGCGACGGGGCGGACCCGGTCGCTCAGCAATACCGTGAGTCCAGGCCTCGCGTGGCAGCTCACGCCACGCACGTCGTTCCAGCTCCTCGCGTCGTACACGCTCGAGCGCTTCGACGGTGTCAATGCGCGTGATTCCGACTCATACCGGCTCGGCGGCAACCTGGGCTATGACCTGACCCGCCGACTGCGAGGTACGGTCGGCTACGAGGGGGCGTATCTCGACATCCAGGGACAAGTCGGGACGACGACGCACACGCCCCGCGCCGGCCTGACGTACCAGATCACGCCCACCCTGACGGGAAGCGTGAACGGCGGGCCCACGTTCGTCTCAGGGAGCGAAGATCGGGTCAGTGGCTCGGGGACGGCCAGCCTCGTGCAGCGCCTCGAGTTCGGATCGGCGTCGCTGACGTACGACCGGAGCATCGCCGTGGCGGGCGGGTTGGGGGGACCGACCGAGAACCAGTCAGTCAGCGCGGCCCTGCGCGTGACGACGATCGCCCGAGGGTTGACCCTCGAGTTCTCGCCGTCCTACACGACGGCGACATCCGTTGGTTCACAGAGCATCGACGTGAGGGCCGTCCGGCTCGTGCTGCGAGCCGCCTACCAGATCACGCCGTGGATGGGTCTGCTCACCAGCTACAACTTCTTCCGGCAGCGGACCGATACCACGACGACGGCCGCCGGCCTCACGGTGAACGACGTCGATCAGAATCGGGTCTTCCTGGGTCTACAGTTCGGGTTCCCGATCAAACGGGACTAGCGGAGCGACGGACTCTTAGACGAAGCCCTTGTTCTGAGCGAAGATCGTCAGGGCCAGGCGGTTCCCGACGTCGAGCTTCTTGTAGATGTTGTGCAGGTGGATCTTCACGGTGCCTTCTTTCACGAAAATCCGCTCGGCGATCGCCTTGTTGCTGAGGCCCACCGCGACCAGGCGGAGGATGTCGAGCTCGCGCACGGTGAGGTCCTTGGCGAGCTGGCGGGCCGCGACTTCGCGCTTGAGCAGCTTCTCGAGCAGGCGGCCGGCCGAGCGCTTTTCCACCCAGCGCTCCCCGCCGTGCACCTTCCGCACGCAGTTGACGAGAAGATGCGGGGGCATCTCCTTCAGCACCACGCCCCGCACGCCCAGCCGGATTGCTTCGAGGATCTCGGATTCCGGGGGCGCCGACGTGAAGAGCACTGCCTGCGTCGCGAGCTGATAGCGCTTCATCTCACGGAGGACCGTCAGGCCGTCCTTCCCCGACAGCCGGAGATCGAAGACGAGGATGTCGGGCTTGTGGGTCTGCACGGCGCTCAGACAGTCCTGCCCGGCGCCGCAGCGAGCGACGACACTGAAGCCAGCGTCCTCGAAGAGCCGGCCGATGCCCTCTAGGATGATCGGATGAGTATCCGCGATGACGACCGTGATCGGCCGTGGTGCCTCCGAAACGACGTTGACTGCGGCGGTCACAGCTCCAGCTGCTGGCATTCCTTCGCTCACCTCGCCCCGTCGTCGATCACGAACGGCTTCGGGGAACCGGATCGTAGCCAAGTCCAGCGAGCCGGGCAATATAATTAAAGATAGATACGCCTATAACTCCTGATATAGATCAAACGGTGAGCGAATAATAGGTGCTTGCTGGTCGGCCGGCTGGCCTCCCGGCAGCCGTCAGCCCCTCTGGCCGTGTCCGAGCGGGCGACAGTGCAAGGATCACTCCAGCCGGAACACGCCGCCCGAACGTCCCGAACCCGCCCCGTCAGCCACCGGACACGATGATGCGGTGACCGTCGGTGTCATAGCTAGGGCTCGCGCCGGGCTTCCCGGCCGGTCCCAGCGCTGGGGGGCGAAATCCGGTTCGCTTCTTGCTGTTGGCCGGGCCACACAATGTCGGAAGCTCGGGGGACGGGGCGATGGCTGAACCGGAACGAGAGTTGTTATACGCGATGCCGCCGCACGAGCGGCGGCGAGCCAGGCGCTACCGCGTCGATCTTCCCGTGGAGTTCGAGGGTGGGGCGGGCGTGACGCGCAACGTCAGTCAAACCGGGGTGCTCTTCGCCACCGATCGAGCCGCGAAGGTCGGAGACGTCGTCGACTTCAACTTGATCCTCGGAGAGCACGATGCCGGCTGGAAGTGCCGGATCGCGTGCATCGCCTCCGTGGCGCGCGTCACTCCCCAGGGTCGGGGCTGGCTCATCGCTGCGGACATCCAAGCGTATCGCAGCGTCCAGATCTGAGTCGCCGCCCAGTTTCCGGTCTCCTCCGCTTTGCCCTTCCTCGAACGTGAAGGGCCCGCATATAATTTCTCCGCCTGTGCCGCAGCCCGTCGCATCCTCGAACCCTTGGACTCCTCGCCGGGAACGTTTGCCGTGGACCGGACGCGCCGGCCGCTAGCCAGGCTCGCCGTGGGCGGCCCCGGTGGCGACACGAACGGCGCGGAGGCCGCGAAGCCGATCGCGGTGCTCATCGCCGACAGTCAGCCGATCGCGCTCGACGCGATGGCCCGCGTGTTCGACCAGCCCGGCTTCAGCGTGATCGCCGGCTGCTCCACCTGCGACGAGACGATCGCCGTGCTGCGACAGCATCCCCCGGACGTCCTGATCTTCGACTTCGACGTGCCGCCCGACGGGCTGGCCCTCGTGCGCGACATCAACCGTCACCACCCGGGAACGCGCGCGGTGCTGTTCACGTCGGCGACTGGCGACTCCCGGGTTCAAGACGCCCTGGATCTCGGCGTGCGTGGCGTCGTCCTCAGGGAGATGCCGCCCGAGGCGCTCCTCCAGTGCGTGAGAAAGGTGCACGCGGGCGAGCAATGGTTGGCCGCGGGGCCGCGCCGGCTCGTCGAGAGGCGGCGTCAGCCGCACGACCCCGACCGCCGCCGGCGGCGGGCCGGTCTCACCGGACGGGAGACCGACATCGTCAAGCTCGTCGCCCGTGGTCTCCCGAACAAGGAAATCGCCAAGCGGCTCGACGTCAAGGAAGGGACGCTCAAGATCCACCTGCACAACATCTACCGGAAGCTCAACGTCGAGAGCCGTCTCGCGCTGACGTTGTACGTTCAGGGCAAGGGCGTCCTCTAGCCTCCGCCTAGCGCTTCGCGCGCGGGAAGACGAACCGCTCCTCGGCGACGTCCCTCGGCCACACCACCCGCGGCTTCTGCCCGAGGACCTGGATCATGGCGGTGCTGGCGTTGGGATTGTCGCCGACCTCGTTGAAGACGACGGGGCCGCTGGCGATGGTGATGCCGCGGGTGAAGTTGGTCGTCTTGATGGCGGCGACGAACGCGTCGGGATCCGTGGAGCGCGCGCGCTGGAGCACGTCGGCGATGACCAGCACGGCCTCGTAGGCGTAGGCGCCGCTCGCGTCGAACATCCTTCCTCCCGACCGCTTGGCAAAGTCGGCGGCGACCCGCTGGACGGGGGCGCTGCGGTAGTTCGGCCAGGGCGCGGCATCCATGACGTGCTCGATCTTCTCCTGGAGCTGGCGGATCTGGCCCGACTCGTAGAGCCCGGGCGCGCCCGGACTGATCACGCCCATGAGATCCACGCGCTGCTTGGCGATCTCTTCGAGCAGCAGGATGGCCGTCACCGGGCGCGTGACCGGCGCGATCACGTCGGGCCGGGCCGCCCGGGCGCGGCTCACCTCGGTCGAGAGATCGGTGGCGTTCTCGGGGTACGGGATCACCTCGACGACGTCGAAGCCGGGGCTGGCGGCCTTGTGCGCGGCCAGGAAATTCTCGCTCTGGGTCTTGCCGAAGAGGTCGTTCGAGTACATGACGACCATGCGCTTCGGGCTGTACCTGACGGCGTTGCGTCCGAAGGTGACCGCGCTCGGGAAGTTCCGGTAGACGTACTGGACCTTCTGCTGTCCCTCGCGCACCGAGCGGGCCACGTTGGCGGTGATGCTGTCGGCGCCGGAGATGTCGATCAGGTAGGGCACGCGGCGCTGCGGGGCCAGCGAGCTGATGGCGGCCACGTGCGCCGAGTGAAAGCCGCCGGTGAGGATGTGGGCGCCGGCTCCCACCACGCGGTCGGCCTCCGACCGGGCGACGTCGAGCTTCGTCTGGCTGTCCGCGAGCAGCAGCTCGAGCCGCGCGCCGCCCATCGACGCAATACCGCCGGCGGCGTTGATGGCATCGGCGGCCATCTGGGCGCCGAGCCGGCAATCGCCGCCGACTTCCGCCATGGCGCCGGTCACCGGACTCACGACGCCGATCGTGATCGCTGCCGTCTGGGCGCGGAGCATCCGCGGGAACGCCGCCACGCCGGCCGTGGTGACGGCAGCCTTCAAGACATCGCGCCGACTGATCCGTGCCTTCGTCATCCCTCTCCTCCCGCGTCGTGCCTCTTGGCGTCGCGCGACGTTACTCCATGTCCTGGCATCGGGCAACGAGGCGACCCGGGTTGTCGTATGTTGTTGCCCTAAATAGGGTCGCGATCCGCGCGGGTATCGCGTCAGAATCGCCGTCGCCGAGCTACGCGCCACGCTGTCCGGCCACCCCAATCCCGTCCTCGCGCGCTTCCAAGCGCTGGGGATCCCGGTGACCGTCCTGCGGTGTACGGCCCTCGCTTGCACATCACCCAGCGCGCGCTCGGCATCGCCGGTCAGGCCCTGCGCAACGGGATTCGCATCCTGGTGGGTCACGACCTCCTCGCCAACCTGGAAGTCCTCGTCGCCAAGCGCATGCTGAAGTCCCGGGTCCGGGTGATCGCCGAAGGCCACATCTCGCTCAAGTTTCCCGACACGGGCATCGATCCGCTCACCCTGGCGCGCGCGCGACGGTTGCTCCCGACCGCGGACGGAATCGTCGCCGTGTCCAACGGCATCAGGCGAGAGTTGATCGACTACTACCGCGTTTCCCCGGCGAAGGTCGCCACGTTCTACAACGTGTTCCGTCCCGGAGAGATTCGTCGCCTGGCCGAGGAGCCGGCGCCCGAGACGGCTGGTCGCGCGCCGTTCATCGTCGCCTGTGGCCGATTCGTCGAAGCCAAGGGATTGAGCGACCTGATCCGCGCGTTCGCGAGAGTGCGGGCTCGCCGCCCGCTCACGCTGGTGCTCCTCGGTGACGGACCTCCGGTACTTCGCGCGAGCCGCCGCGTTCTGCCTGCCGTCGCGGTGGGGCGAGGCCTGCCCTCGCGTCATCGTCGAGGCCATGGCCTGCGGGACGCCGGTCATCGCGTCGCGCTGCCACTGGGGGCCCGAGGAGCCTTCGAGGGTGATCGGTACGGGATCCTCTACGACGCCGGCAACGTCGAGCAACTCGCCGTCGCCATCGGCCGTGTGCTCGACGATCGCCAGGAGTCGGCGCGGCTCGTCGCCGCCGGACTGCGGCGCGCGGAGGACTTCGAGGAATCGAAGATCCTCCCCGTCTCGAAGCGTACTACTGCGACGGCCGGCCCGTCGCTCGGGACCATATAATGACCGCATGACGTCGATCAGCGTGCACCCGGTCGCCGGAGCTCTCGGCGCCGAGATCTCGGGCGTCGACCTCGCGAAGGAGCTCTCCGACGACACGGTCGCCGCCATCCGCCGCGCCTGGCTCGAACACCTGGTAATCTTCTTTCGCGACCAAAATCTCTCCCCGGCCCAGTTTCTCGCCCTCGCCCGCCGCTTCGGCACGCCGATCGAGTATCCCTTCGTGAAGGGCCTCGACGAGTTTCCCGAGATCATCCCGGTCCTGAAGCTCGAGCACGAGCGCGTCAACTTCGGCGGCATCTGGCACTCCGACACCGCCTACCTCGACGTGCCGCCCATGGCCAGCATGCTGGTCGCACGCGAGGTGCCGCCGGCCGGCGGCGACACGCTCTTCGCCAACATGTATGCGGCCTACGAAACCCTGTCCGACGGCATGAAGCGGGTGCTGGATGGGCTCGTCGCGATCAACAGCTCGGCGAACGCGGACGTGTCGCGCACGCGCGAGGACCGCATCAAGGATTCGGCGCGGTCGGGCGCTCGCGAGGAGTACGTCGCCGCCCATCCGGTCGTGCGCGTGCATCCCGAAACCGGCCGCCGCGCGCTCTACGTGAACGTCGCCCACACCGTGCGCTTCGAGGGGATGACGCTGGAGGAAAGCGCGCCGATCCTCGACTATCTCTACCGTCACCAGGTCCGGCCGGAGCTCACCTGCCGCTTCCGCTGGCGACCGGGCTCACTGGCGTTCTGGGACAACCGCTGCGCCCAGCACAATGCGATCAACGACTACCAGGGGCATCGCCGGCTCCTGCACCGTATTACCCTGGCCGGGGACAAGCCGAAGGGGCCGTAGGCCGCTCGCGCAGCGTCCGCCGATCGACCTTCCCCGCCGGCGTCTTCGGCAGGGCGGCCACGAACTCGACCAGTCGCGGATACTCGTGCCGGCTCAGCCGTGCTTTGACGAACTCCTGGATCTCGCGCGCGAACTCGGGGCCGCTGCGCTCCGACACGATGAACGCCTTGGGCACGAGCCCGCGCTGCTCGTCGGCGACGCCGACCACGGCCGCTTCGCGCACTCCGGGATGCCTGAGCAGCGCGTCCTCGATCTCCACGGCGCTCATCGTCCACCCGGCGGAGATGATCACGTCGTCCGAGCGGCCGGCGTGATGGAAGTATCCGTCCTCGTCCATGAAGCCACGGTCCTTGACGAAGAACCAGCCGTCCTTGCGCCGCACGGCGATCTCGCCGGTCTGTCCCGCCGGGAGCCGCCGCCCCTCGCCGTCCACGATCGCGACGTCCCAGCCGGGCACGGCCTTGCCGAGCGCTCCCGGCCGCACGTCGTAATCCGCGAAGCCGGGATAGTCGGCGATGATCACACCGACTTCGGTGCTGCCGTACATGCCGCACGCCCGGAGCCCCCACGTGCGCTCGATCCACTCGAACGTGCTCGAGTCCATCGGCTCGCCCGTATACGAGAGCTTCCGCGGCTGGAACGGATGGCGAGACGCGAGGCCGGAGTCGCGCAGCAGTCGGTACACGGTGGGCGCCGCGGCGAGGTTGTCGATGCGGAGCTCGGCCAGCGCCTCGAACAAGCGCTCGGCGTCGAACCGGCCCGAGTACGCTCCCACCGCGATCCCGAGAGCCAGGGGCGCGATGGTGCCGTGCCAGAGCCCGTGGCCCCAGGCCGGCGGCGACGGGCAGAAGTAGCGGTCGCCGGGCTCGAGCCCGACGCCGTAGCGTGCTGCGATCATGAGCGTCACCACGGAACGATGGGTGTGCTTCACCGCCTCCGGCAATTCGCGCGTCGTTCCCGACGTGTACTGGAAGACGGCCAGATCATCGGCGGCGGTCGAGGTCTCGTACGACGTGGGCAGACGTTCGAGGAGACCGACGAGGTCGCGGTCGGCGGCGATCACCCGCACGTGCGGGAAGCGCGTCTGCCACGTCGCGGCGTCGCGCTCGACCACGAGCATCCTCGGCTGACAGTCATCGAGGCGCAGCGCCACGCCATCGGGGCCGAAGAGCGGGAAGAGTGGAACGGCCACGGCGCCGCGCTTCATGGC
>WNEY01001581.1_pt1 | contig 26939 bp, 25 predicted proteins | sample 5400531 | NCBI WGS metagenome assembly WNEY01 (sample SAMN13153338, study PRJNA577476) | soil metagenome | isolation source: 200 cm saprolite under Douglas fir tree site 1 | place: USA:California | collected 2015-04-18
GACGGCCCGCGCAGCCGCCCGGTCGTCTGGGTGTACGGACCGCCGGGAGCCGGCAAGACGACGCTGGTGGCGAGCTACCTCGAGGCCCGGCGGAGGTCAGGCTTGTGGTACCGCCTCGACGAGCGCGACGCGGAGCCGGCGACGTTCTTTTATTTCCTCGGCCTGGCTGGCGCGAAAGCGGCCCGCCGCGTTCGCGTCCCTCTGCCGTTGCTGACTCCCGAGTACCTCGGCGGCGTCTCCACCTTCGCCCGTCGCTACTTCGAGGAGCTGTTCGCGCGGCTACGCACGCCTTTCGCGATGGTGCTCGACAACTACCAGGAGGTACCGGCCGGCTCGCCTCTCCACGAGATCATCCGCGACGGCCTCGAGCAATTGCCCCCCGGAGGTCGCGTCGTGCTCATCAGCCGGAGCGGCCCGCCGCCGAGCATGGCGAGGCTCCTCGCGAGCGGAGCAGTCGAGCTGCTCGGTTGGGACGAACTGCGGCTCACCCGGGAGGAGGCCTGCGGGATCGCGCGGCTGCGCGGCGACCGTCGACCGAGCCCGGACTCGGTCGACGCCCTGCACGAGGCGACGCAGGGGTGGGCGGCTGGCCTCGTCCTGCTCCTCGAGCGCCGCCACGACGGAGAAGCCGGAAACGGATCGACCGGCGCCGTCGCCAGCGAAACCGTATTCGACTACTTCGCCGGCGAGATCTTCGGGAGGACCGATCCCCGGACCCAGGACGTGCTGCTGCGGACTGCCTTCCTTCCGCGAACGACGGCGCGGATGGCCGAGGCGCTCACCGGCTCGCCGCGGGCGGGCCGCATCCTGGCCGAGCTGGCCCGGGCGCATTACTTCACCGTCAGGCACGCGGAAGCCGAGCCGGTGTACGAGTATCACCCGCTGTTCCGGGCGTTCCTGCTGGCCAGGGCGCGCGATGCCTGGCGGCCCGAGCGCCGGGAGCGCGTGCTGCGCTCCGCGGGGCTGCTCCTCGAGTCTTCCGGGCAGGTCGAGGACGCGGCAGCGCTCCTGCACGAGGCAGGTGAATGGGCCGGCCTGACCCGAATCATCCGTCGTCACGCACCGATCCTGCTGGCGCATGGGCGAGCGGGTACGGTGGAGGGCTGGTTGCGGGCCCTGCCCGCGGAGCGGCTCGAGCAGAGCGCGTGGCTTCTCTACTGGCTGGGCGCATGCCGCCTGGCGGTGAATCCCCTCGAAGCGCGGGAGCACTTCGCGCGCGCATTCGCCAGGTTCCAGGACGGCGGGGACGACGCCGCGGGTCTCTTCCTCGCCTGGTCGGGGATCGTCGATACGTTCATCTACGCCTGGGACGATTTCGTCGGGCTCGATCGCTGGATAGCGTTGCTCGAGGACATCCTGGCGCGCAGCCCGGGCCTTCCTTCAGCGGAGATCGAGGCCCGCGTCGCGTTCGGGATGTTCACCGCGCTGATGTACCGCCAGCCGGAGCACCGCGAGCTGCCTCGCTGGGCGGAGCGCGTCCTGTCGATCGTGCTCGGCAGTCCCGACGTCCAGGTCAGGATGATGATGGGCCACCAGCTCCTGCTCTACTTCAACTGGTGGGTCGGGGATCTCGCCAAGGCGGCCGTGGTCGTCGATGCGCTTCGCCCGCTGAGCCGTTCTCCCACGGTCGCCCCGCTGGCGCGCATCGTTTGGCACTCGATCGAGGCGACCTACTCCTGGATGACCGCGTCGCACGAGGCCTGCATGAAGGCCGTCTCGGAGGGCCTGCAGACGGCGCGGAACACCGGGATCCACCTGTGGGACTTCATGCTCTGCGCGCAGGGAGTCTGGGGCAGCCTCATCTCGGGCGACGTCGCGGCGGCGAGCAGCTACCTGGAGACCATGGGCGCGGCGCTGCGCCCCACGCACGGCATGCACGTCTGCCTCTACCACGACACGGCCGGGATCACCGCGCTGTGGCGCGGCGACGCGCTCGGCGCCGCCGAGCAGGGGCGGGCCGCCTTGACCCACGCGATCCGGACCGGGATGCCCTTCGCACAAGCGATGTGTCACCTCACCACCGCCCGCGCGCTCTTCGAGCGCGGCGAGCACGAGACCGCGGCGAAGCACCTCGCGAGCACGCGCGTCCTCGGGCGCGAGATGGGCAGCAGATACATCGAGTATCTTTGCCTGCTCGCCGCAGCCAAGGCGGCCCTGGACCGGAGAGACGAAGGGCCGGGGATGCAAGCGTTGAGGGAAGCGATCGTCCTGGGTCGGACCCAGGGCTTCTGGACCCACATGTGGCTGCCAACGGCGGACCTGGTGCGCTTGTGCGTCATCGCGCTGGAGCACGGGATCGAGGTGGACTACGTGCGGGAGTTGATTCGCCGCCGGGAGCTGCTCGCCGAAGGGGTCGCGCCAGGCGTCGAGGCGTGGCCGTGGCCAGTGCGGATCCTGACGCTGGGTCGCTTCGAGGTGCTGATCCACGACCGGAGGTTGACGTTCAGCGGCAAGGCCCAGAAGAAGCCGCTCGCCTTGCTCCAGGCGCTCATCGCCCTCGGCGGCCGCGGCGTGCGCGAGGAGCTTTTGATGGACGCCCTCTGGCCGGACGCGGAGGGCGATGCCGCGGCACGGGCCCTGACCACCACGGTCCATCGCCTGCGGCGCCTGCTGGGACCAGAGGCGATCTCACGCCAGGGCGGTCATCTCGGCGTCGATCCCCGCCGGTGCTGGGTGGACGTCTGGGCGTTGGAGCACTGGCTCACTCGAGCCGACGCGGCCGACCAGACGGACGAGCGCGCCCGCCTGCTCGAGCGCGCGGCCGCGCTCGATCGCGGACCGTTTCTCCCCGGAGAAATGCGGGAGGGGAGCGCCCGCCTCCGCGAGCGGATCCGCGGGCGGCTGGAGCGGCTCTCGGACACCCTCCGCGTCGCGGCTGCTCCGCAGGGCGGGTCGATCCGCAGCCTCCCGCCCCGGTAGCGGGATCGATGCGATCAGCCATGCGAGCGAGGCGCCCGCTTCGTCACGCCGTCGCAGCCGGCAGGCGCATCTCGATGCGCGCTCCTGCGCCCGGCATGTTGCTCGCGCGGATCGTGCCTCCGTGCGCCTCGACGATCCGGCGCGCGAGCGCGAGCCCCAGGCCGAACCCGGTCTCCCGCGCCCGCGCGGTGGTGCCCCGGTAGAACGGATCGAAGATCCGCTCCAGCTCGTCGGGCGGGATGCCGTCGCCGCCGTCCGACACCGCGATGACCGCCTCCCCGTCCTCCCGCCGGGCGTAGACCCGGATCGGGCTCCCTGGACCGCCGCCGTACTTGCGCGCGTTGTCGAGCAGGTTGTCGAGCGCGCGCGAGAGCAGCGGCTCGTCCGCGAGCACCTTCAGCCCCGGCTGCACCTCGGCCTGCACCAGGCGCTCCGGCTCGAGGGCGAGCACCCGCTGCCGGCCCTTCTCCACCAGCTGCTCGGCGGAGACCTGGGTGCGCTGGAGCGGAGCCTGGGCGAGCTCCAGCCGGCTGGTGGTGAGCACGTCCGCGATCAGGCGCTCGAGCTCGTCCAGCTCCTCGCCCACGACCGAGAGACGCTTGCGCACGTCTTCATCGCGCGCCTGGATCAGCTCGAGCGCGACGTGGATGCGGGCGAGCGGCGTGCGCAGCTCATGGGAGACGTTGGCCAGAAGCTCCTTCTCCGCCTTGCGGGCGGCCTGGATCCTCGCCGCCATCACGTCGAAGGAGCGGGCCAGCTTGCCGACCTCGTCGTCGGACTTCACCCCCGATCGGGCGGCGAGATCGCCCCGGCCGAACGCCTCGGCTGCCGCGGTCAGCCGTTCGATGGGCCGGGTGATCGACCGCGAGAGCGGGTAGATGAGGGCCAGCGAGACGAGCAGCACGACCGTCAACCAGGTCAGCGGGCGCAGGATGGCGCGCGCGCCTTCGGGAGGCAGGCGCACGGTCAGGATCGCCTGGACCGGCGCGCCGCGCCGCGCGCGCACCGGCGCGCCGAGGAGCGGCGGGCGCGGCATCCAGCTGGGCCCTCGCTGCGCCGCCGCCAGGACCTGCGGATCGGGCACCGGGATGGCGGTCCCCGCCGAGGCGAGCGGCTGCCCGCGCAGGTCCACCACCAATGCGTCGATGCCCAGCTCTTCGTGGAACTGCTCCAAGGCGCGCGTCAAGGCCGCCTGGTCGTCGAGCGGCGGCAGCGCGCGGGCGAGGTGCTCGGCGAACCGCGGCGCCTGGCGGAGGAAGTGGATCGGGCCCCGGCCGAACAGGACCGTGATCCCGATCGACACCGCCAGCACGGCGAGCAGCACACCGAGGAAGGCGAGGTAGAGGCGCAGGTAGAGGCGGCGCGGACGCGCCATCACGACTCCCTGGCCAGGAGGTACCCCGCCCCGCGCACCGTCTTCACATATCGCGGATGGCGTGGGTCTGGCTCGATCTTCTGCCGGAGCCGGCTGACGTGCACGTCGATGGAGCGGTCGAAGGCCTCGTCGGCGTCCTCACCCTTGACCAGCTCGAGCAGCTGGTCGCGCGACAGCACCCGGCCCGAGTTCCGCGCCAGCGCGGAGAGCAGGTCGTACTCGTGCGCCGTGAGGCTCTGGCGGACGCCCTCCACGCGCACCTCGCGGGCGGCGAAATCGATGCGCAGGCCGCCGGACTCGAAGACCGGTGTCTCCGCGTCGGCCGGGGCGCGGCGCAGGACGGCGCGGATGCGCGCCAGGAGCTCGCGCGGGTTGAAGGGCTTGGCCAGGTAGTCGTCCGCGCCCAGCTCCAGGCCCACGATCTTGTCCGCGTCGTCGCCGCGCGCGGTCACCATGATGATGGGCGTCTTCCACCTCTCGCGGATGCGGCGGGTGAGCGAGAGACCGTCCATGCCGGGGAGCATCAGGTCGAGGAGCAGGATGTCGAACCGCTGCGCCGAAAGCTCGCGCAAGGCGTGCGAGCCGTCTTCCGCCAACGCCGCCTCCACGCCGTGCTGGCCGAGGAACTCGCGGAGCAGCGAGGCGAGCTTGCGGTCGTCTTCGATGAGCAGCGCGCGGACCATCAGGCATCACATAACGCCGCGCTATGAAAAGCGCAGCGCCGCCCTGAGGGCGGCGACTGACGCCGCCGCGCCGGCCAGGGGATCCGGGCGCGGCGGCGCCTCTCGCCTCACTGCTCCGGTCCGCCGAATCCGCCCTGCTGGTGGTGGCTCTCGACCATGCCGGCGAGCTTCTGCCGCTGCGCCGGCGTCAGGGCGTCGTGCACCTTGACCAGCGCCGGGATGATGATCTCCTTCGCCGTCGCGGCCATGTCCTGGGCGCGCTGGTCCGCCGCCGCGTTCAGCGCGTTCACGTCGACCTGGTCGGCGGTGAGCACCTTCATCCAGTACGCGTGCTCGTTCGCGTGCTGCTGGCGCTTCTGCTGCAGCTTGGCGACGGCGTCGTCCTTCACCTGGTTGATGGCCTGCCGCTGCTCGGGCGTGGCGTCGATCTCGTCGAGCACGTGGTTCACGCGGGCCGAGATCATCTTCTGGAAATTGCGCCCGCGGTGACCGTTCGCAGCCGCGAGGGCCGCGGCGGCGCCGCCCAGGACGCCAACGATGCCGAGCGCGAGCGCGATGCGCTTCCACTTCATGTTGCCTCCTCTGCGGGCTCCCTGCCCGCCGATCAGCTCCGCGCTGACCCTCAAGGCTTAACGTGGGGGAGGTTGCGCGGGGGTTTCGGCGGTGTTTCGGATTGTTTCATCCTCCTGGTTCAGGCGCGCGCCAGCTCGCCCTCGACATAGTGGAGGATCAGCTCCTCGATGTCGCGGCCCATCTTCATGAACGCGATGCCGATGCCGGGCGTAAAGGGGCCTCCCGGCGGCACCACGCGCGCGACCCGCGCCACCGCCTCGATCACCAGCTCGCCCGCGACCTCGAAGTGCACCCCGACCACGTCGCCGACGCAGGCGAGCGTGACCTCCTCGCCGCCGATGAACATTCCGCTCTGCGAGAGGTCCACCGCCTCCGCCACGAGGAATTCCTCCACCGTGGCGAACTGCAAGCGCACCAACCCGGCCACCCTGATTCGCGGGGCCCGCGCTCCGGTGGCCCGCTTGAACACGGTACGGCTCATGTACTGTCCCCCTGCTGGGAGGAACGGTAGCAGCGGGTGCGAGGAGAGCAAGGAAACTACTTCAAGTACCCCTTCGCCCGGAGCGACGACTCGATGCGCTTGCGCGTGTCCCCCACCTCGAGCCGGGGCTGCTCGCCGGTCAGCTTCTCCACCAGCTCCACGTACTTCGACGCGAGCTGGGCGCGCACTTCGTCGGGGATGTCCGGGTGGGGGCCGTCGCCCTTGTAGCCGCGCTCGTTGATCAGCCACTGGCGGAAGAACTCCTTGTCCAGCATGCGCTGGTCCTCGCCGCGGCGGAAGCGTTCCTCGCTGCCCTCCGCGATCCAGTAGCGGCTCGAATCCGGAGTGTGGATCTCGTCGATCAGCCAGATCTTCCCTGCCCCGTCGACGCCGAACTCGTACTTGGTGTCGACCAGGATCAGGCCCCGCTTGCGCGCCCACTCCTGCCCGGCCGCGAAGAGCGCGAGCGCGTAGCGCGACAGCTCCTCCCACTGCTTCTGCGTGACTGCTCCGCGCGCGATCAGCTCGCGCGGCGAGATCGGCTCGTCGTGCTTGCCGATCGCCTCCTTGGTGCTGGGCGTCAGGATGGGCTTGGGAAACTTCTCGTCCTTGCGCATCGCCGCGTCCAGCTCGATGCCGTAGGCCTTCGCGCCGCTGCCCGCCTGGTGATCGCGCCAGAGCGACCCGGTCAGGTACCCGCGCACCACCATCTCCACCGCGAGCGGCTGTAGCTTCCGCACCACCAGCACCGAGGGATCCGGCACGTCGAGGATGTGGTTGGGCGCGAGGTCCTTCGTCTTGTCGAACCAGAAGACGGTGAGACGGTTGAGCAGCTCGCCCTTGAACGGCACCGTGGTCAGGACGCGGTCGAACGCCGACAGGCGGTCGGTCGTGACCATCACGATGCGGTCGCCCGAGGAGTAGTTGTCGCGCACTTTGCCGCGGTAGAGGGAACCCAGCGCGGGGAAGCCGGCTTCACGGAGCGTGTACGGGAGCTGCGCGCGGAGCGGGGCGAGTCGGTCCATGGGGGCGCGTAGGGTAGCCGACCGCGCGGAGCATGCAAGTGCAACCGAGCCGTGGCACAACGACGGCGTGCGGCTCGCGACCTTCAACATCAAGCACGCCGAGCTCCGCGGCCTCGCGCCTCTCGCCGATCTCCTGCGCGAGGCGCGGCCGGACCTCGCCGGCCTGCAGGAGGTGGACGTCGGGTGCGCTCGCAGCGGCTGCGCCGACCAGCCGGCGGGGCTGGGGACGGCGCTGGGCATGGTTTCCTGTTTCGCGCCGGCGCTCCCGCTGGAGGGCGGCTCGTACGGCAATGCGCTCCTCGCCGTCCCCGGGCTGCTGCGCGGAGAGCCGCTCCAGGCGGGCGCGCTGCCGCTTCCAGGGGGGCGGTCCATGGGCGAGGAGCCGCGCGTGCTGCTCGCCGCGCGCGCCGCCGGGCTGCGCGTGTTCGTCGCGCACTTCGACCTGCCAGCGCCGGTGCGGCAGGCGCAGGCCGACGCGCTGCTCGCCGCGGTGGGCGATCCCCACGGGACCGTCGTGCTGGGCGACCTCAACGAGGCCCCCGACGGTCCGGCCGTGCGCAAGCTGCTCGCCGCCGGCTTCCGCGACGCGTGGGCCGAGTGCGGCGCGCAGGAGCTGGTCACCGCTCCCTGGGACCGCCCCCAGGCCCGCATCGACCAGGTGCTGCTCGGCCCCGACCTGCCGCGCGCCCGTTCGGCGCGCGCTTTCTCGACCGACGCGAGCGACCACGCGCTGGTGGTGGTGGAGCTGTGATCCGGTTCGTGCTGCACCGGCCGCGGAGCTCCCAGAACATCGGCGCGTCGGCGCGGGCGCTGGCGAACACCGGAGCCGGCGCGCTGTGGGTGGTGGAGCCGCTCGGCTTCGACCGCACCCAGGCGGCGAAGCTGGCAGCCGGCGCGGACCGCGTGCTGGAGGGAATGCGCGTCGTGCGCACGCTCGAGGAAGCGGTGGAGGAGTGCGTCGACGTGGTCATGACCACCGGCCGCCCGCTGCCGGGGGCGCTCGATCCGCGCGCCGCCGCGCGACGCTTGCTCGAGGCGCCGGGCGAGGCCGCGCTCGTCTTCGGCGACGAGGTGAACGGGCTGACCAACCGCGAGCTGAGCCGGGCGAGCGCGGTGGCGACGATCCCCACCGCGCAGAAGAGCTCGCTGAACCTCGCGCAGGCGGTGCTGGTCTTCGGTTACGAGGTGCTGCTCGCGCGGGCGACGGCAACGCCGCCGCAAGACCCGGAGACGCCGCTGGCCGACGAGAAGCTGCTCGCGATGCTGCGCAAGCGCGCGGGAGAGCTGCTCTCGCGCGTCGGCTTCCTGAACCCGCAGCAACCCGATCGCGCGCTCGACGAGCTGCTCCGGCTCCCCCGGCGGGCCCGCGCGAGCCGGCGCGAGATCGAGATGCTCCTCGCCGCCCTCGAGCAGATCGCGCGGAACGTCCGCTGAATCGGACGGGAGCCGCCGCCGCCAGGGCGGCGCTGCGCATCTTCAAGCGCGGACGCCAGGGGATGCTTTCAGGCGGCGGGAGGAGTCTCCGGCGCCGGGGGGGCTGCGGCCGCGGCCTCGCCGCCCTTCTTCGCCTGGTGCTCGGCGCAGAGCCCGTGCGCGGTCACCTTCTTCAGGCACCCTTCCTTGCTGCACGTCTTGTAGCGGGCCTTCGGCAGATCACCCGACTTCCACTTGTCGTAGTGGAAGAAGCAATAGCCCTTCGCCTGGTACGCGCGCTTGCATCCCTCGATGCGGCACGCCTTCCCGTTCCCCTTGGGGCGCGGGGCACGCGTCTTGCGGCGCTCGGTCGTGGTCTCTGGCATCCGGTCTCCGTCCGTCCGAAAAAGGACGCGTTTTGTAGCGGATCCGGCCTGCGTTGACAATGGCACGAGCACTGCACCTGAACGCGTTCCTCGCGCGGGCGCCGGGCTGGCGCTCGCCTGGCCGGAGGTGTCGCATGACGGTCGGGCTGGTGGTGGTCGGGCTGGGGGACGTGGGCAGCTCGCTTTTGGCCGGCGTCGAGGCCGCGCGCACGCATCTCGTCCATCCTTGGGGCAGCCTGGTCGAGGCCGGAGGCGCGGGGCGCACGCCGGAGCAGTCCGTCGCGGGGCCGCTGCGGGCGCGCGCACCGCTCGCCGGGCTCGGCGACCTGGTGCTGGGCGCGTTCGAGCTGCATGACGACGATGCCTACCGCGCCGCCCTGCGCGCCAACCTCCTCAATCGTTCGCTGGTCGACGAGCTGCGTCCGCGGCTGCGCCAGATCCGCGCCATGGCCGGCGCACGCCACGCGCCCACGCGGCGGCACCTGGCCGATGCGCTCGCGGAGGACCTGCGCGGGTTCCTCGAGCACGGCGGCTGCGCGAGGGGTGTGGTGGTTTGCACCGCTCCCGGGCTGCGGCAGCTCGCGGGCAAGCCGCCGTTCACCGTCGCCGACCTGTGGTCCGCGCTGGAGGAAGGTGGCCCCGACGTGACGCCGGGGCTGGTGTACGCCGCCGCCGCGGCGCAGGCAGGCTGCGCGTTCGTGGCCGCGTCGCCGGATGCTGCCTTGCAGGCGCCGGGGGTGGGTGCGCTGTTCACCGAGGCGGGACAGCCGGTCGCGGGAGTCGGACTGCTCAGGCCCGACGCGGCCCTCCGCGAGGCGGTCGCGCAGGTGCTCGGCGCCGAGGCGTTGGGGGTGGTCGGCGCGACGTCGCTGTCGACCCGCGTCGAGGAGCGGGGCGCGCGGCTGTGGGGTGGCCCCGACCGTACGCAGGAGATGACGCTCGCCAGGGCCTGGGCCGGCGGCGCGTTCGAGCTGTCGATCGAGCTGCGCGGCCAGATCGCGCTGCACCTCGCCGCTCGCGGTCTCGATGCGGCGTTGTTCCTCGAGCTCGCCGCCCGCGCGGGCCGGACGGGCGCGCAGGACTGGATGGACGCCCTGTTCGCCGCGCCCATCGCCTCGGTGGCAGTGCACGAGGCCCGGCCGCCCACGCTGGCCGAGCGGCGCGCCCGTCTCACGGCCGAGATGCCCGCGCTGGCTGCGGCCGCGGCGGCCGCGGTCGAGGCGGCGTGACGGGCAATCCGACCTCGAACGCGACCTCGACCTCGAACGCGACCTCGACCTCGAACGCGACCTCGACCTCGAACGCGACCTCGACCCCGACCCCAACCTCGCGTTCCCTTGAAGCGATTGCAGTTCCGAAGGGGCCGAGCACTTTTCCGCCCCACCGGCGTGCGTCCGAGCGCCAGCGACGCCCGCGCTGGGAAGCGGCCTTCCCAATCCCGCACCGCGCCTACCCACGGCGCGCCCGTTTTTCTCGGGGAACCGGCTGACGCCTCCCACCGGGGACGGGGCCGCGCCGGCCCGGCGGCCCGGCACGCTGCTTGCTCCCGTGGTGGGCAGCGGCGCGGGGGCGTCGGTCCGGCGGCGGGCGGCGGAGGTGGTGGGGCCGGGCGTGGAGTGGTTCGAGAGGATGCGCGAAGGTCTGGCGACCGGAGCGCACGAAGCTGGACGGGAAGCGGGGGCCTTTCGTCCAGGTGGGGGAGGTCGGCGTTGCGGGGGCGACGCTGGCGGCCGGCGGGACGCGGCGGGTCCGGGGGGGGCCTGCCGCGTCCCGCTTCTTTCCTGATCTCCGAGACTTGACGCGCTGATCCATTCAACATACGGTAGCGATTGAGCGCTCGGCCCGCTGCCCTTCGGGGTGACGGGCGCTCGGACGGGAGCCGTGGCCGAGACGGGACGCGGAAACGAACGGCCCGAAACGGAGCGCGCGCCGGCCGCGCCCGAGTTGCTGCGCGCGGCCATGGAAAAGGTGGTGTTCTTCGAGTGGCGGCTCGGCGAGATGGCCGCCGAGCTGGCCGCGGCGCAGTCGCGGGCGGCCGCCGCCGAGCTCGAGCGGGCCCTCCTGGCTGAGCAGCGCTCGGAAGCGGAGCGCGCGGCCGAGGCGGCGCGGCAGCACGCCCAAGCGCTCGAGGCGGAACGGGAGAGGCTCTCGTCGCTCCTGGCGCGCCCCGCGCAAGCTGCCGCGGAGTACGCCGCCGCGCAGGCGGAGCGCGCGCGCTCGGCCGAGCTGGCCGCGAACCTGGCCGAGGCGCGGCGCGAGATCGAGCGGCAGCGGGCTGAGCGGGACCGCTGGCTGGACGAGAGGCTCTCGCAGGCGCTCGGCTCCGGCGACTCCGAAGGCTCGCTGGCCGCGTTCATCAGCGAGCTGCGCGGCGAGGTGATCGCGCTTCGGGAACGGCAAAAGCAGTGCGACGAGCTGCTGCGGCAGGCGGGGATCGCGCCCCCTTCCACGTCGAGTCCTTCGCCTCCCCCCGCTGCTCCGCGGGGCGAGGCGGTCGAGGAGGCGCGAGCGCTCTGGTCGCAGGGGCGGCTCGCTGCGCCCGCCGATCCGGTCCCCGTCGCGCGGACGGTGACCGCCCCCGCTCCGGCCGCCGCACCGCCGTCCCGCCCGGGCGCGGCGGCCACCGCGCTCGCCGAGCAGTGCTTGCGCGGACTGGCGGCGCGCGATCCGGCGAGACGCGAGCAGGCCGCGCGGCACCTCGCCGCGATGCCCGTCCCGGCCGCGGCGCCAGCCCTCGCCTCGGCTCTCGGGGGGGAAACCGACCCTCGCGCGCGGGCCCAGATGGCGGTTGCCCTGGTCGCTTGCGGTGGACCCGCGGCGGCCGACCTCGTCGCGGGGCTGCAGTCCGATCCCGAGCCGCTGGTGCGACTCTCGGCGCTCGACGCGCTCTGCTCGCTGGCCGATCGGGCCGCGGACGCGCTGCGCCTCGCTGCGCGCGACGATTCGCCCGCGATCCGCCGGCGCGCGGCGGCGATCGCGTCATCCCTGGACCTGGAGGAGATTCGCGCAAGGTTCGCGCTGGATGCCGAGGGGTCGGTCCGCGCGGCTTCGGTGCTGCGCGAGCTGCCGGCGGCGGAGTCCGCTCCGATCGCGGAGGCCGTCGCGGGGCGCGCCCGCTCCGCCACGGTGCGCGCGGTGCCCGCTCCATCGGAGCTGGCTGACCGCGACCTCGGCCGCGACGCGGTGCTCGCCGTGCAGACCGCCCTCTTCGGGATGACCGAGGCCGAGCTGGCCGAAGCGCTCTCGCTGCCCGGCTCCGAGGTCCCCGCGCTCGTCGCGTCGCTCGTCTCCGCCGGCCGTCTCGCCCGCCGTGGAAAGCGCCTGGTCGCCGCCGCCAGCCCGGGCGCCGCCGCACAAGGAGGTCCTTAGTGGAGTCCATCCGCTACTCCGCCCGCCGGTTCGCCGAAGTGCTGGGACTCTCCCCGCAGGAGCTGACCGAGGCGGAGACGCGCGGCGCGCTGGCCCGGCTGCGCGCCGAGGCGCCGCAGCGCACCGCGTACACCGTCGACGACCTGGTCCGCGCGCGGGCGGCGCTGGGCCGCCAGCCCGCCCGCCGGCCGGTGCGGAAGCAGCTGTTCCTCAACTTCAAAGGCGGCACGGGCAAGACCAGCGTCTCGACCAGCTACGCGTTCCGCCTGGCCGAGATGGGGCACCGCGTGCTGGTCATCGATCTCGACTCGCAGGGCCACGCCTCCAAGTGCCTGGGCATCGCGGGCGAGGAGGCGGAGCGCACGCTTTTCGACGCCATCATCAAGAAGGCTCCGCTCGAGCAGGTGATCGTCCGCACCGGGATGCCGGGGCTCGACCTGGTGCCCTCCAACCTGAGCATGAGCACCATCGACCTCTCGCTGATGCCGCTCGCCGCGCGCGAGTTCCGCCTGCGCAACTCGATGAAGGAGATCGAGAGCGCCTACGACTACGCCGTCCTCGATGCGCCGCCCAGCTTCGGCCTCTTGAACCTGAACGCGTTGATGGCGGCGCACGACCTGTTCGTGCCGGTGCTGGCCGACTTCCTCAGCTTCCACGGGCTCAAGCTGCTGTTCGAGACGGTGCAGTCGCTCGAGGAGGACCTGGAGCACGTGCTCGACCACATCTTCATCGTGGTGAACGCGTATAACGCGACCTTCAAGATCGCCAAGGAGGCCCGCGAGGCGCTGCAGAAGCATTATCCGGAGTTCCTGCTCAAGCACGTCATCCGGCAGTGCACCAAGTTCGCGCAGGCCTCCAGCGAGGGGATCCCCATCTTCGCCTACGATGCGGAGAGCAAGGGCGCGCAGGACATCCAGACGGTGCTCGACGAGGTGCGCGCTCGCATCGGCGACCCGGTGAAGCTGAAGCTCGCCTCCGCGGGGGACGAGCCGAAGATGGCCGGCGGCGAGGGCGTCGCGGGTCCGCGGATGAAGGCCGCGGCGGAGACGACGAGATGAAGCGCGGTTTCGAGGAGAACATCCCCCGGGTGCGGCCGCGGGTGCGGCTCGGGCGCGCCCTCGACGAGGGCGGCGCGGAGGTCGACGACGCCGCGCCCGAGGACACGCCGCAGCTCGAGCTGGCGTCGCCGCCCGAGCCGGCCGCCACCCAACCTGCTCAGGAGAGCATGGCCGCGGCAGCGCACTCGAGCCCGGCGCAACCCGAGACGGCCGCGGCGCGGCCGCCGCCGATGGCGCGACCGACTCAACCGATGCCCTCGCCCGAGCCGATCGCGCCGCCGGACGGGCTGGTCGCAGCGCGCGTGGCGAGGCGATCCGGCGCCGCCGCGGAAGTGGCGCAGCTCGCGAAGGACCTGACCACCGAGCTGGCCCACGCGGGCGAGGCCAACGCGCAGCTCCGCGCCGACCTGGATGCGGCGGTGACCGCGCTGCGGCGCGCCGCCGAGGAAGCGCGCGAGCAGCGCCTGGAGACCGACCGCCTCGCCGCGGAGCTGGAGAAGCGCGGCGTGGCCGCCGAGCAGCTCCGGCGCGAGATGGAGCTGCTGGAGGGGGAGCGGGACGGCGCGCTCGGACAGGTGGCGCGACTCGCGCGCGAGCTGCGCGAGGAGCGCGCCCGCGCGGCCGGGGCCGCGCGCGACGCCGAGGCCGCTCGGGCCGAGGCCGCCCAGGCCCGGGAGCACGCCCAGAGGCTGGCCTCGGAGGTGCAAGCGCGCGCCGCGGAGCGGGACCAGGCCCGGCAGGCGGCCGGAGCGCTGACGGCCGAAAAGGACTCGCTCTCCGAGGCGCTGGTCGCTGCGCGCGCCGAGGCGGACGAGGCGGTCCAGTCCCGAGCGGCGCTGGAGGAGATCCACCGCGCGCTCGATGAAGCGCGGACCCGGGTCGCGCGCCTGCGCTGACGCCCGACCGGACTTGCCCCCGCGCGGGCCGCCGTGCTACGAGGCGCGGGCTTTTCCGGCGTCGCTCGCGCATCGGTCCCCGCATCCCGTCCGGCAACGGAACCAGCCAGGAAGCAGCAGCTCGGCACGACATCACGGACGCCGGCCGGCGGGTGCCTTCCGGGCACCCGCTTCTTTTTTCACCCCGGCAGCTGTCCCCAGAACAGGATCCGCGGATAGGTGTAGAGGAACGGCCGCTGGTCCGGGAGCCTGGGCAGGAGCAGCTCGCGGTACCGCGCGAGGAACCGATCCCACACCGGGGCGGGCAGGCGCCGCTGATAGTCGGTGAGCAGCGTCCCGCGGACCCACTCCACCACCTCGTCGCGCGATCCGAGCAGGTGCGTGTAGACCTGGAGTCGGGCGTGCTGGGTGGCGAAGCCCAGGTGGTGCAGCCATGCGGCGTACTGCACGGGAGAAGGGAGCGGCGGGCGGCGCACGAATCCGCCGAGGTGGCGCTTGAACTCGTGCTCCATGGCCAGCTCACGGGCCGTCTCGTGCGACGCGTGGTCGTCGTTGGCGGGCACCTGCACGGCGATCTGCCCGCCGGGCGCGAGCGAAGCTCGCAGGCGCGGGAGCAGCTCCTCGTGCCGGGGCACCCAGTGCAGGGCCGCGTTGGAGAAGACGAGATCGAAAGGCTCCTCCGGAGCGAAGGCGGCGATGTCGCGCACCTCGAAGCGCAGGCCCGGCGCCTGTGGCGGCTGCGCGAGCATGGAGGGAGAGTCGTCGATGCCCACCGTCTCGCGCGCCTGCAGCGCGCGGTGCAGGTGCAGCGTCAGCGTCCCGGTGCCGCATCCGAGATCCACGGCGCGCATGCCCGGCCGGGGGCGCACGAGCGCGAGCAGATCGTGGAAGGGCTGCTCGCGCTCGGAGCGGTAGCGTTCGTACTGCCGGGGATCCCACGGATCGGCCACGCCTGGATCCTAGAACGCATCGCGGGCGCGCTCCAGCTGGTCGACGTGCTCGATCAGCCGCGCGCGGGAGATCTCGGTGCCCTGCTCGGCGAGGTCGAGCGCGGCGAGGGCGAGCCCGTCCGCCACGCGGCGCAGCCCGGAGCGGACCTCGGGCGGCGCGGTCTGGAGCAGCTGGGTGCGCGCGGCCGCCGCGCGCTCCGCGAGCCGGAGCAGCTCCGGCTCGAGCCGCGGCCGCAGGCCGGAGAGGCGCCGCTCGACGCGATCGCGCGCCGTGCGCAGGTGCAGCGGCACCGTCGCGCCGCCCAGCCACAGACCGAGGACGGCGCCCCCCACCGCGGCCGCTCCGGCAGCCGGCAGCAGCGTCCCCAGCAGCTCGGTGAGCGCCGGGAGGGAGGCCGCCGCGAGCCCCGCCCCGACGGCCAGAGCGACCGCGGCGCCGATGCAGGCGACCGGCGGAAGCTCGTCCTGCCATCGCTGCGCCACCCCGACCGCGAAGATCGCGCCCGCGGCCGCCCAGGGAACCAACGGCGCCGCCGGCATCATCCATGTCGCGTAGTACGCCGCCAGGGCGCCGCCAGCCGCGGCGAGGAGGCAGGTGCGTTGGAACCGGGCGTGGTCCTCGAACCGGAGCGCCACGGCGTCACCAGCCGGAGATCGGGGCCTGCAGCGAGTCGAAGGCTTGCTGCTTCACCCGCTTGCTGGCCACGTCGCCCCCTGCGCGGATCTCGTCCAGCTCGATCTGGTACTGGTGCGCTTCCTTCCGCAACGCGGGCATCGAGGCCCGAGGCGCGCCAACCGCCGCGTTGCGCAGCAGGACCTGCATCTCGTCCAGACGCTCCGCGGCTTCCATGGCGCGACCTTCACCCTTCAGCTCCGCCGCGTCGCGGGCCAGCTCGGCCAGCTCCGCGCGCGCGCCGTGCGCCAGCGCCTCGTTCGCGCGCAGGCCCAGGAGGGCGGCCCTGCCCGTGAACGAGCCTCGCGCCACCGTCTCCGAATGGTGGGCGAGGCCAGCGGGATCGGCGAACGAGAGCGCCACCCGGGCCACCTCGGCATCGCCTTCGGCCGACGGCGCGAGCGCGAGCTTCACCAGCACCCGGCGCTCCTCCCCCGCCGGACGTCGCGAGCCACCGTGCGCGCGGCGCGCGTCAGCTCGGCGCGCATGGCGGGCTCGAGCTCGCTGGCCGAATGGATGAACCGCGTCCGCCCACCGCCCTGCACCGCGAGCGCCGCGAGGAAATCCTCGTCGTAATCCTCGCCGATGCCGAAGGTGGAGACGGTCGCCCGCCCGAAGTCGCGGGCCGCGATCCGGAGCAGGCCGGCCCGGTCCGACACGCCCTCGTTCGCCAGCCCGTCGGTGGCGAGGAAGACCTTGTCGAGGCGCGACGACGCCCTGCCCCGCTCGAGCTGCGGTGCGGCCAGGTCCAGCGCCGAAGACAGGTTGGTCCCGGTGGTGGCCTGCAGGCGCGCCACCTGCGCCAGCGCGATTTCCTTGAGGGCGGGCGTGACCGCGGCGGACGGGACGAGCAGATGCGCATCGCTGGCGAAGTCGACGATCGCGAGCCGATCCTCTCCGTCCAGCTCCGCGATCAGCGACCGCGCGGCGTCGCGGGCGCGCGCGATCTTCTCCCCCGACATCGAGCCCGATCGGTCGATGATCAGCACGGCGTTGACGGCCGTGCGCGGCCCCCGCTCGGGTACCCCGTCGGCCGCCACGCCGATCTCCAGATACGACGCTCCTCCGCGCGCATCGACCCAGCGCCGATCGAGGCGCGCCGAGAGACGCAGCCCGCCCTCGCGAACGATCGCCGCGGGCGGATCGGCGGCCGGAACGGGCGGCTTGCGGGGAGCGCGCAGGGCGGCGATCGCGGCTGCGGTGGCGGAGGCGAGGACGAGGGACAGGACCACGGCGGTGCGGAGCATGGCGGACCCTTTCCGGCCCGAGCACTGCGGACCCGCAGGGTTCAACGCCCGTGCGCGGGGCGGGATCTACAGGTGCTCGGCGAGGAACTCCGCCACCCGCCATTCCGCCCAGAACCATGCCATGACGTCCGCGCTGGGAAAAGCTCAGCGCTGCCCTATCGGCAGCGGCTGGATCTCCGCCAGGAACCTGCGCACCCTGGCCAGCACCAGCGCGCGCTGCTCCATCTGCGGCAGGTGCCCGCACTCCGGGAGGACCTCGACCGCCCCGTTGCGCAGGTGCGTCCGGAACCACTCGACACTGGAAGCGGGAAGGATGCCGTCGGACTCGCCCCACAGGATCAGCACCGGCTGCTCGATGCGGGCGAGGTCCTCCGGAGCGAGCGCGTGCTGCCCGACCTGCCCGAGGAGCCGCTGTACGGCGGGAGCGGCGAAGTGCCGGGCCAGATCGCGCGTGAAAAGGCGGGCGAGCCGCGGCGGGCGGCGATAGAGCCGCCCCGGCATCTCCAGCGCGGCGCGGAGATCGCCCCGGAAGACTTCGCGCACCGATTCGCGATCGGCCTCGAGCAGGGGCGCGCCGGCGGGCGAAAGCCCCACCACCGCCCGCACGCGCTCCGGCGCCACCAGTGCGGCGTGCAGGCACAGCGCCCCCCCGAGCGAGTTTCCGATGAGCACGGCCGGCTCTCCGAGCCCGGCCAGGGCGCTGACCAGCGCCTGCGCCTGCTCGAGGAGCCCCGCCGGTTCCTCTCCTTTCCGCAAGCGGTTCCGTCCGTGCCCGGGCAGGTCGAGCACCAGCACGCGCCTGCTGGCGGAGGCGAGGCGGGAGGCGAGCAAGGCGAACGACGCGGCGCTGCCGCCCAGCCCGTGCAGCAGCACGACCGGAGGCGCGCTGCCCGAACCGCGGCGGTCGTAGACCAGCACCCGCCGCTCGCCGGAGGCGATTTCCCTGAGCTCGAAGCCGCGCGCCCGGAAGAGCGCGTGCCCGGCGGCGAACAGCACGGAAAGCCGCAAGATCATCCAGGTTTCAGGAAGCGCAGCGCGAAGCGGTCGCTCTGCCCGCGCCGCCCCGCCGAGGCGGCGGCCGCAGGGGAGGAATCCCAGTCTCGCGCGTCCCCCGGGTTGCGCAGGAAGTCGCCCTCCGCCTGCAGCTTGAACCCGGCGCGCTCCACCTCGGCGCGCACCGCCTGCTCGTCGATGCGGTGCAGCGTCCTCGCGTCGGCCGTGCCGGTGCCCGGCTTCGCGCTCGAGTCGATGACCACGTAGGCGCCGCCGGGCTTGAGCGCGTCGAAGACGGCCTTGTTCATCTTGTCCCGGTCGACCTCCATGTACGTGGTGTCGTGGTAGATGACGTTGATCAGCACCAGGTCCAGCCCCTTCGCCTCGGGCGGCAGCGGATCGCCAAACTCGCGGTCCACCCGGACCACGTTCTTCATCGCGGGGCGCGACAGGCGGTCGGGCCACCGCGTCTTGAGGAAGCGCTGGATGAAGAGGTCGGGGTTCTGCGCGTAGACGACCCCGTCCGGCGCCACCGACCGCGCCACGAGCTCGGTGGTGTAGCCCGCGCCCGCTCCCAGCTCGGCCACCTTCATCCCGGGCTGCAGGCGCAGGAACTCGAGCGTCTCGGCCGGCTTGCGGCCCCCGTCCAGCGCGCGGTCCTCGGGCGCGCGATCCGGCGCGGCGACCACGGCCTGCGCGCGCGTACGCGCGTCGTCGCCCACCGCCGGCTTCTGCGCTCCCGAGCAAGCGAAGAGGAGCAGCGCTCCAAGGGTCGAGACGTTCCGCATGTGTTCCTCCGCAAGAGAACGCCTCCTCTACACCGTCTTGCGCCGCGCCGCGAGCGACCTTGAACGCGGGTTTCGACCCCGACCCGGGCCTCGACCTACAATGCGCGCCGTGCGCCTCGCCGTCGCCCTCCTGCTCGCCGTCCTCGGGTACGAGCTGACCCGCTGGGCCGTCCTGCGGACGCTTCGCGAGCGGCTGCACCGGCGCGCGCGGCGATTCGCGCAGCGGCACGGGGTCCGCGTCGACCTGTTCAAGTTCGGCGGGAAGCTCCTCGTGCGAGAGGAGCTGCTGAACGACCTGGTGGTCCAGCGCGCGATGCTCGCCGCCGCCCAGTCCGGCGAGCCCGCCGAGGGGGTGCGCCGCCGCGTCGAGGCGTACATCGACGAGATCGTCCCTGCCTTCTCGCTCGCCGCGTACTACGAGGTCGGGATGAAGCTGGCGCGGGCCGCCATCGGAGCGGCCTACCGGCCGCTGGTGACGCGCCCCCTGCGGGACCTGCCGCGCGACGCGACCGCCGTCTTCCTCATCAACCACCGCTCGAACTTCGACTACGTGGTGGTCGGCTGGGCGCTGGCCCGGCAGGTGGCGATCAGCTACGCCGTCGGCGAGTGGGCGCGCGTGTTCCCGCTCGACGCGCTGTTCAAGGCGTTCGGCGGCTTCTTCGTGCGCCGGGGCTTCCCGGACGCGCTCTACCACACCGTCCTGCGGCGCTACCTCCAGCTCATCACCCGGGAGGGAGTCACGCAGGGCATCTTCCCGGAAGGCGGGCTCACCCGGGACGGCGCGCTGCGGAGCCCGAAGGTGGGGTTGCTCGATGCCCTGCTGCAGCTCTCGGCCGAGCCTGGCTTCGACCGCGACCTGCTCTTCGTGCCGGTCGGCATCAACTACGACCGCGTGCTGGAGGACGAAGCGCTGCTCGCGGAGAAGCGCGGCCGCGAGCACCCTCCGGGCGCAGCCGAGAAGCTGCGCGGCGCCCTGCGGCTCCTCTGGATCGTGCCCTCGCGCATGGCCGTCAATCTGATGAGGGCCGCTTTCGGGCGCCTGCACCGCAGCGGCTACGTGGCGCTCGCGTTCGGAGAGCCGGTCTCGTTCCGCCGCATGGCCGCCGCCCGCGGGTGGGACCTCTCCCGCTGTTCGGAAGAGGAGCGCCGCGCGATCGCCAAGGAGGTGGCGCGAGATCTGATGGGGCGCATCGCACGCTCGATCCCGGCCACGCCCGTCCCGCTGGTCGCCCGCGCTTTGCTCGAGCTGCGCGAGACGTCGCGCTCGCGGCTGGCCGAGCGCGTGCGCGACCTGCGCAACGAGCTGGAGGCGCTCGGCGTGCCCATCGCGCTGGGCCAGGAGTTCGAATCGCAGCGGCAGGGCCGCGCGCAGCTCCTCGAGGACGAGGACCGCAACCGCGACCTCGCCCGCCTGGAAGCCGACGTCCTGTCGCTGGAGGAAGCGGAGGAGATCGTGCGAATCGGGGTCGAGCGTCTCTCGCGCCGGGGAGCTTTGGCCTCGTCGGGCGCCGCGGTGCGGATCGGCGCGCACCCGCACGCCCTCGAGCTGCTGGAGTACTACGCGCGGTCGCTCGCCGTCCTCGACGGCGCCCCCGCGGCGCAGCCCCTGCCGGCAGTCTCGGCGCGCTGAGAGAGTTGCGCTACGCGCGCGCTTCCGCGAAAAACGCAAGGACATGCCCTCTTCGCCCCAGGTGCTGATCGTCGACGATGAGCGCGACCTCGTGCGCCTGCTGGAATTCAACCTCCAGCAGGCCGGATTCGAGACCGCCGCCGCGTACACTGGCGTGGAGGCGCTGGAGAAAGTGCGGCAGCGCGTCCCCGACCTGCTGGTGCTGGACCTGATGCTGCCCGACATCCCCGGGACCGAGGTCTGCCGCCAGATCAAGGCGTCTCCGCGCACGCGGCACGTGCCCGTGCTGATGCTGACGGCGCGGACCGACGAGGTGGACCGGGTGGTCGGGTTCGAGGTGGGCGCCGACGACTTCGTCACCAAGCCCTTCAGCGTCCGCGAGCTGGTGCTGCGCATCCGCGCCATCCTCCGCCGGGGCGGCGGCGCCGATGCCGACCAGGCGCGCGAGCAGGTGGGGCCCATCCGCGTCGACCCGGGGGCGCACCGTGCGTACGTCGAAGGGGAGGAGATCGCGCTCACCGCGCTCGAGTTCAGGCTGCTCACCACCTTCATGTCGCGCCTGGGCCGCGTGCAGACGCGCGAGGCGCTGCTGCAGGACGTGTGGGGGGTCTCCAGCGACCTGCAGACGCGCACCGTCGACACGCACGTGAAGCGCCTGCGCGAGAAGCTGGGCGCCGGGCGCGACCTGATCGAGACGGTGCGCGGGATCGGCTACCGCATGGTCGAGCCGGAGCGCTGACCTGGGAGGCAGGCATGCTGGAAGGAAAGATCGCGCTGGTGACCGGGGCGTCGTCGGGCATCGGGCTGGCCGTGGCGCGCGCCGTGGTGGCTGGCGGAGGCAAGGTGGCGCTGGTGGCTCGCACCGAGGCCAACCTGCGCGAGGCCGCGCGCGAGCTGGGACCCGAGCGCGCCGCCATCTACCCCCTCGACGTGACCGACCTGGCGCGGCTCGAGGAGCTCCCCGCGCGCGTGCTGGAGCGGTTCGGCGCCCTCGACCTCCTGGTGAACAACGCGGGCCTCAACCACCGCGGACCGGCGTTGCAGTTCACTCCCCGCCAGCTGGGCGACGTGATCACCACCAACCTGACCGCGCCGGTGGTGCTCGCGCGCGCCGCGGCGCCGCACCTCCGCCAGGGCGGCGCGATCGTGAACGTCGCCAGCCTGGCGGGCATGGTCCCGGTCCCGCACGAGGCGGCGTACAGCGCCTCCAAGGCGGGGTTGCGCGCCTTCTCCCGCGTCCTCCACGGCGAGCTGCGCGCGCGGGGCATCCACGTGGGAATCGTCTCGCCCGGCCCGGTGGACACCAACTTCTTCGGCGACCTCGCCAAGGCGCCCGCGCTCAACTTCTCCCAGCCGATGAGCACTGCCGAGCAAGTCGCGGAGGCGGTGCTCCGCTGCTGGCGGGAGCACCGGGTCGAGATCGCGCTGCCGTGGTTCTCGGGAAAGCTCTGCACGCTCGGCTACGTCTCGCCGCGGCTGATGCGCGTGCTCCGGCCGGCCCTGGAACGGCGCGGCGAGCGCAACAAGCGGGCCCTGATCGAACGGAGGTCGGCGCGGAAGGCGTAGCCCGCGGCTGCCGGGGAAGCGGGCGGAGCGGGCGGGCGGGTGACGGGCCCCCGGCTCGCCGGGATGTAATTCCCCCTCCCGGTGCGCACCCTCGACCTGGAGGGCCCTCTTTGGGCACAATGGCCCCATGGACCGGTTCGACCCCGTCCAGGCGCGCCGCGTGGTGGAGCTGATGGTGCTTTCCGCCTGGGCGGACGGGCACGTCGAGGGGAGCGAAGCGCTGGCCATCCAGAGGCTGGTGGCGGGGAACCCGATGCTGGAACGCGTCGGCGTGGTGAGCGAGATCGGGCGCGAGACGCGCAAGTGGATGCTCGCCGACGGCCTGGATGCGTGCCTGGCGGCCGCCGCGGGCGACCTGAAGGACGCCGACTACCGCGAGCTGGCCTTCAAGTGCTGCGCGCGGGTGATGGGCGCGGACCGCGTCTTCCCTCTGCAGGAGGAGTCGGTGCTCGGCCGGGTGCAGCAGCTGCTCGGCCTGTCGGACGCGGAGGCGGGACGGCTGCTGGTGCTCGCGACGCGGTGAGGGGTTCGATCTGCGGGGGAAGCTGGAGGCGCACTACGACGCGATGCTGCGCGCCGAGCTGGCGCGGCCCGGCACTCGTGCGCTGCCGGACGGGTTCCCGAGGCCCCGGCTGCCGCCCGCGCTGCGCGAGACCATCGCAGCCGCAGCCGATCTCGCGGACCCCTCCGCCCTGGCGGACTTCTATTGCGAACGCATGCCGCGCATGCTCGTCGACCAGCTCGTATACACCGAGGCGGGCGAGGTGCACGAGACGGAGATGCTGCGGAGCTTCTTCCGCCACGCCGGGCTGCGCGAGGTGCGCGCGCAGCCGTTGCGCTGCGCCCCTGACGCCGTGCTGGTGCGAGGGACCGCGCCGTGATCGAGCTGGTCCAGTCCGTGCTGTCGCGCCGCGCCTCGCTGAAGGAAGGCATCGCGCGCGGATACGCGGCCGCGCTCGAACGGCAGCCTCTGCGGCCGGGGCCGGACATCCGCGCCGAGTTGCCGGCGGGCATGCTGGAGGCGCTGACCATCGCCGGCCTGCTGCGCGGCGATGCCGCCGATCGGCACTACCTGGAGGCGATGCCCGGCCGGCTCGCCGCTCAGCTGCGCGGCCGCGGAGGTCCGGAGGAGCGCCTCTTCTCCGTGGCGCTCGATCTGTGCCGGCTGCCGCGCCTGCGCGACGGCCTGGAGCGGCTCTTCGCGCTGGTCTCGGACGCGGGGATCGCCTGCAGCTCCGCGCTCGGGGCGGCGACGCCGCGCGACCTGGTGGCGGCGCGGCCTACGCTCGGCGATCTCTACGCGAGCTGCCATTTCGGCCGCAGCATGCCGATGCTGTACGCGTACCCGGGCGACCTGGCGGAGGACGCCTGGCGCGGCCGCGGCCCCGACGAGCTGCTCGACGCGCGCTACGTGGGCCCGCTCTTGCACGAGCTCTCCCACCTGCACCCGGTCGATCCGGACCTGGTACCGGCGCCTGCGAACCTGCACGAGGCGCTCGCTGCCTGGATCGGATCCGAGGCGTGGCCGGAGCAGGTGTTTCCCGCGCCGGGCGGAGAGGACGCGATTCCCGGGGCTCCCTGGTTCGCGGCGCTCGGGGGGTTCGTGGCGCTGCGCATCGGCGCGCGCGACGCCATCCGCGCCCAGGCCGGCGCCCTGGACTTGCGCGGGCCGCTCGGCGCACGCTGCGTCGAGGCGCTGCGGTGCTACGGCTGGCTCGGGTTCCTGGAGACCGGGGCGCCCCACCTCCTGGCGGACGCCTTCCACCCGGAGCGCTGGTGGAAGCTCATCGACTTGCACCGCGACCCGCGGCTTTCGCGGGCCTTCCAGGTCGAGTACGTCGAACCGTTGCTGCGTTCGGTCCCGGCGCCCGGGAGGCCGCTGCGGGCGCGGTGGGACGCTGCCCTCGACGCCCTGCCCTGGGCCGAGCTGCCCGCGTGGAACGATGATCACAGCGGCGCGGACGATGCGCTCGCCCTGCGGGCCGTGCGCGCCCTGCACGTGCGGACGGAGGTCGCGGGGCGCAGCTTCCGCACGGTACGGGCGCGGCCTCCCGGAGCTCTCGCCCTGGACGTGCACGGCTGCCTGCTCCGCGCACCGTGGCCCGACCGCGACGCGGTCGGCGCCCCTCCCCGGCACCCCTACCCTCCCTCGCTCTGCGCGGCGCAGTCGCGGAACGGGGGAACGCCGGCGCTTCCCGCGCTGGAATAGTCGCCGCCGTATTCGGCGGCGCTACGCCTTTCGCAGCGCGGCGGTCATGGAATACGCTGTGGACTGGTGCCATCGATGGCGCGCGCCTTCCTCATCAATCCCCCGACCGACGAGACGGTGCGCACGCCGCTGCTCTCGTTCCTGTACCTGGCCGCCGCGCTGCGCCGCGCGGGTCATCAGGTAGCGCTGCTCGACGCGAGCGCGCCGCGGGCGCCGCGCGATCCGGGCGAGATCGTGGGTCGCGTGCTCGACTTCGATCCGGACCTGGTCGGAATCCACTGCAAGACGCTCTACGCCCGCGACGCCTACGCGCTGGCCAGGGCCTTTCGCGAACGCACGGCGATCCCGCTGGTCTGCGGCGGTCCGCACCCGACCGTGGCGCCGCTCGAGCCGACCGCGCACGGGTTCGACCTCGTCGTCCGCGGCGAAGGAGAGGAGACGCTCGTCGAGCTGTGCGACGCGTTGGACGGGAAGCGCGCCTTCGGCGAGGTGCGTTCGCTGGTCTGGCGCGGCGGGAACGCGGTGAACGCTCCGCGCGGCTTCCTGCTCGATCTGGACGCCCTCGCGTCTCCGGTGGACGCGCTCGACCTCTTCGACCCGGCCTGGTACGGCGCCCGCGAAACCGTGGCGCCGGCGGGGCTGCTCGCCAGCCGCGGCTGTCCCGCGGCGTGCACCTTCTGCTCCAACAACGTGACCGGCCGCCGGTTCCGGTACCGGAGCGCGCGAGGCATCGCCGGGGAGATCGCGGCGCTGCGCACGCGGGCGCGCTTCGACGCGTTCAGCTTCTTCGACGACTCCTTCGCGGTGGGCCGGCGGCGGATGCTGGAGCTGTGCTCCGAGCTGGCGCGCATCGAGCCGCCGGTGCACTGGACCTGCACGGCGCATCCCGCGCACCTCGACCCGGACATCCTGGAGGCCATGCAGCGCGCCGGCTGCCGCGGGGTGGACATCGGGATGGAGAGCGGCGACCCGGAGATGCTGCTGCGCATCGGCAAAGGCGTCACGCTGGAGCGGGTGCTCTCCGTGCTGCGCTGGGCGCGCGATCTGGGCCTGCACTGCATGCTCAATCTAATGTTCGGCTGGCCCGGCGAGACGCTGGACGAGCTCCACGCGACGCTCGACTTCATCGACCTCGCCGCGCCGCTCGCCGCCGCGTTCAACGCCCGCGGAGTCCTGGTCCCCTACCCCGGCACGCTCATCTACGACGAGCACCACGCCCGCTGTGGATTCACCGAGTGGTGGATCCGCGAGCCGCCGCTGCGCTACCGGCCGTTCCCCGCGTCGTGGTCGCTCGACGAGGTGAAGCGCGCGTACGCCGACGACGCGGCCCTCGCGCGCAATTTCTTCCACCTGCCCGACGCGGCCCTGGAGCTGATGCAGCTCGGGCTGCGCAAGAAGGCGGACTACACCTACGGCAAGCTCTTCCCGGCGCAGCACGCGTCGGGCTGGGAGCCGAAGCCCGCCCGCGAGATCGCCATCCCCGCGGCGGGCGCCCGCTGACCCCGCTTGACTCGCGCGGCGACCTCCCGAAAGATCGCAAGTCCAAGCCATGGCCAGCCTCGAAGACATCGAGCGCAAGCAAAAGTCGATGCAGCCGCTCCTCGAGCAGATCGCGCGGGAGACGAACGCCGATCGCGTGCAGGAGTTGGGCAAGCAGATCGCGCAGGCGGCGCAAGAGCTGGGCCAGATGGCGGCCGGCTTGGAGAAGACCTACGCGCAGAGCAAGGGCAGCGGCGAGACGCGCGTGGTCCTCACGAAGGAACAGCGCGCACGGGTGGCGGACGCTACGGGCGTGGCGCTCGACACGCTGGTGCTCCAAGGCGCCGAGACCTGGGATCCGCAGATGCCGAAGATGAGCTCGGCCACCGTCGAGCGGCTCGCCATGGCGTCGGTCGCCGATCGCAAGCTCAAGGAAGAGAAGCGCAAGGCAGTGAAGGACATCTTGAAGCAGATGGAGGCCGCCATCGGGGACAGCCCGGCCCCGGAGACGAAGGCCGCCATCGACCAGTTCAAGCGCGACCACCTCGAGGAGTAGAAGCGCTCGCCTGCCCGTGATAAACTAGCAGGGGGGCCGGCGATGCCAGGACTGACGTTCATCAAGATCCTCGGAAATCTCAAATTCTTCACACACGGCCTGAAGCTGGGCACGGAGTGGAAGAGCTCGTTCTCGATCAAGGACGAGGCGCAGTTCCATTCCGGCGACCGCCAGGCGATCCCGCAGCTCATTCCGCCGTGGTTCATGCCGGCGGAGATCCCGAACAAGTACCACCAGGAGACCTGCGACAAGATCGGAAAGGAGTACAAGGACTTCCACGACACGATGCTCGACGCCATCGGCTTCGCGCACAACATGTGGAAGCTGCAGGCCAAGTTCAAGGACCTGAAGGTCAACGCGCTTACCGCGCTGGGCACGCCGGGCTGCCTCGACGGCCCGGAGCTCGAGAGCCTCATCAAGCAAGCGCCTCAGGTGGCCGCCTGGACCGGCAACAAGGCCAAGCACCGCGACGCGGTCGCGAAAGGCGTCTCGCAGTGCTTCAAGAAGTGGCAGGACAAGGTCATGGTGCCGGGACTGCCCTGGTACCCGGCATTCGTCGTCTTCCCCGGCCCGATGGCGCCGCCGATGCCGAACATCCCGATGCCGCTCATCTGCTGCCCCTCGCCGATGATGACCGAGATCTGCATGCCGAATTCGATGGCCAAGGCGA
>WNEY01000394.1_pt1 | contig 26907 bp, 32 predicted proteins | sample 5400531 | NCBI WGS metagenome assembly WNEY01 (sample SAMN13153338, study PRJNA577476) | soil metagenome | isolation source: 200 cm saprolite under Douglas fir tree site 1 | place: USA:California | collected 2015-04-18
CTGTCGCGCCCGCCCTCGGACGGCGAAACGGCCGCGCGGCTCGGCATCTCGATGGACAGCTATCACGAACTGCTCAGTCAGGCGACGGCCGCCATGACGCTGTCGCTCGAGCGCGTGGAGAGCGAGGGTGACGATGATGGCGGGCCGGTCACGCGAGCCTGGATTCCGGATCCCGTCACCAAGGACCCACTGGCGACGATGATGGACAAGGACAGCGTGGGCCGGCTCAGCGGGATGGTGGCCGCGCTGTCCCCCGCCCAGCAGCTCGTGCTGCACCTGCACTACGTCGAGGAGCTGAACTTCCGCGAGATCGCCATGGTGATGGACATCTCGGAGTCGCGGGCGACGCAGCTCCACTCGGCGGCGGTCCTGGCGCTGCGCGGCCAGGCCAAGTCCGGCCGGCTCCAGCCGGCGGCGGGGCCGCGATGAGCGCACGGGGCCCGCTCGTTCTCGCCCTGATCGCCCTGCTCGGCGGCTGCGCCGTCGCCGATCCGCGTCCCGTCTACCAGACGACCACGTCGGCGTCGGCCGGCGCGACGATGCTCGTCGTCGGCGTCGAGCGCGACGTCGACAACGCTTACACCGTGCGCACGTTGGCCCGCGAGCTGGCCTTCAGCCTGGCCCACCGCGGCCGCAGCGCGACCGATCTGTGGACCTTCCTGCAGCAGGCGAGCCTGCGCGGCATCGCCGTCCCCCCGACGGTGGTGGCACGCCTGACCGGCGGGGTCGCCGATGCCGACATCGAGGCGTGGCTGCGGGCCGAGCGCGTCTCGACCATCGTCTTCCTCGACGTGGGGATCTACGAGCAGGTGTGGGGCGAGCGCGGCAAGCGCACGCGCGTGGGTCTCACCGCGCGCGGCCGCACGCTCGATCAGGGTGACGAGACGTGGCGCGCCTACACCACGCCCGACGTCGAGGACGAGCCGGGCCAGGGCTTTCAGCTCGCGACGGAGACCGCGCTGGGCGCGCTCGCCCGTGTCATCGTCGGCGAGCCGGAGCCGGCCGCTTTGCCGCGCCCGAGCAGTCTGATTCAGAATCTTCGGCTGAGGTGGTGAGCACGATGGAGATCATGAAGGTTCCGACGACCCAGCGTGATCGCGAACAATCCGGCCCGTCCAAGCGGCGGCCACGGCCGAAGGCCGGCGTGATGGCGAAGGACCACGAGTCGGCCGACAATCTCGAGGCTGGCAGCCAGGGCGAGCGCCGGCTGGACGTGACCGCGTAGATAGCGCAACGGCGGGGGCCCGTTCATCACGGACCGCCCGCCGTGGCTCCCCTTACAGCGTTTCCCGCGCCTTTGCACCTGCGGCGAGCGTGGCCCCTGACCGATCGCCGGTGTTCAACCGGCCCCGGGGGCACGTCCGCGCATTTGGGTCATCGGCCTGGGCGGCGTCCCTCCGGAGAGGTAAACGGCAGATCGTGCCGCCCAGAAGTCAGGCGGCGCGCCGGGACTTGCGGAACTTCGTCGAGGCGAGACGGCGTCGAGTCGTGCGAAGCAGGCGCCAGTCGGCCACCCAATCGTAGAGGGCGCCCAGCATGATCGCGCCTCCGATCAGGCTAACGATGACGACGAAGTGTGAGATCGCCATCGGTGGCGCTTCGGCGCTTGAGTCGCTGCCAGACCATGTGGACGCCCGCGATCACGATGAGCACGCAGCTCCACGCCGTCGACACGGCGATCGGCGACCGTGACCTCATAGCCACGGCGCCGGCCGCATGATCTCCCACGTCGAGATCAGATCCGGATCGTAGATGATCTCGCTGGTGGCGTGCAGCCGGTACTCGCCGCGGCGGGCCGGTGAGAACCCGCGCACGTCAGGGGGCAGCCACAGCGTCTCCCCTTCCCATACGCCCTGCAGGGCCACGCCGAAGCCGCGAGCGCGGTCGGCCTTGACGATGATGCCGTGGACCTGTTGCTGAGTGACGACGTCACCGTCCTCGTCGTAGAACGTCATGGTGATGAGCACGTACTTGCCGAGGTAGGCGGCGAGCTGGCGCTCGGCGAACGCCGCATCCTCGCTTCCCGCCTGCGGCTCCCAGCTTGCACACGCGCCGAGCGCCATCGCGACCGCCAGGACCATGACGAGGACGGTGAGCCTTCGGAGCATCCCACCCGGCTAGAGCATGGGCAATGCCACTTTCGTCAGAGGTGCAATCTAAAGGTTCCGACGGGAAATCCGGGGACTCGTCGATCCGCGAGGCGTAGGCGGCTGCCGGCGTGGCACCGGCGTGCCATCGGGGCGTCGCCGGGAGGCGTTCTACCCTGCGGGCAGCTCCACTTTATATATGACGCCGCGGTCGCGGCGATTGGCGACGGTCAGGCGTCCGCCGTGGTGATCGACGATGGCGTGCGCGGCGGCGAGACCGACCGACGGCCCGCGCGCGCCCTCGCCGTCGCGGGCGACGAACGGCTCGAAGATGCGAGCGAGCAGATGATTGGGGATGCGCGGGCCGTCATCTTCCACCGTCACCACCACCCACGCACCACCGCCGTGCTCCGCCCGCGCCGTAGTCACGCGCAATGTCCCGCCCCCGGGGGTGGCGAGCAGCGCGTTCTCGACCTCGAGCACGAGGGCCAGCAGGGCGCGGCCGATCTGGCCGGGATCGCCCAGGGCCGATGGGCCACCCGAGGCGTAGGCGCGCTCGATCCGGATGTCGCCACTGCGCAGCCGGGCCTGGCGCAGGCGCAGGATCCGCTCGAGCATCGCGGTGAGATCGACGAGCGCGCGACCGAGCCCACCGGCCGTCGAGAAGCACCGCAGCTCGCCGATGACGTCGCCGATCTCGCGGCAGTGTCCCTCCAGCGCGCGGAGCTGGTACGCCGTCTCCGCGTCGCGCGGTGCCTCGAGCAGCCGTTCCATCCTGAGCGTGACCGTGCCGAGCAGATTGTTCACTTCGTGGACGACGCCGGAAACCAGGTGCCCGACGGCCAGGACTTTGGTCGCCTCGAACAGCTCTCCCTTGGCCAGCTCGAGCGTGGCCACCTGGCGCTCGACGGTGGCCACCAGCACGGAGTTCCGGAGCGCGAGCGACGCCTGGATGGCGTACATGTCGAGGAGCCGGCACTCCTCGGCGACCGGGACGGCCGCGCCGAGGGGCAGCGACAGCCCCAGCACGCCGAGCGGGCCGTCGGCGTCGCCGAGCGGCAGCCCGTAGTACGCCGCGTAGCCGCGGCGCTGCCACAGGCCGCGCCGGCGCACGCGGCCGTCGGCCCGCGCGTCGCGGATCAAGAGCGGGCGGCCCGCGCGCAGGACGTGGCGCGGCAGATCGGCGTCGAGCACGGCGGCGTCGGCCGCCGTCGCGGGGGCCGCCGCCACCAGCCGGAAGCCTTCGCCCTCGACGAGTCTCAACGTCGCCAGCGCGGCCGGACGGACGCTGGCCGCGCCCGCGGCGATGGTCTCGAAGAGAGTCTCGGGACTCCGGGCCGCCCGGAGCTTCTGGGCGGCGCCGACGAAGTCAGCGACGCGAACCGTCCGCGCGGCGCGGGTCAACGGTCGGCGAGGTTGTACAGCTTCAACTTGTTGTAGAGCGTCTTGGGATCGACGCCGAGGATCTTGGCCGCGCGGGCCCGGTTGCCCCCGGAGTGCTGGAGGACCTTGAGGATGTGACGGCGCTCGACGTCGTCCAGCGCCATGAGCGCGCCGTCGAGGTCGTCCATCGCCACCGTCGGGAGGTAGAGCGCGACCTCGGCCGCCGCCACCTCGCCGTCCTCGCTCAGCACGCTGAGTCGCTCCACCACGTTGCGCAGCTCGCGCACGTTCCCCGGCCAGTGATAGCGCGTCAGCAGGCCCATCGCCTCGGCCGTCACCTTGATGGGCGCGCGACCGGGCGGCGCCACCTGATGGGCGAAGTGCTCGACGAGCAGTGGGATGTCCTCCACCCGCTCGCGCAGCGGCGACATCTCGATGACGACGACGCCCAGCCGGTAGTAGAGGTCGTGGCGGAACTCGCTGTTGGACACCGCCTTCGACAGGTCCTTGTTGGTCGCGGCGATGATGCGCACGTCGACGTACAGCGTGCGGTCGCCGCCGAGCCGCCGGATCTCGCCGCGATCGAGCGCGCGCAGGAGCTTGGCCTGCATGGCGCCGCTCATCTCACCGACCTCGTCGAGAAAGAGCGTGCCCATGTGGGCCAGCTCGAGCAGGCCGTGGCGGCGCGCGGTAGCGCCCGTGAAGGCGCCGCGCTCGTGGCCGAACAGCTCGCTCTCCAGCAGCTCGTCGGGCAGCGCCGCGCAATTCAAGGCCAGGAACGGCAGGTCGCGCCGCGCGCTGGCCCGGTGGATCGAGCGCGCGGCCAGCTCCTTGCCGCTCCCGCTCTCGCCGAGGATCAGCACGTTCGAGCCCGATTGACTGGCCCGATCGAGGAGGCTGCGCAGGCGGTCCATGGCCCGGCTCGACCCGTGCAGCAGCGGCTCGACCTCCTGCTGGGAGACGGCGCGGCGAAGCGAGCGGTTCTCCAGACGAAGCCGACGATACTCGGCCGCCCGGGCGACCGCCTGGAGCAGCTCGGCCATCTGGAACGGCTTGGTCAGATAGTCGAAGGCGTGCAGCTTGAGCGCCTCGACGGCGGTCTCGATGTCGGCGTGCCCGGTGACGATGATGACCTCGGCGTCGTGGCCGTCGGTCCGCATCTGCTGCAAGACCTGGATGCCATCGCGGCCGGGAATGCGGAGGTCGAGGACGACGACGTCGAATTCCTGGTCGGCCAGCATCGCGAGGGCAGCCTCACCGTCGGCGGCGGCGGCGACGATGAAGCCCCGCTTGGCCAGCCCCTGCACCAGGATGTCCCGCAACTCTTGCTCGTCTTCGACGACCAAGAGCCGCAGCGCGTTAGGCATTCGCCCTCATCAGAGTCAGTTGGAGGTGAAACCGAGAGTAGCGCAGGCGCTCAGCGCCTGACAAGAAAACCGTCGAACGCGACCGCTCGCCCAGATCCTGGTCGCCGGTATCCCTCCGAACCTCCTATCACAGGCCGATAACCCTGTCAGCGGTTCGTCGTGCGAGCTGATCCGAGGAGGACAGGACAATGCGACACACGGTTCGGGTGGTAACGCTGGTGGGACTGTTCGCGCTGGCGACGTGCCCCGTGCTCGCCGATGAGCGGGCCGACTGGGGAGTCGCCGTTTCGGTCGGCGCCGACGCCGGCAGCTCCACGATGCTGCTGCGCAACGACACCGGCTACCACGTGGTGACCGTCGATCCCTTCGCGGTGATCGTCGCCGCCGGCCTGGGTCAAGCAACGTTCAGCGACATTCGGGCCGGTGACCGCATCGACTATGCGGTGGTGACGTGGGCGGGCGTGAACGTGGCCGAGATGCTGATGGTGACGCCGCGGCGCCAGGCGGAGCTGGTCCGATGACCGGCGGCCCGACGGGCCTGCAAAGGAGAACGACCATGAAATTTGGATTCGTGGATCGGTGCATCGCGTTGGCCGTTGTCGCCTTCCTGCCCGTCGTGGCGCTGGCCTCGAGCTTCGAGATCACGCCGTCGGTGCAGGCCGAGCTCGAGAAGCAGACGAAGGCCCTGGCCACCTGGGCGGCCGACCCGGTCGTGGTCGCCGCGGTCAAGGAGCAGAACGCCAAGGGCCCGATCGCCGGCATGGACAACGGCAAATGGAAGACGGTCCGCCGGAGCGATCCGATGGTGCAGGGCCTGGCCGGCAACGCCGCCGGGCAGTTCCTCCGAAAGAAGATCGAGTCCAGCGGCGGCACCCTCGACAAGGTGTTCCTCAGCGGCGCCCAGGGCGAGAAAGTGGCCTTCGCCGAGAAGACGATCAGCTACATCCACAAGGGCCAGGAGAAGTTCGACGTCCCGATGAGCACGGGCAAGCCCTGGCAGATGACGAAGCCGTGGTTCGACGAGTCGCTCCAGGCATACGCGATCCAGGTTGCCGTGCCCATCATCGACGGCGGCAAGGCGATCGGCGTGCTCGTGGCCAGCGTGCCCGTCACCTATCTGGAACACGTGGCCAAGAAGTAGCGGGCGAAAGCCGGGGAGAACCGACATGAACTTCATCATGCGCTTGCTACCAGGATCGTCGATTCGGGCCCGCCTGCTCGGCGCCTGCGGTGGCCTTGCGCTGCTGACCGCGCTCGTGGGCGGCCTCGGGACCTGGGGGTTCGCCACCATGAACGCGGCGTTTCAGCGGGCCGCCAACGAGAATCTGCCGGCGGTGAGCCACCTCGTGCAGGCCGATCGCGACATGCAGCGGGCGCTGGTCGCCCAGCGCACGTTGATGTTCATGAAGTCGGACTCCCCGGCCGCCCAGGAACAGATGAAGGGCTACACGACCAGCATCGAGCAGATCGCCGAGCACTGGAAGGCCTACGTCGTGTTCCCGGCTCGCAGCGAAGAGACCAAGCTGCGCTCGGAGTTCGAGGCCGCCCAGGCCGACTGGGAGAAGTCGGCCCGCGAAGTGTTGAAGCTCCTCGCCCAGGACTCGACCGACGCGCGCAAGGACGCCATCGAGGTCTCGCTCAACGAGGGCGCCGAAAAATTCGAGAAGTCGCGCAAGGTCCTGCGCTCGCTCAGCGACATCAACCTGAGCGCAGCCGCCACGTACGCCAAGGCCGAGGAGGCGCGGGCCGTCAGCATCCGCTGGTGGATGTTCTTCGGCATCGGCGCCGCCCTGGTATCGGCGTTCGCGGTGAGCCTCGTCCTCGCCCGCTCCATCGCCCGGCCGCTGGCCGAGACGGTCGAGCTCCTGCGCGACATCGCCGACGGCGAGGGTGACCTCACCAAGCGTCTCACGGTGCGATCGAAAGACGAGATCGGCGAGCTGGCGCGGTCGTTCAACACCTTCGTGGACAAGCTGACGACCATCATCGGCAGCGTTCGGCTCACGTCCACCCACGTCACCGGCGCCTCCCAGCAGCTCTCGGGGGCCACCACTCAGCTCGCTTCGGGCACCCAGGAGCAGGCCGCCAGCCTGGAGGAGACCGCCGCCAGCCTGGAAGAGATCACGGCCACCGTGAAGCAGAACGCCGACAACGCCCGCCAGGCCAGTCAGCTCGCCGGCGGCTCCCGTGACGCCGCCGAGCGTGGGGGCGGGGTCGTCGCCGCCGCCGTCGCGTCCATGGACGAGATCACCCGCGCGTCCAAGCGCATCGCCGACATCATCACCGTCATCGACGAGATCGCCTTCCAGACCAATCTCCTCGCCCTCAACGCCGCCGTCGAGGCCGCTCGCGCCGGCGAGCAGGGTCGCGGCTTCGCCGTCGTCGCCGCCGAGGTGCGCAACCTCGCCCAGCGCTCGGCCGGCGCCGCCAAGGAGATCAAGGTCCTCATCCAGGACTCCGTGGCCAAGGTCGAGGAAGGCTCGCAGCACGTGAACCGTTCGGGCAAGACCCTCGACGAGATCGTCCAGTCCGCCAAGCGTGTGGCCGACATCGTCGCCGAGATCGCCGCGGCCTGCCAGGAGCAGTCCTCCGGCATCGATCAGGTCAATCGCGCCGTGGCCCAGATGGACCGCGTCACCCAGGACAACGCCGCGCAGACCGAGGAGCTGTCCTCCACGTCGCAGTCGCTGGCTCATCAGGCCACCGAGCTGCTCGACCTCGTCAGCCGGTTCACGTTGCCTGACGACGAGAGCGGCGGGCTCGGGAGTCGCTCCTCGAGCACGCTATCCACTTCCGGCAGCGGCCACATCCGACGCGGCAATTCCGTCTACCCGCAGAAGCCACGGCTCTCGGAGCGACTCTCCGAGCCCACCGCCACCGAACATCAGACAGCGCGGCCGGCAGGTGAGCTCGACCACCAGGTGGCCGGCCACCCTGCGCCTGCGGGAGGCGGACAGAAGCGGACCGAGCGGCGGAGAAAGATGCGGGCCGAGGATCCGGGGCCGGCGGAGTTCGTCGAGACGCTCACGACGAAGGGCGCCAACGGCCACACTCACGGCAACGGCCGTTCCCAGGGGAACGGCCACTCGCACGACGGCTTCGAGGAGTTCTAAGCCATGGAACAGCTCGACACGCTCAACAGCCAGATCAGCTTCGCGACGGACGGGCGCCAGTACCTCACCTTCGCGCTCGGCGCCGAGGAATACGGCGTCGAGATCCTGAAGGTCCAGGAGATCAAGGGATACTCGGCCATCACGCCGATTCCCAACACGCCGAGCTACGTCAAGGGCGTGATGAATCTGCGGGGCTCGATCATCCCGATCGTCGATCTTCGCGCGAAGCTGTCGATGGCCGAAGCGGCCTACAACCAGTTCACGGTCATCATCGTGGTGCGCGTCGGCGCCAAGACGGTGGGCGTGGTGGTGGACGCCGTCTCCGACGTGCTCAACATTCCGCTCAAGGACATCCAGCCGACGCCGGACTTCGGCTCCCAGGTGGACGCGCGCTTCATCAGCGGCCTGGCCAAGGCCAGCGAGCGCCTGGTCGTCCTGCTCGACATCGAGAAAGTTCTGGTCGGGGACGGCACCGTCCTCGCCTCCGTCGCCTGACGTCCGGCCATGATCCGCGGCGGGCTTCGTCGCCTGCGCGGCCGCCTTCTTCATCGGCGCCAGCCGCAGCAGCCTGCTGGAGAGTCTCGAGTCCCGCACCGCGATCCTCGTGCGCCCGCTCACGGTCGCCCTCAGCGATCCGATCGTCACCCGCGACCGGCAGCGGACGCAGCAACTCGTCGACGAGGCGGGCACCGCCGATCGTGACGTCGCCTACGTCATCGCGGTGGATGCCAACGGCATCGTCCTCGCCGCGACCGACACGAGCCTCATGGGACAGACGCTCAAGCGGGATGACTTCGAGCGCTCGGCGCTCGACGTCACCGCGCTCACCCGCCGCGCGGTGCCGGGCAAGACCGATCTCTTCGAAACGGCGGCGCCGATCTCCTATGCGGTGCTCGGCAAGGTCGGCGTGCTCCGTGTCGGCGTCTCCACCGCCGCCGTGACCGCCGCGGTTCGCCAGGCCACGACGCGCGCGATGGTCGTGGCGCTCGTCGCCCTCGCCGTGGGCGTCGCCGTCTGCGTCATCGTCGCGCGGAAGCTGGTCCACCCGGCCGGCGCGGCGGCCCTCCAGCTTCGCGAGCTGGCCTCGGGCGACGCCGATCTCACGCAGCGGCTCGGGGTGCGCAGCCGCGACGAGTTCGGGCGGCTGTCGGAGAGCTTCACGCCGGAGGCCCCGACGCCGACGCTGGCCGTCGAGCGCCGGCGCGTGCGGCGTCCGCGCGCCGTCGCCCCACCGGCGGCGGCCGAGCTCGTCGAGAACTGACGAGCGCCGCGAGCCTCGGGGGCTGGTTGCCGAAGCCCGTCTCCCTCTAGTACAACAGCAGCCGCGAGGAGACCAACATGCACTTCGCGGCTCGGGCCTTGCCCGTCATCATCGTGGGACTCTCCGTCGGTGTCGCGTGGGCGCAATCGCCGGCGGTCGGTGATCTCCTCACCTCGCTGCGCGCCGGTGGCCACGTCATCGTGGTCCGTCACGGGGCGACGCATCCGGATCAGGCCGACACCGATCCCCTCAACCTGGACAACGTCGCCCGGCAGCGGCAGCTCAACGACAAGGGCCGGGCCGACGCCCGGACGCTCGGCGACGTGCTCCGCGTGGCCGGCGTGCCGATCGGCAAGTCGTACTCGAGCCGATTCCAGCGCGCCGTCGAGACGGCGCGGCTCATCGGCGGCAAGGAACCGGTCGCGACGAGCGACGTGACGGAAGGCGGCCAGGTCGTCAGCCCCAACGAGAACAACCGCCGAGCTCAGGCGCTCCGCGCGCTCGTGGCGGCGGCGCCGGATCCAGGCACGAACACCCTGATCGTCACGCACAAGCCGAACATCCTCGACGCCTTCGGGAAAGACTGGTTCGAGATCAAAGAAGGCGAAGCATCCATCTTCAGGCCGGATGGCCGCGGCACGTACGCGCTGGTCGGGCGCGTGCAGATGAGCGACTGGGCGGCGGCGAAGAGGTGAGCGGTTAGCGGGTGGCGAAGCGGTAGGCCATCCGCAGCAAGGGAAGCAGCCAGCCGAACGGCACGACGACCGCGATCAACATCGTCCAGAACGCCTCGCTCTTGACCACGCTGCGCATCGACGTTCCCCCGCCTGGAATCTGGGCGACATCCGTCCCGATGCCTAGATTCGTGGAATTGATCGGCTCACCGGGCGCCGGTACGTTGGGCCCCAGGGGAGCAGTCAAGCAGGGGATCGGCACGGGGAGGATCCAAGCGGAGAGATGGGGGCGACGACGAACCTCTATCGCACGTTGCAGGTGGACCCGCAGGCGGAGGACGTGGTCATCCGGGCCGCCTACCGGGCGCTCATGAAGCAGCATCATCCCGATCATGGCGGCGACACCACCGTCGCCCGGGCGCTGAACCACGCGTATTCGACGCTGGCCGATCCGGTCGCGCGCGCCGCCTACAACCGCCTCATGCGGCTGCATGGCGCGCGGGCCGACACCACCGCGCGCCAGCGCCCGCTGCAGGGGACGCGCTCGCTGGTGGAGGAGCTGGGCGAAGAGGTGTTCCGTCGCTTCGTCGCCGACTTTCCCCAGGATCTCGTGAGGGTCTTCGACTTCAGCGGCGTGCTGCGGGGCTCGCCACGCCACCGGCTGTGGCTCAAGCGCCTGGCTCGCGGCGACGCGGCCGACGCTCGCGCCTTCGTCAAGGCGGTGGAAGCGGGACGGCTGTCGCGGCCGCTCTGGGGCTGGGGCTCCGATCTGTTCGTCGCCGTGCTGCCATCGGCCACGCCCCATTTCCGCTGGTTGCTGCGCGGCCCGAGCGGCCCGGTGGCGAAGCTGTCCTATGCGATCGCCGTGTACGACCTCGCCACGCGCGAGGTCCACGCCGTCGGCCGCTGCGGTGAGCTGCCCGCCTTCCGGCCGTTGATGACGGCGCTCGAAGCCGCGCGACCCTCCGCTTCCCCCTCCGAGCAGCCGAATACTTGAGCGCAGGGAAGGTAACGCCGGCGCGTCTTTCTGCACGGCCACCGCCCGCGATCATCGACAACGGAGGGCACCATGAACCCAGAGCGGCCCCACGCGGCGGAGGTGCTGGATCAGCTATCCACCAGCCTGAGCCGCATGCTCGAGCTGCTGCAGGTCATGGTGGCCACCATCCGCCCGCCGTCGGCCAACACGCTGCCGACGGTGTCGGCGACGCTCTCCGGCATCGCCGAGGCGACCGAGTACGCGGCGCTCCGGGTGCTCGACGAGGCCGAGGCGCTGCAGGACGATCAGGCCCGGCTCACCAGCGCGCTGGAGCGCCTGAAGACCAAGCTCCCGCCGCGCGACACCGAGGCGGCGGCCACGTGGGCGGAGGCGGCGGCGTGCTCCAACGCGCTCAGCGCCCGCGCGCTCAAGATCATGGCGGCCATGGAGTTCCAGGACCTGACCTCGCAGCACATCGACCGCACCGTGAATTCCATCGCCGACGTGCGCGAGCGGCTACGGAACGTGCTGGCGATCTTCGATCTCCAGGTCCGTGAGGTCGCGGCGGCCAATGATTCACCGATCGGCCCGGTGCGACCGTTCATCCCGTGCGCGTCGAGCCAGGCCCTGGCCGACAGCATCCTGGCCGAGCATCGCTAACTAGTTCGTTTGCACCGGCGGCAGGTCTTGCCGCCGGCGGCCCGCTCTGCCGCCCGTGAAGGCGCCGGGTGCTCCCGAAGTCTCCGTAATTCCTGACCACCCCCTCTGGCATCCGCCGTGCTCTTCGTACCGCCCGGAGGGACACATGGTCAGCGGTCTTCAAACTGCAGCTTCCGCCATGGACGCTCAGAACGAGCGGCTCGCGGTCCTGGCCAACAACTTGGCCAACGCGACGGCAGCAGGCTACAAGGCCGATCAGCCTGAGTTCTTCCAGCTCCTTACCTCTCCCCGCGCCGCCGGGTCCGTCTCCCCTACGGGCTCGGCGGCACCCCTTCCTGAACTCCCCGGCGTGGTCCACACCCGCGTCGATTTCTCGCCCGGTCCCGTTCGCGAGACCGGCAATCCGTTCGACGTCGCGCTCGAGGGCCGTGGGTTCTTCGTCGTCCGTGGTGACAACGGCAACCGCCTCACGCGCGCCGGCACGTTCACGCGCCTCTCCGACGGCAGCCTGGGCACGCACGACGGCTTGACGGTGCAGGGCTCCGACGGGCGGGCGGTCACGGTGCCCGAGCGCGGCCGTCTCGAGATCGACGAGCGCGGCAACGTCAGCGTGGATGGCGCCCAGGTGGGCACGCTCATGATCGTCGAGCCACGCGATCTCACGCAGCTGCAGAAGGAGGCGGGCACGCGCTTCACCGTGCCGGCCGACGTCGACCTGCCGACCGCGACGGACGTGACGGTGCGGCAGGGCGCCATCGAGCAATCCAACGTCAATCCCATCCTCACGCTCGTGGAGATGATCGATGCGCTCCGCGTGTACGAGGCGGCCCAGAAGGCCGCGCGGGGCATCGACGAGACCGTCAGCCGCGCCGTCAACGACGTCGGTCGCCCCGGAGCCTAAGGAGAGCTGATGATCCGCGCCCTCTTCACCGCCGCCACCGGCATGCAGGCCCAGCAGCTCAATCTCGACACGGTCGCCAACAACCTGGCCAACGTGAACACCACCGGGTTCAAGCGCAACCGTGTCGACTTCCAGGACCTGCTCTATCAGACGCTGCGGCCGGCGGGCACGCGCGTGACCAACGGCGTCGAGGTGCCGACCGGCATCCAGGTCGGGCATGGGACGCGGGCGGTCGCCACGCAGAAGATCTGGTCGCAGGGCAACTTCCAGCAGACGGACAATCCGCTCGACCTCGTCATCGAGGGCGACGGCTTCTTCCAGGTCAACCGCTCCGACGGCACCATCGCCTACACGCGCGCGGGCGCCTTCAAGCGCGACGGCCAGGGTCAGATCGTGAACTCCGACGGCTATCTCTTGCAGCCGGCCATCCGGCTGCCCGACGACACCACGTCGATCAGCATCGGCACCGACGGCACGCTGTCGGTGGTCACCGCCGCCAACACGACGCCGCAGCAGCTCGGTCAGATCGAGCTGGCCCGCTTCGTCAATCCGGCCGGGCTCAACGCCATCGGCAAGAACCTGTTCCTGCCGACGGCCGCCTCCGGTCAGCCGCAAACGGGCACGCCGGGCGACAAGGGCCTCGGCGCCATCAACCAGGGCTTCATCGAGTCGTCGAACGTGTCGGTGGTCGAGGAGATGGTGAACATGATCGCCGCCCAGCGCGCGTTCGAAGTCAACAGCAAGGCGATCAAGTCGGCCGACGAGATGCTCGCCATCGCCAACCAGATGAGCCGGTGATGATCCTGGCCCGCGCTCTCGTCCTGTGGACCGTGGTCGCGCTCCTGCTGGCGCCGCTGGCGTTCGCCGCGACCGGCCCCATCTGGCTGGGCTCCGACGCCGTCACCCGCATCGCCCGCGACTGGCTGCTCGAGCGCCTGGGGCCCAACATGGACCCGAGCGCCGTCGAGCTGGCCAATGTGCCGCGTGAGCTGCTGCTGCCGGCGGGCAACGTCGCGTTCATCACCACGCTCCAGTCGGGCTCGGTCGCGACCGGCGCCATCACCGTGCTGGTGGAGGCGGTCGTCAGCGACTCCCGCGGCGGCCGCACGACGCGCAGCGCCACCGTGAATTTCCACGTGAATCCGCTGCAGGACACCGTCGTCACCATCCGCGAGCTCGGCCGCCGGGCCGTCATCACCGCCGGCGACGTCCGCATCGAGCGGCGCGCGCAGAGCCGGCTGCCCGCCAACGCCGTGCACGATCTCAACGAGGTCGTCGGGCGCGAGGTCACGCGCCCGCTGGCGCCGGGCGAGGTCGTGACCGCGCAGGCCGTGATGGCTCCGCTGATCATCCGCCGGGGCAGCATCGTCTCCGTCGTCGTCGAAGGCGCGAACTTCAAGATCGTGGCGCGAGGCGTCGCCGCCGAGGACGGCGCCCAGGGGGCGCCCATCCGCGTGCTGAACGCGGCCTCGCGGCGCGAAGTGGTGGGGAGAGTCGAGGATGAGCGCACGGTCCGCATTCCGTTCTAGGACGTTCGTCCGCTGCGCGGCCGCCTGGGCCGCGGTCGTCGTGTGGACGGCGCCCGTCGCGGCGCAGTCGCTGTGGACCGCCCGCTCGGGCAGCCTGGTCAGCGACGTCAAGGCGCGCTTGGCCGGCGACATCATCACCATCCTCATCGACGAGACGACCACCGCCGAGAAGAGCGCCGAGACCGATCTCAAGCGCGACTCGTCCTTCGCCAGCACGCTCACGCCGCCGAACTTCGACAAGCCGAGCTGGTTGAAGAAGCTCCTCGTCAACATGAACACGGCCGGCACCGGCAAGTCGAACTACACGGGCGACGGCAAGACGACGCGGACCGACAAGGCCAGCGCCGTCATCACCACCCGCGTCACCCGCGTCCTCGACAACGGCAACCTCGTCCTCGAGGGCCGGCGCGTGGTCAAGGTGAACGACGAGACGCAGACGCTCGTCGTCAGCGGGATCGTGCGGCCGTACGACGTCAATCCCGACAACACGGTCGCCTCGTCGCGGATCGCCGACGGCGAGGTGCGCATCGAGGGCCAGGGCACCGTTTCCGACCGGCAGAAGCCGGGGCTCTTCCAGCGGGTCTTCGACTTCCTGGGCCTCTATTGATGCGGTACGCCCTGGGCATCCGCCTCGTGTACGGTGCCGCGCTGCTCACGGCGTGCGTGATGCTGGCGCTCGCCGTCAATGCGCTGGCCCAGGACGCCACCGCCCGCGTCAAGGACGTGGCCCGCATCGTCGGCGTGCGCGACAACGAGCTCTACGGCTACGGCGTCGTCATGGGCCTGAACGGGACGGGCGACCGCCGGCAATCCTCCTTCTTCACCACGCAGTCGCTCCAGAACCTGCTCCAGCGGCAGGGCATCACGCTGCCCCCGGCGAACCAGCGCACGCTCGACACGAGGAACATGGCGGCCGTCATGGTCACCGCCAAGATCCCGGCCTTCGCGCGCGTCGGCACGACGCTCGACGTCGTCGCCTCCTCGATCGGGGACGCGACCAGCCTGCTCGGCGGCACGCTCCTCATGACGCCGCTGCAAGCCGCCGACGGCCAGGTGTACGTGGTGGCCTCGGGACCGGTGTCGATCGGCGGTGCCTTCTCGGTGACGGCGCCCGGCACGGGCGAGAGCGTGCAGAAGAACCATCCGACCGTGGGCCGCATCGTGGCCGGCGGCACGGTGGAGCGAGAGGTGGCGATGCCGGCGGCCCCGCCGCGGCTGATGCTGGCGCTGCTCTATCCCGATTTCACGACGGCCTCGCGCTTGGCCCAGTCGGTCAACGGCTCGATGGGACGCCAGTTGGCGCAGGCCGCTGATGCCGCCACCGTGGTCATCGACGTGCCCGGCCCCGAGCAGGCACGGCTGGTCGACTTCGTCGCACGCATCGAGCAGGTCATGCTGCCCACCGACGCGCCGGCCAAGGTGGTCGTCAACGAGCGCACCGGCACCGTGATCATGGGCAACCAGGTCCGGATCTCCACGGTGGCCGTCTCGCACGGCAACCTTTCGATCCAGATCAAGTCGGAGTTCCAGGTCTCGCAGCCGGGGCCGTTCGCGCCGAATGGCGCCACGACGGTGGTCGTGCCCAAGACCGACACGCAGGTCAAGGAAGGCTCGGCCCCGCTCTCGGTGGTTCCGGCCGGCGCATCCATCGGCGACGTCGTGGCTGCGCTCAACGCCATCGGCGCCACGCCGCGCGACCTGATCTCGATCCTCCAGGCCATCAAGCGGGCCGGCGCCCTGCAGGCCGAGCTGGAGGTCATGTAGTGGATCCCGTCCAGGCGCTCGGCGTCGGCAATGCGACCGCCAGCCATGCGGCCGCTCAAGCGAAAGCCAACACCGATCCAGGCCAGATTGACAAGGCAGCCGAAGGGTTCGAGGCCATCTTCCTGCGCCAGATCCTCCATCAGTTCCGGGCAAGCGTGAGCGTCGATGGCGAGAACTCTTCGATGACGGGTCTTTACTCGGAGATGTTCGACGACCAGCTCGCCGAGCACCTGGCCAAGGTTGGCGGCCTCGGGCTCAAGGACGTCATCCGGACGTACCTGGGAGGGAACGGACAGTGACCCTAGAAATTTTGATCCCCCCCCTGGGGATCGGGCACCACGCTGCCGATCACCTTACTGCCACCCCGGAAGTGGGGGCGGAGGAGACCGAGCACACATGGATATCCGCGACGTTCATTCTCGAGGCACCAATCCAGCCGACGAATCGCGTGGCGCCCGCAGTGTCGGGTCGTCGTCTTCCGCCCGGAACACCGAGCGCGGATCGGACGACCGCGTCACCCTGTCCAATCGGGCCCAGGCCTTCCAGGAAGCTCGTCGGGCCGCGCTCGACGTGCCTGATGTACGGACCGATCGGGTCGAAGCCATCCGTGGCCGGATCAAGAGCGGCAGCCTCGTCCCCGATCCCGACCGCATCGCCAAGGCTCTCCTCGGCCAGGGGGTCGTCGGCTCCTAGCTCCTGGGCCGGTCCCGCCGGGATCGGCCTTGACGGAGGCGCGCGGTGAGCGCCTCCGCGACCCTCGCCGGCGTGCTGGATCGGGAGGCCGATCTCTACGAGAGCCTCCTCGGCCTGCTGCACGAGGAGGAAGCCGCGCTGATCGCCGGCAACACCCGCGCCGTCGGCGAATGTCTCGCCCGCACCGAAACGCTCGTGCTCCAGCTTCGCCTGCTCGAGAACTCGCGCGAGACGCTGGTCACCCAGCTCACCGGCCGGCACGACGCGCGTCTCGGTGAGCTGCCCGAAACGGCGACGGGCTCGCTCGGTCGCGCCCGCACCCGCCTGGAGGCCACGCTGCCGCTCGTCGAGGTGATGAACCGCCGCGTGACGGCGCTGCTCCACCGGGCGCTGCGGCTGTTCGACACGACGCTCGATCTCATCCGCGAGGCGGCCGGACTCAACCACCAGTACACGGCGGGCGGCGCGCTCACCCGGGGCGCGCACTCCGTGATCGACGGCAGGGCCTGAGCGTGTCTGGACTCTTCCAGCTGATCGGGACCGGCGCGCGCTCGATGGGCGCCGCCCAGCTCGCCCAGGCGACGGTGGGCAACAACGCCGCCAACGCGTCCACGCCGGGCTACTCGCGCCGCCGCGTCCATCTCGTGGAAGCGCCGGCGGTGCGCCTGGCCGGCGGGATCTTCGGCACCGGCGTGCAGGCCGCCGACGTGGTGAGGCTGCGGAACGCGTTCATCGACACCCAGCGCCGGGCTGACAGCCAGGAGCTGAACTACTCCCAGGCGCAGTCGAACATCCTCGAGCAGGTCGACTCGCTGCTCGGCCCCACCGGCGACAGCGGGCTCGGCAACGCGCTCAACGGCCTCTTCTCTGCGTTCGGCGACCTCGCGTCCCATCCGGAGGACGCGGCCACCCGGCAAGCGCTGCTCGGCCAGGGCGAGGGTTTCGCCGACGCCGTCCACCAGACACGTGATCGGCTCGTGAGCATGGAATCGGATGCCTTCGCCACGATCGGCGACCGCGTGGCCGAGGTCAACAGCACGGCCCAGCGGCTGGCCGACATCAACAGTCAGACGCTGGCCGGAGCGCCCGATCCCTCACTCCAGGACGAGCAGGACCGGCTGGTCGACCGGTTGAGCGAGCTGATCGGCGTGCGCGCGACGACGCGAGCCGACGGCACCGTGCAGGTCGTCGTGGACGGCACCGGCATCCAGCTCGTGGACGGCGCCCGGACGGCCGCGCTCAGCGCGACCGGCACGCCCACGGGCGGTACCGTCAGCCTGAGCGCCGGCGGCGCCACGCTGGCCAATCCCCGCGGCGAGATCGGCGGCCTCCTGCGCATGCGCAACTCGTCGGTCGACGGCCTGCCCGCCGCGATCACAAAGCTCGACACGCTCGCCTCGGGCGTGATCGCCGCCGTCAACCGCGTGCACGCCAGCGGCAGCGGCCTCACGCTCGCCCAGTCGGTGACGGGCTCGGTCACGGTCACGAATCCGGCGGCGACGCTGGCCACGGCCGGCCTCTGGCTGACGCCGGTCAGCGGCACGCTCAACGTCGGCGTCTTCAACGCCGCCGGCACCTTCGTGTCGTCGGGCAGCGTGGCCGTGGATCCGAGCACGATGTCGCTGAATGGGCTGGCGGCGGCCCTCGACGCGCTCCCCAACGTCGACGCCAGCGTCAGCGGCGGCAAGCTCGTGGTCAGCGCCGCGAATGCGGCCAACCGCATCGCCTTCGGCCCGGACGGGAGCGACAGTCTCGTCGCCCTCGGCGTCAACGGCTTCTTCACCGGCACCGATGGTGCCAGCATCCAGGTCTCGAGCACGCTCCAGGCCACGCCCAGTCTCATCGCCGCCGCCCAGGCCAACTTCACCACGGGGGCCATCAGCGCCGGCGACAACCGCAACGCGCTGGCCCTGGCCGCGCTGGGGACGACGCGGTTCCTGGCCGGGGGCACGCAGACGCCCGACGAATCGCTGGGCGCATTCGGCGCCGACATCGGCACCTGGGCGCGCTCGGCCTCGACGCGCACGAGCACGCAGCAGGCGCTGCTCGACGCCGCCAACGCCCAGTTCCAGCAAGAGTCAGGCGTGAACCTCGATGAGGAGCTGGCGGACATGGTCAAGTATCAGCACGCCTACGAAGCGTCGGCCAAGTACATCAGCACGGTCAACAGCATGATCGACTCGCTGATGGGGATCCTCTGATGCGGGTGACCCAAACGCTCCTGAGCGACCGCGCGCTGTCCGCCCTCCGCGAGAGCCTGGGCCGGATGGCGAAGATGCAGAACCAGCTCAGCTCCGGTCGCCGCATCAACACGCCGTCCGACGATCCCGCCGGCCACGGCATCGCGACGCGGCTCACCGCGCGCGTCGCGACGCTCGATCAATACGACCGTCAGGCCACGGCGGCGCAAGCGCCGATGACGGCGACCAGCGATCTGCTCGACACCCTCGGCGAGCTCTCCACGCGCGCGCAGGAGCTGGCCGTGGCCGGCGGCAACGGCGGGCTCGGGGCCGGCGAGCGCGCGGGGATGGCGACCGAGGTCAACCAGTTGCTCGAGGAGGTCGTCGCCGTCGGCAACACCAGCCAGCACGGCCGCTACCTCCTCGGTGGTCAGGAGACGCAGACGGCGCCCCTCACCGTCACCCGCAACGTGAACGGCGACATCACGGCCGCCACCTGGAATCCGCGCGGCGTGGACGGGGCGATCGACGCCAGCATCAGCGACGGCGTGACCGTACAGACCAACGTCGGCGGCACGGCCGTCCTGGGCGCCGACACCGATCCGACGTTCCTGCCCGCGCTGCTGATCCAGCTCCGGGACGCGCTGAACACGAACAATCAGACCGGCGTGAACGCCGTCATCGACCAGTTCCAGACGGTGGTCGCGCGGCTCGGCGCCGCGCAGGCGCAGGTGGGCAGCCAGCTTCAGGCCATCGACCGCGCGACGTCCGCCAACGACACGGCGCGCACCGCCGCCAAGGCGGCGCTCAGCGCCGTCGCCGACGCCGACGTGGCCAAGGTCGCCGTGGATCTCTCGCAGCAGGAAGCCGTGTACCAGGCCGCTCTGCATGCGGCCTCGCAGGCCATTCAACCTTCACTTTTGGAGTTTCTCAAATGATGATGCTCGACACAGCGCTCGTGTTCCAGTCGCCGAAGCTCGGCGACGTCAGCTACACCACCGAAGACGTGATCCGGTTCCCCCAGGGCATCCCCGGCTTCGAGCAGCTACGCCAGTTCCTGCTCGTGACCCGGGAAGAGTGCGATCCGTTCATCTTCCTGGCCGCGCTCGAGCGACCGGAGGTGGCGCTGCCGCTGATGCCGCTGACCCCCGCCACCCTCGGCGGGCGGCCCTCCCAGGCGGCGCTGGCTCCCCTCGGCGAGGCCAACGACGAGGCCGTCGTCTACTATGCGGTCGCCTCCATCGGGCTCCACGCCGCCGAGATCATCGTCAACCTGCGCGCCCCGATCGTGATCAACCTCGACACCCGGCTGGGCTGCCAGGTCATCCTGCCCGACGAGACGCTGCCGATCGCAGCGCCGCTTCCGGCCTGAGCGCGATGCTCGTTCTGACCCGGCGCATCGGCGAACGGCTGCGCATCGGCGCGGACATCGAGCTGGTCGTGCTCGACGTACGCGGCCGTGACGTGCGGCTCGGCGTGAGCGCGCCCAGCAGCGTCGCCATCCATCGCGAAGAGATCTACCTCAAGATCCAGGACAACAACCGGGCGGCGGCGCTCGGCCAGCCGGGGCTGACCGACGCCCTGGTCCGGGCCGCGCGCGAGCTGCGCCGGCGCACGCCCACGCCTCAAGCCAAGGATGGCTCTCAATGCGCGCGTCCGTCCGCCCACTGATCCCGGAGTCCGCGCCGGTGTTCCCCTGGACACTGGGCGAGGTGCGCGCCTCGCTGGCGCTCTGCCCGCCGGGCGCCTTCCACGTGACCGGGCTCCGGCTCGAGCGCGTCGGGCCCGAAGAGTGGTGGGGCGACCTCGTCGGCTATCGCGATGATCTCGGCGCGCCGTTCACGTGGCAGGGCTTCCGGATTCGACGCGGCCGCGGCTGGGACGTGACGGCGCCGCCCTACCTCCTCGATCTCGACGGCGTGTGGCGCGCGCTCGTCTCGTCGACGGTGCAGCGTCTCGTCGCCGCCGGTCTCGGCGATCCGACGGCGGCGCACGGCAACGCCCTCTTCGTCGCCGTCGAGCGCGCCATCGGGCTGCCCGGACCCGGCAACGCCGGCGGCGAGCGCGTGATGCCGGCGGGCGCCGGTGTCGGCGCGTGGTTGAGTCTCGCCAAGCGGTACCGCTTCGCCGCCGACATCGTGCGCGACAGCCGCGTGCTGGCCCTCGACGCGGGCCCGGGCAGCCGGATGCTCGCGCGCGTGGCCAAGCGGGTCGTCGCCATCGACGCCTCGTTCGATGCCGTCCGGTACACCGCACGGGCGTGGCGCTCGCCCCGGCTGTCGCTCGCCGCCGCCGAGGCGCGACTGCCATTCCGCGACGGCGCGTTCGACGCGGTGGTGTGGCTCGACGCGCCCGCCGACGCCGAGATCCTTCTCCCCGAGGTGGCCCGCGTGCTGGGCGGCGACGGCCAGCTCGTCCTCGGCTGCGCGACGCGGGCGGCGTTGGCTCCGCTGCATGCGCGGCTCGGCCGCTGGTTCACGACGATGACGCCGTGGTCACAGCTCGGCGTGTCCACCGGAGACGACCTCACCGCCGGCTGGGAGATCGAGGCCGGCGTGTCCCACGACGCCGCCCACGCGCTGGTCGTCGCGCGCCGCGCCGTGACGACCGCGGCGCGGCGTCACGATGAGGCGCTCGTGGCCGCGGCCGCGCATCTGGAGGCCGGCCGGCTCCACGACGCCTTCGGGGCCTTCGCCGCCATCCTCCGCACCGAGCCCGGGAACGTCGGAGCGCTCGTGGGCGCCGCGCACTGCGCGCTCGCCATCGACGACACGGCGGCCGCCCGCACCCTGCTCCGCCACATCGTCGCCGTCGAGCCCGGTCACGCCGGCGCCCTCGCCGCGCTCGACGAATTGGACAAGCCCGCGTGATCTCGCTGGCCATGATCGTGCGCAACGAGGCGGGACGGCTCGCCGCCTGCCTGGCCTCCGCCCGCCCGGCGGTCGACGAGATCATCGTCGTCGACACCGGCTCCGCCGACGGGACCCAGCAGCTCGCCCGGGCCGAAGGCGCCCGCGTCGTCCCGTGGGCCTGGCGCGACGACTTCGCCGCCGCGCGCAACGAGTCACTGCGGCACGCCGGCGGCGACTTCATCCTCGTCCTCGACGCCGACGAGCGGCTGGCTCCAGACGCCGCCGCTCGGGTGCGGGCACTCGCCGCCGCCGGTGATGCCGATGGCTTCGACTGCCGGCTCGTCTCGCGTCTGCCCGCCGACCAGCCGTCGCCGGTGATCACGCACCGGTATTGCCGGTTCTTCAGAGCGCGTGACGGTGTGAGCTTCGAAGGCCGCATCCACGAGCAGATCGCGCCCTCCATCCTGCGCGCCGGCGGTCGCATCGCGGCGAGCGACATCACGATTCTCCACGAGGGCTACGTCGAGGTGTCGCCGGCCAAGCTCGAGCGCAACCTGCGCCTGCTGGAGCGCGAGCTGGCCGATCGGCCCGAAGATGCCTTCGTCAACTTCAATCTCGGGATGACGCTGCTGTCGGCCGGGCACTGGGCTCAGGCGTCGGCGGCGTTCGACCACGCGCTGGCCGTCATCGACGCGCCGCTGGGCCGGTCGCTGCGGGCGGTCGCCTGGATGAAGCTGGCCGAGATGCGCATGCGCGACGCCGACTGGCGCGCCGCCGGGCAGGCCGCCGACCACGCGCTCAGCCTCGAGCCCGATCTGGCCATGGCCCGCTACGCCCTCGGACGCGCGCGCTTCGAGCAAGGCGCGATCGCCGCCGCCGGTCGCGTCTTCGACGACCTCGGCCACGCGCGGGCCGACGCGCTGGGCATGACGCTTCATCCGCGCGTCGTCGCCGTCGCCCGCGCGCTCGTCATGCTGCGCCAGCGCCGGTTCCAGGAGGCGGCCGACGTGCTCGAGCCGGTGGCGGCCGACGATCCGACCGGCGAGGCCACGCTCCACCTCGGCAACGCGTTGCTCGCGCTGGCGCGAATGGACGACGCGGCCGCTGCCTATCGCAGCGCCCGCGCCCGCGGTGTGAGCGATCCGCATCTCGACCGCCGGCTCGCGCTGGCCACGAAGTTGGCCGGCGCCGGCACCGCTGCCGGCGCCATGAACGGAGCCTGAGCATGGGCGCTCGCATTTCGCTGACGATGATCGTGAAGAACGAGGAGCGCGCCCTGCCCGCGTGCCTGGAGGCGGCGCGGCCGTGGGTGGACGAGATCGTCGTCCTCGACACCGGCTCCACCGACCTCACGCGCGAGATCGCCGCGTCGTACGGCGCGCGCGTCCACGAGTGGGCGTGGCGCGACGACTTCGCCGCCGCCCGCAACGAATCGCTGCGGCACGCCACCGGGGACTGGATCCTCGCCCTCGACGCCGACGAAGTGCTGACGCCCGAGTCCGGGCCGAACCTGCGGCAAGCGTGTGACGAGCCGGGCGACATCGTGGGCTACGACATCAAGATCGTCTGCCCGCGCGAGGGCGACGGCGGCCTCGTGCGTCTCAACTGGTTCCCGCGCCTCTTCCGCAACCTGCCCGGCGTGCGCTGGGAAGGCGTGATCCACGAGCAGGTCGTGACGAGCCTGGCCGGCCGCGGCCCGATCGTGAAGTGCCCGGTCGAGGTCCTGCACTCCGGCTACACGCTGTCGGCGGAAGCGATGCAGGCCAAGGCGCGGCGCAACATCGCGCTGCTCGAGCGCCAGCTCCGGGACGAGCCCGACTACGCGCCCGGTTGGTTCCAGCTCGCCGAGACGTACGTGATGTCGGGCCGCCTCGACGACGCCATCGGCGCCTATCGCCGCTCGCTGCGGCTGCTCCAGCTTTCGCGGCTGACGCTCTCGGCCGGCGTCGTGACCGTCGCGCTGCAGAACCTGGGAGCGGCGCTCTTCCAGCGCAACCAGGGGGGCGATCGCGACGAGGCCCGCCACCTGCTCGACTCCGCGCTCGTCCTCGATCCCACGCTGATTCCGATCCGCGTGATCATGGGCAACCACGCCATGGCCGAGCAAGCGTGGGAGGACGCCGAGCGCCACTTCACGACCGCGCTCGAGCTGGTCGCCAGGCAGCAGGATCACGGCGAGTACGAGATCTCGCCGTGGCTGATCCACTTCTTGCGCGGCTGCACGCTGGCCCACCAGCGCAAGCTGGCCGAGGCGATGACGTGCTTCGACCAGGCCCTGGGCATCAATCCAAAGCATGGCGACAGCCTCTGGCTGCTGGCCCTGGCCGCAGGCGACGCCGGCGACTGGACGCGCGGCTTCACGGCGCTCGAGCGGTTGGCCGCGCTCGGCCGCGACGACGTCGCCTACCACGTCCAGCGCACGGTGACGCTCAGCGAGCTGGGCCGGCACGCCGAGGCCGCTGACGAGGCGCGCATCGTCCTCGAGCGCGAGCCGGCGAGGGCGCCGGCGCCGGTGCTCTCGCTGCTCGCCGAGAACCTCATGCGGGCGGGACGTCACCAGGAGGCGGTCGAGGCCTACGCGCGGCTCGCCGACGCGACGCCGGACGCGGTCGCGCCCCTGCTGGCGCTCGCGCAGGGCCGGGAGATCCTGGGCGATCGCGACGGCATGATGGACGCCTACCGGCGCGCCGTCGAGCTCGACCCCGACTCGGCCGACGTGCTCTTCGCGCTCGGCTCGGCCTGTCTGCGGGGCGGCGCGCTCGACGCGGCCGAAGAATGCCTGGCCGGCGCCGTCCAGCGCTACCCGGAGCGCGCCGATTTCCGCCTGAACCACGCGCTCTGTCTGATCAAGCGGGGCAACCTCGGCGGCGCGCGCGACGGTCTCGCCGCCATCGTTCAGCGCTGGCCGCAGATGACCAAGGCCCGCGAGCTCCAGCAGCTCATCGAACGACTCGACACCAATCCCCAGCTCGGACGGCTCGCCGCCGGCGCGCTGGCCATGGGGAGGTCCTGATGGTCAAGATCGGCGTGATCGGCTACGGCTACTGGGGACCGAATCTCGTCCGCAACTTCGCCGACTGCGAGGACGCCAAGGTCGTGGCGATCAGCGATCTCCGCGCCGAGCGCCGCGCGCTGGCCGCCCGCCAGTGCCCGGGCGCCGTCGTGCTGGACAGCGCGGCCGCCCTCATCGCGGACGCCTCCGTCGACGCGGTGGTGGTGGCGACGCCCATCACCTCGCACTACGAGCTGGTGAAGGCGGCGCTCCAGGCCGGCAAGCACGTGCTCGTCGAGAAGCCGCTGGCCCACTCGGCCGAGCACGCCAAGAGCCTGATCGACGAGGCGCTCCGCGCCAACGTCGTGCTGATGGTGGACCACACCTTCGTCTACACGAGCGCCGTCCGCAAGGTGAAGCAGATCCTCGAGGGCGGCGAGCTCGGCCGCATCTATTACTTCGACTCGGTCCGCGTGAATCTCGGGCTCGTCCAGTCCGACAGCAATGTGCTGTGGGACCTGGCCCCGCACGACTTCTCGATCATGGACTACTGGCTCGACAAGCGGCCGGCGGCCGTGTCCGCCTACGGCTCCTCCCACGTCAACGGCATGGAAGACATCGCGTACGTCACGCTGCTCTTCCAGGACAACACGATCGCCCACGTCCACGTGAACTGGCTGGCCCCGGCCAAGATCCGCCGGATCCTCGTCGGCGGCAGCCGCAAGATGGTCGTGTACGACGACATGGAGGCGAGCGAGAAGGTCAAGGTCTACGACAAGGGCGTGACCGTCGGGGCCGCCCCCGATCCGTACCAGACGCGCGTCGGGTACCGCGTCGGCGACATGTTCGCGCCGAACCTGGAGACGACCGAGGCCCTCCGTGTCGAGTGCCAGCACTTCCTTCAGTGCATCACCGCCGGTACGCGCCCCCTCACCGACGGCGAGGCCGGGCTTCGCGTGGTCGAGCTGCTGGAAGCGGCCGGCCGCTCGCTCCGCATGGGCGGAGTGCCGCAACCGCTATGAAGACGCTGCGCTTCGCGGCCATCGCCTCCGACGTCAAGCTCGGTGAGGGCGTCGTCCTCAACGAGTTCGTCAACCTCTACGGCTGCGAGATCGGCGACGGCTCCAAGATCGGGACCTTCGTCGAAATCCAGAAGGGCGCCCGCATCGGCCGCCGCTGCAAGGTCTCGAGCCACACCTTCATCTGCGAAGGCGTCACGCTCGAGGACGAGGTGTTCGTCGGCCACGGCGTGACCTTCGTGAACGATCGCTATCCTCGCGCCACCGCCAACGGCGGCCATCTGCAGTCCGAGGCCGACTGGGCGTGCATTCCCACACTGGTGCAACGCGGCGCCTCCCTCGGCTCGGGGGCGACGATTCTCTGCGGCGTCACCATCGGCGAGGGCGCCATCGTGGGCGCCGGCAGCGTCGTCACCCGCGACGTCCCCGCCCGAACCATCGCGGCCGGCAACCCGGCCCATGTCCTCCGGAGGATTCTATGAAGGTCGCCTTTGCCGATGTCGGCATTGCCGGCAAGCCGTACGAAATGGACGTCCTGGCCGCCGCCACCCGCGTCCTCAAGTCCGGAAACTACGTCGGCGGGCCCGAGGTCGAAGCCCTCGAGCGTGAGTTCGCCGACTTCTGCGGCGCCGCCGAGGCCGTGACGGTCCGGACGGGGACCGATGCGCTGACGTTCGCCCTCCGCGCCGCCGGCGTGGGGCTGGGCGACGAGGTCATCTCGGTGCCGCTGACCTTCATCGCCACCACCGAGGCCATCTCCCACGTCGGGGCCACGCCGGTCTTCGTGGACGTGGACGCGGAGACAGGCCTGATGAACACGAGCCGGGTGGCCGCCGTGATCACGCGCCGGACGCGCGCGATCCTGCCCGTCCATCTCTGGGGCCAGCCCGCCGAGATGAGCACGTTGATGGCGCTGGGACGCGAGCACGGCCTCACCGTGATCGAGGACGCCTGCCAGGCCCACGGCGCGGAGTATCGCGGGCGCCGGACCGGCAACCTCGGCGATCTCGCCGCCTTCAGCTTCTATCCGTCGAAAAATCTCGGGGCGTGCGGCGAGGGCGGGATGGTGACGGCTCGCCATCCGGGCGCGCTCGCCCTCGTGCGCCGGTTGCGCGACCACGGTCAGGCCGCGCGCCACCAGCACGACGTCATCGGCTACAACGGCCGGCTCGACGCGCTGCAGGCCGCGATCCTGCGCGTGAAGCTGCGCGCGCTCGACGCCGCCAACGCCCAGCGGCGGAAGATCGCGCTCCGCTACGAGGAGGCGCTCGGCGACATCCCGGGCGTCGTGCTGCCCCGTCACCCGGCGCACGTGCTCCCGGTCTGGCACCTCTACGTGATCCAGGTCGCCCACCGCGATCACGTACGCGAGCGGCTGGCTGCGGCTGGAGTGGAGACCGGCCTGCACTATCCGACGCCGGTGCACCTGCAGCGCGCCTATCGCTATCTCGGC